>Ga0190271_10002467_pt1 | contig 11232 bp, 11 predicted proteins | sample Popmic356T_FD_133747 | JGI IMG/M metagenome (GOLD analysis project Ga0190271, IMG submission 133747) | Populus adjacent soil microbial communities from riparian zone of Weber River, Utah, USA - 356 T | ecosystem: Environmental > Terrestrial > Soil > Riparian zone | place: USA: Utah | collected...
ACGCTGGCGCCGTGCATGAAGTCGATGCGGAAGAACCAGTAGGGGAGCCCCTCACCCAGGTGGCCCGTGACAATCTGTAACTTCGGAAAACGGTCGAAGACGCCGCTGACGACGAGCCGCAGCATGTGGAGGCCCGTCTCCACGGCGAAACCGAACACCGCCCCGTCCAGGCCTCGCTCGAGGAACGGCTGGATCATCGCGGCCGACGGCGTATTCGGGTGCAGGTAGATCGGCACGCCCAGCGCCTCGGCCGCCTCGAAGATCGCCCAGTACTTCGGGTCGTCGAGATACTCGCCCCGCGTATGCGAGTTGATGATCGCTCCCTTCAGTCCGAGGGTGCGCACGCCGTACTCCAGTTCCTGCGCCGCCCGATTCGGATCCTGCGGCGCGACCGCGGCCAGTCCGGCAAACCGCGTGGGCCACTTGCGAATGGCCTCGGCCACCTGGTCGTTGGCGTCGCGCGCCAACCAGGTGGCCTTGTCCGCATCGAACACCTGGACGCCCGGGGAGGTCAGCGACAGGATCTGCATCGCGATTCCGGTGTCGTCCATGTCCTGGAGGCGCCGTTCCCCGATGTTCTGTAGCCGATCGACGATCTGCTGCGTGCGCTGACTGGGGTTGGTCAGGTGGTAACCCACCAGGCTGACGAAACCCGGATCGTTGTAGGAGCCGTCGGCCAACAGTTGCCGGTAGGCCGCGATGAGCTCGGGCGTGGCGAACGCCTCCTCGGCGGCGATGCGTCGATAGGGGGTCTGGGCAGGCAAGGGCGGCACTGTAGCACGACGCTGCCCCGACCGCGCCCGACCGGGACGGAGCGCTAACGTCGCCGCCGGACTGGGGCGTCGAGGAGCGCCACCAGCTTGTTCGTGAGCGCGGGACCGAGTTCTTCGATGCTCGCGATGCGCGTGGCGTTGGTATAGAACTGCGACACGTCTACGCCGATGCCGATGGCCGCCAATTGCACGTCAGCCTCGTCTTCGATCGACGCCACGACGTCGCGCAGGTGCAGGTCGAGGTACTCGTGGCTGTTGGCGGCAAGGGTCGCCTCGTCCATCGGCGTCCCGTCCGAGACGACCACCAGGATCTTGCGGGTCTCGCGCCGTGAGCGCAGGCGGCGATACGCCCACTCCAGCGACTCGCCGTCGATGTTCTCTTTCAGCATCTCGTCGCGCATGAAGAGGCCCAGCGCCACGCGAGCCCGCCGCCACGGCACGTCGGCGCTCTTCACGATGATGTGCTCGAGGGCGTTGAGCCGACCGGGCCCTTCCGGGTAGCCGTCGGCGGCCCACTCGCGGGCCGGGTCGCCGCCATCCCAGTCGCGTGTCGTGAAGCCCAGCACTTCGCAGTGGACGCCGCACCGCTCCAGTACGCGGGCGAAGATCTCCACGGTCAGTGCCGCAATCTGCATCGGACGCCCGCGCATCGAGCCCGAGTGGTCGATGAGCAGCGTCACGACCGTGCTGGGGAAGGTGGTTTCGGCCTCCTGCTTGAACGGGCGCGTGGAGCCGCCACTGGCGATGAACGGCGCCAGTCGCGATCCATCCAGTTGGCCCTCGTCCAGGTCGAAACGCCACTGCCGCATCTGACGCGCCATCAGCACGCGAAGAAGGCGCTTGGCGAGCCGCGCCACGACGCCGCGCACCGCGGTCAGGTCCTTGTCCAGGGCCTGACGCAGCGCCGCCAGCTCTTCGCGGCTGGCGAGCGATGCGGCGTTCACCACCCGGTCGTGCGCGGTCGTGTAGGCCCGGTAGGCGTCGGCCTCCACCTTTCCGTCGGGCGCCTGGGCTCCACCTGCCCCCGGCCCGGCGCCTTCGGCGCGTCCATCCTCGGGCCGCGTCCCATCCCCGCGATGTTCCCGTCGGGCCTTGCGCTCCACCACGCGCGTCGGCAACTGCACGCGGTGGGGGCCCGGCGTCGGCGGCGCACTAGCCGGCAGCGCCCCCTGTGCCGCCTGAACCCAACGCGCAGCGGCATCCGCGAACGCCGCATGGTCCGATGCCAACGGCGAGCTGCGTCAGCGAGGCCAGAAGGGGAGGGGAGAGCTCCCGTCGCATGCGGGCGACCTGGTCCGTCTTCTCCGGCGGCGCGGGCCTGCCGCTGCACAGCTCGAAGGCCAGCCATCGCAACCCATCGGCTTCCTTGCCCGGGTGGGCCAGGAGGTTCCGTGCAACGCCGCGCATCCACTGGACTCCCAGCGCGTCCAGACGGGCCTGCTCGAGCAACCGGAAAAGTGTGGCGGCCTCTTCCTCACGCGGGGCGTGACGCCGGTGCACGGCCGGATCGTGGAACCGACGCCCCAGCGCCGCTCGATCCGCATACGCGCGCAGCGCGCCTAGTGTGGAGGCGCCGGCTCGCGTGGCGGAAACGTCCACGTCGTCGGTGCCCGCCAGCGTCCTGGTGCAGGCCGACACGGCGTCCACGGCACCTGCCGGGAAGGGGCCGGACACTAGCGACGCTCCGCCTCACACTGCCAGGTCGACGCGGGCAGACATGTCCTCTGGCCGATCGAAGAACGTGCGTCACTTGCCGCGACAGTGGCCATCGACGATGTCGCGTCCTACTGCTTCAGCCCCGGCGCGGACCGGTCCGACACGAGCTCGGTGCCCATGGCACGCTGGTAGTACTCAGACACCAGGGCCCGCTCGTCCTCGTCGCACCGATTGAGGAAGGTCAGCTTGAAGGCAAGGCCCGTGTCTTGGAAGAGCGTCGAGTTCTCGGCCCAGGTCACGACGGTGCGCGGCGACATCACGGTGGACAGGTCGCCGTCGGTGAAGCCCCGGCGAGTGAGGCTGGCCAGGGCCACCATGGCGCCAACCTGCGCACGTCCGTCGGGCGTCCGGTACTCAGGACACCGCGCCAGCACCACGTCCACTTCGCGTTCGTGCTCCAGGTAGTTCAGCGTGACCACAATGCTCCAACGGTCCATCTGCCCCTGGTTCAAGGGTTGGGTGCCGTGATAGAGGCCGCTGGCGTCGCCCAGGCCGATGGTGTTCGCCGTGGCGAACAGGCGGAAGAACGGATGCGGCTGGATCACGCGGCCCTGGTCGAGCAGCGTCAGCCGGCCCTCCAGTTCCAGCACGCGCTGGATGACGAACATCACGTCCGCGCGGCCCGCGTCGTACTCGTCGAACACCAGCGCGCAGGGACGCTGGAGCGCCCACGTCAACATGCCGGGCTGGAACTCCGTGACCTGCTTGCCGTCGCGGACGGCGATCGTGTCCTTGCCGATGAGGTCCATCCGCGTGACGTGACCGTCCAGGTTCACGCGCACGCACGGCCAGTTCAGCCGGGCGGCCACCTGTTCGATGTGGCTGGACTTGCCGGTTCCGTGGCGCCCCTGCACCAGCACGCGCCGGTTGTGGAGGAAGCCCGCCAGCAGCGCCAGCGTGGTGTCGCGGTCGAACACGTAGTCGGCGTCGAGGGTCGGGACGTGCTCGTCCTGAATCGAGAAGGCCGGCACCGTCAGGTCCGTGTCGATCTTGAAGAGGTCTCGCGCCGACAACTGACGGTCGGGCACCAGGAAGGCCATGTCGGCCGGAGCAGCAGGGGATGGCATGGACCTCGAAATTATCCCCGATCGTGCCGACCGGTCCTATGATCCTCCAAGGAGGGACCGTTGGTGATGAGCAAACGGCTTCTCACAGGCCTGGCGCTACTCGCCTGCATCAGCAGCGCCACCAGCGCCATCGGCGCACAGGCGACGGGAACGATCGTCGGCCGGGTCGTCACGACCACAGGAGAACTGGTACCCGACGCCGCCGTTCTCCTGTTCCCAGCGGCGGAGCAGGGTGCGGCGCAACGTGCGCGCCGGACCACGACGGACGCTCGGGGCTCGTTCCAGGTCGCTCAGGTTCCCGCAGGGCGCTACCGAATCGCCTCGACGAAGGCGGGCTACACCAGCAACCGTCCACCCTCGTTGCGGGAGTTCGGTTCCCGCCTCGTGGAACTCTCGGAAGTCGAGGTCAAGGCCGGCGTCCGCACGCAGGACGCGGAGGTCGTGCTCTATCGAGCCGCCCGCATCAGCGGGCAGGTCGTCGACCTGGACGGCACCGCCGTGGCCGGCTCGCTGGTCGTGTACGGCCTGGCAGGACCACTCGCCGTTCCGGTGGTCATGGCGATGACTCAAACGGGGCCCGAGGGTCGATACACGGTCACGGATCTCCCGCCTGGCGACTACCTGGTCGAGGCCACGATGTTTCTGGCGGTCCCTGGCGCGGCCACGGCAACCGCTCGCCCTCAGGGCCGGGGCGGCGGCGGGCCCATGCCGCCTGAGGTTCGGCGCGCCTGGTATCCGGGCGTCACGGATCGCCGGACAGCTTCGATCGTGGCCCTGTCCGAAGGACAGGCTGCCGTCGGCGTGGATGTCTGGGTCCCGTCCCAGCCGCTGTCCGGTGTCATCGGGCAGGTGGCCTGGCCCGTCGGCGTCCAGGTGGAGAGCATCACCATCGAGTACGGAGACCCTGGCGGCGACAGGTCCGGGGTGTGGATCGTCTCTGATCCCGAAGGACGCTTCGCGCTTACGGGAATCAGTCCGGGGCCGCTCGTGCTGCTGGCCCACGTCAAGACCGATCAGGGTCTGATGATGGGTGCAGCCTCCATCGACTTCAGGGGAGACGCGATCACGGAAGTACCACTCGTTGTGGATCACCCGGGGGCCGTCGAGGGACGGGTGATCTATGAGGGGGACGTGCCCGCGGCCGTCCGCGCGAAAATATTGACCCTCGTCCAGAAGCAGATGCGCGTGACCGCGCTCTATCCGGCGCCCAGCGCCGAGATCGCCGCCGACGGGCGATTTCGTGCCGGAGATGCGCTCGGCGACTTCGAAGTGGATCTGCGGGGCCTTCCGGGCGGCTACACGGTCGTCGACGTTCGCCGAGGCGGAACCACGCTGCCAGGAAAGCGAATCGCGGTGAGCGGAGGCGAGACCGTCGCGGGCGTCGAAGTGGTGGTGGCCCGGTCGCGCTGAAGGCCGACTTGTGTCAGAGGCCGCGGTCGTTCCCGAGCGCTCGCAGTAGCAAGTCTGCCACGCCCATGATCGGCGCATTGGTTTCAAGGTACGCGCGGTCGAGACGATCGCCCTGCACGCGCACGATCGCCAGGACATCACGCCACTGACGGTCGGATACCTCGCCGCCCTTTCGATACCAGCGCAGCTTCTGCAAGAGGATGTCCTCGGGTGGATGAACGCAGAGCGTTCGTCCGTCCCCGAGGCGGACGACTTGCCGCCGCCCCAACTGTTGGGCGTCGAGGGGCGTGCCCCCGGCCACGAACAGGTCGACCTTGATCTGCGTGACCTGGTGAATCAGGTTGGTACTGGAGTGGTCGCGGATCGCTCGCCGCAGCGAGGCTTCGTTCAGGTAGAAATCCGGCGACAGCGCCTCGACGAGGGCCGCGACATGCTGGTCCGCGATGCTCGCCACAATGTCGATATCGATGGTCGATCGAGGTTCCCCGGCAAACGAACTGGCGATGGAACCGCCGATGGTGTTTGCGATGCCCAAGCCGTCGAGAACGCCGGTCACGGCGATTGCAACAGCGACCGGATCAACGGGGCCAGTCAAGGCTCCAACAAGGCGGCTATCTCGGGGTATGCCTCCCTGGCCAGGGTAGGACCGAGGGTCACGACAGCCAGACGTAGAAACACTTCGCGGGGCGACGCGGTTGGATGCCGCTGTTCCACACCGGCTCGGGCCATGTCGAACGCGGCTTGCGTCAAGCCGGACACGATCGCCGCCTTCTCAGCCGGCGACATGGCTCGCCATCGCTCGATTTGAAGGGCTTCGGCGTCAAGCGAAGTGTCCGCCGCCAGAGGTTCAGCCACGGCAGAATTATATGGGGCGTCGCCCAGGCAACGCCCCATAAACGGTTGCCGTGAACCTAAGACGCGGCCGCCGTCGCAACCACGTCGGTGTCGCGCACAAGGCCGAGCTCTCGGCGCACGCGGTCCTCGATGGCCTGACGCACGGACGGGTTGTCCTTGAGGAACACCTTCGCGTTCTCGCGGCCCTGGCCAAGGCGCTCGCCGCTGTAGGCGAACCACGCGCCGCTTTTCTCCACGATGCGCTTCTCGACCGCCAGGTCCAGCAGATCGCCCTCGCGCGAGATGCCCTCACCGTACATGATGTCGAACTCGGCCTCGCGGAACGGTGGGGCCATCTTGTTCTTGACCACCTTGACGCGCGTGCGCCCGCCGGTCACCTGGTCCCCGTCCTTGATGCTGGCGATGCGGCGAATGTCGATCCGCACTGACGCGTAGAACTTCAGCGCGCGGCCACCGGTGGTGGTTTCGGGGTTTCCGAACATCACGCCGATCTTCTCCCGCAGCTGGTTGATGAAGATGAGCGTGGTGTTCGACTTGGACACGACGCCCGTCAGCTTGCGGAGGGCCTGGGACATCAGGCGCGCCTGGAGCCCCATCTGCGCGTCGCCCATTTCCCCTTCGATTTCGGCCTTGGGCACGAGCGCGGCCACCGAGTCCACCACCACCACGTCCACGCCGCCCGAGCGGATCAGCACCTCGACGATTTCCAGTGCCTGCTCGCCGTTGTCCGGCTGCGAGACCAGCAGGTTGTCCAGGTCCACGCCCAGCTTCTGGGCATACGTCGCGTCCAGGGCGTGCTCGGCGTCGACGAAGGCGGCCATTCCACCCAGGCGGTGCACCTCGGCAATGACCTGCAGGGCCAGCGTCGTCTTGCCCGACGACTCGGGCCCGAAAATCTCCACGACGCGGCCGCGGGGAACGCCGCCGATGCCCAGGGCGTAGTCGATGCTGATGGAGCCAGTAGAAATGGCAGCGACGGGCAGGACGGCGCCCTTCTGCCCGAGGCGCATGATCGAACCCTTGCCGAACTGTTTCTCAATCTGCCCGACAGCGATGTCCAGGGCCTTGGTGCGTTCCTTCACTTCTTCGAGCGGCATGGCGTCTCCTTAGGTGTGGGCCGTGTTTCAACCAGCTTGGCTTGGCGATGTGACAGGGGAGGTCAACGGCCGGGACTGATCCTAGAAACGGGCCAAGCGAAAGTCAAGCGAAAATACGTGCATCTGACGGTGACTTGGCTATGTAACGCAAGCACTTAGGCGGATATGGACTTTCGCCTGTCGCCCCCGACCTGTGCGGTAATTGCACTGACCCGCGCGACGGCCTTCGAAAAAAGCCCGTCCTGGCCGGCAGCCTGTCGGCCACCCTGGCGTCGAACAGCCGGGCCGGTGGCGACTCGCCGGGTCGGAAAGGCCGAGCATCAGGCAAGTCGCAGCCCAATGCCGCCATCGTCGAGCTACCCAGGATGTGCTGACCATAGGGCGACGCTACGTGCGCTCGATGGCCAGGGCGACTCCGTTGCCGCCGCCCAGGCACAGCGCGGCGACGCCGCGGCGAAGTCCTCGCGCGCCCAGGGCGTGCACCAGGGTGGTCAGGATGCGTGCGCCGCTGGCACCGATGGGGTGACCGAGCGCAATCCCGCCGCCGTTGACGTTCACCTTGCCCTCGTCGAGCCTCAATTGGCCGATGACGGCCACCATCTGGGACGCAAACGCCTCGTTGATCTCGAAGAGGTCCACGCTGTCCAGCGGCCACCCGACCTTGGCCAGCAGTCGGCGGATGGCGGGAACAGGCGTCATCAACACATGCGCGGGGTCCAGCCCGCTGGTCGCCTGGCCGACGATACGCGCCAGGGGGCGCGCGCCCAGGGCGAGGGCGCGGGACGCGGAGGCCACCACCAGTGCCGACGCGCCGTCGCTCAGCGGTGGGGCGTTGCCGGCGGTCACCGTGCCGCTGCCGTCTTCGAGGAACGCGGGCTTCAACGACGCCAGCGCCGCCAGGGAAGTGTCGGCACGGATGCACTCGTCGCGCGCGTGGCGACTCACGGCTCCCTTGGGCCCTGTCACCTGGACCGGCAGGACCTCGGCGGCGAACCCTCCCGACTCGGTGGCATGAGCCGCCTTCGTATGACTGTCCACCGCGAAGGCGTCCTGGGCCTCGCGCGACACCCCGTGCTCAGCCGCCACCAACTCGGCCGCCCGGCCCATGTGCCAGTTCTCGAACGCACACCACAGTCCGTCGTGGACGACCGTATCGGTCATCCGTCCGTGGCCGAGCCGCAGTCCGCTCCGCGCCCGGTCCAGCAGATACGGGGCATTGGTCATGGACTCCATGCCACCCGCCACGACCGCGTCGACGTCCCCGGCAGCCACTCCCTGGGCGGCCAGCATCACGGCCTTCAGTCCAGAGCCGCACACCTTGTTGATGGTGAGCGCGGCCACGGCCTCGGGCAGGCCCGCAGCCAGCGCGGCCTGCCGCGCCGGCGCCTGGCCAAGCCCGGCAGACAGGACGTTTCCGAGGATGCACTCGTCGATCGCGTCGGCCGGGATGCCCGCTTGCCGCACCGCCTCGGCTACCACCAGCGCGCCAAGCTGTGGTGCCGCAAATCCGGACAGGGCGCCCTGAAAGCGCCCGGTGGGCAGCCGCACTGCGGAGAGAATCACCACCTCCTGCATCGCCGTCATCGCGCGTCGCGAACCGTGACCTTCATCGTCCGCACGACGCCCTCGCCGAGGAACGCGTCGAGCCGCGCGCGAATCAGGGGCGAGGAGCGGCGGATCTCACGCTGCCACTCGCGGCGATCCACGCGTACCAGAAGCGCGCCATCGTGAAGCGATACGTGGCTGACGTGGTCGACGCCGGGTCCTACGGCCATCCGCCACGCCAGCGACACCTTCTCGTCGCAGAGCGGCGCCTTGCGCAGGGCTTCGGCCAGCCCCGCCGGCAGCATCGACTGAACCGCGATCACGATCACGACAATAGCACCAGCGAGGCCGCGCCTCGCTGGTGCGCGGTGTCTTCTGGCGCCGCCTTGCGGGGCGGTTAAGCTACGATCCCTCGCTCGATGGCCACGACATCTCCGTCCCGTGCGCGCCTCGTGCTGGCGTCCGCCTCGCCGCGACGGGCGGACCTGCTTCGCGCCGCGGGATTGACGTTCGACGTCGCGCCCGCCGACATCGATGAAGACGTGCGCGCCGGCGAGGACCCGGCCGGCTACGTCGACCGTCTTGCGCGGCAGAAGGCGGCGTCCGTGGCGGACCGTCATCCCGACGCATTCGTCCTGGCCGCGGATACCACAGTGGTCGTGGACGGCATGATCCTGGGAAAGCCTGTGGACGCGGACGACGCCCGGCGGATGCTGCGCCTGCTGTCGGGCCGCTCCCACGAGGTACTGACTGGCGTCTGCCTCCTGGGCCCCGGAGCGTTCGAGCGCGCCGCCGTCGTCCGCACTACGGTCGAGTTCGCCCGCCTGACCGATGCCGAAATCGCCTGGTACGCGGCCACGGGTGAGCCGCTGGACAAGGCGGGAGCCTACGCCGTCCAGGGCCTGGCGTCACGGTTCGTCTGGCGAATCGAGGGTTCCCACCCGAACGTGGTAGGCCTTCCGGTGGAGGTGGTGTACGCGTGGTGCAGGGAGGCCGGAATTCAGGTATCCTGAAGCCGTACCAGCACTTAGACGACCCTATCAGAAGACAGGTCTCCGCGTATGAGCCAGAAAATAGTCAGAGTCGGCATTACGGTGGCGGTCTTGGGCACGGCCCTCGGCGCGCTCCTCTACACGTCGCTCGGCGAGAGCATGCAGTACTACAAGTACGCCGACGAGGTGTTGGCCAGCCCTGCGGAGTGGCAGGGGAAGAATCTGCAGGTGCACGGCTACGTGGTGGGGCCTTCCATCAGCCGCAAGCCTGAAACACTGGAGTACCGGTTCGACATCCAGCGCAACGGCAAGGTGATGCGCGCGTTCTACACCGGCATCGTGCCCGACACGTTCAAGGGCGACTCCGAGGTGGTGCTCACCGGGCAACTCTCCGACGACGGCTTCCACGCCACGGAGATGACGGCCAAATGCCCGTCGAAATACGACGAGGCGCAACTGGCGCCCGCGGCCAACAGCAGCAGCCCGGCACTGGGCGCACCCCAGACTGGCGGCGACTAGCCCATGGCCTCGCTAGGCTATTACCTGCTGCTCGCGGCTTTCGTCGTCGCGGCCTACGCGGCCGGGATAGCCGTGGCCGGAGCGCGGCGCCGCTCGACAGCCCTGGTGGAAAGCGGCGTCGGCGCGTTCTACCTGGTGGCAGCCATCATGGCGGCCGCTTCCACGGTCATCGTCTACTCGTTCGTCGTCGGCGACTACTCGATCAAGTACGTCCAGCGCTACTCAGACTCGGCTCAGCCGCTCTTCTTCAAGCTGGCCTCCTACTGGGGCGGCCTGGACGGGTCGATCATGTTCTGGGTGACGCTGCTGTCAATCTTCGGGACAGTCGCCGTCTACATCAACCGCGAGCGGCACCGGGAGCTGATTCCGTACGTGGTGGCCGTCATCGCCGTCGTGGAGATGTTCTTCCTCTTCCTGATGGTGGTTCACAACAACCCGTTCGAGACGTATCTCACGGAGAACCCCACGGACGGCACCGGGCTGAACCCCCTGCTGCAGAACTTCCTGATGGTGATCCACCCGCCCACCATGTACCTGGGCTTCGTGGGCCTGACCATCCCGTACGCCTTCGGCATGGCCGCCCTCATCACCGGCTACCTGGACGACTCGTGGCTGCGGGCGGTCCGCCGGTGGACGATGATCTCGTGGTTGTTCCTCTCGATGGGCCTGGGCCTCGGGATGATCTGGGCCTACGAAGAACTGGGGTGGGGCGGCTACTGGGGATGGGATCCGGTGGAGAACGCCGGTCTCCTGCCCTGGTTCACGGCCACGGCGTTCCTCCACTCGGTGATGGTGCAGGAGCGGCGCGGCATGCTGCGCGTGTGGAACGTGTCGCTGGTCATCACCACGTTCTTCCTGACGATCTTCGGCACGTTCATGACGCGGTCGGGCGTCGTGCAGTCGGTCCACGCGTTCGGCGAGGACCCCGAACTGGCGCGAATGTTCACCGTCTTCATGGTGTCGATTGTGCTCTTCAGCTTCGGCCTGGTGATCTATCGCCTGCCGCTCCTCAAGGCACGGAATGAGCTGGATTCGTGGGTGTCGCGCGAAGCGGCCTTCATGGCCAACAACTGGATCCTGCTGTTCTCGGCGCTCTTCGTGCTGTTCGCCACGATGTTCCCGACGCTCAGCGAAGCCGTCACGGGCCAGCGCATCACCGTGGGGCCGCCGTTCTTCAACCAGTGGATGGCGCCCATCGGCTTGATTCTGCTGCTGCTGACGGGAACGGGGCCGCTGCTGGCGTGGCGCAAGTCGACCA
>Ga0190271_10002468_pt1 | contig 11230 bp, 8 predicted proteins | sample Popmic356T_FD_133747 | JGI IMG/M metagenome (GOLD analysis project Ga0190271, IMG submission 133747) | Populus adjacent soil microbial communities from riparian zone of Weber River, Utah, USA - 356 T | ecosystem: Environmental > Terrestrial > Soil > Riparian zone | place: USA: Utah | collected...
AGTCTCCGGTAGCTGCGTCTCACCATGCATTTCATGCGCAATGTGGAGTTTGTGCTTCTGCTTTACCGTCCGATGCTCCAGCTGGTTAATACACTGATGGTAGACGGCCTTAAAAAGATAAGACCTGATTGTATGTTTGATTTCAAGTTCCCCTCGTTTTTCCCATATCTTTACAAACATTGATTGAACAATATCTTCAGCTTCTCCCGAATCCTTAACGATCGTAAAAGCGTACTGGCAAAGGTTTTCATAATGGGACATAAAGACCTTCTTAAAGGCTGTATCGTTGCCTTTGCCGATCGCTTCAATTATTTCTGCATCGGAGTGTAGCAAGTTTTAATTAATTCGGATCAAATCTATTCAAATTTTTGCTGCTTATTGAGAAGACAGTTTGTTCAGGCACTACCACTATGGAACGATCAGGAATTTTTTCCGGCTATGATGTAACGTGTATTTTCAATTTGTCGAAAACTCTTCATCGACACCTCGTGCAGTCCGACGATCTAAGGGGCGACTGACTCCTGTACGGTAGTATGGTCCGGCGCGGGTAGAACTTTTTTATTTGAATTTGGCAAGTTTACTGTACTGATAATTATTATCTTAACACCCTGAATTGGTGTATATGTTGAACCATTTACCTGAAATTACAAAAGGCCCAACGGGATCATGAGGGTGAAAATTTTATTCAGCTGTTTAATCATTTTTTGCAGCCTGACTGGCGAAGCCCAAAAGAAATTTAGTACCGAAAAGGGTACGATCAATTTTGTTTCGAATGCGGAGCTTGAGCTTATAAAAGCTTCATCAGATAAACTTCAAGGGGTTCTCGACCCGGCCACTAACCAATTTGCTTTCACTATTATTGTTCAAACTTTCAGAGGATTCAACAGCGAGCTTCAGCGTGAACATTTTAACGAGAAGTACATGGAAAGCGAAAAATATCCCCGGGTGAGTTTTACGGGAAAAATTATTGAACAAGTTGATTATACGATGGACGGAACGTATGAAGTCCGGGCTAAGGGTGATTTGGATATCCACGGACAAAAACAAACCCGAATCATCAAAAGTAAAATAGAAATCAGTGAAGGGGTACTTACTATCCAGACCGATTTTAAGGTGCCTTTGGCTGACCACAACATATCAATCCCAAGAATAGTTAATCAAAAAATAGCAACGGAAATCGAAGTAAGTGTTACTACAGACATGCTGCTTCGATAATTAGCGCAAGATGAAAAAGTTAGCCGTATTGATTCTGGGTACTCTGTTTTTCGCGGTACTTGCCGAAGCTCAGGTACCGTTCTTCCACAATTACTCTCTGCTGAGGAGAAATGAGGCCATACAGGTTCACAAGATCTTTCAGGATCAGTCAGGATTTATATGGTATGGAACCAACAAAGGATTGTTCAGGTTCGACGGAATAAATCTTGAAAGATTCACCAAAGCGGATAGCCTACCAGAAGATCAGGTTAGCGCTATTGCGCAGGATTCATTGGGACGTATATGGACGGGTCACAAAAATGGCAAGCTTGCATTTTTGGAGGACGGACAAGTAAAAAGTTTTAACCCGGCGGAAGGGACTTCTGCGAACGAAATTTCAGATATCCTTTTCGATCGTCACGGCAATTTGTGGTTCTCGACCCTGAATGATGGGCTCTATTATTTTACTCAGGATCGATTGTTCCGCATCGATGAGACCGACGGTCTCCCCGACATTTTTGTTTACGATATCCTTGAGGATCCTGCGGGAAATATCTGGGCGGGTACAGATGGAGGTGCGGCCATTTGCACATTGGTGGATAAGAAAGTCACCATAAAGGTGCTTGACTATGATCACGGGCTGCCGGACAATATTATCAAGAAACTTGCTATTGATAAAAACAACAAGGTGTGGATGGCAACCGAAGATGCAGGGATTGTTTCATTTGATCCGAATCTGGGAAGAACAACTTCACTTATCACTGGCAGCTGGAAATATGGGGCGATCACGGATTTTTCATTGTCCGGAAATCAGGTTTGGATCGCTACTACTCAGTCGGGGCTGATCGCACATGACATGAACACTAAACAAGACAAAGTGTACCGGGCCAATTCCGGATTTGACCTCACGTCGATTAATTCGGTGTTGAATGATAAAGAAGGGAACATCTGGATCGGAACGAAGTCAGGTGTGATACGAACATTGGGGAATTATGTCGAATACATTAGCGGATTTGAACCCTATCAAAATCCCATTGTGCTGGCATTAACATTTGATGGAGATGATAACCTCTGGTATTCTACCCGCGAAGGATTATTTAAACGTTCCGTGGAAGAGGGTGGCAAGATCAAAATCACTAAGGTTGTGCAAGGTTCGGCGTATCAGAAAAGTGCCACGATAAGTTTATATACTGATTCCACGGGTCATGTATGGGCCGGCCTGTATGGCGAGGGAGCATTGAGGATTAATCCAAAGACGTTAAAGATCCAACACCTGCAAAAGGAACTTGTGAATGGAAACATTCTGAATATTACGGGGAATGGAAAAGAAGTATGGCTTGCGACTCTTGGAGGTGTGACCCGGGTAGATGTGTGGGATGAGACCCTTGTAACAGAAAATTATACAACAGCGGAGGGCCTGGCGTCGGATTATGTCTATCAGGTATTTATCGACAGCAAAAAAAGAATCTGGTTTGCTACGGATGGCAGGGGTGTAGGCATGCTGGATGCCATGGGAATGCATCATTTCGAAAAAGGTCTTAAAACTAAAGTGGTATACGGTTTTGCAGAGGATGGCGACCACAACATATGGGTCAACGTTCAGGAAGACGGACTTTATCAATTAAAAGGTGACACGTTTATTCCGCTAGCCAGCCATAGTCCTCTGCGGGATAAAAACATAAACTGCCTGACATCCGACAGGTTCGGTAACCTTATTGTGATGCATGATTTGGGAATTGATATTTATAATGCCTCAAAAAACAGAATGCGTTATCTCGGCGACGAATTAGGAATCGGCGATAAAAAACCAAATCTTAACGCACAGGCGAAAGACCGGCAGGGAAGAATCTATTTTGGTACTGATGCCGGAATTGTTTCGTACCTGGATCTTAACAATGACTTGCTTGCATCACCCCAGCCGCTAATTGCCGATCTGAAAGTTCTTGACAGGAAGATCGCGGTGCTTTCTGACCTCAACTTCACGCATGATGAGAACAACGTGACTATCAATTATCTGGGCTTTTGGTATCAAAACCCTACAAATCTCAATTTTCAGTATCAGCTTGAAAATTATGATGTTGACTGGATTTCAGCCCGCGATCGTGCCGTTACTTACTCCAGTCTACCACCCGGTTCCTACACGTTTAAACTGAAAGTTTCCGATACCGAAGATTTTGCGCATGCGAACGAAACATCTTTTACATTTTCGATACGACCTCCATTCTGGAGAACAGGCTGGTTTTATGTATTAGCTGCCTCAATAGTGATCATTGCAGGTTCTGCCTTCATCCACTACCGCGAGAAAAAGCTTCTTGAAGACAAGCGGGTACTGGAAGAGAAAGTAAAATTGCGAACCCTCGAGATACAAAAACAAGCTGAGGAGATTCAGGCGCAAAACGAGGAGATACAATCACAGGCTGAAGAAATTCAGGGAATCAACGACAACCTTGAAGAGTTGGTGAAAGCCCGGACATCCGAATTGGAAAAGAAAAACAAGGCTGCAGAGGAATCGTCATTTATTATTGCCCATGAGCTCAGAGCGCCTGTTGCCAGTGTTTTGGGTTTGATCAACCTCATTGCCAAGTGTGAATTGAACGACGAAGCAAAAACAATTGTCTCTCATATGGAGGAGTCGGCTGAGAAATTGAATGTTGTTGTCAGGAATATTACAAAGGCGATTGAGAAGGGGGATAGGAAGTGATGAGAAGATTAGAAATTAGAAGATTGGAAGATTAGAGATTAGAAGATTAGTAGTTGAGGACGTGAGTAGATCTGTAGATGAGTGGTTGAGGAGATGTTTTTTTTAGAAGGTACTAATAGAGAGGGATCGTTTTGGGGATGATTTCCTGAACCGATCCCTCTCCTGGTAGTTTGTCCGTTATAAGGCTCTTACTTTGATGTTTCTGTAGTATACTGGGGCGCCGTGATCCTGGAGGGAAATGGCACCTACCTTAAATTTGTTCCAGTCTGGATAGTCTACCCATTTACTTTTCTTATACCGTTCTTGAAATTCAGGACTGCCTTCTTCGAACTCGACAACCTTTTCTCCATTTAGCCAGTGTTCAACATGGCCATTATTATAAATAAGGCGTGCTGTATTCCATTCGCCCACTGGATTTAATTTTTTGGTTGCTGGAGCTTCAAACATGTCATAGCTGCTTCCGGCTTTTTGTGCTTCGTTCAGGGGATCCTTCCAGCCACCGTCGTCCATCACCTGAAACTCCGGACCTGTCTCATAGTCGTGTTTGTATTTTTTGTCTTCGACCACGTGATAAATGATTCCGCTGTTTCCGCCAGGCGAAAGTTTCCAATCCACACTTAGCTCAAAATTACCAAATGGACGGGTGGTTATTAACGAACCGCCAATATTAGCCGTACCCTCTCCAAGCCCCTGGCCATCACAAACAATCATACCTTCCTGAACAGTCCAAAGTGGGCCAATGGTGTCGTGGTTAAATCGCTTCCAGCCATTTAATGTGCTTCCATCGAACAACAATTCCCAGCCCGCTGCTTTTTCCTCGTCTGTTAATGTATTCATACTTACAACAGCCGGAGTCGAATCTGCAGAGGTGGCCTCCTGTTGTGTGTTGGATTTCTGACATGACATACTAAATAGTGTGGCAAAAATTGCTACACCTGCGTTGATGATTTGTAGTTTTTTCACGGTGTATTTTTTTAGTTAAACTAAATTAACATGGAAATAACTGGCTTCAAAACGAAATTATGCCACTAATCCACTGTTGAGGTCAGTATGTCTCCAGATGCCACTTACGTTGGTGCTGGTTTCCGTTATTTGAACAACAAACTATAGTAAAAAGAGGGCTGAAGCAGCGACCTTTTCTTTTCGGCATGTGCCAGAGCATCTATAAGGAGATGGTGAATGTATTTGCTTTGGTTAGCTTTTCTAACTATAAAATTGAACAAAACCGGATATCGACAAAGCCGTTGTAATGCGTGGCTCAATCTTAACTCAGGCCACATTCGACGATATATCTCCCGGTCATACTCCGTGTTGAAGTCATGTAGAAAATCCCGCCGTTCAAAACCTTTTATTATGTGCTTCGCCGCGACTCTTCCGCTGCGTATAGCATTTCCGATACCTTCACCGGTGAAAGGATCAATCAAAGATGCTGCATCACCTAGTAATAGAAAACGATCACCAGAGATTTTTCTCTTTTTTGAACCCAGTGGAAGCCCATATCCTTTGATGGTTTCCAACGGCTTTGCATGTTGGAACCTTTCTTTCAAGTGCGGATGGCTTGTCAGAAATTCCTTTAAGATTACCTTAAGATTTATTTTCTTTTTAGATACAACGGACGACAACATTCCGATTCCCACGTTTGCTCTATTGAACGGCAACGGGAATATCCACAGGTACCCGGGCAGGATGTCCTTTAAGAAATATAATTCAATGAATTGCTCCGTGTGAAAGGATGATACGCCCTCATAATAAATTCTTAACCCTGCACTGTAGTGGTCACGGTCAGGTTTAAAAGAACCAAGTTGTCTGGCAACCATAGATTGAGCGCCGTCAGCGCCTGCAATCAACTGACTCGTGAACGTTCCCTGGCTGGTATTAACATTAACACAGTCTTTTAACGTCGTTATCTCCTTGACATGGCAATCCTCGAAAATGGTAACATTTTCAAACTGTCGAACATGCTCGAGGAGAATATTATCGAAATCTATGCGTGGGCACAGATAGCCGCACTTCTCACTTCCTCCATCTACAAATGGAATATCGATGTGATGGCAATCGGGTGCAAAAATCCGCACTCCATAGGAGGCTACCTTGGTAGAGAATTCCAGAAATCCTTGCCCAAGATCGCCAGGTAGCATGGAGAGTTGTTTCACAACATCCACGCTCAATGCGTCTCCGCAGATCTTGTCCCTGGGGAATACAGATTTATCCAGTATTGCAACCGACAGTCCTGATGCACCTAACTCCATGGCACATGTCGTGCCCGCAGGACCGGCGCCGATAATCAACACATCGAATTCGCGCTTTTCCAAGTATTCAAGTTATAAGTTGATCAATATGCTGACGTCACTTCGATGCTAGTTCAGCAATTTATTTCTTGTTCTTTATAATCCGAACTGCTATGTCGTACCGAAATGGTGGTGATGAAATCGTAAGTTTTCCTCCTGAGTGGCTGGATGTTTCTTTTTTAATGTATGCGCCAGAAACAGGGTCCATCCATTCGATCTTATAGTCACCTGCCGGCAAAGAAATTTCGGATTTTACTTGTCCTCCATGAACAATGTACGCGGCATATTGTTTAGGGGGCTCTGAGAGCGCATAGACTTTTGTATCCGCCTGCAAATTCCCGGCTAAAAAGGTCCGATCCGGTTTCATGCGAATGAAATCCAGCGCATTCATAAATGTCAACAGGTAACTCAATTGGCTTCGCAATGCGGCGCTTCCGCCACCGGGTTGTTTTTCAGGATAAACATAGTTGCCGTCTTCGTGGTTTGCCGTAAACGAATAGTCAAGGTTATTATAGAGTGCACCACCTGCAAGAATGATTTCCCATCCTTCTCTGCGGTAAGTGCTGTCTCCCTGACCCCTAAATCCCGTCTCATTGTTTCCAATGACTTTGTTTAACCCATAATTTTGTTTGACGGCCGTCGGAGGCGAGGCGTAGTGAAAATTAAAAACAGATATGTCGGGATGTGGATTGTTTATTTTCGCAGAATCATTGGCGATATTCTGAGATATAAGGTGTTTTACTCCCAGCTCTTTTTCTGTGGCGGTGATTAAGGAAGCGATATGATGTTGCCACTCCATGGTGACCCCACCAAAATAAGGTTCATTGCAGATTTCATAGATGACGTTGCTAAATCCCTTTAGCTCACGGACGATCTTGCGGACCAGTGCCTCATGAACCATCAACAGTCCACCGGATTTGTCCAGGGTATAAACATCATCCTTTCCTACATTACCCACTCCGTTGATGTTATTTGAGGCATTCATCGGACTGATTTTCCATTGAATATTTTCATACATCGGACAAAATAGGGCGAGCTCTATAATGACCCCACTTTTTTCAGCTGTGGATACAAAATCTTTTAGTCGCTTAAAGTACGCATCGTTCCAATGTTCGAGGTCGAACTTATTTCCGCCCCCTGCATACCCACCAACCTGGCTTCTCGGCCACGGGCAGATAAAATGGTTTGAATCCGGAGCGAGGGTATTCTCGGCAATATTGAAGGCACCCATAGGTTCCACGTATGCGCCCGTAAAAATGCGCGTGAGGTTCAAGCCTTTTGAATTCAGTTCCTTGAGGTATCGCACATAATCAAAGCCTGTGTTCAGCACGGCGCCATAGTGTTCCCCTGAAGTGATCAGCACCAAAGGTTTGCCGCGATAGGTAAAATAATGCGGATTCGTTGGGTTTAGCGCGATTGGCTTTTGCTGGCCGTGGCAATACCAGGGCAAACAGCCCACAATTATTAAAAAACAGCGAAGAGGAGTGTATGTTTTCATGACAGGAGAATGGCTAAGCGCAGAATGTTAGGCAATATGAATATAGATTCATAAAGCGAGAAAAACGAACCTGAAGGGATCACAAAAAATTTAAGTCAAAAATTCGCACCGGGGAGGTACTACACGAACGTTATTGCTTCTTTTCGAAAAGAAATTGCATCGAATCACCGTTTCCAGAAACCGTAGCCTTTAGCTTTCCTTTTTGAACGTCGTAAACGATCTTCTTGGGAAAATCATGATTGGGGTTTTCGCACACAAATCCAGAATCAGTGATTTCAGTAAGCTTGAAATAAACCGGTTTTTGATTTTCCGGAACATCGGCGACATAATACAATTCATTCTCCCGTTCGAGAATCCTTAGCTTTTCAACGAAGAGGGTATCCTTACCCTGAAGGGTAACTCCTACACCCCGATATTCCGAGGGTGACGTTTCTGACCATTGTTCGTAGCCTGTCTGGCTGCCTTTGCTGTTCGTTCGAATCCAAGTGCCCTGCAACCAGCTAAGTTTTTTGAAATTTTGCGAAAGTGGAGTGAACGCAGATTGGCATTCACCCCGAACGAAAGTGGTACCCAGGAGAATCAGAAGGACGATATTCTTTTTCATATTTTATACAAACATAACTTCTGGAATGATCCAGGTCTTGTACAAACCCGACATCCAATCATTTTTTCTTCATAAAAAAATTTGCAAGACTTGGCTGATCGAAGAAATAACGCGACGGGTCTTCGCCCGTGAATGCTTTAAAGTTTTTTATAAAATGCGACTGATCGTAATATCCGGAGGCGATCCCAAGTTCACTGCCATTCATTTCCTTTTGACCTTGGATCACCTGGAAAATGTAGCTGAATTGAATAACTCTTGCGTACAATTTGGGAGAAAGGCCTATGAACTTTTTGAACAGCCGCTCCAGTTGCCGTTCGCTGGCGCCGGCAAACTCACAAAGCCCGGCGACAGTAATCATTCCATTTGATTCGAAGATCCTATCTATTGCTTTATTGACACGCATATCGACTTGCGCCTCCTTAATCTTGTTTATGAGGAAATTTTCGATAGCGGAAATTCTTTGCTGATGATTGTCGTAACCTTCTATGGAACTTTCCAGGGTCTTTACATCTACGGGTTGGATATCGTGAAGCGGGATAACCTTGTTTGTAAGTTCGTGCATTGAGATATCAAATAGTTGAGCAAGCGCGGCGGGTTTGAACTTTATTCCGAGGATGCTGGATATGCCCGTATTTTTCAGAAAGAAGTGATTAGTAATCTGTCCACCCAACAGATTCGGCGATTGAATTTCCCATGGCCCATTCAATTTGATACGATAGGGATCTCCATAGTGAAAGATCATTTCAGGAAAGCCGTCTGGAATTATCTTTTGTTCTATAGGAAGGGGATCCTGGTTTTCAACGGTCCAGTAGCAGTCGACAAAGGTTTTCAATTCATCTTTTGGACTGATGCGCTCAAACTTCATTTTTGCTTTATGAAAAGTACTAAGTTTCTAAGGGCTTTCAATTGTTACGCTTATCAAGATTTATTCTAAATCATTATAAAAATCTTCGCAGGCTAGAAAGAAAAATTTAATTCAGTATTCACTTTGAATTGAAAACTTAACTGATCTATCTTTGCATCATGCTAAAACAAGCAACGTATTGTTTTGAACAGAAACCGAATAGCGATATTGGGTTACAAGCCTGGATTTTCAGTTGATCGTTATCTGATCACGCACTGAAAACCCGGGTTTCGTCCGGGTTTTTTTATTTAATCGACGGACGTATTTTAAAATTAATCATCTGATGGGATGAGTGGAATTGCTTTGTCAAAAAAAGTAGAAAGGAGTTTGTATGAAAAGGAAAGTATTAAGCGGAAATGAGCTTATAAAGCTAGGGTATCCCGAAGGAAGGGCGATTGGCACTGCTATAAACACGGTGCTTAAGTATTTCCGAAGGAGCGAAAAGGAAGAGATCTACTCGATGTTAAGGGCGGTATTGGCTGATCCTAACAAATATATTGAGGACTCCATCTGGAGTAAGACGGCGATGGCATTAGTTCCTTCAGCCAAAAAATCCAGAGTGCATGAATTGTTAAAGAGACGGATCGAATATCCTATTTACGGCGCTGCTCAAATTGAGGAGGGCGCTCGAAACCAAATGGAAATTGCTATGAAGTTACCTGTAACAGTGGCTGGCGCGTTGATGCCGGATGCTCATCAGGGTTATGGCCTTCCTATTGGCGGCGTATTGGCGACTAACAATGCCGTTATTCCTTATGGCGTGGGTGTCGACATCGGTTGCCGGATGTGCTTAACTGCATATCCGCTCGATGAAAGATTCCTTGAGCGGAATCGAAGCAACCTTAAGCAAATGCTGCTCGACAACACCTGCTTTGGGCGTGAAACATTTGAACGGCCGAAAGACGATGAGGTGCTGGACAGAAAAGTATTTGATGAGATTGCCATCTTGAAAAAACTGAGAGGCAGGGCGGCAGCGCAAATCGGATCTTCAGGAAGTGGTAACCATTTCGTTGAATTTGGTTTACTCGATCTCAAGGAAGGCAACAATTGGCGGTTATCTGGGGGAAAATACCTTGCTGTACTATCGCATTCAGGATCTCGTGGCCTTGGGGCGGAAATTGCCCGTCACTATACGCGATTAGCCAAAGAGTTGTGCTTGTTGCCTGGTGAGGCCGCAAATCTCGCCTGGCTGGATCTAAATTCGGAAGCGGGGCAGGAGTACTGGATAGCGATGAACCTTGCGGGCGACTACGCTTCGGCAAATCATCACCAGATCCATTCGCGTATGGCGGATGAGTTAGGGGAGGAACCGCTATTTGTGGTCGAGAACCACCATAACTTTGCGTGGAAGGAGAAAATGGAGGATGGGACGGAAGTAATAGTTCATCGCAAAGGTGCAACGCCCGCAGACGAAGGTCTACTCGGGATCATCCCAGGCTCAATGACTGCACCTGGATTTGTCGTGCGCGGAAAAGGAAACAAAGCGTCCTTGAACTCGGCGGCTCATGGTGCCGGCAGGGCTATGTCCAGAAGTGCCGCGAAGAACAGCATAACCAATAAAATGGTTAAGCAGGAGTTGCAGCAAGCAGCTGTTGAGTTGATAGGTGGTGGTGTCGATGAGGCGCCAGGTGCTTATAAAGACATCAGGAAAGTAATGGAATACCAGAATGAATTGGTAGATGTGCTTGGAGAGTTTTCTCCAAAGATTGTGCGGATGTGTGGTGATGATTCACCCGCGGAAGATTGACAGGTGCTAAGGTTTGGCTCAGGGAAACTTGACTCGCATCTGGCGATCTGGGCTTGAAACTTTAACACTTAAAACAATGAGAATAGAATGGATGGAAAAATACATGGCTGATGCGGAACGGCTCATCTACAGCAACCAAATTGAAGAGGGATTGCTGATGTTGAACGATCTGCTGTATGATGAGCCTGGCTATGGAAGCTTGCACAACCACATTGGTTGGGCATATATGTACTACACTCAGGATGTCGAAAAGGCTGAGCGCCACTTAAAGCTGGCAATCTACTTCGACGCATC
>Ga0190271_10002469_pt1 | contig 11230 bp, 7 predicted proteins | sample Popmic356T_FD_133747 | JGI IMG/M metagenome (GOLD analysis project Ga0190271, IMG submission 133747) | Populus adjacent soil microbial communities from riparian zone of Weber River, Utah, USA - 356 T | ecosystem: Environmental > Terrestrial > Soil > Riparian zone | place: USA: Utah | collected...
CCCTTGGCCCGCTCGAACTCCTCGTCGGTCCTCGGCAGCACCTCGAAGATCCACCCGGTCAGGAGCTGCTCGATCGCGCCGTAGAAGCACATGGCGGCGAACTCGGAAGGGATGCCCGACTTGAACGAGCCCTCTTCGCGCGCCGTCTCCACGATCGCCGCGATGCCCTCGTAGGCCTCGCGGATCCGGTCGAGGTGGAGCGCCCCGAACGAGTTGGCCGCGCGCGTGACCTCGACGATGATCACCTTCATCAGGTCGGGGTCGTGCCGGTACGAGTCGATGATGAAGCCGGCGACCGCATAGAGCTTGTCGCGCGCCGGCACGTCGCGGGAGTCGATCTCCCCGATCGCGTCGAGCATGATCTGCCAGCGCTCGAGGAAGAGCGTGTTGAGGATCTCCTCCTTGGAGCTGAAGTAGTGGTAGACGAGCCCGTAGGCCACGCCCGCCTCGTCCGCCACGTCGGAGACCCGGCAGTGGTGGAAGCCGCGCCGGGCGAAGACCCGCACGGCGGCGTCGAGGATCAGCCGGCGCTTGTCGACCGCCGCGGACTTGGTGGCCGCCATCAGGCGCGCACCTCCTCGGGCCAGCGGTAGGCGGCGGCCACGCGGTTGGCGAGGCTCGGGAGCTTCTCCCTGATCTCCTCCTGGCGGGCCAGGTCGAGGTCCGCCGCGACGAAGCAGGCTCCCTCGCCGCCCGCCCGCGCGAGCACCTCGCCCCACGGGTCGACGATCATCGAGTTGCCATAGCTGTCGCGGTCAGGCCCGGGCAGGCGCCCCTGGCCGGGGGCGATCACGAAGACCTGGTTCTCGATCGCGCGCGCACGGAGCAGGATCTCCCAGTGGGCCTCCCCCGTGACGCGCGTGAAGGCGGCGGGGATGGTGATGATGCGCGCGCCGCGCAGGGCGAGGATCCGGTACAGCTCGGGGAAGCGCAGGTCGTAGCAGATGGTCAGGCCGAGGCCGAGGCCCTGGGCGGTCTCGGAGAGCACGATCTCGTCGGCGGGCTCCGAGTGCTCGGACTCGCGGTACTCCACGCCGTCGACCTCGACGTCGAACATGTGGATCTTCCGGTAGACGGCCTTCAGGTCGCCGTCGGGTCCGGCGTGGACCGAGGTGTTCGCGACCCGCTCGTGGCCCTCGCGCCGCTCGGCGACCGAGCCGGCCACGATGTCGATGCCGAGCTCGCGCGCTGTGTCGCGCGCCCACGTGACGGGCCGTCCGTCGAGCGGCTCGGCCAGGGCGGCGTAGTCCGCGGCGCTCCCGCGGATGTCGAGCCGCTCGGGCAGCACGACGAGCTCAGCGCCGTCGGCGGCCGCCGCGCGCGTGAGCCGGTCCGCATCCGCGAGGTTGCGGTCCATGTCCTCGGTCGATTGCAGCTGGACGGCCGCGACTCGCACGCGCGCCCTCCTCCCTCTCTCATTGACTGACCAGTCAATCTGGAGTGTACTGCGAGCCCATGTCCCTACGCCCCGTTCGCGGCCCGGCGGTGCGGGAGCTCGGCCTGCGGCTGCCTCCCGCGCGGATGGCGCCGCTCCACCGCCGGCGGCCGCTCAAGCGCTGGCGCTACGTGGGCGTATACGGGCCCGAGCTGATGCTCTGCGTGGGCGACGCGCGCGTGGCGGGCGTGCCGCAGCGCTGGTGGGCGGTTGCGCTCCCGGACGGGACGCTGCTCGAGCGGACCACCTCGCGCCGTGTCGACCGCTGCCGCGCGCCGCGCTGGATCCTGATCTCGGAGCCGGAGGTCCGCATCGAGCTCACCCTGGACGAGACGGACGGCGTGGAGGTCGTGTCGCCGCACGGGGGCGGGTGGATCTGGACCCGCAAGCAGGCCGGCGTGCCGGTGCGCGGGCGCGTCATGGCCGGCGGGCGGGAGTGGCCGATCGACGGGCCGCTCGGCTTCGTGGACGACTCGGCGGGCTATCACGCGCGCCACACCCGATGGCGCTGGTCGGCGGGCGTCGGCCGGGCGCTCGGCGGCGAGGCCGTGGCGTGGAACCTCGTGGAGGGCGTGCACGACGCGGCCGAGGCGAGCGAGCGCACCGTGTGGGTCGACGGCGCGCCGCGCGAGGTCCCCGCGCAGCCGTTCGCGGAGGACCTGTCGCGGGTCGGCGAGCTCGGCTTCGAAGAGTGGTCGGCGCGCGAGGAGCACACGCGGCGCGGACCCTTCCGGAGCGACTACCGCCAGCCCTTCGGCGCCTTCTCCGGCACGCTGCCGGGAGGGCTCGAGCTCAAGTCCGGGTATGGGGTGATGGAGTGGCACGACGTGCGCTGGTGACCTCGATGTTCCCGTCCCCGTGACCGGGGCGCTGGCCGCGATCGGCCTGATCTGGGCGCAGCAGCTCGCGCCCACGCCGGCGGTTCACTTCACCGTCGCGGCGAGCGGGGACTTCCTGATCCACACCCCGGTGGCCGCGCAGGCACTTGCGGAGGGCGGCCGCCGCGGCCACGACTTCGAGCCGCTCTTCCGGCCGATCCGCCGCCGCATCGCCGGCGCCGATCTGGCGCTCTGCCACGTCGAGACGCCGCTCGTTCCCGGCCCGGTGCAGGGCTACCCGAGCTTCCGCACGCCGCCGTCGCTCGCGCGCGCCATCCGCGCCACGGGGTGGGATGCCTGCAGCACCGCGTCGAACCACTCGCTCGACGCCGGCCAGCACGGCGTGCGGACCACGATCGCGGCGCTGCGCCGCGCGGGCGTCCCCCACTCCGGCACGGCGCGCTCGGCCCGGGGCGCGAGGCGCGCGCCGATCCTGGAGGTCAAGGGCGTGCGGATCGCGTTCCTGTCCTACACGGCGGTGTCGAACGGCCAGGCCGTGCCGCATCCGTGGAGCGTTGCCTGGGCCACCCCGCGGCGGATCCTCCGCGACGCGCGCCGGGCGCGCCGCCGCGGCGCCGACACCTCGATCGTGAACCTGCACTGGGGCGACGAGTACAGCCACGCGATCTCCCCCTCGCAGTGGGCGCTCGCGAAGCGCCTGACGCGCTCGCCGGCCATCGCCGCGATCGTCGGCCAGCACGCGCACGTGGTGCAGCCGATCCGCAGGGTGAACGGCAAGCCGGTGGTGTTCGGCGAGGGCAACCTGGTCTCGAACCAGACCGCCGGGTGCTGCCCGGCCGCCTCGCAGGACGGCCTGATCGCGCTGATCCGCTTCACGGCCCGGGACGGCCGCGTGCGGGCGCGGCGCGTGCGCTACGTGCCGACCTGGGTGCGCCATCCGGACTACCGCGTGGTGCCGGCGGCGCGAGGGTCGGTCTCATGGCGCCGGACCATCTCGGTCGCGGGCCGCGCGCCGGGAATCAGGCCCGCCCGCTAGGGCGGTCCGATCTCGACGATCTGCTGGAACGTCGGCCGGTTGATCCAGTGGATCAGCGGCTGCGTCACGGCGCCGGCGGTGGTGTGCGCGATGGCGTCGAAGCAGAGCTGCGGGTCCTCGAAGCCGGGCGTGTCGTCCCCGGCGCACACCTCGTCCTCGTATGTGATGGCGGCCGGCTCCGCGATCGCCTGCAACAGCGACTGGCGGAGCACTTGCTCGCACGCCGCGGCGTCGCCCCCGCCGCAGTACCGGCGCGAGTAGGCGCCCGCCGGGCTCTCGCCGAGGATCGACCGCAGGTCCTTCTCTGCGTAGCCGTACCAGCCCGCGATGTAGGCCGAGCCTCTGTGGCTGCCGTTCCCGTTCGGCTCGTCGTCGAGGTCGACCATGCCGCCGTCGCCGTCGCCCTCCTGGGCGAGCTCGTCGTACAGGCCGGGGCCGAGCACGGGCTCGAACTGCGCCCGGATCCAGCGCGGCCACCAGGCGTCCATGACCCTGATCGCCTCGGAGTGCTCGTACGTGCCGCCGCGGTCCTTGTCGCGGCGGTGGGCGCCGTCCGCCACCCAGGCGCGGAGCTGGTCGAGCGCGCCGGCCACGACCGGGTCGCTCTCCTCGCCGAGGAGCTGGAGCGCGTAGGGCAGCACCTTGTCGCCGCGCAGGTCGACGGTGCCGGCGTCCTCCATGGCGTCCACCAGCTCGGGCAGGTTCATCGTCCCCGTGCCCGCGATCCCCGCGCCGATGCGGTCGTCGAGCGGCTCGGAGCGGTGGATCGACCCGTAGGCGAAGTTGTCGTCCGCGGCCCGGTAGTCGCGCGCCTGCTTGTTGTTCCAGCTCGTCAGGAACGGCTGGTTGACGGCCTTGGGGTGAGTCGCCGGCGCGGTGTAGTCCGACACGAACATGTTCGGGCTCGAGGGCGTGGAGTCGGGGTCCCAGCCCTGCCACTCGAACTCGCACTCGGCGTCGCCGTCGTCGCCGCAGGCGCGCACCGGCATGTCCTGGTCCGTCGCCCCCTGGCGCACCGGGTTGTTGCCCGAGTTGAAGTAGGCGATGTCCTGCTGGTTCGCGTAGAACCAGTTGAAGGTGAAGCCGACCTTGCTCGCCGCCTCCATGAACCCCGCCGGCGTGCTCATCTTCTCGGGGTCGTTGAAGTCCGCGAACCCGAGCGCGGAGTCGGCTTCGTGGAAGTAGGTCGAGCGGAGCTGCGTGTAGACGAAGGGCCGGCCGTCGATCTGCGCGCGCCCCACCTCGAGGCCGAGCTTCGTCCGCTTGGTCCGGAGCGTCTCGGTGCCGGGCGGCGACTGGTCGGCGGCGTTCGTGATCCACTGGTTGCGGCGCTCGAGCGTCTCGATCGGCTCGCACGCGCCGCGGTAGAGGTAGCCACCCGAGTCGAGCGTCGCCACGCCCCCGCCCGGCTCGCACAGCTCGAGCGCGAAGGTGTCGGTGATGTCCTGTCCCGCCGAGGTCGCGCTCCAGGCGTAGTCGCGGCCGCGGCCGAGCTGCACGTACATGTTCACGCCGGGGAAGGCGGCGCCGCGCGCGTCGATGCCCTGGCGCGGGCCGCGCGGCGTGTTCACGGCCGGTGCGTGGATGTCGATCTCCATCAGGATCTGCGGCGAGAAGTAGCCGGTCTGGGGCCCGAAGACCGTCAGCGGCCGGCCCGACTCGGACTCGGCGCCACTCACCAGCAGCGCGTTCGACGCGCCGGCCGGGAACTCCGGCAGGATCCCGCCCGGGAGGCCGCTGGGGCCGGGCGCCGCCACGACGTCCGTCTCCCGCACCGTCCCCGGGTCGGGGCGCCCGTCGCTCGCCGGGTCCGGCTGTGCGGGCGGCACCTGGTACGGGAAGCTGCCGGCGGCCGTGACCGGCGCCTCCGGGTCCTCGGCGGAACGGAAGTCGTCGAACACGGCCCGGCCTGGCGCCTCGCCGCCGAAGCGCTCGACCGCCTGCTCGAGGATCTGAGCGGCGTCGAGCTCGCGGCCGCCTCCCTTGCCGAAGATGCCGCCGACCATCGAGGCGGTGGCGATCACGTCGGTCACCCTCCACAGCCGCGGGGTGGGCAGCTCCCCGGGCAGGCCGTTGGGGATGATCGCGGCGTACGCGCCGGGAAGCTTCTGCAGCGTGGAGCCGTTGTTGCCGCTGATCTGGCGGCGCTGGGCGAGGGTGCAGTCGGGCCGGAGCGGCTGCGCCTCGCAGATGTACTTGTTGACGCCCGCCACGTAGGCGGTCACGTCCTCCTGGAGCGCCTCGCCGGCCTCGCCGTACACCTCGTCGCCGAGATCGAACTGGCGCTGCAGGTCCGCCTCCGTGTAGGGGGCGATCCGCCACTGGTCCCGGTCCATCTGCCGGTTGCCCTCGGAGCCGCCGATGAACGACGACAGCTGCGCGCGGCCGGCGTGCCTCAGCACGTCCATCAGGAAGAGGCGGTCCTCGGCGCCGGCGTAGCCCGCGCCGAACATCGCGCCGGCCCGGTTGGCGCCGTAGATGTGCGGGACGCCGAAACTCCTGTCGCGCACGATCGTCACGTCGTCTCGCGGGCTGTAGGTCTTGTGGACGTCGCCGGGCCGCACCCCGAACGTGGCGTCCTTGAAGAAGCGCGGGAGGTCGCCGGGCGTGAGGGTCGGGCTCGAGTAGACGAGGTCGGCGTACGGGTCCAGCTGGTCGTCGTTGTGCGGCGGGCGGGCCTCGCTGCCCGTGCCGAACAGCGGGCCGGTCAGCGTGAACGCGATCACCTGGCCTGCGTCCGCGTGCCCGTTCTGCCCGGGCGGCAGGATGTTGCGGAAGCCGCCCGCGTCGTTCGTCCCGTAGGGCTGAGCCGGCGGTGCCGCGGCCGCGCCTGCGCAGACCGCGAGGGTCAGGATGAGCCCCGTCACCAGGGCCGGCAGTGTTCCTCTGATCGAGATCGTCGCCTCCCAGCGGATCCGTGAGGTGCGCGAAGCTACCAACCGGTCGCCGGCCGCGCGCCGGTTCCCGAGCCGCGCCGCGCTGCCGCGGTTTCGGGCCGGATAGCCTGCGCCGCCATGAAGATCCGCGCCGCCGTGCTCGAGGAGTTCGCCAAGCCGCTCGCGGTGCAGGACGTCGAGCTCGACGGGCCCGGGCCGGGCGAGGTGCTCGTGCGGCTGGCCGCCTGCGGCGTCTGCCACACGGACCTGTACACGGCCAGCGGCGCCGACCCCTCGGGCTACGCGCCGACCGTGCTCGGCCATGAGGGCGCCGGCGTGGTCGAGGAGGTCGGCGAGGGCGTGACGGGCCTGGCGCCGGGCGACCACGTGGTCACCCTCTTCTCGCCGCAGTGCCGCGAGTGCGTCCACTGCCAGTCGCCCAAGACGAACATCTGCCTGGCGATCCGCGAGCAGCAGAACCTCGGCTACCTGCCCGACGGCAGCACGCGCCTGGGGCGCAATACCCATGCGGGCACAGGTGACGAGCGCATCCGGCACTTCATGGGCACGAGCACGTTCGCCGAGGCGACCGTGATGCCCGAGATCGCGCTCGCCAAGGTCGACCCCGAGGCGCCTCTAGACGTCGTCTGCACGCTCGCCTGCGGCGCGACCACCGGGATCGGCGCCGCGCTCTACATCGCCAAGGTCGAGGCGGGGTCGACGTGCGTGGTGTTCGGCGCGGGCCTCGTCGGGCTGGGCGCCGTGGCGGGCTGCCGGCTCGCGGGGGCCGAGCGAATCGTCGCGGTCGACCTGTCGGAGGGCCGGCTGGAGCACGCCCGCGCGCAGGGCGCCACGGACACGCTGGTCGGCGGGCCGGACACGGTCGAGCGGATCCTCGAGATGACCGGCGGCTTCGGCGCCGACTACACCTTCGAGGCCACCGGCAGCGTGGCGGTGATGCGCCAGGCCGTGGAGTCGGCGCGCATGGGCTGGGGCCTGTGCACGATCGCCGGCGTGGCGGGCAAGGGCGAGGTGCTCGAGGTGGTGCCCCGCTTCCTGATCACGGGCCGCCGCATCGCCGGTGCGTCGTTCGGCGGGGCCAAGGGCCGCGACCGCGTGCCCGAGCTGGTCGAGACCTACATGTCCGGCGACCTCGACCTGGAATCGCTCGTCACCCGCCGGATCGCCCTCGACGAGGTAAACGAGGCCTTCGAGGCGATGGAGCGCCAGGAGGGCATCCGGACCGTGATCACGTACTGAGCGCCTGCAGACGCCCCGGGCGCGCGGCCGGCCCTAGCGGCGCAGCAGGATCCGAACGGTATGCGTGCGGCGATTGCCCCAGCGGTCCGTCGCGCGCACCACCAGCTTCGCGCGCCGCGCCCCGGCGGCGCTCAGCCGGGCACGCCCGGTGCGGCCGATTCGGACCACGAACCGCTTGGTGACGCCGGCCTTCAGGTCACGCGTTCCGACCGTGCCGCGGACACCGCGGCCCGCGCTCAGGCTGATGCCCGCCGAGCACGCCTCCGAGCACCGCACCCGGACCGCCAGCCCGCGGCGCAGCAGCCTCCCGATCCGCTGGCGGCGCGCCACGCGCACCGACAGGCGGGGAGCGGCGACGTCGCCCACGAGCCGCTTGGGCCGCCCGCGGCGCCGTTCGTCGTCGGGCTCGTCCTCGTCCTCGTCCGGCGCGGGGGCGGCCGCGGGTGCCGGGCTCGGCGCCGGGGCCGGCGCGGCCGGCGCCAGGGTCACGTCCGCGACCATCCGCAGCGAGCCGAGCACGTTCAGCCGCCCGCCGGTCACCGTGCGGCCCGCGAACGCCGCGACCGGGTCCGCGCCGTCCAGCAGCGCCGATTTGATCTGCGACACCGACGCGCCCGGGGACGCCGCCCACAGGAGCGCCGCCGCGCCCGACACGTGCGGCGTGGCCATCGAGGTCCCGCTCGCCCAGCCGTAGCCCCCGCCCGGCACCGTGCTCACGATGTCCACTCCGGGTGCCGCCAGGTCCACGGCCAGGTCGCCGTAGTTCGAGAACGGCGCGAGCCGGTCGCGGTTGTCGCTCGCCGCCACGCACACCACGTTCGGGAGCATGTAGGCGCAGGGATACTCGGGGTCGACGTCGTTGTCGTCCCCGACGCTGTCGTCGCCGCCGTTCCCGGCCGCCGCCACGAAGAGCATCCCCGGGAAGGCCGCGATCGCATCCGACTCGGCCCGTGAGGAGACCGAGGAGCCGAGGCTCAGGTTCACGACGTCCGCTCCCTCCAGCGCCGCGTACGCGTAGGCGAGGATGACGTTCGCCACGCTGCCGTTCCCCTGGGCGTTCAGCACTCGGAGCCCTATCAGCCGGCTGCCGTCGGCCACGCCGGCCACGCCGATCCCGTTGCCGCGCCGGGCCGCGATCGTGCCGGCCACGTGCGTGCCGTGGCCGTTCTCGTCGGCCGGGTTGTTGTCGCCGCCCACGAAGTCCCACCCGCGCCAGTCGTCGACCCTCCCGTTGAGGTCGTCGTCGAATCCGTTCGACTCGCGCCCCAAGCCGTATTCGCCCGGGTTGGTCCAGGTGTTCCCCGCGAGGTCGGCGTGGGTCAGGTCCACGCCGCTGTCGATCACGGCAACCGTGACGCCGCCGCCGATGCCCGCGTCCCAGGCGTCGCCGGTGTCCGTGTCGGCGTCGGCGCTGCCGGCGCTCCCGCGGATCGACTGGCCGGTGTTCTCCAAGCCCCAGAGCAGGGAGTAGTGCTGGTCGTCGGGGCGCAGCGAGGCCCGGCGGATCGCGTTCGGCTCCGCGTAGAGCACGCCGTCCTGGCGCTCCAGCGCCCGCTCCGCCGCCGCAGCGCCCTGGCCGGGCTCGGTGTCGACGAGCTGCATGCCGCTCACCGGGAGCGTCCGCTCGAAGTCCGTGCCGGCCTGGTCGCGGATCGAGGCGCGCTCGGCGGCGCTCACGCCCGGCTCGAAGCGCACGATGAGGCCGCCGGCCTCCGTGGCGGCAGCCACGGCGGTGCCGGCCGCCGACCAGGCGACCGCCACGGTCAAGATCGCGATGAAGAGCCTGCCCATTCCCCCTGCCGATCTGGGTGATACCCGCTGTCACCCCACTTATCGGCCGGGCGGAGGCCTTGCACGAGTTCTACGACAGGAAGCGGCCCTCTGTCTGCTGTCCCGGGCCCGCCACGGCGCCCGACTCCTTCATCGCAGCGACCTCCTCCTTCGCGTAGCCGAGCCCCGCCAGCACCTCGTCGGTGTGCTCGCCAAGAGCGGGCCCGGGCCCGGCGGGCGCTCCCGGCGTGCGCGACATCTTCACCGGCACGCCCAGCAGCTTCACGGCGCCGGCGCCGGGCTGGTCGAGCTCGATCACCATCTGCCGCGCCCGCACGAGCTCCGAGTCGAGCGCCTCGTCGAGCTCCAGCACCGGCTCGAGGCAGCAGTCGTTCCGCTCGGCGAACTCGTGCCAGTCCGCGCGCGTGCGCGAGAGGAAGATGCGCTCCACCTCGGCGTGCGCCTCTGAGCCGGGCCGCTCGAACTGCTTCTCGATCAGGTCCTCGCGTCCCACCCCGCGGCACCAGGCCTGCCAGAACTTCGGCTCGAGCGCGCCGAGCGTGACCCAGCCGTCGCTGCAGGCGTAGGGGCGGTAGCAGATCAGCCGCCCCGCCAGCTCGAGGTCGCCCCGCCTGGGCGCCGTGCCGCTCGCCAGCTGGGCCGCCGCGACCATCGCGAGCCAGGCGAGCGAGCCGTCGAACATCGACACGTCCACGAGCTGGCCCTCCCCGCTCCGGTCGCGCTCGCGCAGCGCGGCGAGGATCCCGAAGGCGGCCATCATCGAGCCGCCGCCGATGTCGGCGATCTGGCCGGCCGACTGGACCGGCGGGCCGCCGGCGTCGCCCGTCAGGCCGAGCAGCCCGCCCAGGCCGAGGTAGTTCATGTCGTGCCCGGAGCGGGCCGTGTACGGGCCGTCCTGCCCGTAGCCGGTGATGGCGCAGTAGACGAGGCCGGGGTTCTCCTCGCGGAGGCGCGGGTAGCCGACGCCGAGGCGGTCCATCACACCGGGGCGGAAGGACTCGAGCAGCACGTCGTGCTCGCGCGCCAGCCGCAGCAGCACCTCCCTGCCGCCGTCGGATTTCAAGTCCAATCGAATCGACCTCTTGCCTCGGTTCAGGGCAAGAAAGAGCGCGGACTTGGCCGAATCGTCGGCACCTTCGTGGAACGGAGGCGACCACCGGATGTAGTCGCCCATCCCGGTGTCCTCGACCTTCAGGACCTCGGCCCCGAAGTCGGCCAGCAGCAGCGAGCAGAACCCCCCGGGGAGCAGTCTGGAGAGGTCCAGCACCTTCACGCCGCTGAGCGCGCTCATCGCCGCGGCGTCCCGAGCAGCTCGCGCGCCTCGGCCACGGTGGCCACGCGGCGGCCGGTGTCCTCCACCATGCGCCGCGCCCGCGCGATCAGGTCGCCGTTGGAGCGGGCCATCTCGCCGTCCGGGAGGTAGAAGTTGTCCTCGAGGCCCACGCGCACGTTGCCGCCGAGCGACGCGGCCGCCGCAACCAGCCGCCACTGGTCGCGGCTGATGCCGATCACGCCCCAGTTGTTGCGTCCGTCGGGGCCGCCCGGAACCTGCTCGGACATGTGGACCAGGTTCTTCGGCGAGGGCCGGATGCCGCCGTTCACGCCCATCACGCAGTCGATCTGGAGCGGCTCCGACAGCAGCCCCATGTCGATCAGCGGGTCGAGGTTGGCCACGTGGCCGGAGTCGAAGCACTCGTGCTCGGGGCGGATGTCCAGCTCGTTCATCGCCTCGAGGAAGGCGATGATCGTGTCGAACGAGTTCTCGAACACGGCCTTGAACACGAAGTCCTTGCGCCGTGCCGAGTACTTCGCGTAGTTCATCGAGCCCATGTTCAGAGCGGCCACGTCCGGCCGCAGCTCGCGCAGGTAGGCGATGCGCTTCTCGATCGGCACGCCGATCGCGCCGGTCGAGTAGTTGACGATCACGTCGTCCACCGCGCCGAGGATCGCTTCGGTGATCGCGCGGAAGTCCTCGACCTCGTAGGACGGAACG
>Ga0190271_10002470_pt1 | contig 11227 bp, 9 predicted proteins | sample Popmic356T_FD_133747 | JGI IMG/M metagenome (GOLD analysis project Ga0190271, IMG submission 133747) | Populus adjacent soil microbial communities from riparian zone of Weber River, Utah, USA - 356 T | ecosystem: Environmental > Terrestrial > Soil > Riparian zone | place: USA: Utah | collected...
CATCCGCGACATTCTGGAAAGCGTCCGCTATGCGCCGGTCGAGGCGCGCTACAAGGTCTATGTGCTGGACGAGGTCCACATGCTATCGACGCAGGCGTTCAACGCCCTGCTGAAGACGCTGGAAGAACCGCCGCCCCACGCCAAATTCATCTTCGCCACCACCGAGATCCGCAAGGTGCCGGTGACGATCCTGAGCCGTTGCCAGCGCTTCGACCTGCGCCGGGTCGAGCCGGAGGTGCTGGTCGAGCACCTGGGCCGGATCGCCGACCGCGAAGGCATGAAGATCGAAACCGACGCCCTGGCGCTGATCTCGCGCGCGGCCGAGGGGTCGGTGCGCGACGGGCTGAGCTTGCTGGATCAGGCCCTGGTTCAGGCCGAGCGGGGCGAGACGGTCAAGACCGAGACGGTGCGCGACATGCTGGGGCTGGCCGACCGGACCCAGACCATCGCCTTGTTCGAAAGCGTCATGGCCGGCCGCACGCCCGAGGCGCTGGAGAGTTTCCGCACCCTGTACGGCTTCGGCGCCGATCCGGTGCAGGTGACCAACGACCTGCTGGAGCATTGCCACGCGGCGTCGGTCGCCAAGATGCTGGGGCCGAACGCGACGCGCCTTCCCAACGACCAGGCGCAGAAGCTGGCGGCCCTGGGCGCGGCCATTCCGGCGGCGACCCTATCGCGCACCTGGCAGATGCTGCTGAAGGCGCTGGACGAGGTGCGGCGCGCGCCCAATCCGGCGGACGCGGTCGAGATGGCCATCGTGCGTCTGGCCTATGCGGCCGACCTGCCCGGGCCGGAGGAGGCGCTGAAACGGCTGCAGTCGGGCGAACCGGTGGGCGGCGGCTCGCCCCCGCGTGGCGGAGGCGGAGGCGGCGGCGGTGGAGGCGGCGGAACGTCGGCGCAACTGGCGGCGCGGCCCGTCATGGCCCCGGCCCTGCCCGATCCGCAGACCTTCGAACAGGTCGTCGCCCTGATCGGCGAAAAGCGCGAGGTCGGGCTTCAAATGGACGTGGAACGGTATGTGAAGCCGGTCTCGTTCAAGCCCGGCGCCATCGTCTATGAAAGCGTTCAGGGCGCGCCCATCGAACTGGCGCGTAAACTATCCGCCCGCCTGCGCGAATGGACCGGCCGCACCTGGCTGATCGCCGCCAACGGCCAGGGCGGCGCAGAGACGGTGATCGAACTTCAGAAAAAGGCGCGCGCCACCGAACGCGCCGAGGTCGAGGCCAACCCCTTCATCAAGGCGGTGATGCTGGCCTTCCCCGGCGCCAAGCTGGGCGAGATCAAGACCATCGCCCCGACCGTGGTCACCCCGGAAATCCCCGACGTGGTCGAAGACGACGACGAGGATTAGGTCATGCGCCCATAGGATATGGGGCAGGAATCGCATTTGATTTCAAAATCCCGTCAACAGACAGGTGTGACTGAGAAGGATTTATCGCACGTCGAAGGCCAGCATGAGGGTGCGCTGGGCCGGATTGAAATTGTCGTCGGACAGGATGTAGAGGCGCGTCTTTCCATCGCGCCTCTCGGCGGCGATCCCTTCGAAATTATCGGTGGTGCCGGGCAGTTTCAGCTCGATCAGGATCGGCCCCAGGGTCCCGTCCGGCGCCATGTGCCGAACACGCGCGCGCATGTCGATGGGCGCACGGTACAGGCGCTGAACCACGAACCATCCGTCGCCGGACGGATCGCGATCTAGGCCGGTGATGCGGTAGTCGCTGTCGGGAATGGGCGTCTCGGGCGGAGCGGTCACGACCGTGCACCGGGCCGATGAGCAGTCCCAGACGCCGCCAGCCTCGCCCGAGACGCGCCAGCCATTGGGCGAGACGGCCAGGCCCTCCATCCCGTCGTTTTCGGTGAAGGCGAAGTCGGGCGCCCTCATCGGCGTCGGTTGGGTCTTCAGGGCCGACAGCAGGCCGTAGTTCCAGATCCGGTGACGCCGTTCGAAACTGACCAGCAGGTCGCCGGAGGGCATGACGACCAGGCCTTCGGCGTCGCCGTCCTGCTTGTCGGAGATCGCGCGGCCGTCTTCCAGCGTCAAGCGGCGCGAACGGAAATGATCCAGGCCGATCAGTCGCCCGGCGGCGTCCAGGCGGATGTCGCCCCTCACCAGATCGCCCGCATCCGAGACGGTGACGAAGCCGCCGTCGCCGGTCAGTTTCAGGTCCGACAGGCTGTGCAGGGGCGAGGTCGGGGCGGCGTTGATCTGCAGGCCCCCGGCAAAACCCACGCCGTCCGCCAGCTGCGCCCCGCCGGGCAGGCCCAGGCTGACGCTTCTCAGTTCCGCGACCGCCGGCGTCCAGCCGTCCGAAGACAGCGGATAGGGCCGCGGCGCGCCGAGCGAGGCGGCGCAGGCCGTCAGCGACAGCGCGATCCAGACCGAGGCGAGACGGCCGAAACGGCTCATGCCGCCAGCTTCTTTCGCGTCCGTCGCGTGGGGCCGGCCGCGCCTTCATTCTCGAACAGTTCGGCCAGCTTCTCGGTCATGGCGCCGGCCAGCTGTTCCACGTCCACGATGGTCAGGGCCTTGCGATACCAGCGGGTCACGTCGTGGCCGATGCCGATAGCCAGCAGTTCGACGGGCGAACGATCCTCGATCTCGGCGATGACCTGGCGCAGGTGCTTGTCGAGATACAGGGCGGCGTTGGCCGACTGGGTCGAATCGTCCACCGGTGAGCCGTCGGAAATGACCATCAGGATACGGCGCTGCTCGGTGCGAGCCAGCAGGCGATTGTGCGCCCATTGCAGGGCCTCGCCGTCGATGTTTTCCTTCAGCAGGCCCTCGCGCATCATCAGGCCGAGGTTCTTCTTGGCGCGGCGCCACGGCGCGTCGGCGGCCTTGTAGATGATGTGGCGCAGGTCGTTCAGGCGTCCCGGATTGGCGGGCTTGCCGGCGCTTATCCAGGCCTCACGGCTTTGTCCGCCCTTCCAGGCGCGGGTGGTGAAGCCCAGGATCTCGACCTTGACCCCGCAGCGTTCCAACGTGCGCGCCAGAATGTCGGCGCAGACCGCCGCCACCATGATCGGCCGCCCTCGCATCGAGCCGGAGTTGTCCAGCAGCAGGGTCACGACCGTATCGCGGAACGGGCTCTCGCTCTCGGCCTTGAACGACAGGGGCGCGGTCGGGTCGGTGACGATCCGGGTCAGGCGGGCGGTGTCCAGCATGCCCTCTTCCAGATCGAAGACCCAGGAGCGGTTCTGCTGGGCCAGCAGGCGGCGTTGCAGCTTGTTGGCCAGGCGCGAGACGACGCTCGACAATATCGCAAGCTGGCCGTCCAGCATGGCGCGCAGCCGGTCCAGTTCGACCGGGTCGCACAGGTCGGCAGCGTCCACCACCTCGTCGAAGGCGGTGGTGAAGACGCCGTAGAAGTCCACCGCGCGGCCATCGTCGGCCGTCTGCTGGCGGTTCGGCTGTTGGCCTTCCTGCAGTTCGGGGCCGTCGTCCGAGCCTTCGCCGTCGGGATCGGCGGGCGCGCCTTCGGGTCGGCTCTCGCGTTCTTCGTCCGAGGACTGATCGTCGGCGTCGCCCTCCATCGACTGGGAGCCCTCGCCGCCGTCCTCTTCTTCCTCCTCGTCCTGATCGTCGTCGGCGGCCGGATCCTGGGGATCGGGTTCCTCGTCGCCGGGATCTTCTGACGAATCCTCGCCGCGCCCGTCGCCGGGGTCGAGGTCCAGGGCGCGCAGCACCTCGCGCATCTTCAGCGCAAAGCCTTCCTGATCGCCCGCCGTGCCCGCCAGGGCGTCCAGCTTGGCGCCCGCCTTGGCCTCGATATTGGCGCGGACCAGATCCAGCATGGCCCTGGCGCCGTCGGGCGCGGCCCGTCCGGTCAGTCGCTCGCGCACCAGAAGCGCCACGGCCTCGGACACCGGCACGCGCTCGGCGTCATTGATGCGCAGGGCGCCGGTCTTTTCCAGCCGGGTGATCAGCGCGGCGCCCAGATTGTCGCGCACCCCAGCCAGATGTTCCGAGCCGAACGCCTCGACCCGCGCCTGCTCGACCGCGTCGAACACCTCGGCCGCCTTGACGTCGGCCGGCCGCATCTTCGCGTTCACCGCCGCGTCGTGATTGGCCAGTCTCAGGGCCAGCCGGTCGGCCTGGCCGCGCAGGGAGGCGCTCTCGGGTCCCGACGGATCGCGCGGCGGATGGGGCAGGGTCAGGACGCCGTTCGACAGCTTCGGGCCGTCGGACCCGAACGTCACCTCAAGCTCGGGCTGTTCGGCCAAAGCCCGCGCGGCATGACCCAGCGCGCGTTTGAAGGTTTCGGCGGGAGTATCCTGGGCGGCCATGGCCCTCAGTTAATCCCTTCGCGCCTGCGATAAAAGCGCCGTCAGCCGGGTTTCTGGATCGGCACCCGACGACCATAGGTCAGACAGCGCCAAACCCACTCCAGCGGCCCCATGCTGAACCGCGACAACCACAGCGGCGACCAGACCAGTTGCAGCGCCCAGACCCCCAGGACCAGGCCCCACATCTGCACATAGTCCACCTGTCCGAACAGCCGCGGCCCCCAGGGCATGTAGAAGATCGTGGTCATGATCAGGGTCTGGGTCAGATAGTTGGTGAAGGCCATCTGGCCCACGGGCCGCAGCGCCGCCGTGATCCATGCCAGAGCTCGCGTGCCGCGCGTCGTCGCCAGCACGACCAGGCTGACATAGGCCAGGGTGACGAAGATCGGGAAGGAGGCGACCGCCCCCGCCAGGCCGCGCGTCGGGTCTGTGTTGGGCGCCGCCATGGCCTCGTTCCATTCCAGCACGCCCAGCAGGGCCAGCACCGCCCCGCCCACGGCGATCAGCGTCGCATAGGCCCATGTCGGCGCCCGGCCGCTGAAGAACCCCGACTTGAACAGCCCCATGCCCAGCATCATCAGGGCCACGGTCGAGAAGACGAACATGGTCAGGCTGGCCCCTTGCAGGAACATCCAGCTCTGAAGGTTCTGGCCCATCGCCCCGGCCCATCCGCTGCGATAGGCGGCGATGGCCTCGGCGACCATGGCGGCGGTGTACTGCGGCCCGCCCTGGCTCATCGCCTCGGTGAAGGCCGGCGGCCCGGCGACCATCAGCCAGGTGGCCAGGGCCTGCATCGCGCCCAGCGCCAGGGTGACGCCCAGGCCGACCCCGATCAGCGTCCCGGCCCGCATCGACCGCATCAGCATCACGAACAGGCCGGACCAGGCGTAGAGCAGCAGCACGTCGCCGTACCAGAAGGCCAGGCCGTGGATCAGGGCGATGATCGCCAGCCAGAACAGGCGCCGCCGCAACAGCCGCCCGCGCGCCGGATCGCCCCGCTCGCCGCCGACCAGGAAGATCGAAGCGCCGAACAGCATGGAGAACAGGGTGATGAACTTCTGGTGGAAGAAGACGTCCATCGTCCAGCGGGCCACAGCGTTGGCGCCCGTCACCGCGAACGGGCTCAGGCTCGCGTCTTCATAGACCATGAAGGGCAGGGCGAAGGAGACGACATTGACCGCCAGGATGCCCAGCACCGCCAGGCCCCGCATGACGTCCAGGCTGGCGATGCGCGAGGTCGCGACGACCGGCGACAGCATCGGCGCGGCGTCGTTATCGTCCATGGTCATGTGCGGATCCCCCAATCCCCAGATGTCGGCCTTGAGCGCGGCGGCCTCAGCGCTTGGGCATCAGGCCCAGTCTGTCCTTGACCGCCGGCCGGGCCTCGAAGGCGATGAAGGCGGCGCAAAGTCCGGCCCACAGGGCGTAGCTGACGCCCACGATCATGGCGATGGGCAGGCCGCCGACGCCGAAGATCAGCAGCGTCGTCTCGGTGGCGCCCAGGGCCTGCATGAAGTCGCCGGCCTCGATCCAACCCATCACGCTCATGCCCAGGGCGACGACGATCTGGACCAGGGCCGCCGCCAGGCCGCCGTACATCATGAAGCGCCACACGACGCCCAGCCGCGTGCCGGGACGCCCGTCGCGCTTGCGCTCGTTCAGGATGCGATACAGGGCCAGCGGCACGGTGATCAGGCCGATCACCATCACCACCAGCCGCCAGTCCATGTCGCGTCCCGGCATGAAGGCATGGGGCCGCCAGAACGGCAGGGTCAGCCACAGCGGGGGCCAGGCCGCGCCCGCCAGACAGGCCAGGATCGGATACAGCGGGGCCGGACGCGCGGCGATGGTCGCCTGACCCGGCAGGTCGGAATAGCTTTCGAACCGGCTCATCGCGTCGGCGCCGGCGTGTCGCCGGAATAGTCGTAGAAGCCGCGTCCGCTCTTGCGACCCAGCCAGCCGGCCTCGACATATTTCACCAGCAGGGGGCAGGGGCGGTATTTGCTGTCGGCAAGACCGTCGTACAGCACGTTCATGATGGCCAGGACGACGTCCAGACCCATGAAGTCCGCCAGCTCCAGCGGCCCCATCGGATGGTTGGCCCCCAGGCGCAGCGCCTTGTCGATCGAGGCGACGTTGCCGACGCCTTCGTACAGGGCGAAGATCGCCTCGTTCATCATCGGCACCAGGATACGGTTGACGATGAAGGCGGGGAAGTCCTCGGCGTCCGTGGTCGTCTTGCCCAGGCTCTCGGCGAAGGCGACGGCGGCGGAATGGGTCTCGGCCGAGGTGGCGATGCCGCGCACGATCTCGACCAGTTTCATGATCGGCGCCGGCTTCATGAAGTGCAGGCCCACGAACCGATCCGGCCGGTCGGTCGAGGACGCCAGCCGGGTGATCGAGATCGACGAGGTGTTGGACGCCAGCAGGGTGTTCGGCCCCAGATGTGGCAGGACCTGCGCATAGATGGCCTTCTTGACCGCCTCGTCCTCCAGCGCGGCCTCGATGACCAGATCGGCGCCGGCGACGGCGTCGGCGATCACCTGCGCCGTGACGATGCGGGCCAGCGCCGCGTCGGCGACGGTCTGATCGACCAGGCCGCGCGCGACATGGCGCGACAGGCTGGCCGCGATCTCTCCCTGCGCCAGCGGCAGCCGGTCGGCGACGACGTCATAGAGCCGGACCGAATAGCCCCCGAGCGCCACCGCCTGGGCGATGCCTGCGCCCATTTGTCCGGCGCCCAGAATGGCGACTGTGGTGATCGTGGTCATGAACCGTGGTCGAAAGTGGTCGGGCGGGCACCTTTAGAAAGGAAGACGCCCGGCGCAAGAGCGGATCGGCGCCCCGGCGTCAGATTTCCGCCCGCCGTGTCGCCTCAGCCCAGCAGTTGGTATAGCGCCGGCCCTGCCGTGCGGTTGAACAGCACGCTGATGAACTGAAGCAGCAGGATCACCACGATGGGCGAGATGTCGATGCCGCCTAGGTTCGGAATGATGCGGCGAAACGGCTCCAGCAGGGGCGCGGTGACCCGGTCCAGGAAGGTCCCGACCGAATAGACGAAGCGGTTGCGATAGTTGACGACGTCGAACGCCACCAGCCAGCTCAATATGGCTTGGGCGATGATGAACCAGATCATCAGACTGATGATGGCGTTGATCAACCAGACGAGGGCGTAGCCCATGAACCGTAACTCCTGCTTGGATCGGCGCTTCTAGCGTGTTCGCACCCGGTCCGACAACGGCCGTCTCCGACCTGCGCGGATTGCGCGCACAAGCCCGTTGACACCACGCCCGCCCGCCTTCTATGTCCGCGACGCCTGTGAACCCGATCCCACGCTGGAAACGGGGCCGTAGCTCAGTTGGTAGAGCGCGTCGTTCGCAATGACGAGGTCAGGGGTTCGACTCCCCTCGGCTCCACCAGGCGTTATCAATCAGAGCCTTACGTCGAGACGCGCAGCACAGTTTTAACGCAAGGGCTCAATGTCGCTTGTCACGAACTTCATTTGTCGCGGTGGTTCCTACTGTTTTGGGATCAAAGTCTCGTCCACGCATCGGTCCCTAGCTGGCCGACGCCAACTCCGGCGAAGCCTTTGCATCGCAGTTCCCACTGAAGCTCGCTAGTCTATCCGGTCGGTGTGCTTGGGCATAAGAATCGGCGATACATAGGCCTCTAATAGAGGAACCTACGTGACCAACGAACTGACGATACTCCGCTTTCATGGCCGCGATGGCGGCATCCCGCCGGTGTCGCCGGAATCTGTGGCTTCGATTCTTCACAACGCCACAGATCTTTTCGAGTATGCCTGCCGTAGCTCCGGTCTTGCGGACTCCTCTGCCAGATTCGAATACTTCGTGGCTCCGCGGCAGGGCAGCCTAGAGCTGGTGTTCCGCCATGTACTGGATATGGTCGATGCCTCCAGTGGGGGCAGTCGCGAGGGCTGGGAGACGCTAGGCAACGTAGCTACTGTCGGCGGGGTTATTTGGGTTGCGCTGTTCGGCGGCAAAGGAGTCGTCGATCTCTTTCGACAAGGGACCAAACCGGAACAGGTCGCGGTTGCCTTGCCTGAGTCTAAGCAGGCTTCGGCAGTTACTGAGGTCCGAATAAAATTTACTGAGCGCCTGATGGTGGACCGCCAAGCTCAGCAAATTGTCCGCGCGCTCCTCGACAGCTGCATCCTACCGGGCGTTAGCCGTGTTGAAATCGAAGTACTAGACGAGCGGCCAGTGCTCTTGTTTGGGTCCGATGACCGCCTTCAGCCCCAGTTGTTAGCGCGAGGACGACGCCCTGGCCCAAACGACTTGGCCGCGCGGGGCATCAAGGAGGTATCGGCTAAGGGAACATTGGTGGTCCGAGGTTCCTTCAAAGGTAAACCGGTGCGCATCTTCCTCGGCTTGGGGGCGACAGGACCAACAGGAGTTGGCAGCGAGACCTTCGTGATCGTTTGGGCCTCAGCCGCACCGATTCCACCAATCGGCGGATGGGTCGAGGTGAGAGCTGAGCCATTGAACGCTGAAACGCTTAAGAGTCTTAAGCTGGACGAAGGTGTCCCGCACGAATTCGAGGAAGCTGAGGGCATTGTTATGGTGACTGCCGTGTCGGTCTGGACTTAAATTAGCGCGACGCGGAGGCTGTTCAGTTTCCCAAGTGCCGTTCGGGGTCGTTCAATTTTGGCATGACGACCTTCGATAGGTTCTGCTCGCTCTTAAATCGGACGTGTCGTCGCCTCACCGCAGGGCGATGTACCCCCGCTCGATGATGCGGCGCAGGGCCTCGTAGGCTTCGGCGAGTTCGTCGTAGGCTGTGCGGGCGGCGGTCAGGCGGGCGACCTGGTCGGCGGTGACGGCCGAGCCGGAGTGGGCCAGGCGCAGCGATTCCGCTACCCATTTGGCGCGGGCTGTGGCGGTCATGACCGCCAGCTTTTGCAGGGACGAGGCGTCGACGCCGGTCAGGGCGTGGCCGATCACCTCCTTGTTGGCGATGTAGGCGGCGTAGTCGATCTGTTCCAGCTGGCCGCGCAGGCGGCGCTGTTCCTGGGGATCCGTGTCCTGCGGCTCGAAATGATCGCTGTGTCGGCGGATGCTCGACGTCATTTTGGTCGACATGGGCGGGCCCTCCCCGGCCTGTCCTGGCGGCTGATGGCGGCCGCTTCGGCATGAAGGTGCGCCCCGTCGGTTAACGCCGCGTTGCGCCGGGCGGGCCGGCGTCCGATATCCGGGGTTGGAAATCGAAGCCGGAGATCGACCATGGACATGAAACTGGACCACAAGCGCGCCCTGATCTGCGGCGGATCATCCGGCCTGGGCCGCGCCGTGGCGACGGCCTTGGTCGCCGAGGGGGCGCATGTCGCCCTGCTGTCGCGCGATGCGCAAAAGCTCCAGGCCGTGGCGGATGCGCTGAACGCGGCCGGACCGGGCAAGGCGGTCGTGGTGACGGCGGATCTGGCGGACCACGCGGCGCTGCTGAAGGCGGCGGACCTCGCCGAAGAGCTGCTGGGCGGTCATATCGAGATCCTGCTGAACAATACGGGCGGGCCGCCGCCGTCGGGGGTGTCGGGTTTGGAGCCGGCGGTGTGGCGCGATCATTTCGAATCGATGGTGCTGTCGATCTTCCGCCTGACGGACCGGGTGTTGCCGCGCATGCGGGCCGCCGGCTGGGGTCGGATACTGAACGTCGCCTCGATCACGGTGGTGGAGCCGTCGGCGGCGCTGGGCGTGTCCAACACCCTGCGGGCCTCGGTCGCCGCCTGGGCCAAGACGCTGGCGAACGAGGTCGGCCCCGACGGGGTGACGGTCAACACCCTGTTGCCGGGCCGGATCGACACGCCGCGCATCGAACGGCTGGACCAGGCGGCGGCCGAGCGCACCGGGGTCACGCCGCAGGAGGCGCGAGCCGCCTCCGTCAAGTCCATCCCCGTCGGCCGCATCGGCACGACCGAGGAGTTCGGCGCGACCGCCGCCTTCCTGGTCAGCCCCCTGGCGGCCTATGTCACCGGCTCGCTGATCCGGCTGGACGGCGGGGCGATCAAGGCGATCTGATCAGGTGGGCGCGCGACGGCGCAGCACGCCGCCGAAGGCCACGCGGCTGCGGCCGTAATCCAGGGTGATGCGGCTGAACCGGCTCAGTATATCTGCGCCCAGCAGCAGGGCCGGCTTGTCGATCAGGTCCATCATCTGAAAGACATGCAGGTTGGCGAACAGCAGCGGGGTCGGTCCCAGCGATCGTCCCGCGATGTGCAGGGCGGGCGTTGTGCCGGTGCGGGCCGTGACCGCGCCGCCGACGATGCCGACCATGCGCACGGGGGCGTATGAGACGGGGGGCTGACCGATGTCGATCGCTCGCATCAGGGCCAGATTGCCGATCGAATATTGCGCGCCGCTGTCGATGAAGGCGTTGACCTCCACGCCGGCGGCCTCGATCCGGGTCAGGAGCAGCTGACCAAATCTGCCGCGACGACCCGCGACCAGCACGTCCTGCTGACGAAGCCGCGTGGCGTCGGCGCTGGTCGTCAAAGCGATGCCGGTCGAACCCGATGGCGACAGGGCGACTTGGCGGGCATTAACGTCCAGGGTCAGGCGAAAGCGCGACAGCAGGTCCAGCCCCAACAGGCCGCCGGCCCCCAGGGCGTCGCGCGAAAAGACCGGCAGGGTCAGATCGGTGAAGCGTCGGCGTCCGATCTCGATCTGCGCCAGTTCGACGGTCGGGGTGACCTCGGCCGCCGTGATCCCGTGCACCACGACAGGGCGGCCGGGCGGCAGCGCCAAGGCTTGGGCCAGTTCGGCCGAAACCGCGCTGCGCTCGGCGCCGGTGTCGATGACGAAGACCTGCTGCACGCTTCCGTTCAGACGCACGCCGACGCCCATTCGCGTCAGCAGATTTTGCAAGAGCCGCACCTGATCGGGCAAGTCTGCCGGGACGGTGGTCTGGGCGGACGCAAATGGCG
>Ga0190271_10002471_pt1 | contig 11226 bp, 9 predicted proteins | sample Popmic356T_FD_133747 | JGI IMG/M metagenome (GOLD analysis project Ga0190271, IMG submission 133747) | Populus adjacent soil microbial communities from riparian zone of Weber River, Utah, USA - 356 T | ecosystem: Environmental > Terrestrial > Soil > Riparian zone | place: USA: Utah | collected...
CTCGCGAATTCAATTACCGCCATTTGCATACCCAAACAGATTCCAAAGAAAGGCAGGCTATTTTCCCGGGCATATTTTACCGCGTTTATTTTACCCTCAACGCCCCGAAGCCCAAAACCAGGGGCAACCAATAATCCATCCAATGCTCCCAGTTTCTCGCCCACATTCTCTGCAGTTATAAATTCACTGTGCACATTTACGATCTGTACTTTGCATTCATTCATTGCGCCGGCATGCACAAATGATTCGAGAATCGATTTATAGGCATCCTGCAGTTCAATATATTTACCGATTAAACCAATGGTTACTTTGCTCTTTGGATATTTCAGCTTATCGAGAAACTCTTTCCATTTTGTCAACTCTGGTTCCTGGTAACCGGAGATATTCATTTTCTTCATACAAATCACATCCAGCTTTTCACGCATCATTGTAAGTGGAACCTCGTAAATAGTTGCGGCATCAGCAGCCTCTATTACAGCTTCCTGCTTCACATTACAAAACAGGGCGATCTTTCTCCGGATTTCTGGAGATAGTGGCTCTTCGGTTCTGCAAACAATAATATCGGGATGCACGCCCTCCTGGCTCAGCATCTTTACACTGTGCTGGGTTGGCTTTGTTTTCAATTCCTTGGCCGCTTTCAGGTAAGGGATCAGTGTAAGATGTACTACTACCGTATCTTCGTCGGGCAGTTCCCATTGTAATTGACGCACTGCTTCAATAAAGGGTAAACTCTCAATGTCCCCAACAGTTCCTCCAATTTCAGAAATGATTATATCGTATTCCTTATTCTGTCCCAGCAATAACATCCTTCTTTTTATCTCATCAGTAATATGCGGAACTACCTGAACTGTTTTACCGAGATAAGCACCTTCTCTTTCTTTATTAATCACCGTTTGGTAAATACGACCCGTAGTAACATTATTGGCTTGCGAAGTGAATATATTCAGGAAACGTTCGTAATGACCAAGATCCAGATCGGTTTCAGCTCCATCTTCCGTCACAAAACATTCACCATGTTCATATGGATTCAATGTACCTGGATCAACATTGATATAAGGATCGAATTTCTGAATTGTCGCGCGTAAACCTCTTGCCTGCAACAATTTTGCCAGCGAAGCGGCGATAATCCCCTTACCTAATGAAGAAGTAACACCACCTGTTACAAAAATATACTTGGCCATAATTTATGGTTAATTCGTTTTTTAAATACAAAATAATGGACCTCATCACAACTTTGATTTACGATCTGTTGTGTATTCAGTCTAGCACAATACGTTGAAAAAATCTGCTCAGATAAGGCAACCCATCCCTAAAAAAACTAATGACCTGTGGAAGATGTCTGGCATTTGCGAGTTAGCATAGAATTTCCAAGAGGTCGGACAAAACTAAGTTTAATTTTCTGCCCGGTAAAATTATAAAGCATTCATGTGGAAAAAAACGAAGTTGTTCACGATCCCCAGTCATTTGATTAATGACAAATCAATATTGACTTTGATTTTGTTGAGAGATTAGGTTTGTATTCTCTACTAACTCATGTTACAGTCGTTTAATCAAATTTATACAACAAACAAACCCATTCTGCTGATAAACAGGGGAAATTTGGCCTTGCTTAATAATAGGCCCGGTTGACAACTATTTATTTACATTAAACTGTCTCGAAAGTAGCAAAGGGAATCTTAAACATTGAGGGCATCCGACATTTTCCGTTTGATTTTGCGGCGGGAAGATTCCGGTACAATTGATTTAAACATGAGTTTTATCCAACCGGAAAGAGATTTCTTCAGACGTTTTTTTTCAAATTCATTATGGAGTAGCACATAATGACACGCAAGTGGATTGGTTTGCTGATATCCTTCTTCTTTTACTTCTTTCACATATTCTGTAAAAAGTTCAACTACCAATGGAAAATCAGCGTCTTTAAACCGGTTCTGTTGTTTATAGAAAAGCAATCCTTTATTAATTCCAACACTGCTGTAATGATAGATTACTAATGGAAAGTTTCCATTCACTATGTAATTACCATCCTTGCGGGTAATGTTTCGTTCCTGGATATTCCAATAAGCGATATTATAACCGGGGTGCTTGATAACAAAAACCGAATCAAAAAAAACAGGCACCATATTCGCCCATTTCTGATCTACGAAAAGTCCCTTTCCAAAATTAAAGTAGCAATAATCTTTCAGACGTTCTGCCCACCACAGCATAAACTTCTGTGTATTCGATGATCTTTTTACAGACAGAAAGCCCAGGTTATAGGTACCGGTAGCGAGGTATGCTACTTCTGAAGGTTCCTTCCCATCATCCGGAATAGGTTGGGTAATATGCGGAGTCAGTAGTATATCGTAGCTCCTGTGCAAATTATGGAGTTCCTGAAACGAATCATAAACTTTCATGTCCGGATCTACAAATACGATTTGTTCAGCATCCGGAAATCGCTTAAACAGATAGAGAATGTAAGAAGGTTTTACAGCTGTATTAAATTCAGCAATAGAGTATTTATTAGCCATTTCATCCAACTCAGCCAGCCCTATTTCATCGCAGGGCACTACTTCGAAGTCTTCATAATATGCCGAAATCGTAGGATTTTTTTTATCTACAAGGCCGATAATGAATTTATACTCCGGATTATGTTTGATGAGAGATTTACCCAATACTCGAGCTAACGAAAGATAATTATTCGAGCAAATCGTAAAAGCGATCTTCATAAAGATTAGTCTATCAGAATTTGTGTCCGTCTATTTAAAAATACTAGTGAGTATTCCAATTGAAGGAGATCCACTGGAAACAGGGAAGGGTTCTTTTTTAGAGGCCATCTGATTGTCCGCGTTGCTGCTTTTATTTACATGAAGTAATATAATAAGCGCTATTTCAACGATCAGGACGATCTGACTGATTTTCCTACTTTTCATAGATACTGGGTTTATAGGGGTCTATTCTTAACGTAAAGTAAGCAAGGTTTATTATCATTTCATAATCTTATTAGTAAAAAACTGGATAGTAAAAATACGAGGATTTATAGTCTTTTTACGAATTAATCTTTAGCAATCTTATCATAACTAGCTACTAATCCTTTGATAAGTGAGGAACTAAACCCCTGGTGCTCCATCTCATTTAAGCCGGCAATCGTGCAGCCTTTTGGGGTGGTGACCTTATCAATTTCCTGTTCAGGATGTGCGCCTTTTTTCAGCAACAGCTCAGCGGCTCCTTTCACCGTTTGTGCAGCAATCAAACTGGCTGTAGCGGCATCAAACCCAATTTGTATACCTCCCTGGATATTGGCCCTTATATAACGCATTGCATACGCTGTTCCGCAAGCGCCTAAAACAGTAGCGGCATCCATTAATTTTTCATCGATCCATACTACACGCCCCAGTTGATTAAACAAATCTTCCGTTAGTTTTAATTGTTCCTTATTTACTTCATGCGCCGACAGGCAAGTCATACTTTCCTGGATGGCAATTGCAGTATTAGGCATGGCTCTGATCAGCGCCAGTTTCTTCCCCACCGCTTTTATCATTGAATCTATTGTTACCCCAGTTACAACCGAGATCAACAAATGTTTTTTCGGGTTCAAACTTGTTTTAATAGTCGTGAGCACCTCATTTACCTGGAAGGGTTTTACCGCAAGAATAACCAGATCGGCAAACTGAACAGCTGCAATGTTATCATCACTTACCTGTACACCTCTTTCTTGCATTGATTGCAGCGTTTTGATATTGCGCTTGGTTATCATTAAATGCTTAGGGAGAGAAAAACCACTATTGATGAGTCCTTCCGCTATGGCTGTACCAAGGTTTCCACCTCCAATGATTGCAATCTTCTTACTCATATACGATTGGTTTAAAAAAACTGCCATCCGCCGGAGGCGGATGGCAGCAACACATTTTAATCTCGTAAAGTTAGTAATACTTTCCTACCGATAAATAATTTCTTACATAATCATCTACGCCTTTCTCCAGGGAATAGAAATCCGCTGTATATCCGGCTCCCTTCAATTTAGTCATATTAGCCTCTGTAAAGTATTGGTACTTGTCTCGAATATCTTCCGGCATATCTATGTATTGAATATTATGCGGCTTATCCAGGCCCGCGTACGTTGACTTAACCAGGTCTTCAAAGGCCCTTGCCTTACCCGTTCCAAGATTATAAATACCTGAGTTTAGTTGGGAGCCTGCCTGTCCGGTAGGCAGGTTAGAAGACGTTTCCATTAGCCAATAGCAAACGTTCAGTACATCCTTCACATAAATGAAATCGCGCAACTGCTGGCCATCTTTAAAATCGTGCCGGTGCGATTTAAATAGTTTTACAACGCCATCTTTTTGGATCTGGTTATATGAATGCCAGATCACACTTGCCATACGGCCTTTATGATATTCATTGGGACCATATACGTTGAAAAATTTTAGTCCTGCCCAAAAAGGCGGATGATCTTCCTGGTGCAACACCCATTTATCAAACTCATTCTTTGACACACCATAGGGATTCAAGGGCTTCAGCTGGTAAGAAAGTTCGTGATCATCTTTATAACCCCATTCACCGCTTCCATAAGTTGCAGCGGAGGATGCATAGACCAATGGTATCGCCTGCACAGTACAATAATTCCAGATTTTTTGGGAGTATTCAACATTAAGATGCTGATGGATGGAATAATCGAACTCTGTTGTATCGGTGCGGGCCCCAATATGAAATATAAAATCAATCGAAGGTCTGTTCTTAAAAGTCCATTCAAAAAATCCTTCCCGCTCAACCTTAACGGTAAATTTTTTTCCTTCGAGATTTGGATTCTTGTCTTGTCTTGAAAAATCATCCACCAATATCAAATTGGAAAATCCTTTTTCATTCAAAAAACCAACCAGGCAGCTTCCGATAAAGCCAGCGGCACCAGTAATTACGATCAGGTTATTTCTTTCCATATTCAATCGGTTTTTTCATCTAAATCTGGTAGCGTATCCATGCAAATAAACCAAATAATAGTATCGTCATTACCACCATACCAATGCTGTTGCTTAAATTTTCTTTCACCAGCTCCGGGTATTTTTTTTCAGAAAACGCCAGTCGCACGAGAGCGCCCAGGTGATTAAAGAATCCGCCGGTAATGAAGTCGAGAAATTGATCGAAGAAATCTTTCATTCCAGAAATTATAAAGCACTCAAGGCATGCTCACTTTCATGACCCGCCAGCAAGGAAGCAATGGCGTTATCGTATTTTTCTTTCCAACTATAAATCGTTCCCCAATTCATTCCATCTACTTCAACCGCGCCAGTTGTTACTTCACCCAACTCTTCATATGCATTTCCCTCCATGGCTTTTTTAAACGCGGCCACTTTGGTATTCTTTACACTTACCACTACGCGACTTTGTGCTTCTCCAAACCAATACGCGTCTTTTCTTATTTTATAATCGCTCGCTACCACATCAATACCAAGATTGCGATTGAAACAGGATTCTATTAATGCAATAAATAATCCTCCTTCACTTACATCATGTGCCGATTCAACCAATTTATATTCGATCAGTTCCGCAATTTTCTGTTGCAGTGCGAATTCTTCTTCTAAATCAAAATGCGGTACGGGACTATATTCAACACCTTGTATTTTATGCAGGTATTCCGATGAATTAATATCTCCACGGCTGGTACCAATCATAAATATCATATCACCGGCAGCTTTAAAATCCATTGTCATCTTTCTGTTCACATTATCCAGTAAACCCACCATTCCTATAGTAGGTGTAGGATATACGGCGCCATCCGGATTCTGATTATAGAAACTTACATTACCGCCGGTAACAGGAGTATCGAATTTCCGGCAAGCATCGCCCATTCCTTTCAACGCGTGTACAAATTGATAATACACTTCCGGGTCGTAAGGATTCCCAAAATTCAGGCAATTGGTAATTCCCAAAGGCTTACCGCCACTGCATACAATATTACGGGCCGCTTCCGCTACAGCAATCATACCGCCTGTGTAAGGATCGGCATATACATAACGGCTGTTGCAATCTGTTGTTAATGCAAGTCCCTTATTAGTAGGTTTTGCAATTACGATTGACGCATCGCTTGGCGCGTTGGTAGAAGCATTTACTGTACCTACCATGCTATCATACTGAACATAGACCCAGCGTTTGGATGCTATATTGGGAATTGCGATCAATTGTTCTGCAATTAGTTTAAGATCTTCCGGTACTTCAACGCTATCGGGTTTAAATGCTTTTATTTTCTCAAAATATTCCGGTTGTATATAATCTCTTGAGTTCTGCGGTGCACCACCTCCTAATACCAGTTCATAAGCAGGCAATTCCGCTTCCAGTTCCCCATGCATATAAAACTTCAATAAACCATCATTTGTTACTTCACCGATTTCACTGCAAGGCAGATCCCATTTTTCAAAAACTTCTATAACCGCTGCTTCTTTTCCTTTTTCTACCACCATTAACATTCTTTCCTGGCTCTCACTTAACAACAATTCCCAGGCTTTCATATTTTTTTGGCGGGTGGGCACTTTATCAAGATCAATTCGCATACCCACTTCACCTTTGGCACTCATTTCGGACGTTGAGCAAATAATTCCCGCTGCACCCATATCCTGCATACCCACAACGGCTCCTGTCTTAATAACTTCCAAACAGGCCTCCAGTAATTTTTTTTCCTGGAACGGATCACCCACCTGAACGGCAGGTAATTCTTCCGTGCTTTCCGCAGTAATATCAGCGCTCGCAAAAGAGGCACCCCCAATTCCATCTTTACCGGTTGCACTGCCTACAAAAAATACAGGATTACCGGTTCCTTTCGCTGTCGCAGAAATAGTTTCCCCATTTTTTACAATACCAACGCTCATGGCGTTAACTAATGGATTGGTATGATATTTTTCTTCGAAATAAATTTCCCCTCCCACAGTAGGTACACCAAAGCAGTTACCATAGTGACTGATACCATGTACCACTCCCGCGAGTAAATGCTGAGTTTTACCTTCTTTTAAATTACCAAAGCGAAGAGAGTTCAGTGAAGCAATCGGACGGGCACCCATTGTAAAGATATCGCGGTGAATACCACCTACACCGGTAGCGGCACCCTGAAAAGGTTCTATAGCGGAAGGATGATTGTGTGATTCAATTTTAAATACAACCCCATACCCATCCCCTATATCCATCAAGCCAGCGTTTTCATCACCGGCCTTTACCAGCATCTTTTCTCCATCTCGAGGGAGTGTTTTCAGCCATTTAATGGAATTTTTATAGCTACAATGCTCACTCCACATACCACTGAATGCGCAGAGTTCGTTAAAGTTAGGAGTGCGGCCGAGTTTTTTTTTGATGAGTTCGAATTCTTCTTCGGTGAGGCGGAGCTGTTGCGCCGTTTTTACTGTTACTTCCATATTAAAATATAAACGGATATGCTTAGAAAGCGCAAAAGTACGAAGCACTGTCCAATCTTATTTATAATTTTATCCCTACTACTATCCCATTATGACCATCGCTTTTGTGCATAATAATAAAGCCTTTTTGCCCGGACTTTATGGTTACCGGCAATTTTTTACCCGTTATAATATTCAATGCGAAGTTGTTACTGCGGATGAATTACGCACGTTACACCGGAATGTAGAATGGTATTTCCTGGGATCGGATTTTAGTAAACCCCGCGAGGGCATTTATAAAATACACGAATATCCCTCAGCTTCTCTCCCTCCTTTCCGAAATTGGAAAGATTGGGTGAAAAGTTTTATCAATACACAACCCGATTTCAGGTTATTTCAAAATGAATTTGTAAAGGACTGCCTCAATTTTCATGATTCAGTTCCTTTTGGTTTCCGTGATCTTGGCATTCCCGAAGAATGGCTAAGCGGAACTCCAGCACTTAACAAGGAATTTGATTTTATTTATACTGGTGATGTATCAGCATCCAGGAATATCAGGGATATCTTCAATCTTTTTACAGATCGGTTAAAAGAGCAGAATTTATTGGTATTGAGTCACCGGTATGAAGAACTGAAAGAGCAATATAAAGATCATCGCAATATTATTTTTAAAGGACCGGTACAAAAGGACCAGGTAAGAGAATATCTTTTAAAATCAAGATTCGCGCTGAACTATATACCCGATATAGCGCCGTTTAACCAGCAGACTTCTACTAAACTACTGGAATATATAGTTTGCAAGATTCCGGTGATCTCTACAAGATATAAATGGATGAATGAGTTTGAGGAAGAAAACGGTGGACAGTATTATTATCTTGATAATAACCTTGGAAATTTCGACTGGGAAGCGATAAATAATTTCAGTTATTCCTTTCCTGATTTATCCGGCTGGACCTGGGAAAAACAAATCAGGAGATCGGGAGTGCTTGAGTTTTTGATGGCGACGTTTCCAGATTTAAAATTCTGAATAGTGAGTGGTGAGAAGTGAGTAGTGAGTAGTTGAAATTCGAAGAACCTTATTGTTAGTTAGATTCCTTTATTATAAGGAGGTACTATCCATAAAAAAATTGCAATACGGGAACTCACTCACCATTCACTACTCACCACTCACTATCTCAATCCGGCAAATCCCTACTGAGCGTTTCAATATACTCGTCTACAATTTTATGTACATCAAATTTACGGGCCACCAGCAAGCGGCCATTTCTTCCCATGCGAGTTCTGTCTTCTTCGCTGAGATTGATCATCCTTTCCATTTTGTCGGCCAGGTCGAAAGGATCGTTCATATTGCAGATATAGCCAGTAGAATTATTAAGCACCACTTCTTTACATCCCCTGTTGAGTGAAGTTATGATAGGAAGTTCCATGCTGGCAGCTTCCATCAGACTGCGGGGCACCCCTTCGTTATAAAATGAAGGAAATACAAAGCAATCAGCCTTTTTTAAATAGACACGTACATCTTTCGCATATCCCCGGTAATGCACCAGTCCTTCTTTCTCCCACCTGTTAAGATCGTCCTGTGTAATGGAATCGGGGTGGTGATGTTCAAAGAACCCAATGAGTTCGAAATGGACATCATAGTTCTTTTTCTTTAATATCCGCGCAGCGTCTGCATATAAGCCGATCCCCTTACTTTTCAATAAGCGGGCACTCATTAAAAAAGTAAAACGTTCATCAATTCGCTGAACGCCGTTGTATAAAGGAGAAAAATGTTCGGTATTCACACCCTCACCTGCCAACACTTTTACTTTTTCTATGTTCACTATTTTCTCGTCTATAAAAATTCGGGCATCCTCATTGTTGAGAAACCAAACCTCTTTTGTTTTCTTCAACGCGTGTTTATATAGATGGGCGACTACCCAATAGAGCCAGTTCTTTTTCGCGAAAGCATAACCAAGTCCGGTAATTACAGAAACGGAGGGAATACCATTAGCTGCAGCTGCCATTGACCCGTAAATATTGGGCTTGGCCACATAGTGAAATATAAAATCGGGCTTTATTTGCCTGTACAATTTTTTTAACTGGTAATAAAAACCGATATCCTTCAGTGGATTCTCCGATTTATTATTGAAACTGATTGGCACGAAGCGGCAGCCGGTTTCTACCAATAGTGCGGAAAATTCATCATCCGGCGCCAAAACAATTACCTTATATCCTTGATCGAGCATCTTACGAATAACTTCCAGCCGGAAATTATAGACCGACCATGCACTGTTGGAAACAAAAGCGATCAATTTGTATGCAGAGGAAATTTCGGGCATTCAATAATTAATAGCTGCAAATTTATAGATTTGGCGGGGATTTGATCAAAGCCCTTTAATTTGGCTATAGATCATTTTTTATTTTGCTTGCCTTCGCATAGCCGCTATGGCGAAGCAAGGCCGGGAAGACGGGAAGACGTTTTTTATTGATTTATGATTCCCGTCTTACCGCCCTGCCTACCGTCAGGCAGGCTTCCCGGCTAATTATTCTTTATTTGCTTTGATATTGATTCTATTAATATACGCTATGCAAAAAACCCGGTGGACCAGAAAAAAATTACTTGCCTATAGCTTTATTGTTTGTGTTCTTATATTACTCCTGACTGAACTTATATTCCGGATACTATTCTGGTCAGAAATAAAAGGCTATAACAGCACCGTTTTTATACAGGGCAACACGATACAAATGGAAGATTCATCGGTGGTATTCCGCAACCGGCCTTTCTATCTCGATTATTACCGCCGCTTCCAATACAATGAAGCGGGCATGCGATCAAAACCTGCTGATGTATGGATGCCCAAAAAGGACTCATCCGATTACTGGATATTCCTGTTTGGTGGATCAGCCATGGAAGGAATGGGATCCAATAAAGATGGAGAATGGCAGGATATTACCGGCATTGGTGACTATCCCTGGAATGAAAATATTGCCTTCTATCTTCAACAGTTACTACAGGAAAAAATGCCAGGTAAAAAAGTTAGGGTATTCAATGCCGCTAATACCAGCTATACCATCGAACAAAGCTATCTGCGCTATCTTCAACTGTCGTCTTTATATAGAATGGATTGGGTAATATCAATGGACGGTCAAAATAATCCGCCTTCGCTTGCAGCAGACGAAACGGTTCTGGATTTTGTAAGAAAAGATTGGCAACAAAATCCTGCTCATAAATTCCCAATGAAATGGATTCTCCCACTTACCCGTCATTCCGCGTTCGTAAACAAACTCAAGCAAACAATCTTTCATTTTAAGCAACAAAACCGCACTCAAAAAAATATTGATGCTAATTACCCCCGAGCGGAATTCTGGTTAAATTATTCTTCTCCCGCATTACATTTCAAAAACATTGATGATGGAACCAACCGAGCGGTAAATTCGTTTTATGATCAATTGATACGATTCGATAGCGTGTTGAATGTCCGGAATCAAAATCACTTGTTACTGATACAGCCCCATCTTATATTTCGCGATGAGAAGTTGATGAACAAAACCGAAAAAGCACTGTTGCATTATTACCGGCAGGCATATAATGATTCCGCGACGAACTGTTATCTTCAGGAAATAAGGAATCGCTTCAAAACTAAGGTTCCCAATGGAGATTCTACTATTCAACTGATGGACCCTTTCGATCATATAAGTCAACAAGTATTTGTGGATTATTGTCATTTTACGAGAGAGGCCAATCTATTAATCGCAGAAAACCTAATGCAATATATTTTAAAGAAAGATGCGAATGCAAATTGACATTGCCCCGATTTACAATTTTGTCCCGCATTTTGCGGAAGGGAAATTGGGAAATAGCTTTTAAGCAAATCATGTCTACAAAGTAATA
>Ga0190271_10002472_pt1 | contig 11221 bp, 12 predicted proteins | sample Popmic356T_FD_133747 | JGI IMG/M metagenome (GOLD analysis project Ga0190271, IMG submission 133747) | Populus adjacent soil microbial communities from riparian zone of Weber River, Utah, USA - 356 T | ecosystem: Environmental > Terrestrial > Soil > Riparian zone | place: USA: Utah | collected...
ACGCGCTCTTCGGCGTCGCCCTGATCCCGGTCAGCTTCTTCGCCATCCGCCTCGCGAACGATTTCATCCACCCGACGGTGTTCACGCGCGAAGGGCCTCAGATGACGGGCGTGATGTTCGCGGCGTTCTGCGTCTCCTGGGTGGCAATCAGCCTCGTCGCCTACGTGATGTATCGCGCGGAGCTCGCCGGAAAGCGCACCGACGCCAACCTCCGCGAGCTGCGCGAGGCGCTCGCGTCGTGAGCTCCGGCGAGAAGTACGTCGCGGCCGCCTACGGCGTCTTCCTCGTCGTCATCCTGCTCTGGGCGGCGATCCTCGCGGCCAAGCTTTCGCGGCTCGAGCGCGAGACCGGTGAGCTGGCCGTCCTCGCGCGCTCCAGGCCGACGGCGGCCGGGCCCGGCGATGGCTGAGCTCCTCGTCTTCCCCGCGCTGCTCGCCTACGGCGAGGCCGCATTCGCGTACGCGGGGGAGCTCCGCGGTCCAGGGCGCTACGGACGCCTCGGGATCTGGGGCGTCCGGATCGGCTGGCTCGCTCAGACCGGCCTCCTCGCGACGCAGGCGCTCGCGATGGACGGCTTCCCCTGGGGCACATGGGCCGGCGCGCTCAACTTCCTCTCGTGGCTCGTCGTCTCCGGCTACCTGATCTGGGGGTGCAGGCCGCGCTACCGCCTGATCGGCCTCGCCGTGATGCCGGTCGCCGTCGGCCTCCTCGCGCTCGCCTGGGTGGGGGGCGGGACTGGCGTGGACGAGGTCGAGCAGGGCGGCTGGGTGCTCGCGATGCACGCCGGCCTGATCCTCGCGGGGTTCGCGTGCTTCACGGTCGCGGCCGGTGGGTCGCTCGTCTACCTCCTCGAGGAGCGCCGGCTCAAGCGCCGCGACGCCGGGCTCCTGCGGCTCCGGCTGCCGTCCCTCGAGGCCCTCGACCGGCTCGCCTCGCGCGTCGTCCTCGTCGGGCTCGCGCTCCTCTCGGTGGGAATCGTGACCGGCCTCACGCAGCTCGAGAGCGGCGACTACGACGCGACGATGACCGCAACCGTGGCGGTGTGGGTGCTCTACACCGTCGCGCTCGTGCTGCGCCGCGAGGCGGGGCTCCGAGGGCGGCGGTACGCGTGGGCCGTGTTGCTCGGGTTCGGGCTCGTCGCCGTCGTCCTTCCCGTGACCCACTTCGCGGCATGAAGCTGGCGCTCGCAGGGGTCTCGCACCATCAGGCGCCGCTCGCGCTCCGCGAGCGGGTTGCGATCGACCTCGCGTCGGCCGGCCTGCTCGCGCGGGAGCTCGCCGGAGCCGAGGGTGCGAGCTGCGAGGCGGTTGTCCTCTCGACCTGCAACCGCACCGAGCTCTACCTCGCGCGCGAGGCCGACGAGCATTTGCCGGATCGCGCGGATCGCGCGCTCCTCGCGCTCGCAGGGGAGGACGGTGGCGCGCTCGCGCCCGTCACGTACCGGCTCGCGGACGAGTCGGCTGCGCTGCATCTCTTTCGGGTCGCGGCCGGGCTCGACTCGATGGTGCCGGGCGAGGGCGAGATCCTCGGCCAGGTACGCGATGCGTTCGAAGCCGGGTCTCCCGGCCCACTGCTCGACCGAACCTTTCGGATGGCGCTCCACGCCGGCCGACGGGCCCGGGTCGAGACCGCGATCGGCGAGAGCCCGGCGTCCGTTCCCGCGGCCGCCGCCGCGCTCGCGGAGCAGGTGTTCGAAGGGCTCTCGGAGCGCCGCGTCGTGCTCGTCGGCGCAGGACGCACGAGCGAGCTGACTGCGCGCAACCTCCGCTCACGCGGGGCTGTAGTCACTGCGGTCGTGAACCGATCGATGGATGGCGCCGAGCGCCTCGCTGCCGCGCTGGGTGCCGCCGCGCTTCCCCTCGACGCGCTGGCCGAGGTCGTCGCGGAGGCCGACGTGGTCGTCTCGTCGACGAGCGCCCCGGGCTTCGTCCTCGCGAGGGACGAGCTGGCGCCGGCGCTGCGCGCCCGGCGGGGTCGCCCCCTCCTCTTCGTCGACCTCGCCGTGCCGCGCGACATCGATCCGTCTCTCGCTTCGATCGACGGCTGCTTCGTCTACGACGTCGACGACCTCGAAGCCGTCGTTGCGACCTCGCTCGAGGGAAGGCGATCCGAAGCCGTGCAGGCGGAGCGGATCGTCGCCGTGGAGGCGGAGCGGTTTGCCGCCTGGCAGGCGTCCCTCGCCGTCGTGCCGGCGATCGCGTCGCTCCGGGCGCGGGCCGAGGCGATCCGCGCCGCAGAGCTCGAGCGGCTCGAGCCTCGACTCGAGCGACTCTCCGACGGAGAGCGCGCCGCAGTCGAGACCGTCACTGCACAGATCGTGAACAAGCTCCTCCACCTGCCGACCGTGCGCCTCAAGGAGGCCGCGATCACTCCCGACGGGCTGCTCTATGCTGACGCCGTGCGGCATCTCTTCGGACTCGACGAGCAGGACGACGACGCGTGACGCAGCGCCTCGATCGGCAGCGTGCGCGACCTTTGCCTCTCGTCGTCCCGACCGCGTTCGTCCGCATCCGCCCGCGCGGGGGCAGCGTGTGCGGGCTGCCTGTGACGCAGACCATCCGCCCCTGCCGTGCTGCTGCGCGTCGGCTCGCGCGGAAGTAGGCTCGCGCTCACCCAGGCCGAGCGCGCTTCCGACGCGCTCCGTCGGCCCGGGGTCGAGATCGCGCTCGTGCCCATCACCACCGCCGGCGACCGCGACCGAACGCGGCCGTTCGGCGAGATCGGCAGCAGGGGGGTCTTCGTCAAGGAGCTCGAGGAGGCGCTCCTCGCGGGCCGCATCGACGTTGCCGTCCACTCGGCGAAGGACATGACCTCGACGGACACCGAGGGGCTCGTCGTCGGCGCGTATCCGCAACGCGAGGATCCCCGGGACGCACTCTGCGGCGCGGCGGAGCTCCGAGCCGGCATGCGCGTCGGCACCGCCTCCGCGCGACGGCGCGCCCAGCTGCTCGCGCTCGACCCGAGCCTCTCGGTCGAGCCGTTGCGGGGGAACATCGACACGCGGCTGCGCAAGCGAGGGGAACGAGGGCTCGATGCGATCGTGCTCGCGGCGTGCGGTCTCGACCGGCTCGGTCTCGAGGACGAGATCGGAGTGCGGCTCGATCCGGAGGTGATGCTGCCCGAGGCGGGACAGGGTGCCCTGGCGTTCCAGGTCAGGGTGGGAGAGGAGGGACTCGTGGCCGCGGCCGACGACGGCGAGACGCGGCGGCGGGTCGAAGCAGAGCGTCGCTGTGTGGCGGTTGTCGGCGGAGGCTGTCTGGCACCGGTCGCCGCGCACCACGACGGCACGCTCCTGACCGCGCTCGTCGCCGACGAGGACGGTGTTTGGGTCGAACGACTGCAGGGCGACGATCCCGATCTCCTCGGCCGGCAGCTCGTGGCGCGCGCGCGGTGAGCGGCTGCGTGCGGCTCGGGCCGGGCGGCGAGAGAGCTCGCCCGCACCGTTTCCTCGACTCGCGCAGCGGCGCACAAGCGGCGCACAGTTGGCACACCCGCGTGGCGGTTCGCCGCATACCGTTTTGTTCCCCGTGGGTGGGCGGGGGCTAGGGATGGGACCCCCACGGCCCGCCGCCACGATCACGGTCACGCGCCCGGTCGGACGTGAGCGGGAGCTCTGCGAGCGGCTGCGGTCGCTCGGGCACCGCGCGCTCCACGTGCCGCTCGTCGCCGTCGAGCCGGTCGGTGACGAGCCGGTCGACGTCGAGAGGTACGACTGGGTCGTCCTCACGAGCGTCGTCGGCGCACAGGAGTTGCGCCGGCGGATGACGGGAACGCCGCGCAAGGTCGCGGCGGTCGGGCGAGCCACCGCCGACGCGTTCGGTGGAGCCGATGTCGTCGCCTCCACGTCGACCCAGGAAGGGCTTCTGGCCGCGCTGCCACGCGAGACCGGCCGCGTGCTCTTCGCGGGTGCCGAGGGTGCTCGGCGCCTGCTCCCGGAGACGCTCGGCGCCGACGTCGTCGTCCTGTATCGCACCGTGGCGCTCACACCGGAGCACTGGCCGGACTCCGACCTCGTCGTCCTCGCCTCGCCGTCGGCCGCGAGTGCCTATGGCGCGCTTCGGTCGGTCACGCCCGCCGTGTCGATCGGCCCCGAGACGACGCGCGTGGCGGAGGCCTCGGGGATCGCGATACGCACCGAGGCTGCGACGAGCGATCTCGACGGGCTCGTGGCCGCCATCGAGAGCGCCCTCGGAGGGTCGTAGACTCGCACCATGGTGATCTGCTTCCTCACCGACTTCGGCCTGCAGGACGACTTCGTCGGGACGTGCCACGGAGTCATCGCGCGCATCGCGCCCGACGCGCGCGTGATCGACATCACGCACGGCATTCCGCCGACGCAGGTGCTCCAGGGCGCCCTCGTGCTCGCCAGCACACTCCCGTACGTGCCCCCGGGCGTGCACCTCGCCGTCGTCGATCCCGGCGTCGGCGGCGTGAGGCGCGCCGTCGTGATCGCGGATCGCGAGGGGAGGTTCTTCGTCGGCCCGGACAACGGTCTCCTTCTGCCGGCCGTGGAGCGCGCCGGGATCGCCGAGGTGCGCGAGCTTGCGAACCCGGCGTACGCCCTCGAGACGATCTCTCGCACGTTCCACGGTCGCGATCTCTTCGCCCCGGCCGCGGCGCACCTCGCGAACGGTGTCCCATTCGAGGACCTCGGGCCTCCGCTCGACCCCGAGGCGCTCGTCCGACTCGACCTCCCCGAGCCGAGCTTCTCCGACGACCGGATCGACGCGACGATGCTCTACGTCGACAGCTTCGGCAACATCGCCCTCAACCTCACGCGTGACGACGTCGAGCGGGCCGGTCTCGTCCCCGGCTCGCGCGTCGAGCTCGATCTCGCGGGGCAGGGGTACTACGCGGTCATGGCCCGTACCTTCGCGGACGCTCGCCCGGGCGACGTGATCCTCTACGAGGACAGCTATCGCAACATGTCGGTCGCGATCAACCGTGGGAGCGCCGCCTCGATGCTGCACGCCATGCCCGGGCGACCGCTCGTGATCAGAGTGCTTGGCGCGGCCGGCGGAGTGCGCTAGGGTCGAGGCACCGAAGAGCGTTCGTGGCGCGGACAGCCGGCCCGGACGCTCTTCCCTCGCTGCGTCTCGCGCTTCGTCCACGCAGCTGCCTGCGACTTCGTCGCCTGGAAACCAGGGGTTCTCCCACCTCAGAGGATCGCTTGCCCGAGCGCACTCGCTGCGAGCTCGACGGCGATCGCCGCGCTCGCGTTCTCGCGGTCGAGGATCGGGTTCACCTCGACGAGCTCGAGCGAGCCGACGACCCCCGACTCGGCGATGTCCTCGCACGCGAGATGCGCCTCTCGATAGGTGAGCCCACCCTTCACCGGCGTGCCGACGCCCGGTGCGATCTCCGGGTCGAGCGCGTCGAGGTCGAGCGAGACGTGGACGAACCCGGCTCCCGACGCCCGGTCGATCGCCTCCTGCGCGGCGCGCTCGATCCCGATCCGATCGATCTCGGTCATCGTGATCGCGCGGATCCCCGTCTCCCGGATCAGCGCCCGCTCCGCCGGATCGAGTGAGCGGACGCCGACGAGCACGACCCGATGCGGCTCGACCGCAGGCAAGGTCAGGCCGGCGTGCTCGAACCCTGCGCCGGCAAGGCCGAGCGCGGCCGCCAACGGCATCCCGTGGACGTTGCCCGACGGACTCGTGCGGGGTGTGTTGAGATCGCCGTGGGCGTCGATCCAGATGACCCCTCCCGGCTCGCCGGCCGCGGCGCGCAACCCCGCGAGGGTGCCGAGCGCGACGGAGTGATCGCCGCCGAGCACGAGCGGTAGGCCACCGCGGGAGACGACATCCCCGACGAGCGCCGCGAGCTCGGCGCACGCGTCGAGGATCTCGGGCAGGAAGCGCGCATTGGCGTCCTCCACCGCGAGTGCCTCCGGTTCCGGCACGAGGAGATTCCCGCGGTCTGTGACGCGGCAGCCGAACGACGTCAAGCGCTCCTCCAGCCCCGCGTAGCGGATCGCCGAAGGTCCCATGTCGACTCCGCGCCTGCCCTGCCCGAGGTCGAGCGGCGCCCCGACGATCGTCACGGTCCTCGGCGTCGCGGCCACGGCACGGGAGGCTACCCGCCGTCCGGAGAATCGTCGAACCATGGCGTTCCGCCGTGTTCGCCCCGGTACACTGGCCTGCCGGGCGAGGTAGCTCAGTTGGTAGAGCACACGGCTGAAAACCGTGGTGTCGCCGGTTCAAGTCCGGCCCTCGCCACTCAGGCCGTCCCGCGCCCTAGCGACGGACGGCCAGGGCGACACGCGCGAGGCTCGGCACGGCGACCGAGCCGTCTTCGGCGACGTAGGACGCGAGCCGGCGTTCCGCACCTGTCCGAATGCGCTCACGGTCGTCGGGGCCGACGCGCTGGAGCACCTGCCCGAGGATCCGAGAGGTGTCGCCGACGGTTTCCCACCACTCCGCGAGCGAGCCGGCGCGCCACGTCAGAGGGACGTCCTCGACCGACTCGACAGCGAGGCCGCCGCTCTCGAGCACGGCTTCGAGCGTTCCGGGCGCCGACAGCCGAAACGGCCCCGGCTCATCGGGCGCGGGACGGTCGAGTAGGCCGAGCTCGAGGGCGCTGCGGCCCGCAGCCGTGATCCAGTCGTTCTCGCTCGGATCGGCCCAGACGGCGATCGCCGACCGGCCACCATCACGGAGGACACGGGCGATCTCGGCCGCCGCGGTCTCCATCACGGGCGGGAACATCAAGCCCCAGCGGCAGAGGACGCCATCGACGGAGTCGTCGCCGAGGGTCAGCGCGGCTGCGTCTTCGACGGCGAATGCAAGCTCCGGGCCTTCGACGAGCCCGAGCTCTGCCGCTCGCCGACGGGCGGCGTCGACCATCTCGGCCGCGATGTCCGTCGAGATCAGCCGGCCGCCCGGCCGGAGTCGTGGGAGGGCGAGGAAGCCCGTATCCCCCGGGCCTGCGGCAAGCTCGACCACCGTCTCGCCCGGCTGAGGCCCGAGGAGCTCGACGAGACGCTCCGCGACGACGCGTGTCGCATCCCAGAAGAGAGACCGGCGGCGCTCCCAGCCCGCGGCGACGGCACCCCACTCGGACGGCGTTTCGGCGGACACGTCGAGAGCCGGGCGGGGCCTCAGACCGGCGCGCCGCTGAACTGCGGAATGACGTCCTGCCCGTAGGCCGCGAGCGTCTCCTCCTGCCCGTGGGTCATGAGATAGATCGAGAAGTGATCCACTCCGATCGACTCGAGCTCGCGCAGCTTCGTCGTGATCTGGTCGACGTCTCCGAGCACCGAGAAGCGGTCGCAGATCTCGTCGGTGACGAACTCGCCGTGCTTCGCGCCGACGCGGGAGTGCTCCGAGTAGTCGTAGAACTTGCGTGCCTCGACGTAGTCCGTGAGCGCCTTCGGAATCACGGAGCCGTCGGTGCCGTAGCGCTCGATCAGGTCCTTGACGTGGTTCGAGACCATCGCCGGGAACCACCGTGTCTGCTCGCGTCCGTCCTCGAGCGGCCCGACGTGGCTCGGCGCGCAGACGATGCACTTGAGCTCGGCCGGGTCGCGACCCGCTTCCTCGGCGGCGGCGCGGGCGGTGCCCATGATCCACTGGATGAGCTCGGGGTCGGCGAGCTGGATGATCACGCCGTCCCCGACGCGCCCGGCGACCGCAAGCGCCTTCGGGCCGTAGCCGGCGATCCACATCGGGATCTCCGGAAGCTCGTCGCGCACCCAGCCGAGCTGGAGCTCCTTGTCGTTCCAGTGCACCTCGCGGCCGTTCATGAAGTCCTTGATCATCCGGCAGGCGCTCTCGAACTCGGCCATGCGCACGGGCTGCTGGCCGATCGTGCGGCGCGCCGAGTCCCCGCGTCCGATCCCCATCACCATGCGCCCTTCAGAGATGTCGTGGAGCGTCGCGTAGCCGCTGCACAGCACGGTCGGCTCACGCGTTCCGGGGTTCGTCACCAGGTGACCGAACTTCATCGTCGAGGTCGCCTGGATCGCGAGCGTGAGGAGCGGGAACGACTCCTGCCAGAGATAGGGCGAATCGTAGGTCCAGCCGATCTCGAAGCCGTGCCGCTCTCCGAGCACCATGAGCTCCACGAGCCGGCTCGCGGGCGGGTCGGGCAGGACGGTGACGCCGAAGCTGAGTGCCATCTGAACCTCCGTCGTGTGTGCCTAGGAGTCGACCGGTCCCGTGGCCGCGCCGGTCTCGGCGAAATCGGCCGCCGCGGCGGCCAGATCCTGCGCGCTCACGTCGCGGACGTGGGTGCCGATCATCCACCTGACGCCGAAGGGATCGACGATCGTCCCCATCCGGCTGCCGTAGAACTGCTCTTCGACCGGCCGCTGCACGGTCGCACCGGCCGCTGCCGCCGCGGCCACCGTGGCGTCCGCGTCGGGGACGTAGACGTTGAGGGCGAACGTCGTGGCGGGATCGCCTACCTCCGGCGCGGCGGTCCCGTAGTCGGGGTACGCGTCGGACACCATGACGGCGCTGCCGCCGATCGCGATCTCGGCGTGGCCGATCCGGCCGTCGGTGTCGACGAACCGATCGCCGGGCTCCTCTGCGCCGAGGACCTCTCGGTACCAGTCGAGCGCCTTGGCCGCCTCCCGCGGGCAGATGTACGGCGTCACGACCTGGCTGCCGGGCGGGACGTGACCTGAACTCGTCATCTCACACCTCCAAGCTCGTGCACTGACGCACCGCCAATCTAGGACACGCGCGCGGCGAGGGACGCGATCGTCTTCGTCGCCAGCCGGTCGAGCGCTTCCACCGAGAGCTCGAGGTGCTCGCGCTTCGTGTCCTCGAGCTTCGTGTGCGAGAGACCGCGCAGGCTCTGGACGAACACCATCACGGTCGGGATGCCGGAGCGCGAGACCTCGGCGGCGTCGTGGAGTGGCCCCGAGGGCAGCCGGTGAGTCGTGCCGGCCACCTCGGCGATCGCCTCGTCCGCGAGCCCGACGAGCGTCTCGTCGAAGAGGATCGGCTCGATCGACCAGATCCGCTCCCACTCGACCTCGAGGCGCTCCTCGCCTGCGAACTTGCGGGCGAGCTCTTCGGCGCGAGCGCGCATCGAGGCGAGCTTTCCCGCGTCGAGGTGCCGCTGATCGAGGAGCTGCTCGGCAGTCTCGACGACCGAGGTGACGATCCCCGGCCGGCAGGTGACGTTTCCCGAGGTGCAGACAGCGCCGTCGCCCGTGGTCTCGGCGATCTCGCGGAGCGCGAGCGCGAGCTTGGCGGCTCCTGCGAGCGCGTCCCTCCGCTCGTTCATCGGCGTCGAGCCCGCGTGCGCCGCCTGGCCCGTCCAGGTGATCCGCGAGCGCTCGACGCCGAACGTGCCGAGCACTGTGCCGAGTGGCAGGCCGGCCGACTCGAGCACGGGGCCCTGCTCGATATGGAGCTCGAGGTAGGCGACCGCACCTTCCAGCTGTGCGCGTGCCTCCTCGACCCTGTCGAGGTTCACGCCGAAGGCACCCAGCGCGTCCGGGAGGGAGATGCCGTCCCGGTCGACCAGCTTGCGCAGCTCTTCGCGGTCGGTCATCGAGCCCGACGCTGCGGAGGAGCCGAAGAGCGAGCGGCCGAACCTGGCGCCCTCCTCGTCAGCCCAGTCGACGAGCCGAACCGTGACCGGCGGCGTGCCCTCGTCCGCAAGCCGTCGGAGCACCTCGGCGCCGGCGAGCACGTCGAGGCAGCCGTCGAGCCAGCCACCGTTCGGCACCGAATCGAGGTGACCGCCGATCAGGACGGCTCGCTCCGACTCTCCACGCAGCGTGTACCAGTCGTTGCCTGCGGCGTCGCGGTCGACCTCGAGCGGCAGGTCGGCGAGCGAGTCCGCGAGCCACCCGCGTGCGCGTGCCCACGTCTCGGTCCAGGCAACACGCTGGGCGCCGTTCTCGTCGCCCGTCAGGGCGCGGAGCTCTTCGAGCCGGGTGACGACGCGTGCTGGGTCGAGCGGCACCGGGCGAGCCTATCCCGCTGGCGCCGTCACGTCCTACGGGACGACGACGAGCTTCGTGCCTGGCCCGTCGGCCTGACGTGCCCACGCGTCGGCGACGTCGTCGAGCGGGACGCGCTCGACCTCGAGCGTGATCTCACCCGCCATTGCGTGCCCCACGAGCCGCGAGTAGTGCTCGACGAGCTCGTCGTGGGACAGGGCGAAGTTCGTGTGCCCGAGGATCGAGAGGTTCTTGAACCGAACCGGGCCTGAGGCGAGGTCTGAAGTAGCGCCCGCCGACTGGCCGAGGTTGACGATCGTCGCGCCAGGAGCTGCGGCCTGCACGGCCGCTGCCGCCGGCGCGCCCCAGAGCGGATCGAAGACGTAGCTCGGGCCCTCGCCACCGAACGCGTCGCGGAACGCGGCGACGAGGTCGTCGTGCTCGTCGAGCCGCAGCGTTGCGTCCGCCCCGAGGGCAGCCGCTCGTTCGAGCCCCGCCTTGCTCCGGCCTGCCGCGACGACCCTGGCAGCTCCCAGGAGCTTCGCCGCCTGCACGGCGACCAGCCCGACCGAGCCGCTCGCGCCGAGCACGAGCACCGACTCGCCGCCGGTGAGCGGGGCGCGCCACGCAAACGGCAGCCAGCCCGCGAGCCCGGCGATTCCGAGCGCCGCCGCGAGTGCCGGATCTGCACCCTCTGGGATCTCGATCGCATGCGCGTCGCCGATCGCCGCCCGCTCCGCGAGCGCCCCGTTCGCGGTGCGACCGAGCGCCCCGCCGAAGATCCAGACCAGGCGGTCGTCGGCCCTCCGACCCACCGCCTCGCAGCCCGGGACGTACGGGAGCTCGGGATGGCCCGTGGCGAGGACGCCGCGCGAGACGGCGACGTCGATCGGGTTGAGTGGCGCCGCGACGATCGCGACCACATCGCCGCCCGGCTCGGCCACGTCGCCGACCTCGGGTGACGAGCCGAGCTCATGGATCACGGCCGCCCGCATGCAGCCACACTAACCGGACGTGAGCGAAGGACGGCGCCGGGCGGCGTTACCATCGCGTCGAGCGAAGCGGAGGAGCGTAGAGATGACCATCGTCGAGGCGAACCCGAATCTCGGTGCCCAGATCGTCGAGGACGCGAAGGAGTTCGTCCTCTACTCGTGGTCGGTGCAGAGCCAGATCAACCCGATCGCCGTCGCCGGGGCGGAGGGGCGTCACTTCTGGGACTACGACGGGAAGCGCTACCTCGACTTCGCCTCGCAGCTCGTCAACGTCAACATCGGCCACCAGCATCCGAAGATCGTCCAGGCGATCAAGGATCAGGCC
>Ga0190271_10002473_pt1 | contig 11220 bp, 10 predicted proteins | sample Popmic356T_FD_133747 | JGI IMG/M metagenome (GOLD analysis project Ga0190271, IMG submission 133747) | Populus adjacent soil microbial communities from riparian zone of Weber River, Utah, USA - 356 T | ecosystem: Environmental > Terrestrial > Soil > Riparian zone | place: USA: Utah | collected...
CACTGGCAGCGCGACTACGCGCGCGTAGCCGAGCGCTTTCCACCCGGCGCGGCAGCCGACCTTATAAACAAAGCCAGGGACCTCCCAGCGTGATGCGATAGATTCGGGCCATGAACCTGCTGCTCGATGTTTTAGTGCCCCAGCTAGCGCGCCCCCACGGTCTGCTCGGACATCTCGTCGCACCACTCCTGGATCGCGGCAACCGCGCTATCAACTTGCACGTCGTAGGAGCCCTCGACCTCAAGCCGCGCGATCGTGTGCTGGAAGCCGGGTTCGGCGGTGGCGTGGGTCTAGCCATGGTGCTCGCGCACGAGCCGGCGGTCGAGCTCACCGGCGTAGACCTGTCGACCGAGATGGTCGAGCGCTGTACGAAGCGCTTCGGCAACAGGCTTAGCCTTCGCCAAGGCTCAGTAGAAACTCTGCCGTTCGCCGCCGGCGCTTTCGACAAGGTGTTCGGTGTCAATGTCACGTATTTCTGGCCGGACCTCTCACTGGCGCTGGCCGAGCTGCAACGCGTGCTTTCACCCGGAGGAACAATCGTGCTCGGGCTGCGGCCTCCCGAGACGCTGCGCCGCTTGCGCTTCGACGACGCCGGCCATCGCGTGTGGAGCGCAGACCAATATGTCCAGGCGCTCGTGGCCGCAGGCTTCGCGGACGCACGCGCCCAGCGCATGCCAGACCCTGAGGGGGCCTACGTAGTCCAGGCGCGTCGCGCATAGACTCAGCGGGCGTTGTGTCGCCAAACGCCTGCACGCAGCAGCTCTGTGAACTGTGTCACCTGAGCGTGAACCAGAGCAGCGTATAAGAGTCGCCTCATGCTCGCAGCTGCTGTGCGACCACCTGGTCGTCATGGCAGCTGCATCCCTTACGGAACTTCCGCGGAGGCCTCGACATGTCCGAAACAAAATTCATATGGCAGGGCGGGCGTAAGATCGAAGTGGAGCCGGACCCGACACAAGTCACCATCCATGCGCCGGATGAAACCACGGCCCGCAACGCGGCCAACGCAGCAGGCGTCACCCCACGCCAGCTGCGAGGCGTGGCATCCGGGCTCGTACGCGCCGAGCTGGTGGACCGCGATCGAGACATCGACAAGCTGCGCGCACATCAGCAGGTCGTGCACCACGTCTACCGTGCGACGAAAGCTCCCGACTCGGAGTTTCTGATCACGGAAAGCTTCTTTTTGAAGTTCAAGCCAGGCACACCCGCAGACAAAATCACTGCGTACTTGGCAGCGGAACACTTGGTAGTCGAGCAAGACCTCGGTCAGAACACCTTGCTCGTGCGTGTGACCACTGACACCGGCCGCAATCCCGTACGCACAGCCAATGCCGCGGCCGAGCGCGGTGATGTGGAATACGCCGAGCCAAACCTGGTCCGGCAACTGCAGCGCATGTTCACGCCCGCCGATCCGCTGTTTGCAAAGCAGTGGCACCTGCATGCGCCGGCGAACGCAACAGACCTCGTCCAGGGCGCAGACATCGCTGCACCAGATGCCTGGGATGTGACACTAGGCTCCTCGGCCATCGTGATCGCGATCGCCGACGACGGGTTCGACCTTACACATCCAGACTTCCAGGCGCCGAACAAGATCGCAGGTCAGCTCAATCTCCGTACGGTCGGCTCGAATCAGATCGCCTGGGACGCGGACGTAAGCCCACGCGCTGGCGACTATCACGGTACGCCCTGCGCCGGCGTCGCGTTGGCCGCTCACAACGGCGTAGGCACGGTCGGCGTCGCCCCCGGCTGCGCGTTTCTAGCCGTGCGCTTCCCGTTGGGCGATTTCACCGATGCACAGTTCATGCGTATGTTCGAGGAGATCTCCGCGCGCGCGGATGTCGTGTCTTGCTCATGGGGCGTACCCCCGAGCAACTCTCCCATCAACAGCGCATTTGGCGAGGTACTTTCGAAGCTGTCGATATCCGGCGGTCGGCGTGGCCAGGGCTTGGTCATCTGTGTAGCGGCTGGCAACAACAATGCTCCCGTCAAGGAGCTGACGAACACCAAGCCGTACCGCTATCGCAACAACGCCGGCGGCCTGACCACCTACTCTGGACCGATCGATCGCTGGATCGCTGCACACCCTGCGGTGCTAACGATCAGCGCAACCAGCTCCCTGAAGCGTCGCTCGGCCTATTCGTCGTGGGGCCCGGAGATCTGCGTCTGCGCGCCCTCGAACAACTTCGATGACCTCGCCCAAACGAGCGTACCTGGCCTCGGCATCTTCACCACGGACAACGACGACGACGTGGGCCCCGGTTCCGATTTCACGCCCGGCTCGCGCTACACGCCGCGCTTTGGCGGGACCTCGAGCGCGACACCTACGGTCGCTGGTGTTGCAGGCTTGGTGCTGTCTGCCAACCCAAACCTCAGCGCCCTCGAGGTGCGCGACATCTTACAACGCACGGCAGATTCCGATCTCGACATCAGCTCCGACACCCCGGTCAACTCGCAAGGCGCGTTCGTCAACGGGTTCAGTCCCTGGTTCGGTCACGGCAAAGTCAATGCTGCCAAGGCCGTACGCGCCGCCGCCGGCGGCGTGCCAGAGACGCGCTTGATCAGCAAGCGCAGCGAGACCAAACACGCGATCAAAGATCTCGAAGCGGTCACCAGCGAGCTCGCGATCACGGATACCGGCCGCATCACGGAGCTTCGCCTCAGCGTCGACATCAAGCACACCTACAGCGCCGACTTGCGCATCGAGCTCATCGCACCCGATGGCTCGGCTGTGTTGCTGCGAGACCGCAGCGGCGGCAGTGCAGACGACGTGCTCGAGACCTACACCCCGGCGAATCTACCAGCCCTGGCAGCGCTATCCGGCAAGGGAATCCAGGGAACCTGGCGCCTGCGCGTGCGCGATCTCGCCCGCTTCGACACTGGCGAGCTGCGCTCGTGGACTCTGACTGCGCGCGTCACGACGTAAGCGGGGCGGCGGCTCCAGCGGACGGGACAGGGACAGCGTGGAGTCGGGGCATGTCGCTCGACTCCGCGCCGCTGTCGCCAGCGGCACGCTGCGGCATGTCACGGTGTTCAATCGCCGCGCGTAGATCGAGCTGATGCCGATGCGCGACTCGCAGCACGTGGCCCAACAGCTCTCGCCAGGCGCCTGAACCGGTGGCGCTAGCGGCTCTTCTCGCACCAAAACGCGGCGGTCTCGTACGGAACCGTGACTTCGCTCTGGCCTGCGAGCTCCGGCGTGCTCGCGATCAGCTCGCGCACCTGCTGCTCCACCTCGGCCTGGGCCGACGGCAGCAGCGCGGCGATGAAGCTGGTGGAGCGCACGCGCTGGACGATCACATCGTCCGGATGACCGGTGTGGCCCAGCGAGAAATGCGTCTCGTGGAGTGGGCCAAAGCGCGCGTGCGGGAAAGCAGCGCGCCACGCGCCGGTGTAGTAGCGCGGGGTGTCGACCTCGTGCCTATTCACGATGCGGTCGAGCTGAGCTACCCACGAAACGCGCGCGTCGCGCATGTTCCAGATGAGCCCGAGTCTTCCACTCGGCTTGAGCACGCGCGCGATCTCGTCGAGTGCGGCCGCGTTGGCGAACCAATGAAACGCCTGGGCGCACACCACTACGTCGACCGAGGCATCGGGGAGCGGCAGCGCTTGGGCGGTGCCGGCCAGCGCTTGCACCACTGACTGCGCTTCGGCCAGCTTGGTGCGCATCGCGTCGACAGGCTCCACCGCGATCACGCGCGCCCCGGTGGCGACCAAGCGGGCAGTGAACTTGCCAGTGCCCGCGCCCAGGTCCACCACGCTCTTGCTCGCAGCGAGTCCGAGCGCGTCACGCAACCAGGTGCTGACTGCCGCGGGGTAATCAGGGCGACCGCGCACGTAGCTGTCGGCGTTTACCGCGTACCCATCCGCCGCGGCGTGATGAATGTCGGGCTGCTTCATCGTCGAGAATCTCCGCTCGCGTCGTAGTCCGGCGCACGCCGCTTGTCTATCAAACAAGACAGAATGACTCGACTGCAATCCAACTTTCGACTAAAGCCCTGATCCTTCGTCTGACGGTGGGGGCCGATCGAAATGACCGTTGCAGGGACGCCGCAGATTATCGTGGAAGACCTCAAGAAGTCCTATCGCGTCGCGGAGCGGACGCCGGGGCTCGTCGGTGCCCTGGCAAGCTTGCTACGACGCCGGCAGCGCGTCGTGCGCGCCCTCGATGGCGTAAGCTTTAGCCTCGCTCGCGGAGAGTTGCTGGGGTTCATCGGACCGAATGGCGCCGGCAAGTCGACGACGCTCAAGATTCTGTCCGGCATTTTGCGCCCGGACGCCGGCCGTTGCGAGATCGATGGCCTTACGCCCTGGCGCTCGCGACGCGAGCATGTCGCCCGCATCGGCGTGGTGTTTGGGCAGCGTACACAGCTGTTTTGGGATTTGCCAGTGCGCGAGGGCTTCGACCTACTGCGCGCGATCTACAACGTACCCCGCGCCCGCTATCGCCAGGTTCGCGATGAGCTGGTAGCACAGATGAAGATCGAGCCGTTGCTGAGCCAGCCCGTGCGCCAGCTCTCACTCGGTCAGCGCATGCGCTGCGAGCTCGCCGCGGCCATGCTCCATGAACCCTCGATCCTGTTTCTCGACGAACCGACCATCGGGCTCGATGCGCCTTCTAAGCTGGCAGTGCGCGCATTGGTCGCCGAGCTCAATCGCAAGCGTGGCGTGACCGTGATTCTCACTACCCACGACATGCACGACATCGAGGCGCTGGCGCAGCGCGTGATCGTGATTGGACACGGCCGCGTCCTCGCCGACAGCAACTTCGATGCGCTGCGTGTCGCGGTGTTGCGCGATGCGGGTGAAGACGTCCGCATCGAAGAGGTCATCGCGCGCTTCTATGCGCTGCATGGCGCGAGTGAGGGCTGAGCGATGGCGATCGCTAGCTACGCCGCGCCCTTCTCGGTGCGCTTTCAGCGCCTGCTCACGTATCGCGCGGCAGCGTTCGCGGGATTCGTGGCTCGTTGCTGGTGGTGCTCGCTGAAGCTGATGATCTTCGACGCGTTTTACACGAGCGCCCCCAACGCAAGCCCCGCGCTGTCGCTCGCACAAACGATTTCGTATATCTGGCTCGCTCAAGCACTGTTTTCGCTCCTACCGTTTTGCGCCGATCCCGAAGTCACGGCGGCAGTCCGCGATGGCTCGGTCGCCTACGATCGCTTGCGACCTGTCGACACGTATACTTATTGGTTCGCACGCGCGGCCGCATGGTTGTTAGGTCGAACTGCGCCGCAACTCGTGTTGGTCCTGCCGCTCTCAGTGGTCGTCTTGCCCGCTATCGGCCTGGGTGCATGGGCACTCGCGCCACCCGTGAGCCTCGTTGCCTTCGCAACGATGCTGCTGTCGCTCGCCTTGGGCGTAAGCGTCGCTGCAGCGACGATGACCCTGGCCAGCGCGTTCGTCGTGCGAAGTGGCGACGATCGCGGCGTGAATGCGCTGATGCTAACCTTGGCATTCGTGTTGACTGGGAGCGAGCTACCGCTGCTGCTGTTTCCGGATTGGGCGCGCACGTTCTTACTGCTGCAGCCGTTTGCAGGAGTGTTCGATACCCCGTTGCGCATCTATTGTGGCGCGCTGCAGGGGCACGCCATCGTGTACGCGCTCGCGCTGCAGGTGTTTTGGGTCTTCGCACTGGTCGTGCTCGGTCGACGCTTGCTAGCTTCGGCGCTGCTCCACTTGGAGGTACAGGGAGGATGAACGCGCTGAGACTCTACGGGCACTACGCCGCGGCTTCCGTCCGCGCGCAGCTACAATACCCCGGATCGCTGCTGACGACCGCAGGCGGACAGCTGGCCGCGACTGCGATCACGTTCCTCGGCCTGTGGGCGCGCTTCGATCGCTTCGGGCAGATCGCAGGCTTTCGCATGGCCGAGGTCGCGCTGTTCTACGGCTTTGTCAACGTGGTCTTCGCCGTCGCCGATAGCATCACGCGCGGCTTCGACGTCTTTGGGCCGGAGTACGTTCAATCTGGTCAGTTCGTCCGTCTCGTGGTGCGGCCTCGCGGCCTGCTGCTGCAGCTCTTCGGCCACGAGCTGCGGCTGAGTCGCTTGGGACGCGTGGCACAGGGCGCCGTGGTGTTCGCATGGGCGCTCACCCAGCTCGAGCTCGCTTGGACGCCCGCGGACGTGGCCACCTTGCTGTTCGCATTCAGCGGCGCGCTCGCGATGTTTTGCGGCGTGCTCGTCTTACAAGCGACCCTGGCGTTTTGGACACTCGAAAGCCTCGAAGTGATGAACGTGTTGAGTCACGGTGGCGTCGAGGCCTCACAGTATCCTGTATCCGTGTATCGACCTTGGCTGCGCAACCTGCTCCGCTACGTGCTGCCGTTGGCGGCTGTGACGTATTACCCCCTCTTGAGCGTGCTCGGGCGCGTCGATCCGCTCGGGGCGCCGGCGTGGGTCGGTCGACTGAGTCCGGCACTTGGCTTCGTGTTCTTCGGACTCACAGCGCTGCTGTGGCGCGTCGGAGTAAGACACTACACGTCGACAGGCAGTTGAAGCCCGCAGACTCGGCCAATGCGCAGCCCGCGGCCGCGATGCCGCGCGCGGTGAGCAGTCGGCCGCGGATCAGCGCGATCGCGCGCTGTCACGGCCGTGCACGAAGCCGGGCATGGCGGCCCCAAACTCGACCCAGGCATGCTTACGGCTATCGAAGACCGAGCGATCTGGGGCTGGGAAGGCAGCGTCGGCAAAGGCGCCGACGGCGATGCCGACGCGCTCTGGGTCGCGCTCGGCGAGCCAGTACAGGCACGTGCCGCATACGGGACAAAAGAAGCTGCGAACCGTGCGGCCGCTGTCGGCCTTGCGCTCGTATTCGCGCGCGGCGCCCTCGAAGGTTACTCGGCTGCGCGCGAAGTAAGCCCCTACTCCAAACACGGAGCCGGTTCGGCGCTGACACGCAGTGCAGCTGCAGGCGACGACAGCGTCGGGCTCACCTCCCGCACTGGCGCGCAGTGCACCGCATTGACAATGCGCGACTCTTGCCATGCGCAGATAATAGTGCTCCGCACTTAGGAAAGCACGCGTTACGGCCGCGCGAAGCGCGTAGCGCTGGGATGCTCGAGACGCCGTGCCTCTCCGCGCGCGGCGGCATGCGGATCGAGGCTCGGCTCATACGGCCTCGATCCACGCGACCACCGCTCGGCATCATGGCTCGCTCGAATCGCCCGTGACAGCGTGAACACTGCAGTCGAGCAGGTCCCCATCGTGAATCGAGGCGACCACCAGCGTCGAGTCGCTTTCGAAGAATGCACCGTACCAGTTGTCGCCGACGCCGTATTCGAGCACGCGAAACTCACGCCCGCTATCGCGCGTGGCGAGCTCGATGCGACGAATCTCCTGCTGGTCCACGCGCGCCAGCGCCTCGGCAGCGGTGCTCACGTCGGTGTGTGACGACTGTTGAACTGCGCGCACGACCTGGTCTGCTTCCAGTGCGTCCAACTCCGCCGCCGAGCGGATCCAAGTCTCGCTCGTGAGCTCGAGCAAGGGGTTCGCGCGTATGTCGGAGAACACGCTTCCGAATAGGCATGCGTCTGCTGGGCTCGGCGGATCGACTGGAGGGCAGCCCGGACCGGCACACGTGGACAGCAGCGAGAACGCACCGCGCCCGCGCCGCCCCGCACCTTGCACCACGACGCGATAGCGGCCGCTGTCCAGACGCTGACTGAGCTGCGACCAGCGGGTGTGCGCGTAGTCGTCGTTGCGGGCAAGCAGCCGCGGTGCGCGCTCCGACAGACCATACAGGGCGAGCAGGGTGTCGACCTCGCGGCCGCCTGGCGCAGCAGGCGCAGTGGTGAACGTGACGTCGGCTTCGAGCGGCAGCTCGAGCTCGAAGTAGTGGGCTGGCGTGTCGCTGGTGAGCTCGGCGCTCGCTGCAGCCCCGAGCACGAGGCGATGTTCGGCGTTCGCACGGGGACCTTCGAGCGCCGGTTGATCGAGAGCTACTTGCTCGGTGTCGACCGCAGTGCAGGCGACGAGAAGCATGGAGCTGATGATGAGACCTGTAGGCGTAAGCATCGCAGAGACCTCCTTCTGCGCCGTCATAGAGCAAACGTAATGCCACGCCCGGCGCTGCGTGAAACGGCGCTCAGAGGTCGCGGCCACGAGCCTGTCAGTCGAACGCTATGGCGGACCGTCGCCGCGCAGCCGGCGGCCGTCAGCGCGAACCGCTCGCTTGGCCGCACGCACTCTCTCACTGTGTCCGCCGTCTCGTGAACAAGACCACCATGCAGCGCTCGACGCGGCCGACTAGCTGCAGTTCCACCGTGCTTCGTCGCCGCGATCGATGCTACTTTGGCCGGCATGTCCATGGTCGTACTTACCGTCGTGCAGCACCAAGGGCGCACGCTGCTGGTGCAGGAAGCCAAAGAGCGCGTATTCGGCACGTGGAACTTACCCGGTGGCCGCGTCGAGTCGCGCGAAGGTCTAGCCGCTGCGGCGTTACGTGAAGCCGAAGAGGAGGCTGGTGTGGCGCTCTCTCTGCGCGGTTTGATGCTCGTTCATCAAGGCCCGTCGTTCAGCGACGAAACCCAGTCTGTCACGCGCTTCATCTTCGTTGGTGAGCTGCGCGACCCGCAGACTCACACGCTGAAGTCGCAACCCGATGAGCACTCACTGCGGGCCGGCTGGTTCACGCGCAACGAGCTGGCGCAGTTGCCGCTGCGCAACTCACACGTGCTCGAGATGATCGAGCTCGCGGCTCGCGAGCCGGTGCTCCTACCGATGCCCGCTGTGCGCGTGAGCTTCCGGTCCTTTGAAGCTGGCACCGGCGCCGAGCGTCGTGAGTGACCGTTAGTTGTTGAACGAGAGCCTGCGCCGTGAGACGAGACAGAGACGCACATGCGTACACTGCTCGTCATCGGTCTCTCGTGGGCTATCGGGCTGGCGCTGACCGCGCATGCGAGGAACGAGCCCGAACCGCGCCCTGCCTCTGCACTGGCGCAGGAGTTCTCGCAGGCGCGCGCACGTCGCATTCAGCAGCAGCTAGTGGGCGACGGCACGCCGCGGGCGATCGGAAGCGCTGCGAATCTCGCCGCCGTTCAGCGCATCTCGACCCAGCTGACGCAGCTCGGCCTCCAGCCTGCGCTGCAACAGCGCCTCGCCTGCGCGCAAAGCCGGTGCGGCAACATCACGAACCTGGTCGCGCGGGTCGAGGGCCGACAACCGGGCAGCGTCCTGCTCGTCGCCCATCACGACTCGGTCGAGGCTAGCCCAGGTGCGAGCGATGATGCTGCGGGGGTCGCCGTGTTGCTCGAGACCGCGCGCGCACTGCTCGCGGGCCCCAGCTTGCGGCACGGCGTAATCCTGTTGATCAGCGACGGCGAGGAGGTCGGGAGCCTGGGCGCAACGGCGTTCGCCACCGACCACCCGTGGATGCGAGACGTCGCCGCTGTGATCAATGTCGACAACGGCGGAACGTCCGGGCTCAGCCTGCTCTACGGCACCGGCGTCGGGAACCTCGGCGTAGTCGATACGTATGCGCGCGTGGTGCCCCACCCCGCGTCGAGCTCCGTCCTGGCGATCGGCCACGCCTACTTGCCGCGCGCGAGTGACTTCTCGGTGTTCGCAGCGCGTGGGTTGCCCGGGCTCGACCTCGCGTTCGCGGGCGACGAGGCGCTCTACCATACCGCACTCGACACGGTCGAACGTACGCATCCTGGCAGCCTACAGCACGAGGGCGACTGCGTCCTCGCGCTGACACGCGCGCTCGCGGCGGGCGATCTGCAACACCTCGTCTCCGTCGACGCGGCGTGGTTCGATCTCTTCGGTCGCTGGGTGGTCCGCTGGCCCGCCGTGTGGTCGCTACCGCTCGCGCTGGTCGCACTCGGGCTGCTAGCGCTGACGATGCGGCGACTGCGCATGCCGCCGATGGCGGCAGCCAGCGCTCTGGCGGCGGCCCTCCTGGCTACGCTTGCGAGCGGCCTGCTCGCGGTCGTGACGCAGCTCGTGCTGAGACGCCTGGCGTTGATTCCGGCCGACTACATCCGCGCGCCATACTGGCTCGTGCTCGCGATGCTCGGAGTCGGCGTGCTATGCGTCGTGGCGGTCAGCGGCAGGTTGGTGCGCGTCGAACCCGCCGCGCTCGAGCTCGGCGTGTGGTGCACCTGGACGCTCGGTGCGGTGACAACGGCGCTGGTTCTGCCGGGCGCGAGCGTGCTGTTTTTGCCTACGGCATTGACTGCGTCCGTCGCGCGCGTGCTGCTCGGTCACTCACGCTACGCGGCCACGTTGACCAGCGCTGCCGCTGCGATCGCTCTGGCAGCAGCTTGGTTTCCCGCATGGGCGCTCGCTCCCGATACCTTCGGCCTGTCTGCGCTCGTCGTGTTCGCGGCGCCGGCTGCGTGGATCGGCAGCTTACTCTTGCCAGGCCTCGCGTCGCTGAGCGCGCGACAGCGCAGGTGGCTCATGCTGACGACGAGCAGCGTAGTTCTCGTCGGCCTCGGCGGCCACGCGCTCGCGCGCAAGTTCGATGCCGCTTCGCCACAACGAGTGAATGTCATCGCATACACCGACGCGACCGCACGACGCAGCGTTGCGATCGTCGATACGACCTGGGGCAGCGCACGCGCAGCCGCGCCCGCGCCCATGCGCGCGGCGCTCGCAAAACTAGCGAGTCGCACGCCAGAAGACTCCGCACCTTTCGCCTGGAGCTCGACCCCCATGCTGTTCGCATCGCTCGCGGAGCTCACGCAGCCGACGCCAGCGATCACCGTCCATGTCGAGGCGTCACACAGCGAGGCGACGACACTGCGCGTGCAGCTCGCGCCGAGCGTGAGGCGCTTGCTGGTGCTTGCGAACGAACCTGCCCCCATCGCGTCTCTGCGCATCGGAACACGGCGCTGGCCGTCGGTCCTTCGCCCCGGTCGCCATGGCAGCCGCTACCGCACGTGGGGCCTGTATGCACCGGCAGCCGACAGCATGCTGAAGCTCGAGTGGGACAGCGCGCAACACGCCGCAACGGAGCTGACCTTCGTCGCCGACATGCCTGAGCTACCCGACTCCTTCCGAGCACTGCTCGACTCCAGGCCTAGCTGGGCCGTCGCGTCTCAGTCCGGCGATCGCAGCGTGGTCTCGCTCCGGCTACGGCCGTGAGCCGCCGGGTTAGTGCGTCTACGACGATCTCGTCGACGCACCCAGCAGGCCGAGCCGCTCGCTGCCACGTTGTCAGGGCGGCGGTGACGGCGGCAGGCTCGCGATGTTCTTGAGTGTATCCTGGTCGATG
>Ga0190271_10002474_pt1 | contig 11218 bp, 7 predicted proteins | sample Popmic356T_FD_133747 | JGI IMG/M metagenome (GOLD analysis project Ga0190271, IMG submission 133747) | Populus adjacent soil microbial communities from riparian zone of Weber River, Utah, USA - 356 T | ecosystem: Environmental > Terrestrial > Soil > Riparian zone | place: USA: Utah | collected...
GCTCGGCGCCAACATCGGCCCCGAATACGATATCCCCGCGCCCGACGTGGGCACCAACGCGAAGCTCATGGTGTGGATCATGGACACGTACATGAACACCGCGGGCTACACAGAGCGCAACGCTCAGCAGCGTGTCGTGACCGGTAAGACGCTGGAGTGCGGTGGCTCGCAAGGTCGTGAAAAGGCCACGGCTCAAGGTCTCGTCTACTGTGTCACCGAGTGGGCGCGCGATAAGGGCGTCTCGCTCGAAGGTAAGACGGCACTGATTCAGGGCTACGGCAACGTCGGCTCTCACACTGCGATGATCTTGGCCCGCATGGGCGTGTCGATCGTCGGCGTGGGTGATCACACGGGCTACGTGATCAATCCCGAGGGCTTCAACACGCACCGCCTCGCAGAGCACGTGCGTCGTCACGGCTCGATCGAGGGGTATTCGAAAGCTGCCCAAAACGCGTCTCGCGACGACTTCTTCGGTCACAAGGCGGACTTCTTCGTCCCCGCCGCGCTGCAAAACCAGATCAGTGAGAAGGAAGCGTCACTGTTGCAGGTGCAGCTGGTGGCGGAAGGCGCCAACAGTCCGACTACCTACGAGGCTGAACAGATCCTGGCATCGCGCGGCATCGACGTGATCCCGGACGTGCTTGCCAACGCGGGCGGCGTGACTGTCAGTTACTACGAGTGGGTGCAGAACGGGCGCAACGAATCTTGGGACCTCGAAGAGGTCGAAACGCGGCTCGAGCGCGCAATCAAGCGGTCCTATGCGCGCGTCGTCGAGTATGCGCGCGAGAAGCGCTGCAGTACGCGCGACGCTGCTTACGCGCTGGCTCTCTCGCGCTTGAAGCAGGTCTACGCACAGCGCCGCATCTTCCCGTAAGCGTTCGAGCCACGCCCGAACGACCACTGATCAGCGCGCGGGTGCAGTCGCGGACCGGATTCTGCGACTGCACGCGCCTGGCGCTGGGTATGGGGTTCCGGGTTGCAGCTCCGTAGCTGAACGGCACGGCCTGATATAGGCTGCGACGCGTGGCGTTGCGGTTACGGGTGCTGGCACGGCTTTCCTTGACCTATTGGCTCGTGTGGGCGATGTGGCACGCGCTCGTTGCGGGACAGGTCTCGGCGCAATCCAGTACGGAACCGGATGCCGGTACCGCCGCTCCCGACGCCAGCGCCGCTGATGCGGCCGCCGCTGCCCCGAACGTGGTCGTGCCGCCGTGGGCAGGAGGGGCCCAAGGCTCCGACACCTCCGACACTCCGCCGCGCGACGACGCTCCGCCCGGTGTTCCCGAGCCGCCCAGCCGTGAAGAGGAGGAGCCGCCGCACGTCGCGCTCGATCCCGAGGTCGCCGCCGCGAGCCAGCTCTCCGTGGACGCGGAGCAGAACGCGGGCTCGATCCGCTATCGGCTCGAGGGTGTGCGCGTGCGAGGCAACCGCACGCGCAACCAAGTGATCGCGAGCTTCGTGCCGCTCAAGATCGGCGCGCAGTTCGATGTCGACGACCCTTCGATCCAGGAGGTGCGCTGGCGCTTGCTCGGCACCGGCTGGTTCAACGACGTCAAGCTGTCTCTCACGCGCGGCTCGCGTCGCGGCTGGGTCGTCTTACTGATCGAGGTTCGCGAGCGCAATACGCTGCTGATCGACCAGTTCGCGATCGGCCTTTCGCGTGCGGTGAGCACGAGCATGACGACGCGCGACACGCTGCGTCCGTACGTGGGGCTCGGCCTCGCGGAGACGAACTTGCTCGGGCTCGGCGTAGGCGTGAACGGCGCCGCGGTGCTCACGCCGCAGCAGTACGGGCTGAGCGCGGGCTACTTCGACCCGCGCCTCGCGGACAGCGGCTTCAGCTTGTCCGTGCGCCTCTTCCACAACTACGCGCGCGAGTTCTTCGGCCGCAATCCGCTGGTGATCAACAACTGCCCGGCGACGATGGAGGGGGAGGAGCCGACGCCATGCGATCCCGACATCGAGGCGAAGCGCGCGGTGGTGATCTATCACCGGACCGGGCTTGGGATCGGCACCGGGCATGAGATCGCCAGTCGGCTGCGCTATCAGCTCGAGTGGCTCGGCGAGCTCGTCGACGTGTTGAGCAAGCCGCAGAGCGCGATCACGCAACGCGGCACCGAGGTCGTGCCGATCGACTTTCGCATCGCCGACGGTCAGAGCGTGGTGTCGAGTCTGCGGTTCGGGCTCGTTTACGACAACCGCGATCACCCGGCGCTCACGACACGCGGCGACTACTACGACTTTCGCGCGCGTATCGCCTCGCACCTGTTCGGCTCGGACTACGACTTCGTGCGCTTCGACCTGACGATGCGGCGCTGGGTGCCACTGCCGTGGAACCACGTCGTCAGTGTGGGCTTCTTCCTGGGCAGCGTGTTCGGTGATGCGCCGTTCTTCTACAACTTCTACGCCGCTGACTTGAGTGATCTGCTTCCGTCGCGCGTTCTCGAGCTGAACCTCGATCGTCGCCGTACCCTCAACTTGCTGGGTACGAGCATCGTCGAGATGGATATGGAGGATCTCGCCGCGCGGCTCGACCTGCAGTACCAGCTGCCTCTGCACCGCGGCGACGGCTTCATGCGCGGCGTCGATGCGTACTTGGGCGTCGGGGTCTTCTTGCTGTCGCGCCGCGAAGATCTGCGGATCGCCATCCCGGGCTATCACGGGGCAGCATTGTTGCCGATCGACCTGACGTTCGACCTCGGCATTCAAGCCGACACCGACTTCGGCTTGATCAAGCTCGGGTTCTCGACACTGATCGGCTTCTCCGACCTCGGCCGGGAGAGTCCGTGAGGCAGCTGTGCGCATGGCTCGCGGCGGCTTTGGTGTGGCTGGGGAGCTACGCAGGCGCGACGGCGCAGTCGCTCAGCAGCGTCCCGGTGCGCCCAGTCGACGTGAGCTGGGTTGGCACCGGCGCCGCCGTCAGCTTCAGTGCGCGCGACTTCGTCGATCGCGACGTGGTCGCCAAGCTGCAGAGCGGGCTGCCGCAGACGCTCACGACGCGCATCTACGTGTATGCCGACCTTGGCAGCGAGCCACTCGCGGTGTCGGCGGTCTCGTGCCGCATCGTCTACGACCTGTGGGAAGGCGGCTATCGTGTCGAGCGCCAGACCGAGACGAGCGACCGCACGACCGGCGTCAGGACGCTCGACGGTGTGATCGCGCAATGCTTGAGCTTCCAGAACCACATGGTCGGGGAAGCGGCCACCTTCCGTAAGGTGCATGGCGGCGAGGTCTACTTCGCGGTCGTCACCGAGCTCAACCCGATGTCGCGCGATGCTGTGCAGCGCATTCGGCGCTGGTTGGCGCGACCCGCGGGCAACGAGCTCAACGGCAGCGCTTTCTTCGGCACGTTCGTGAGCATATTCGTCGGTCGCAAGCTCGGCGCCGCCGACAAGATCATGACCTTTCGCACGGCGGCTTCCGGAGTTCCGCCATGAGCTTCTTGCGCTTCGAGCGCAAGATTGTGGCCGCGCTCGTGGCCGCCGCGACCGTGCCGTTGGTCGGGGCACTTGTGCTTGGTCGCGTCGCACTGCGCGAGGTCTACCAGATCGGCGTCAATCCGCGCATTCGCGAGGAGCTCGACCACAACCTCGCGTTGTACCGCGACTACTTCGCGGTGCTGCGCAAGTCGTCGGCCGAAGCGGCGACGGCGATCGGCGATGACTGGGCCGTGCGCGAGGCCGTGCAGCAGCGCGATCCGCCGCGCACCGAGCAGCGACTGCGCGGCTTGCTGTTGCAGTACGTCGATGTGGCCGGCATCGAGCTGCAGGACGCGCGCGGCGAGATCTTCGCGCAAGCGCGCGACAACACGCGCGCCACGGGTCGCCGTATCTTGCCGATCCAGCGCATGCTGACTCTGGCAACCGGCACCTTCGAGCTGCGCGTGACGGTGACCGCGCCGCTCGAGCCGTTCAGCGCGTATCAGCGGGCCGGCGAGCTGGCCGATGACTACCGGCGTCTGCAGCGCGGCACCGGGCAAGTGTCACTGCTCTACCTCGGCGTGTACACGGGCTTCATGCTGAGCGTGATCGTGGTCGCGCTCGCGGTGGGCATCGTGCTGTCGCGCCGGGTCACGCGCCGCGTATCGCTGCTGGCAGATGCGACGCGCCGGCTCGGTGCAGGCGATCTCGCGGTGCAAGTGCCCGTAGACGTAACCGATGAGATCGGCGAGCTGACGCGTGAGTTCAACACGATGGTGCGCGACCTGCGGGAATCGCGCACCCGCATCGAGTATCTGCAGCGCATCGGTGCCTGGCAGGAGTTCGCGCGCCGACTCGCGCACGAGATCAAGAACCCGCTCACGCCCATACAGCTAGCGATTCAAGAGCTCGAGCGCAGCTATCGCGGTGACGACAAGCCGTTCGCGCGGCGGCTGGGCGACGCCCGCTCGATCATCGAGGAGGAAGTGGCGGCGCTGCGCCGACTCACCAGCGAGTTCAGTGCGTTCGCCAAGCTTCCGGAGGCGGAGCTGGCGCGCGCCGACCTGAACGAGTTCCTGCGGGACTCGATGCGCACGCTCGACGCCTCGCTCATCTTGGCGGAAGGCCACGACCCGGCCGCCGAACTGACGCTCGAGCTCGGGCGCCTGCCGCTCTGGGTGCGCATCGATGCGATGATGCTCAAGCGCGCGCTCGACAACCTGGTCCGCAACGCAGCGCAGGCGCTCGAGGATCGCGCGCCGCCGCGCAAGATCGTCATCCGCAGCGCGCGCAGCGGGTCGCGCGCTTCGCTCGAGGTGCACGACAACGGCTCGGGCGTTCCCGAGGCAGACCGCGGCCGCATTTTCGACGCATATTTCACCACCAAGGGCGAAGGTACGGGTCTCGGCCTACCCATCGTGAAGAAGGTCGTCCTGGAGCACGGCGGCGAGATCCGCTGTCGGGTCAGCGATCTCGGGGGCGCGGCCTTCTGCATCGACCTGCCGTTGGTCGACTGAATTAACCTGTCATTGTCGCTAGTTACAGGTGGGAACGTTGACGCAATGGCCGCTTTTTGCTAGGTCGTTTTTCGAGGCCAGCGCTCGACCGCGAGCACGCGTGCGGCGGGGGGTTTGGCCCGTGTGTGCCGGAGGAACGGCGAGTGCGGTCGACCAAGTCGAGCAGTGTTGAGGGAAAAGTTGAGCGATTACGCGAGCTTGAAGCCAAGACTCCGCAATCCGCGTTGGCCGAATACCAGGCCAGGTTCGAGATGTCGTGGATCCATCACGACAGCGCGATCGAAGGGATTGTGTATGAGCCCACCGAGCTAGCCGCGGCCTTGAGCGATACTCCCGTGACCGACGCCGCGTTGCTGCCGGTCCACGACGAGATCCGCCAATTCAAGGCTGCGATTCGTCTCATCCGCGAGCTGTCGGTGGACCGGAAGCTGCCGATCGACCAGGCGTTGATCGAGCGGCTTTACGTGACGCTCGCGCCGGATGAGCCGGAAGCGAAGTTCCGTAAAGACATCCCGCTGCATCGCTTGTACTTCCACGAGATCGCGCCGCCGGACAAGATCGCATCGAAGATGGAAGCGCTCATCGAGTGGCTCGCGAGCGACGAGACGCTACGCACGATGCACGCGACGCGCATCGCGGCACGCGCGCACTACATGTTCCTGCAGGCGTATCCGTATCCGAAGCACAGCGGCAAGGTCGGTCGGCTGCTGATGAACTTGATGCTGTTACGCGAAGGCTATCCGCCGGCGATCCTGCACGCGACAGATCGCCAGCGCTACTACGACGCCTTGAGGACCTCGGCGGATGCGACTTCAGCGATCGTGCTGGAGGCGCTCGAGAACTCACTCGCCAGCGCGATTCGCTACTTCCAGCGACTTCACGGGCTAAAGCTCGACATGTACTGAGTGCTGCGTCGCACGTGCCCGCGCGCGCGACGCATGCGTGGCAGTCGTGCGCGCTGAAGGTTTTGCGCCGAGCGGCCATTTCGGAACCTGCGACTGACCGCTACGCTGACCGACGTGTGGTGGCTTCCGCATGTATTTTCCATTTTGGGCTTCTTTCTTGGGCTGATCTTGCTGTCGCGCATCTTGCGCGAACGCCGACCGCCAGCGAGCACCTTGGCTTGGTTGCTCGTGATCGTGCTGGTCCCGTATCTCGGCGTGCCCTTGTACTTCCTGATCGGCGGCCGGAAGCACAGGCGACTCGCCGCACGCAAGGACCGGCTGTACACGGTACCAACAGCCCACGAGGAGCCATCGCTCAATGCGATCGAGCGCATCCTGCTCGCAGGCGGAGCGCCGCGTACCAGCATGGGAGGCCGGATTCAGCTGTGCAGCACAGGTGAGGAGACGTTCATGCGTCTCACCTCGCTGTTCCAGAACGCGCGCAGCACGATCGATATCTCGACCTTCATCTTGGGTGGCGACGAAACCGGCCACGCTTTCGCCGAGATCTTGGCCGAGCGCGCGCGGCAGGGGGTGCAGGTGCGGCTCCTGCTCGATGGCTTGTTTGCGTTTCGTCCGAAGCGCAAACAGCTCGCTTGCTATACGCGGGCGGGCGGCCGCTTGGCGGTGTTCATGCCGCTCTTGCGCCTGCCATTTCGGGGTCCTGCCAACTTGCGCAACCATCGCAAGATCATCGTCGTCGACGGCGAGACGGCGGTGGTCGGCGGGATGAACTTGGCCAGCGAGTACATGGGGAAAGGTCACCGCAACGAGCGTTGGCGCGATCTGTCGCTGATCATCGAGGGGCCGGCCGTCTCGCACATCCACAACGTGTTTCGCTCGGACTGGGCGTTTGCCTCCGGGGATGCTGCCGCGCCCGAGACCTATCCGCTGCTCAAGCAAGTCGGCGATGCCAACCTGCAGATCGTCGCGAGCGGACCGGATGTGCCGGGCGACACGTACTACGACGCGATCCTGACCGCGCTCTTTCAAGCGCGCGAGCGCGTGTGGATCGCGACGCCGTACTTCATTCCAGACGAAGCGATCGCGCGCGGCATGGTGCTGGCTGCGCGGCGCGGCTTGGACGTGCGTTTACTGGTGCCGCTGCGCTCGAACCATCTCACCGCGGACATCGCGGGGGGCAGCTATCTGCGGCAGATCGCGAAAGCTGGTGCGCGTATCTACGCGTACGGCAAGGGGATGATGCATGCCAAGGTCACGTTGATCGATCGCGACCTCGCGATCTTCGGGTCGGCCAACCTGGACATGCGCTCGCTATTTCTCGACTACGAGATCGCTGCGTTCCTCTACACCCCCCACGAGGTTGCGGAGTTCGACGCCTGGTTTCAGGCGCTGATGGCCGAGTGCGAGGCGGGAATCCCCGAGCCCGGCTCGCTGCGTGCGCTCGCCGAGGACGTGGGGCGCTTGCTGGCTCCGCTGATGTAGCGCGCGCCGCTTCAGTCCGGCGCCGGGCGCATCGGCCCAGCGCACAGCCGCGCATGCAGCTCCCGCGCGGCCGCCTGCGGGTCTGTCGCTTTGCACAAGGCCGAGATGGCCGCCGCGAGCGACGCGCCAGCGCCGGTGAGCAGCGCGGCACGCTCTAGTGAGACTCCGCCGATCGCGACGACCGGTATGCGGACGTGAGCGCATACGGCTGCCAGTGCCTCTAGCCCCACGACGGGATCGGCGTCTGCCTTGCTCGTGGTTCCGAATACCGGCCCAAAGCCGATCAGATCGGCACCGCGGACTTCGGCCTCGCCGGCTTGGGCGAGTGAATGCGTGGACAGTCCGAGCGAAACCTCGCTACCAAGCTCGCGTCGCACGGTTTCGAGTGACTCATCGGTTTGGCCGATGTGCACGCCACGGGCGCCGATCTCCCGGGCCAGCCAAAACCGGTCGTTCACGATGAACGGCACCGCGGCGCGCTCGCAGAGCTGCTGCAGCGCGCGGCCAAGGCGGACAAACGCCCGATCGTCGTTCAGCTTGTCGCGGAGTTGCAGCGCGGCGCAGCCTCCGCGCAGAATGGCGTCCGCCACTCGTAAGGGATCGTCCGCACACGCATGTGGATCGACGATGGCGTAGAGCCCACGCGTACTTCTGTCTATTCTGTGTGTCATGTCTCTGGCGACGCGACTCGTCACCTGGCTGTTCTGTGCCGCGTTCTCCACTCTGCTGGCAATCCAGAGTTTTTCGCGTTTTACCTTTTACCACAATCGTACCTACGACTTGGCCTTGTACGCGCGTCAGGCGTGGGGCCTCACGCACGGCAACCTGTGGGATCCGATCGTCAAGGCGCACTTTCTCGGCACGCACGTGTCGCTCGTGCTCTGGCCGCTCGGCTGGCTGGGGCAACACGGAGGTGTCGTTCGGGTGCTCTTGGTCGCACAGGCAGCAGCCCTTGGCCTGGCGGCGGTGCCGCTGGCGAGGTTTGCCGCTAGGCGCTTCGGAGACCTCGGCGCCCTGTGCGCGACGGTGCTGTGGTTTGCGTATCCCAACCTCAGCCAGGTGGCGACCTATGAATTTCACCCCGGCACGTTGGCGCTGCTGCCACTCGCGTGCGCGCTAGACGCGCTCGATCTGCGCCGCGCCGGCTACTTCGCGCTCAGCTGCGCGTGCGTGCTGGCCTGTCGGGCCGACTTCGCGATGTTGACGTCGATGCTGGCGCTCGCGGCGCTCGCCGACCGGGGCCGGGCTACTCGCAGCAGGGCGGGTGCCGCCGGTGCCCATCGCGTCATGCACGCGACCGGCTACGCCGTCTTGCTCGCCTCGCTGGCGTATCTCGCCGTGCAGTATCTCGTGCTGCGTCCCCGCTACCTGGTCGGGGCCAGCAGCTACGACCTCCACTTCGCGCGCTGGGGAGGCAGCCCGCTCGGCATCGTGACGGCGCTGCTGCGCAGGCCCAGCTTGGTCGTCGAGCATTTCTCCGAGCCCAAGCGCTGGCTGTACCTACCGATGGTCTTGTGTCCGCTCGGTTTCTTGCCGCTGATGGCGCCGCGCTACCTGCTGGTGGCTGCGCCTTTTCTGGCGCTGAACCTGATCTCGACCTTTCCAACTACGCTCGAGATGTACTCGCACTATCTGACGCCGGCGCTGCCGAGCTTGATCGTCGCCACGTTCGAAGGCCTGGCAGTGCTGTGCGTGCGAGTCGACATGGCGTGGGCGTGGTTAGGAAATTTCGGAGTCAGCACGTTGCTCGGGCTCGGTATCGCGGCGAACGTCTTCGGCGGTGCGTACCCGTGGTGCGCGCGCTTCGACCGCGCTGCCTTCCAGGAAGACGCTCGAACCGCGCAAGCGGGCCGCATCGTTCAGGCGATCGCACCAGAGGCCTCGGTACAAGCGCCGGACGCGCTCTTGCCGCATCTGATCGAACGTGTGGCCGTGTATCGCGTGCCACCGCCCGACGAAAGCGCCGACTTCGTCGTGCTGGATGTAACGCACCGCGCGCGCTACGACGGCCAAGAAGACCTGCTGCGCACGATCGAGGAGCCCGTGGTTCGGCGCTGGCTCGCGCGACGCGACTACGGCCTGGTGCGCGCCGAGCGCGACTTCTTGTTGTTCCAGCGCGGGCGTGAGCCGCGCGATGGGCCGGCCGCGCGCTACATCAGCGGGCTGCCCGTCGGGGAGTACGGCACCGCACTCACGCGTTGCTTGAGCGTGGTCTCGGCCTGGCTCGATCCGCAGGGCTTGGAGCTCGAGCTGGCGGCGCACGCGCCGTGTCCAGCCGACCTCGCGCTGCGCATCGGCATCGCGACCGATCGTCCGCGAGTCGATCTGTTGTTCGACGGCCTGCTATCGCCTGCGCTGTTGCGCGACGAGCGAGTCTTCTCGTGGCATCCGTTGACGCACGCAGAGCGCAAGTCGATCGTCGACCATGGACTTTTGCTCGGAGCGCTCCGCTCGAGCGGTGCCCCACCCGAGTACGGAGATCCGATCGATCAACCGATTGCTGTCATCCACTGAGTTGCGCGGCGCCTAGCCGGGTCTGCGCACGCGGTGAAAGCGGATCGTGTTGGGTTCTTTGTGTTGTCCGAGCGGGATGGCCGCCGCGACCACGACGACATCGCCTTCTTTGGCAAAGCCGTGCTCGAGCAAGAACGAGTCTGCGGTCTGCAGCTGCGTCTCTACGTCGCTGCGGTTCATGATGTGCACGGGGACCACGCCGTGCAGCACGGCGAGCCGCCGTAGGGTTGGCTCGTAGGAGCCGAGCGCGATGATGGGGACGCGCGGGCGTCGCTTCGACATGTGCAGCGCTGTGTAGCCAGAGCCCGCGAGCGTTACGATGGCGCGCGCGTTGATGTGCTCAGCCGAGGAGACGGCGGAGATCGCGACACCTGCAGCAAACGAGGTCTGCTCGTCGGCGGTACGATCGCGCGGTGCGGCATGCTCATGCACTTCGGCGTTGGTTGCGAGCGAACGCATCGCGCGTACGGCCTGGGCGGGATCGATGCCGGTGGCGCTCTCTTCGGAGAGCATGACTGCGTCGGCGCCATCGAGCACGGCGTTGACGACGTCGGTCGCCTCGGCGCGCGTCGGGCGGTGTGAGAGCACCATCGAGCCGAGCATCTGCGTCGCGACGACGGCCCACTTTCCGAGCGCACGTGCGCGCACGAGGATCTGCTTCTGCATGATCGGCACTTGGTCGAACGGCAGCTCGACGCCCAGATCGCCGCGCGCCACCATGATGCCGTCGGACACGGCCAGAATCTCGTCGAGGTGAGTGAGCGCCTCGGGGCGTTCCAGCTTCGCCATCACAGGGATGTTGGCAGCGCCGAGCAGCTTGCGAGCATGTCGGATGTCGTCCGGCGTGCGTACGAAGGAGATCGCCACGAGATCGATGCCCGCGCGTGCGGCGAAGGCCAAGTCCAGCTCGTCCTTCGACGTGAGCGTGGGAATCGAGATCGCACGGCCAGGTAGGTTCAAGCCTTTGTTCGAGTACAACCGGCCGCCGTTGACCGTGCGGCAGTGCACGTCGCCTCCTTCCACGCGTTCGACGCGCAGCTCGATCGTGCCGTCGGCCAGCAGGATGATCGCGCCCGGCTCAACGTCTTTCGCCAGGCTTTCGTAAGGTGAATAAACCTCCCTTGCGTCACCTGTCACACGCCGTGATGTGATGGTGAAAGGATCGTCGTCACGCAGCGTGATGCCTTCGCGAGGCAGCTGGCCGATGCGTAGCTTGGGTCCTTGGATATCTGCCAGTAGCGGTAGATAGCGTTGTTCTAGACGCGCTGCCTCACGGGCGCGATCGACGAGAGGTTGCATCGACTCGCCGTCGCCGTGAGACATATTCAAACGAAAGCAATTAGCGCCCGCAGCGATCAGCTTCCGCATCTGCTCGAGA
>Ga0190271_10002475_pt1 | contig 11218 bp, 12 predicted proteins | sample Popmic356T_FD_133747 | JGI IMG/M metagenome (GOLD analysis project Ga0190271, IMG submission 133747) | Populus adjacent soil microbial communities from riparian zone of Weber River, Utah, USA - 356 T | ecosystem: Environmental > Terrestrial > Soil > Riparian zone | place: USA: Utah | collected...
TCGGACCCCTCGGCGCGCTGCTCGCGCTGCCGCTCACGCTGCTGGCGAAGGCGCTGCTCGTCGACGTGGATCCGCACGCCCGGTGGATCCAGCCGCTGCTGTCGGGGGGCGACGCCAAGAACAACCCGCAGAGCAGCCCGCAGGAGGAGTGACCGGGGTCCGGCGACGAGCGAGGACACCGACGCGATCAGCTCTGGTCGTACGCCGTGCCGCGGCGGAACGTCCAGCCCGGGACCGCCGACATCGTCCAGGTGGCCTCGTAGGTGCGGTGGTAGGTCACCGTGGAGAACCGCCAGCCGTCCGGGGTCCGGGTCAACGTGTCGTCGTAGAACGCCGCTCCCTCCAGCGCGAGGTCGAAGGCTGGGACGAACACCTTGTCGTGGAGGTACCACCGCGCCCTCGCGGTGTCACCGTCGACGTCGATCTCCGGATGGTGCACCTGGTGGAACGTGACCAGGTCCTCGGTGAGCATGCGACGCAGGTAGGCGACAAGCCCGTCGCGCGAGTCGAAGTTCAGGTCGCCGTACGACCCGCTGACGTCCGGCAGCAGCAGCGCCTCGAACTCCGCCCAGCGCTTGAGGTCGAGCGTGCGCAGGTAGGCGTACTTGAGCCGCTCCACGTCTTCGCGGTCGCTCATCGGCGCACGCTGCCGTCGGGTGCGGGCTGAGTCATGCGTCGTACCTAACTATCCTGTGGCGGTGATCTTCAAGAGGGTGGGCAGCGGGCGCCCCTACCCCGAGCACGGCATGGAGTCCTGGGACTGGGCCGCGATCGCGCCTGAGCAGGTGCGGCTCGGGGACCTCGTCACGACCAAGGACACCTTGCACCTCGCCACGCTCCTCGATGAGGACTCCACGTTCTTCGGTGACCTGTTCGCCCACGTCGTGCGGTGGCGTGGCGACGACTATCTCGAGGACGGACTGCACCGCGCGCTCCGTGCTGCGCTCCAGCAGCGCCACGTCCTTCATGCGCGCGTTCACGTGATCGAGGGCTGAGATGGGCCGCCGCGCGATGACCGCCACGACGATGACCGTGCTCATCCTGACTCTGCTGGTGGCCGGGTTCATCGGATGGCGGACGATCTCCCAGCCCGTCGACGAGGACGCTGACACCGGCCGGTCCGCGGCCCGCGAGCCCACCTGCGACCCGGGGCTGGACAAGGGCGACGTCGTCCGGACGCGCGAGGTGACCGTCAGCGTCTTCAATGCAGGGAGCCGGGCCGGGCTGGCCGCCCAGACGCTGGAGGAGCTCGCCGCCAGGAAGTTCATCCCCGGTGACATCGCGAACGCGCCACAGGCGTTCGTCGACGTGCGGTTCGTCAGGGTGCTTGCCCCGACCCTCGACGACCCGGCAGCCCGGCTGGTGGCCCTGCAGTTCGGGCGGGAGACGCTGATCGAGACGACGAAGGCCGACCTCGGTCCCGGGGTGGACGTGGTCGTCGGCAACGAGTTCATGGGGCTCGTCAAGGGCCCCGCCCGGGTCCGGGCGACCGCTGCCGGGTCCGGGTGCTGAGCGCCGTCCCGCCTTCGGTCGTCCTCAGTCGAGCCAGTGCGCGAGGCGACCGCGTTCCGACACGATGCGCAGGCGCTCCTCGGTCCGCTCCTTGACCTTGCGCGGAGTCACGACGAGAAGGTCGTCTCCGCGCCGCAGCACGGTCCGGACGTCGGGGACCTCGGACCGCCCGTCCCTCACGATGAGCGCGACCGACGCGCCGGCGGGCAGACGCAGCTCCCCTACCTCGACGCCGTGCATGCGGGAACGCCGGGTGATCTTGATCTGGAGTAGATCGGCCGCGATGCGTTCGAGCGGCGCCGACTCGATGTCGAGGTCCCGGACGGTGCCGGCGGCGGTGACGCTCAGGCGCTTGGCGACCCAGGGCAGCGTCGGGCCGGTGAGCAGCGTGTCGATGACCACGATAACGAAGACGATGTCGAACAGAGTCCTGGCGCCGGGAACCTCCTCCGCCAACGGGATCGTGGCCAGCACGATGGGGACCGCGCCGCGCAAACCGGCCCAGGAGATGAACGTCATGTCGCGCAGGGACATGCGCTCCCACACCACGCTCGCCGCGACCGAGATCGGGCGGGCGACCAGCGACAGCAGCGCGCCCGCCGCGAGGGCCTGCACCACGTCGTCCCAGCCGATCCGGTTCGGCGACAGCAACAGGCCCAGCATCACGAAGAGGCCGATCTGCGACAGCCACCCGAGTCCCTCGGTGAAGGAGCGCGTTGCCGCGCGGTGAGGCAGCTCGCTGTTGCCGAGGATCAGTGCGGCGGTGTAGACCGCGGCGAAGCCGGAGGCATGGATCGCCGCGGCCCCGGCGTACGTCAGGAAGCAGATGCTGAGCACCGCCAGCGGGTAGAGGCCGGACGACGGCAGGGCGGCCCGACGCATCACCCAGGCACCTCCGAACCCCAAGGCGACCCCGACGAGGACTCCGACGCCCAGCTCGTAGACCACGATGCCGACGAAGCCCCAGATCCCGTGGGCCAGGGCGTCACCTTGGCTCGCGAGCGTGACCAGCAGCACGGTCGGCGCGTCGTTCAGCCCGGACTCGGCCTCCAGCGTGCCGGCGATGCGGCGCGGGAGCGGGAGGCGGCGGAGCACCGAGAAGACGGCGGCGGCGTCGGTGGGTGCCGTGATCGCGCCCAGGAGCACCGCGAACTCCCAGCTGAAGCCGAGGACGTAGTGAGCCAGGAGGGTCATCACCCCGACCCCGACCGCCACGCCGACCGTCGCGAGCATCGCCCCCGTGCGCAGCGCCGGTCTCATCTCGGTCCAGGATGTCGTCAGGCCACCCTCGGCCAGGATCATCACCAGCGCCGCGAACCCGAGGGCGTGCGCGAGGTTCGCGTCCTCGAAGGCGATGCCGAAGCCCGACTCCCCGAGCAGCACACCGAGGAGGAGGTAGACGAGGAGGCTGGGCAGCCCGACGAGGACGGAGAGCCGGACGGCGAGGATCGCCACCAGCACCACCGCTGAGCCGAGCAGGAGCACCTGGTCAAGCTGCTCGGCGTCGAAGGTCACGGCTCCTCTTCCGGGGGGTCGTGGTGACGGGCTCCACAGTCTACGAGCGCGCGGCGACGCGGTCGCACCGTCCTTCTAGGGTGGGCGCCATGGCAGCCGAGCCCCTCGCACAACGCCTCGCCGTGGCCTCGCGCGCCAACGTTCCCCCGTTCCACGTGATGGATCTGCTTGCTGCCGCCGACGCGCGCCGGCGCAGCCACGGAGATCTGGTCAACCTGGTGGCGGGGCAGCCGTCGACCCCGGCGCCGCGTCCGGTGCGGGAGGCGGCGCACCGCGCGCTCGACACCGAGCTGCTCGGCTACACGGTGACCACCGGGATCGCAGAGCTGCGCGAAGCCATCTGCGGACACCACGCCCGGACGCACGGCATCGACGTCACTCCGGACCAGGTGGTGGTGACCACGGGGTCGTCGGGGGGCTTCCTGCTCGCCTTCCTCTCGGCGTTCGAGGCCGGCGACCGGGTGGCGATCGCGCGCCCCGGCTACCCCTGCTACCGCAACGTGCTGGCCGCGCTCGGTTGCGAGGTGGTCGAGCTCCCGGCAGGCCCGGAGAGCCGGTTCCAGCCGACCGTCGCCATGCTCGAGGAGCTCGACCGCCCGGTCCAGGGTCTGGTGGTCGCGAGCCCTGCCAACCCGACCGGGACGATGCTGGCCCCCGAGGAGCTCGCCGCGCTGGCCCGGTGGTGCGAGGCCCACGGGGTGCAGCTGATCAGCGACGAGATCTACCACGGGATCACCTACGACCCCGCCCACGCGCAGGCCTCGGCCTGGCAGTGGTCCCGCGAGGCGGTCGTCTTCGACTCGTTCTCGAAGTACTTCTCCATGACCGGGTGGCGCATCGGCTGGATGCTGGTCCCCGAGCGGCTGCGCCGTCCGGTGGACGTGCTGACCGGGAACTTCACCATCTGCCCGCCGGCACTCGCGCAGCACGCGGCGGTCGCGGCGTTCGCCGAGGAGTCGTACGCCGAGTGCGACGGCCACGTGGCCAGGTACGCCGAGAACCGGCGGCTGCTGCTGTCGCGGCTGCCCGAGCTGGGGCTCGACCGGCTGGCCCCGGCCGACGGCGCGTTCTACGTCTACGCCGACATCGGCCACCTCACGGACGACTCGATGGGTTTCGCGCACCGGCTGCTGGCGGACACCGGGGTCGCGACCACGCCCGGAATCGACTTCGACACCGAGGCAGGTCATCGGTTCCTCAGGCTGTCCTTCGCGGGGTCGAGCGACGAGATCGAGGAAGGTCTCGAGCGGCTCGCCGGATGGCTGCGCTCCACCCTTCGGCCAGACCATTTCCCCTAAAGGGGTAAATAGGAATGAAAGGGTAGTAATCGGGCACCTGGAGCCGCACACTTGGCGTTGTCCCTGAGCCCACCGCGGTCCTGGTGCCATCTCCCAGAACTTGCGCCCCGGCGTGAGAGTTTTGGTGCCGGCTTCGCGGAGCACGACTGGCGTGAACCGAGCCGAGGGGGCCGGCGGAGCGCAACGGCGGACGTCGTGTGAGGCAGGGCGCCCCGGACCCGATAGGTCCGGGGCGCTCTGCGTTCCCGGGGCGCGCCGGGGCGTTCGGGGTCCCCGACGACCCGGCAGCGCTGTGCCATCGTGAGGCGACACTGCGCGCCGTCTGCCCGACCGGCCACCCCAGCCTCAGGACAGCACCGTGATCTCGACTCTTCCCCGCACCGCACGCGCGAGCGTGCTCCTCGGCACCGTCACCGTTCTTCTCGTCGTCCTCACCCCTCCCGTGGCGGACGCCGTGGTCACGCCCCGGGTCCGATGGTCCGAGGCGAAGGCTGTCGTCGGCGCGAAGGTCACCGCCACCGTCGCCGCCGGCTCGCGTCCTCACGGCAGCAGGTTGGTGCTGCAGCGCAGGAACCTCGACGGGTGGCGCACCGTCGACCCCGTCGCCCGGCGCACCGACCGTGGCTTCGTCCTGCGGCTGCCGACGGACCAGATCGGCCGGTTCTCCTTCCGGGTCGCGGCCAGGAGGGCCGGCGAGATCCGCTCCGTCTCGACCCACCGGGACGTGCGCGTCCGCCCGGCGTACGACCCGGCCGGGCGGCGCTCCGACCACCGCTTCCTCGGCGACCGCCGGTTCCGCTGGGACTCCTGCCAGCCGGTGCGGTGGGCCTTCAACCCTGCCCACGCGCCTCGGCGTGCCCTACGTCTGGTCAGGGACACGATCCGGCTCGCGGGGCAGGCCACCGGGCTGACCTTCGACTTCGTCGGCCGGACCGCGCGGACGCCGACGCTGGCGTCTCACCACAGGCGTTTCGACATCGTGGTCGGCTGGCGCACGCCCCGGTCGTTCGCCTACTTCCGCCAGCACCCGGGTCGGGTCGGCATCGGTGGAGCGTCGTGGCGCAGCGGCTTCGAGGAGGCGGACGGCACGCGGGTCCGCAAGGCGCGGTCGGGCCGACTGATCCTCAATGCGCGCTACATCGGCGACCTGGGCCGGGGGTACGGGCGCGGGTACACCTGGGGCGACGTGCTGCTGCACGAGTTCGGCCACGTCCTGGGGCTGGGCCACGCCGGCACCCGCCAGCAGCACATGTTCCCGCAGATGACGAAGAGGAGGGCTCACTGGGGCGCCGGCGACCTCGCGGGCCTGCGCAGGCTGGGCAGCGGCCGCGGCTGCCTGGAGCGCACGCACGTCCGGAAGCACGGTCGATCCACGTCGGCTCTCTCCGCTCCCTGAGCCCCCCGAGCACCTCCGCGAAGCCGAACCAAGTCACACGGGCGGCAACCCGAGGACCTGGCGTACGGCGTTCTCGACCCGGTCGCCGCGCTCGTAGTCGCCGATGTGGCCGGTGACGAATCCGACGGCGTACTGCCCCCGCTCGCTCCACCAGCCGAAGCTTCCACCCGTCCCGCCCATGCCGTACCCGTCGGGGTCGAGCCCGACGCCCAGGCCCCACTCCGTGTCGGAGCCCATCACCAGGTCCGGCTCGGGACCGTGGCCGGTGGTGAGCTGGCCCAGCATCTCGGGACTGAGCAGCTCGCCCTGCTGCAGCGCGACGTAGAGCCCCGCGACCGCGCGGGCGGTGCCGTGACCGTTGACCGCCGGGACCTGCGCCCGGCGCCACGCCTCGCCGTTGACGAAGCCCGGGTCGAGAGCGCCGCCCGGGTTCGACAGTGCGCTGTGGTAGAGCGGGGACCGGCCCTCCATCGAGGCGGCGAGCGCCGCGCCGAACCCGGTCAGGTCCGCGACCCTGCGCAGCTCGTCGTCGTGCAGCCCGACGTGGAAATCGAGGCCGAGCGGGCCGCAGACCTCGTCGCGCAGGTACTGGCCCGGCGACCGGCCGTCGACCCGGCGGACCACCTCACCGACAAGGTGGCCGTAGAACAGCGCGGCCTCGCCCGACGCCGTCCCCGGCTCCCAGGTCGGCTCCTGCTGGGCGAGCAGTGTGCACATCGCGTCCCAGTCCAGGAACAGGTCCCGGGGGGCGTCGGTGTCGAGGACCACGACACCGGCGCGGTGGGAAAGGATCTGGCGCATCGTCGTCGCGGCGCGCATCTCGGGCCAGTGCTCCTGCACCGGTGCGTCCAGGTCGAGGTCACCGCGGTCGGCGAGCAGGAGGGCGGGCATCGCCGCGAAGGGCTTCGTCACGGAGTAGGGCATGACCAGGGTGTCGTCGCTCCACGGCCGTGTGTGCGCGGCGTCGGCCCAGCCACCCCACAGGTCGACGACCCAGGTGCCGGCATGCCACACCGCGACGGCCGCGCCTGTCCCTGGCTGCTCGGCCAGCACGTCGGCGAACACCGTGCGCACGTCCTCGAAGCCGGGCTGGACGGTGCCGTCGAGAGGGATTCCGGTCGGGTCGGCCACCGGCTCATCCTCCCAAGGGGCTCCGCAAGGACGACGGACCGGACCCGAGCAGGTCCGGTCCGCATGGCGGTGGCGGTGGGATTTGAACCCACGGTGGGGTTGCCCCCACACACGCTTTCGAGGCGTGCTCCTTAGGCCGCTCGGACACGCCACCGCGGACGAGGGTACTAGAGCGCAGAGGGCGTGCCGAAATCACTCCTCCGCCGCGGCGGGTGCACGACGGCCGTCGAAGAAGTCGAGCAGGAGAGCCGCGCACTCGTCCTCGAGCACGCCGCCGAGCACCTCCGGACGGTGGTTGAGCCGCGGGTCGCGCACGACGTCCCAGAGCGACCCGACAGCGCCGGCCTTCGGGTCGAACGCGCCGAACACGAGCCTCCCGGTCCGGGCCAGCACCAGGGCGCCGGCGCACATCGTGCACGGCTCCAGCGTCACCACGAGCGTGCAGTCGTCGAGCCGCCAGCGCCCGAGGGTGCGGGCGGCATCGCGCAGGGCCACGACCTCGGCGTGGCCCGTCGGGTCGGCCTCGGCCTCCCGGCAGTTGTGGCCGCGTCCGACCACAGTGCCCGAGGCGTCCACCACGACCGCACCGACCGGGACGTCCGCGGTCCCCAGGGAGAGCCGGGCCTCGTCGAGGGCAGCTCGCATCGGGCCGGCCCACCGGGCTCTCACGGGGCGGCGACTCCGACGGCGTCCTCGAACTGGGCGCCGAAGCCCAGCTTGTCGGCGATGTTGCCGAGGATCTCGTCCGGGTAGAGCTCGTAGTCGTCGAGCATCGCGCCCATGTCCATCGCCGGCAGCCCGAGGTCGGCGACGATCGCGAGGTCGCCCGCCGGGAGCTGGTCGTCCTCGTCCTCCGGCATCGGGATCTCCAGCGCTTCCACCACCGAGCGAGCGAGCGGCCACTCGGCGGCCGCGGTCACGTCGGAGAGCAGCCAGCGCTCGTTGGCACCCGCGACCCGGGCCAGCACGAAGAAGTCCTCGTCGATCGAGATCAGGCCCAGGGACCCGAAGTCACCGGGCCAGCGGCGGAGCTCCGCGGCGAGCACGTCGACGTCGTGGAGGAGGTCCTCGCCGATCTCCTCCACCCGCCACACGTTCTCCTCGCGGTACACGACGAGTGCGAAGTCGACACCGTCGACGTCGTCGCCGTCCTGCGCCATCGGACCCCTCCTGCCATCGTGTTCGGGGCGCGCTCCCGCCACGCCGGGTCGCACCCGACGATCATGACACCCGTCCCGAGGCGCGGCCAGGGTGAACCGGCACCGTCTCAGCTCCGGGCGTTGGCTACCGTGACGCCATGCGCGTCCACGTCGTCGACCACCCGCTCGTCTCCCACAAGCTGACCACCCTGCGGGACGAGGGGACGGACTCACCGACGTTCCGCCGGCTCGTCGACGAGCTGGTGACGCTGCTGGCGTACGAAGCCACCCGTGATGTCCGCGTCGAGCCGACGACGGTGCAGACCCCCGTCGCGCCCGCCGACGGCGTCCGCCTCGCCATGCCCCGCCCGCTCGTGGTCCCGATCCTGCGGGCAGGCCTGGGGATGCTCGACGGCATGGTGCGGCTGCTGCCGAGCGCGGAGGTCGGCTTCCTCGGGATGGCGCGCAACGAGGAGACGCTGGAGGCGACGACGTACGCCGAACGACTGCCCGAGGACCTCTCCGAGCGGCAGTGCTACGTGCTGGACCCGATGCTCGCGACCGGCGGGACGCTGGCCGCGGCGGTCCGCTACCTCGTCGCGCGCGGGGCGAACGACATCACCGCGATCTGCCTGCTGTCGGCGCCCGAGGGGTGCGAGCGGCTGGAGCGCGAGCTCGCAGACGTCGCCGTACCTGTGACCGTGGTGACCGCGGCGATGGACGAGCGGCTGAACGAGAAGGGCTACATCGTGCCCGGCCTCGGCGATGCGGGTGACCGCCTCTACGGACTCGCCCAGTAGCGGGTCCGTCGGAGTAGCGGGTCAGAGGGACTCGACGGACTTCAGGAGCTTGCCGAGGGAGTCCTTGGCGTCACCGAACAGCAAGGTCGTCTTCGGGTCGAACAGCAGCTCGTTCTCGATGCCCGCGAAGCCAGGACGCATGGACCGCTTCATGAAGACGACCTGCTGGGCCTCGTCGGCGTTGAGGATCGGCATGCCGTAGATCGGCGCACCGGGCGTCGTCTTCGCCGCGGGGTTCACCACGTCGTTCGCCCCGACGACGAGCACCACGTCGGTGTGCTTGAACTCGCTGTTGATGTCGTCCATCTCCACCAGCTGCTCGTAGGGCACCTGGGCCTCGGCGAGCAGGACGTTCATGTGACCGGGCATCCGGCCGGCCACCGGGTGGATCGCGTAGTCCACCTTGATGCCCCGCGCGATCAGGACCTCGACGAGCTCGCGCAGGGTGTGCTGGGCCTGGGCCACCGCGAGGCCGTAGCCGGGCACGATGATCACCCGGTCGGCGTACGCCAGGAGGATGCCAACGTCTTCTGGGCCGGCGGACTTGACCGGGCGGTCGGAGATCTCGCCACCGCCGAGCGTGGACCCGCCCTTGAGCGCACCGAACATGATGTTGCCGACCGAGCGCCCCATGGCCTTGGCCATCAGCAGGGTGAGGAAGGTACCGGACGCACCGACCAGGGTGCCGCCGACGAGGAGCACCGTGTTCGACAGAACGTAGCCGCCCGCAGCCACGGTGAGACCCGTGAACGCGTTGAGCAGCGAGATCACGATCGGCACGTCGGCGCCGCCGACCGGGAGCACCAGCATCACGCCGAACGCGAGGCCGACGAGTCCGAGGACGATGCCGAGGGTCATGGTCGGGTCGGTGATCGTCGCCACCGACAGACCGATCCCCGAGATCAGCAGCACGCCGAAGACGACGGGCAGCCCGGGGAAGACCACCGGACGGGACGTCATCAGCTCCTGCAGCTTGGCGAACGTGATGAGCGAGCCTGCGAACGACACCGACCCCACGAAGATCGTGAACGCGGTCGCGGCGAAGACGAACCAGCCGAAGACGTCCACGGCCGAGGCGCCTCGGGCGTCGAGCGCCTCCTGGAAGCTCAGCATCTCGTGCAGCTCGATGAGCGCGACCAGCGCAGCGGCGCCGCCGCCGACGCCGTTGAACAGTGCCACCATCTGCGGCATCTGCGTCATCTGGACCCGCTGGGCCCCGACGACTCCCCCGATGGTGCCCGCCGCGATCGCGAGCAGGATCAGCGGGAGATGCTGCATCCGGTCCTCGTAGATGAACGGCAGCGTGCAGGCGACCACCGCGGACACCGCACCGATGAGGTTGCCCGCTCGGGCGGTCTTGGGGCCCGAGAGCCCCTTGAGCGCGAGGATGAACCCCACCGCGCAGGCGAGGTAGACGACCTGGGCCCAGACCGGCATCAGGAAGCCGCCTCCTTCTTGGGAGCGGGCTTCTTGCGCGAGAACATCTGCAGCATCCGGTCGGTGACCACGAATCCGCCCACCATGTTGATGGCGGCGAGCACGATCGCGATCAGGCCGACGACCAGCGCGACGGTCGAGTCGGTGAGCCCGGTGGCAAGGATCGCGCCGAGCAGGATGACGCCGTGGATCGCGTTCGCGCCGGACATCAACGGCGTGTGCAGGGTCGAGGAGACCTTCGATATGACCTCGATGCCCACGAAGACGCTGAGCACGAAGATGGTCAGCCAGACGACGCCTTCGTTCATGCTCCGGCTCCTTCCTGGTCTGCGGTCCCGGGGTCGGCAGGTGCCGGCTCGCGCGGTCCCTCGATGGCCTCGCGCGTGGGCTCGTGGCGGATCTCGCCGCCACGGGTCACGCAGGAGCCGATGACGATCTCGTCCTCGAAGTCCGGGTCGAACGCCTGCTCGCCGTCGGTCTCCCTGGTCATGAGGGTGATGATGTTGACGATGTTCTGGGCATAGAGCTTCGACGCCGGCTGCGGCAGCTGTGACGGCACGTTGTTGCCGCCCCAGACCTGCGCGTGGCCCACGCGGACCACCTCACCGGCCACCGAGCCCTCGACGTTGCCGCCGGTCTCCGCGGCGAGGTCCACCACCACCGAGCCCGGCTTCATCTGCTCCACCATGTCGGCGGTGACGAGGAGCGGTGCGGTGCGGCCCGGCACGGCTGCTGTGGTGATGAGGGCGTCCGCCGCTGCGATGTACGGCGTGAGCAGCTCCCGCTGCCGCTCCGCACGGTTCTCGGTCATCTCCCGGGCGTAGCCGCCGGAGCCCTCGAGGGTCTCCAGCTCGAGCTCGATGAACTGGGCCCCGAGCGACCTGATTTCCTCGCCGGCTGCGGCTCGCACGTCGTACGCCTTGACGACCGCGCCGAGCCGGCGTGCGGTCGCGATCGCCTGCAGGCCCGCGACGCCGGCGCCCAGCACGA
>Ga0190271_10002476_pt1 | contig 11216 bp, 8 predicted proteins | sample Popmic356T_FD_133747 | JGI IMG/M metagenome (GOLD analysis project Ga0190271, IMG submission 133747) | Populus adjacent soil microbial communities from riparian zone of Weber River, Utah, USA - 356 T | ecosystem: Environmental > Terrestrial > Soil > Riparian zone | place: USA: Utah | collected...
CATCTGCTGGTTGTACGGCGGCCGATCGGAACCGACGAACCGCCTCGGGCACCCCGTCGCTCCACGGCTCTCCGTGACCGGGGAGGACCCAGGTCGCATGCACGTCGCTCAGTCGCTCGAGCGATGCGAGGGCTTGGACGCGATCGAGTGTGAAGGGCGCCGGACGGGGACCAGCCTCGCCGGTCAGGACGCTGCGTGTCGTCATCGCATCCCCGACGAACAGCGCATCGACGCTCAGGAAGTGGTACGCGACGCTACCCTCGGTGTGGCCGGGCAGGCCGATCACCGTTGGCGCGCCGGGCACGTCGAGGGTCGTGCCGTCGGTGAACGTCACGACCTCGGTCAGGGCCGGGATCCTCAGGCCACCGCGGCGGGCGCTGTAGAGGAGGAAGCGCGCGAGGGGCCGGACCCCGACTTTGCCCCACCCGCCTGTCGCTTTCTTGACCTCGCCGCGCGCTCGGGCGGCGTCGAGCTCGTGGATGTAGATCGGAACGCCGCGCTCGCGATGGAGGCGTGCGGCGAATCCGATGTGGTCGGTGTCGCCGTGCGTCAGGACGATCGCACGGACGTCGTCGAGCGACCGACCCATCTGGGCGAGCGTGTCAACGAGCTCGCGCCACTGTCCGGGCAAGCCGGCATCGACGACGGTGATCTGGCCGGCATCCTCGACCAGGTAACAGTTGACGATATTGGAGCCGATCTGGTGGAGGGACGGAGAGAGCTGCATGTCAGGGTCGCCTCGTGGGGGCTGCTTGCCTTCGCGCTCGGTGTCGGATACGATCGCAATCATAGCTACGATACATAGGTATCATAGCTACCGTCAATAGCCGAGGGTACGTTGATGCCGACGCCGAGTCGAACCTCAGTGGACGACATCGTCCGTGCCGGCCGCCGGATCGTCGAAGCCGAGGGTCTCGAGAGCCTCACGATGCAGACGGTGGCGCTGGCTGTCGGCGTCCGGCCACCCTCGCTCTACAAGCACGTCCGCGACCGCGGCGACCTCATCAGGCTGATCGGAACCGCTGTCGTGATCGAGCTTGGCGAGCGCCTTGATGAGGCCGCGACCTCGGGTGACCCGCGCCGCGATGTACGTGGGATGGTGGAAGCCCTTCGGGCGTTCGCTCACTCGGACCCACAGGCGTACCGACTCCTGTTCGCGGCGTTGCCAGAAACCTGGCGCGTGGATGACGAGCTCAATACTCGGATCAGTCAATCCCTGATCCGGACGGTCGGCCACCTGACTGGCGGAGATCACACGCTCGAAGCGGCTCGGACGATCGTCGCGTGGGCGCACGGCTTCGTCAGCATGGAACTTGCTGGCGCCTTTCGACTTGGCGGAAACGTCGACGAAGCCTTCTCCTTCGGGATCGAGCGCCTCACGTCCGCCCTCATGCGGGAGCCGTCGGGGAAGTTGGTGACCGGCGAACGCGACGACAGGGAGGTCAGCGAAGCCTGGACAGGTCCTGGCGCCGAGTGAAGCAGCGGCTCAAGCCCGGGCGGCTCGCGATTCGAGGTAGCGCCGCTCGGGAACGCTCAGGGTGCGACGCGCCGCCAGGCGGTAGGCGCGCTCTGCGGCCTCGCGATCCCCGGCTATCTCCAAGAGGTGTGCGCGGACGGCGATCGCGCGGTGGTGGACGGCGAGCGCGTGGTCGGCCTCGGCGTCATCGAGCTGCTGGAGTCCGATCTGCGGCCCGTTGACCATGGCGCTGGCGACGATCCGATTTAGGGTCACCATCGGCCCCGGCGCGATCGTCTCCAGAAGACCGTACAGGCCGAGGATCTGCGTCCAGTCGGTGTCCTCCGCCCGCGCCGCCTCGTCGTGCACGGCAGCGATGGCTGCCTGAAGCTGATACGGACCGATCGGCTCACGCGTCAGCGCCGTGGTCAGGAGCGCCCCACCCTCGGCGATCCGATCGGCATCCCAGAGGCTGCGGTCCTGCTCGGCCAGCGGAACGAGCGTGCCGTCCGGACCGGTACGTGCTTGACGTCGCGCATCGGTCAGCAGCATGAGCGCCAGTAGGCCCGCCGCCTCCGTGTCATCCGGCAACTGGGCGCGCAACTGGCGAGTGAGGCGGATGGCCTCGTTGGAGAGATCGACTCGGAGCAACGATGGCCCGGAGCTGGCGACGTAGCCCTCATTGAAGATCAGGTACAGGACTCGTTCGACCGTCGCGATCCGACTCGGAAGCTCCGCCGGCGGAGGTAGCTCGAAGCGCGCGCCGGCAGCCGTGATGGTCTGCTTGGCCCGGCTGATGCGCTGGCCCATGGTCGCCTCGGGAACGAGGAGGGCGCGGGCGATCTCCGCGGTGGTCAGGCCGCCCACGGCGCGCAGGGTGAGCGCCACCTGGGAGACAGGGGAGAGGGAGGGGTGGCAGCAGAGGATGAACAACGTGAGTGAGTCGCGCTCCGTCGGGGCCGCCGATGTCGGTTGCACCGCGAGGACCGCGACCTCCTCCCGATGCCGGCGGGCGGACTCACTTCGCCACATCTCGATCATGCGGCGCGTGGCAACGGTGACCAGCCAGCCCTTCGGATTCCTCGGCACGCCCTGCCTGGGCCACTGATCTACCGCTGCCAGGAGCGCTTCCTGGAGCGCGTCCTCGCAGGCGTCGAAGTCACCGTGACGCCGAACCAGTGTCCCGAGTACCTGGGGCGCGAGATCGCGGAGCAGATCCTCGAGCCGCGGCTCCCCCGTCGGCGCGCGATCGGTGGCTGTCATGTCGCGGGGATCCTCACATCTCGAGCCCGCTGTAGGTCATGACCGGCCGCACCTCGATCTGGGCGACGGTCGCCTCGGGGATCCGCGCGGCGATCTCGACGGCCCGTTCCATGCTGTCGCACTCGACGAGATAGATGCCCGCCAGGTGCTCCTTGACCTCGGCGAACGGGCCGTCGCTCGACACGGTCCGCCCGTCCTGGACCGAGACGCGCCTGGCTAGCTGCGGTTCGGCCAGCGCCTCGGACACGATCAGCTCTCCCGAGGCTGCGAGCTCTTCATTCAGCGCGGCGTACGCAGCTAGACCTTCGGCCTGCTGCACCGCTGAGAACGCCTCCCAGATCTGGCGCGTGCCGGGGTTGTGATAGATCAGCAGCAGGTACTTCATGCATTGCCTCCTGACGAATTGTGGAAGTTCTCCGTCCCGATGTCGAAGCACGGGCCCGCGGCTTCGACATCCCGGTGAACCGCTTGACGCGGGAATCGCGAACGGAGGACACCTCATGAGCATCCGAACCCAGCCTCAGGAGCTGATGAGCGGATTGGCCTTTCCCGAGTCACCACGCTGGCGCGACGGCCGATTGTGGGTGTCGGACTGGGGCGCGGGCGAAGTCATCGCCGCTGGGCTCGACGGCAGCACCGAGGTCGTCGTGCGGTTGGAGTCCTTCCCGATGTGCATCGACCATCTGCCTGATGGCCGTCTGCTGATCGTGGACTCCAGCGAGCGGCGGATCGTGCGCCGCGAAGGCGACGGGGCCCTTGTAACCCACTCCGACCTATCGGATCTCGGCGAGCACCCCTGGAACGACATCGTGGTGGACGGGCGAGGCAACGCCTATGTCAACAACATCGGGTTCGACTTCCCCGACGGGGAGTTCACGCCCGGAACGATCGCCCTGGCAGAACCTGGCGGCTCCGTGCGGCGTGTAGCGGACGGCCTCGCCTTCCCAAACGGCATGGTCGTGACACCCGACAACGCGACGCTGATCGTCGCCGAGTCCTACGGCAACAAGCTGACCGCCTTCGAGATCGCAGCGGACGGCACCCTGACCAACCGCCGGACGTGGGCGGAGGTCGCGGATCACCCAGATGGGATCTGCCTCGATGCCGATGGCGCCATCTGGTACGGCGATGTCGGCTCCAGGCGCGCCGTGCGCGTCCGCGAGGGCGGCGAGGTACTGAACGAGATCACGCTCGATCGGGGTTGCTTCGCCTGCATGCTCGGCGGGCCCGATCGGCGAACGCTGTTCATGGTCGCCAACGAGTGGGACGATGCTGAGGCATCGAGCGATGCGCCGGGAAGGGGCCAGGTCCTCCTCGTTCCTGCCCCCGCGCACGGAGTCGGCTGGCCGTAGATCGGCCACCACCTGAGAACCTGATGCGTTGGCGCGCTTGGCGGATTCGTGCTGCTCGGCGATGCCGTGGGCCACTTCTGGCTTTAGGGGCCACCTCTCACGCCGCGGCGATCAACGCGGCGCACACACCTCCGCCCGCGAAGTACGCGACGCACGTCGACCCACAGTCATCCCGTCTCGTCCGGTCCGAGGGTTCGGTGCGTCGACGACATGTAGGCACGATCGAACCTCTTCGGCCAAGGAGCCGAGTGAGTCGAAGCCGCAACATCCGGTGGTTCAGCGGTCGCTGTGCCTGGATGTTGCTGTGTGGCTGGCGAGGAAGGATTCGAACCTTCGATCTCCTGATCCAGAGTCAGGCGCCTTACCGCTTGGCCACTCGCCAGTGGGTGCCCGAGTCTAGCGCGCCCGGGAGGCCGCTCAAAAAAGAACACCATCGGGTGTCTAGACACGACCGAAGGGCGCGTCCATCCTCGCCGCACGCCGATGAGGATGCTGGGCAGCGCCAAGGGGGAACGCGGGTGGACGCCCTCGGACCGGGCCACCCTCGGGCGGTCACGCGAATCCGAGGCCATCGAGGCGTTCCTCGTCGCCCGGTCGTCGCTGCCGGCAGCCGTGATCGTCGAGGGGGAGCCGGGGATCGGCAAGACGACGCTCTGGCGATGGGCCGTCGAGTCGGCGCGCGGCCTCGGCTACCGGGTCATCGAAACGAGTCCGGTCCAGGCTGAGGCTGGGCTCGTGTTCGCCGGTCTCGGCGACCTGTTCGGGGATGTGTTCGACGAGATCCAGGGTCGGCTGACGACGCCGCAGCGGCGAGCGATGGCGGCCGCGCTGCTCGTCGATGAGCCAGGTGAGCCGGCACAGGATCAACGCACCCTCGGGGTTGCGGTGTTGTCTGCCCTGCGGATCCTCGCCGAGGGCGACCCAGTGCTCGTGGCGATCGATGACGAACACTGGCTCGATCAAGCTTCCATCGCGGTGGTCGGGTTCGCGGTTCGCCGCCTGCGGACGGAATCAGTCGCGATCCTTGCCGCTCGTCGACCGGCGCCACCGGGCGGGCTGACGCGATCCATCGTCGATGACCGACTCCCGTCGACAAGCATCCGACTCGGGGCGGTGTCGATCGGTGCGCTCCATGCCATCCTGCTGGAGCACTCCGACCGCGTCCTGCCCCGGCCACATCTGCGTCGCCTGCACGATCTCTCGCAGGGCAATCCGTACCTGGCCCTCGAGTTGGTCCGCGCCGTCGACGCCGGTCGGTTCTCCCTCGATGCCACGGCACCGGCCGCAGCCGACCTCGATCGCCTGCTGGGATCCCGCCTGGAACCGCTGCCCGAGCCGACGCGACGGTCGTTGCTCGTCGTCGCCGCGGCGTCGCATCCCACCGACACGCTGGTCGAGCGGGCCATCGGAGCCCCGGCCGCGGTCGTGCTCGAGCCGGCGATCCAGGCCGGCGTCGTCGCGCAGGCAGATGGCGAGGTTCGATTCAGCCACCCGTTGCTCGCCTCGACCGCATACGGCCTGGCAGGGCCCGATGCGCGGCGCTGGGTGCATGGGATCCTGGCCGGCCTGGTCGACGATCGGATCGAGCGGGCCCGCCACGCGGCCCTCGCGGCCGAGGGTCCCGATGATCAGGTCGCGGCCGAGGTCGAACTTGCCGCGATGACCACGTTCCGGCGTGGCGCCCCGGCGGCCGCTGCTGACCTCGCGGCCCTCGCCGTCCGGCTGACCGACGCGTCTGACCTTGACGGGATCCGGCGACGGACGGAGCTCCAGGCCGAGTACTTGTTCGAGGCTGGCGACGCCAGCGCCGCCGGATCGCTCCTCGATCTCCTGATCGACACGACATCGCCGGGACGATCGAGGGCGCCGTTGCTTGCGCTCCTGGCACGCATCCGTCACTTCGCTGATGACGTCGAGCGCGGCGTCGAGCTCGGTCGCCGCGCGCTGGTCGAGGCTGACGGCGACGACCGCCTCCTCGCTGGCATCCACGAGGGTCTGGCGTGGGGTCTGTTCCTGATGCGTGACGACCTCCTGGGCGCCGCGCACCATGCCCATGCGTCGGTCGAGGCGGCGCAACGGGTCGGCGACGAGATCGCGTTGGCGGAAGGACTCGCGGCGGTCGCGATCACCTCGGTCGCGATCGGCCAGCTGGAACCCGGGGCGATGGACCGCGCGATGGCGCTCGAGCCGGCGCTGGTCCATCTCCGGGTCCTTCGTCACCCGAGCTATGCAAAGGCGTACGTCCTGGCCTGCACGGATCGGCTGGACGAAGCGGCCGCGGTGTGCAGCGACCTGTCGGCCCGTGCGGAGGAACACGGGGACGAGAGCGCCGTCCCGCCGATCATGGTCCAGCTGTCGCTCGTCGAGATGCTGACGGGCGCATGGGACGCCGCCGAAGAACACGCCCGGACCGGCCATGCCCTCGCGATCCAGACGGGCCAGCGGCCGTCCCAGGTCGCGCTGCTCGGGCGGTCGGCACTGCTTGCGGCATGGCGTGGGCAGCTCGACGAGGTGGACCGCCTGGCTGAGCGAGCGCTGGCTTCGATGGGGCTCCCCGGAGACCGCGAGGATGCCCTGCGGCGTGCGCCCACCGCCGGCGGCGAGGCCGTGGTCTGGGCACTGGGCAGCGCGGCGCTCGCGGCGGATCGACCGGCGGACGCCGTCGCCTACCTGATGCCGCTTACGGATCGACTGCTCGACGCCGGCGTCCGCGCGCCCGGCGAGATGCGCTTCCTGGCCGACACGATCGAGGCCCTGGCCGGGGTCGGGCGACTCGATGACGCGGATCGACTGGCGACCCGCTACGCGACCATGGCGGACGCGATCGGGGGCGGCATGCAACGAGGGATCGCACGACGTAGTCGGGCGATCGTCGCGGGGCGGCGTGGCGAGACGGATGAGGCCCTCGATTCGGCGATGCTTGCGGTCGACGATCTCGGCGGCGGCCAGTTGCCGCTCGAGCTCGGCCGGGCGAGGCTCGTCCTCGGCGAGCTCCAGCGCCGGTCACGCCAGCGGCGGAACGCTCGCGCGACGCTCGGTTCGGCGCTCGAGGCGTTCGACGCCCTCGGCGCCGAGGGCTGGTCCGCCCGGGCCCGTGCCGAGCTCGATCGCATCGGCGGTCGGGCCACCTCCGACGGGACGCTGACGCCGACCGAGCGGCGGGTGGCTGCGCTGGTCGGTGACGGCCTGTCGAACAAGGAAGTGGCGCACGCACTCGGCATCGCGTCGAAGACGGTCGAGCTGCACCTGACGCATGTCTACGTGAAGCTAGCGGTCGGCTCCCGCGCGGAGCTCGTCCGCTGGCTCGCCATGGGACCGGTCGAAGGCACGCCCGGCAAACCCTAGGGATTCCTCCGATACCGAGCGGGGCGGCGTGGCCCTAGCGTGGTGCCGATGACCACACCGCGGACGTTCCTCGTGGAAGCCTATGCCCCAGCCCAGTCGGAGTTCGACGGCCTGCTCGAGCAGGCGCGCCGAGCCGGGGAGAGCCATGCGGCCGGCGCGCCCGTCCGTCACGTGCGGTCGATCCTCGTTGCTGAGGACGAGACCTGCTTCCACCTGTACGAGGCCGGCTCGCTCGAGGCGATCGCCCAGGCGGTGTCCGCGGCCGACATCCATGCGCAGCGGATCGTCGAGGTCAGGACATGATCCGCCGATCGCTGGTCCTGCTCCTCGGGCTCGTCGTCGTCGTCGCCGGGTGCGGGTCGCCGGCGCCGACCCCGAACGTGGTGAGGTCGGCGCCGGCACTCGACACGCCTGCCACGACGGATGGACCGGGCGGGACGCCGGCCACCTCGTCCGACGAGTCACCCGTCCCGGCAAGCGATCCGAGCGGCGACCCCGACGGGTCGGTCGCGACGGCGTTCCCCGTCCCGGCTGACATCGACGCCGACGTCGACGCGCTGTTCTCCGCTACGACGCCGGAGGCAGCGGTCGCCGCGACCCGCACCATCCTGGAGCGATCCGGCGTGGTCATCGTCGAGGATCCGTCGGCGGTCACGCCGACGCCCGCGGGCATGTACCTGCCGTCGCTCGAGCTCGCGCGGATCGCCGAGGAGGCGCGCTCGGCCGCGACCGTGAGCCGTGTCTCGTTCGCGGACTTCGCGAGCCGGTTCGGGGGGATCGCCGGTCTGCCGCCGAACGACGGATTGCTCGACCAGATCGCGTCGCTCGACTTCGGGGTCCCGGAGCAGCTACCGGAGGCGCCGCCACCGCCCGATCCTGCCGGGCCGCAACCGGCGGACGTGAACCTCAGCGTCGACCTGTCGTCGTATCCCGGGCACCTGGCGACCGTCCTGACCGATTGGGTGCGCCGCGCCGGGGCGCAGCACGGGTCGTCGGAGCCCGAGCTCGACGCACTGACGAGCCCGTCGCTCTACCTGCAGGCGTTCGCCCAGCGCCAGCCGATCCCGGTCGATCTCGGGCAGACCTTCGCCCCGGATGCCCTGCGGCTCGGATCGCTGCAGCTGACGATCCTCGTCGCCGGGATGCGAGCGAGCCTCGCGTACGCCGAGGCGGACATCGCCGCAGCGGAGCAAGGGCCGGACATGATCCTGGCCTCCGCGCGTCGGCCGCTCGTGCCGGGCAGCGGATCGGCCACGGTGGAGTTCTCCGATTGCACCGAGCTCCGGCGGTTGTTCGATACGCATGTCCCGCTGTCGATCCCGATCGGGATGGCCGGCAAGGAATTCGTCAAGTCGATGGTCCAGGGGTTCGTGACGGGGCTGCTCGGTGCGGCATCGGCCGTGCGCAGCGCGGTCGGACCGGCCTTCACCGCGCTCGGCCTGCTGTTCCGCATGGCGGCCCTGGTCATGCTCTACGAAGAGTCGTTTGCCGAGTTGCGGCTCCAACCCGCGTTCATCCACAAGCCGACTGGTGAGCCGGAGGTGGTGTCAGCCACCGTTCGTGCCGGGATCCCCGACGCGGCCTGGGCGGCGGCACGCCAGCAACGGGCGAACGACCCATGGACGAATGCGCTGCGACTGTGCGCCCGGCTGCTTGGGCTGCCGGTCACGAGCGACCTGGTCGACCTGGGCCCCGCCATCAAGCAATGGGCGGTCCAGTGGGAGATCACCCGCGGTCTCGGTCGACACGTCCGTCTGCACGAGGGCGAGTTGCGCGGCCGTGGCGTCGTCGCCAGTCGGATGGAACGAACGTTGGTGCCCGACACGGATCACACCGGGACCGACCTCGTCGGCATCGACGTCCTGCCAGAGCGCGAGGACGACCACCCGGGCACCCTGCGGACGGATCAGGTCGAGGTCTGCGCGCGCGTCGTCCCACGCCTTCGGCCCGAAATCGTCAAGACCCTTCTCGGCGCCGGGATGGCGGGCAAGTCGCTGTCTGCCCCGAGCCCGGTCAGCGGGTTGTTCTCCCTCGCGTCCATTCTCGGGGATCTGCTGATGTCGTGGTACCGCGAGATCGACACGATCGAAGACTGCCGAGAGATGAGCGTGTCCTACCACGTGCCGGAGCACTCGCCGTGGCGGGGCACCGTCGAGGTGAACTACGTCTCGCACATGGAGTCGACCTCCAGTTCGGTCCAGCACGACGGCTGGGGGACACGACCGGGCGAGCCGTCGTATGGCATCGGGACCGAACGGACCGACGCCGATGTCAAGGAGACTTTCTACGTCGGCGGCGAGGAGGACCCGCAGTTCGCCGGCTACGTCCCGCTCGACGGCAATTCGTTCGTGCACGGGGTCCAGAACCGGTTCCGCGATGGAGCTGGCGTCCGGTTCAGCGCGGGGTGCAAGTACCGCGCCGATAGCCACGAGGAGGGGGGCGGCGGATGGTCGTTGACCGGCGACGCGACCGGCACCCTCACGCTCTACCCGGACGGGAAGTACCAGATCAGCCTCTACGGCGCGCGCGAGGACGAGGAGATCGTACTGCCCGGGCACCAGAGCACGGACATCACGATCCTGGGAGGCGATGACTGCGTCCCGCAGCCGAGCGAGGACGATCTGACCTTCTACCCGACCCACACCGTGCCCCCCGGCGGGACGATCGACGGCCAGATCGACCCGCTGAACCCGGGCAGTCGCCTGGCGGGATCCCAGACGATCGTGTGGGACGAGACGAGCTACACGGTCATCACCTGGGACATCAACCACCAGGGCCCGATCCGCCTACCACGGCACTGAACAGGAGGCACGCCCGATGGCTCGACCGATCCGATCCGCCGCCCGAAGCCATGGGTCGGCGCGACTTGTCGGGGCGTTGACGATCGCCTTCCTGGTCGCAGCCTGCGGGGCGTCCGGTGGCTCCGGCCCGACGAGCCCGATCGAGGGTCAGGGCGCGTCGGCCGGGAGCTCCGCTGACACGAGCACCGCTGTCCCGGCCTCCGCCGCCGCCAGCGTGGGCGCAAGCCCGGGTAGCCCCGCGCCATCCGAAGACGTCGCTTCGCCGGAGCCGACCGCTGGGTCGGTGGACGTCGACCTGGCCACGCTTCTGCCGACCGAGATCGCCGGGAAGACCCTCAGCATCGAGGTCGGGACGAACCCGGCCAGCTTCCTGAACCTGTGGAAGGACCCGGCCGATGCGGAGTCATTTCTGGCGGAGCTGGGCAAGACCACGTCTGATGTCTCCATCGTGTATGGCTCCAACTCGGAGGACTTCCCGAACCTGATCTACCTGACCGGATATCGGGTCGCGGGCGCTGACGGACAGGCCCTTGGTCAGGGGATGGCCGAGCAGTTGGCCAGTCGACTCGGCGAGTGGACGGTCTCGACCGAGACGGTCGGTGGCAGGACCGTGATCAAGCTGGCGGCGGATGACGCCTCGGGCGAGTTCGTCCCGCACTACTTCGTCCCGATCGGGGACACGGTGGTCGACGTCCAGGGCAACCCGCCGGCATGGGCCGAAGAGGCGATCTCGAAGCTGCCATGACCCGGGACGCCCCGGTGGCCGGATCTACCGTGCCTGGGCCTTGGCCCAGCTGTCCTTGAGGGTGAGGGTCCGGTCGAACACGAGTGCCTCCGGTCGGGTATCCGGATCCGGCGTGAAGTAGCCGATCCGCTCGAACTGGACGGTCTGGCCGACCGACACGTCCGCCAGCGACGGCTCGAGCATCGCTCCCCGGACGACTGTCTCCGACGCCGGGTTCAGGTCCGCCATCAGGTCGCCGTCGGCACCGGGATCGG
>Ga0190271_10002477_pt1 | contig 11216 bp, 10 predicted proteins | sample Popmic356T_FD_133747 | JGI IMG/M metagenome (GOLD analysis project Ga0190271, IMG submission 133747) | Populus adjacent soil microbial communities from riparian zone of Weber River, Utah, USA - 356 T | ecosystem: Environmental > Terrestrial > Soil > Riparian zone | place: USA: Utah | collected...
CAAAGAGATGCTGGAACTCGTCGGCCTCCGAGCGTCCCATGCCAGCCGCTACCCCCACGAGTTCTCCGGTGGCCAACGGCAGCGAATCGGCATCGCTCGCGCCCTCATCCTGAAACCGGACCTGCTTGTGGCGGACGAGCCGGTATCAGCGTTGGATGTCTCGGTGCAGGCCCAGGTCCTCAATCTCCTCACCGAGCTCCAGGCGGAGCTCGCCCTCACCCTTCTCTTCGTGGCGCACAATCTCGCTGTCGTCGAGCACATCTCGGATCGGGTCGCGGTGATGTACCTCGGCCGCGTGGTGGAGGTGACCGATCGGGACACTCTGTACCGAAACCCGCTCCACCCTTACACCGAGGCTCTTCTCTCGGCCATCCCGATCGCCGACCCCGACCGCCCTCGGAACCGCAGGATCCTGCAAGGCGAGATCCCTTCGCCGCTCAACCCACCCCGCGGTTGTCATTTCCACCCCCGTTGTCCCATCGCCCGACAAGCCCTCTGCGATGTCGATGACCCCCTGCTGATGGATTCCCCCCAGGGGCCCCATCACCAGGCAGCCTGCTGGCTTCGCGCCGGGGATCTCGCGATCAGCCCTGCGTGACTAGGGGCGAGTTTGATACGGGAGCTCGACGGGATGCGGATCACGGGTCCTAACGATGGCGTCCTGAGGCCGGGCAAGAACTTTTTCACTCGCGAGATCGTCTCAGCCGCCGACACGGGTGACAGGTGGAGCTTCGGTGAGGTGAAGGCCGAGCCCGACGACAAGGTGGCGACCCACATCCACCCGGGTGAGCCGGAGGCGATCATCGTCCTGGACGGAGAAGTCGAGCTGCACGGCGCCCGGGGCATTGCGCACCTTGGTCCGGGCGACGTTGTCTTCATCCCGCCCGATACCGAGCACGGCCTTCGCACGCCGACGGGAGGCCGATGGCTCGCCATCTGGCCAACGCGCGAGCGTCTCCCCGGCAAGCGGTACGCCTAGCTGTTCAGGATCACGACCGGGCAGGGCGCCAGCCGGGTCAGATACTCGACCCGCGGGCCGAGGTGCAAGTGCGTGGTGCCAGCACGGACACTGGTGCCCAGGACCAGCAGGTCCGCATCGAATTCGACCAGCGCGTCGAGGATGCCTGACTCGATGTCCTCGGCCTCCCGGACCTCCGTCTCGACATGCTGGCCCATCCGTGTGGCGAGGATCTCGAATTCGGCTGTCACGTCGAGCGCGACGTTGGGCCGCATTCCTGAGAGACGGGACGGCGTCACCACATGCACCCCCGTAACCACTGCATCAGCTCCGGCGATGGCGAAGGCAAGATCTGCTGCATTCCGGGAGCTGGTGCTGGAACTGGCCGGGACCAGTATCCGGCTGGGAGCCCAGTCTTCGGGGACGTTCTCTCCTCTCACCACGAGGGTCGGGGTACGAGACAGCTTGATTAGATCGTCGATGACCGGCCCGAACACCCCTTGTCCCGAGCCACTCATCGTGGGTGTGCCGATGACAAGCAAGTCGTAGTCGCCCTCGGCTTCATGAAGGATCGCCTCCACCGGATCGTGGCTGGAAACGATCCGCGTCGTGGTCCCCCTGTCCCGGAAAACGGCGCGGAGAGAGGCGAGATAGGCGCCCGCGAGCACACGGTCCTGATCCCCGGCAACGGCGAGAAGAGTGGTGGAGATGTCACTGGATTCACCCAGCCTGGCTACCAGCACCGCCTGGATCGTCTGAGTGCCTACCTGCCCGATTCGGGGCCTCACCGGCACCAGGACCCGCTTCAAGCCGGCGAGGAAGCTGCCCTTGAGCAGGTCCTCCCGAGCCAGTCTCAACTCTTCCTCATCGGCCGGCTCCACCCGGGCCAGGCAGTACCGAAGTCCGGCAGGCGCCGCGATCGAAGTCACCACGGCCATCAACACGATGATCGAGAACATCTCGGTGGTGAGGATGCCGAGCGAGAGGCCGATGGTGGCGATGATGATCTCGACCGCTCCACGTGCGTTCAGACCAGCGCCATAGGCCAGTGCCGACCAGTGGTCCTGGCCCGAGAGATACCTGGCCCCCACGTAGGCGCCCGCGACTTTGCCGACCGTGGCAACGAGGATCACAAGCGCGGCGATGAAGAGGAGGTCAGGCTGGAGGATGGACCGGATGTCCACCTTGAGCCCGGCGACGGCGAAGAAGATGGGGGCGAACACTGCAAGGGCCATGCTCTCCAGCTTGTGAACCACATCGGTGGGGAGCCGGGGAAGCCCGCCGAACAGGATCCCGATCGCAAATGCACCGATCACCGGCTCGAGCCTTAGCGCCTGGCTGAAGGCACCCCAGGCGAATGCGAGCACGACGACCAAAGTCAGGATGGCGTCCCGCCCCCGGAATCGGTCCTGAATCAGGCCCAGCCCTCTCTCAACGACAAATCGCCCGACTGTCATCGTCACCAGGATGAATATGGCCACCATGGCGAAGGTCAGCACTACCGAACCGGCGGTGATGGCCTCGGCACTGGCCAGGGCAGTGACGACACCCAGCATCGTCCATCCCGTGATGTCATCGATCATTCCGGCGGCCAGGACCGTTTGACCGAACTCCCGCCGCATGAGGTCGAGGTCCATCAGGATCTTGGCCAGCACCGGCATCGCCGAGATGGAAAGCGCGGTGGCGACGAAAAGAGCGAAAACCGTTCGATCCGATGGGTCGACGAGAAGACTGTCAGGCAGAGCAAACCCCAGGGCCAACCCTGTGACGAAGGGGACCACGAGACCGCCCACTGCGACGCCGAGAGCTACTCCAAAACGACGCCGGATCAGGGCCAGATCCGTCTCGAGCCCGGTGATGACGAGCAGCAACATCACTCCGATCAGGGCTACGACCTCGAGCATGTAGCCCTGGGCCTCGGTCTGGGGCAGGATCCAATCCCCTATCCACGGCACTAATCCCGAAAGGATGGACGGACCCAGGATCACCCCGGCCAGGATCTCGCCGACGACTGCAGGCTGACCCATCCTCTGCGCCAGACCGCCGAGGAAGCGGGCAGCGGCAAGCAACACTGCGATCTGTATCACAAGTTGCAAGACCTCACCGTGGGAGGCGGCGCTGAACGTCTCCAAAGTCGGTGCCTCTTCTTCTTCCTCTGTCGCCTTGGGAGTTAGCTGACGGGCTCGGGCTGGAAGTTCGCCCTACCCGGCCCTCGATGCCGGGATTCGCCCCCGATGGGGTTGGTTCCCCCCACCCGGCACATGCCAGGTTCGGCGGTGAGCGGGGCAATCTAGCCGGGGGTCGCCGCAATCCCGGCATGTCTCTAGGTCTGGGGGACTAGTTCAGATGGCTGTGGAAAGAATGGGCCATGCGGCCCATGCCCAAATCGTCGGAAATTGTGGATTATCCACAGGACAGGCAAATGGGTTTCCAGGAAAGGGCAAGGGCAACGGTGATGGTGGCACCAAACCACGTGGAAGCGGGTGGGATGATGTCGAGCCGGTATGACGGCCTCGACAGCATTTCTGCACTTCTCGAGGTCGAGCGGTACCGCCTCGGAGAATGGGACGAGCCGTACGCCCGGCTCTACGCCATCGACTGCGCTTCGATCGTGTTCCGCTATCACCTCCCCGACCTCACCGAGCCGGCTCGGGAACTGATTCAGCGCCTCCTCCATCAGGCGTTCACCCTGGTCACGGCGGGCCGAGAGAACGAGCTTGCCTCGATCGAGCGAGCCCTCATGACCGGTCTCGAGGCCGCCTCGAGGGTTACGCGGTCGGTATGGCTGGTCGCATTGAATGCGGTGCTCCCCGATCCATTCCGCGCCGCAGTCATGAGCACCGAGGCGGCCCTGCAGGCGTTCGGACGGGGTCCCAACCCGCGCCGTGACGCCGTAGCTGAGGCCGTGCGCCGCCGGGCATTCTCCCGCACCGAAGAATCAGCGCTGCTCGGCTCTGTGATTCGGCTCCACACGCCCAGCGCAGTCGCCTGAGTTTCTCCTCCTGAACAGGAGGGCGATTCCTCCTACAGTCGTTTCGTGACCCATCTCGAGGCCATCCAGGGCGACATCACCACCGTCGACGCTGACGTGATCGTCAATGCGGCCAACTCGTCGTTGATGGGTGGCGGCGGGGTGGATGGCGCCATTCATCGCGCCGGGGGTCCGGCCATCCTCGCCGAGTGCAAGCAGATTGTGGCCCAGCAGGGTCAGCTGCCCACTGGCCGGGCAGTGATCACCACCGCAGGCGACCTGCCGGCCCGCCATGTGGTGCACACCGCGGGCCCCATCTGGGGCACCATCAAAGAGGACGAGGCAGTCGAGTTGTTGGCCTCGTGCTATCGAAGCAGTCTCGACCTGGCCAGAGATGCGGACGCCAAGAGCGTGGTCTTCCCCAGCATCTCCACGGGTGTCTACCTTTTTCCCAAACCCCTGGCGGCCCGCACGGCCGTTGCCGCGGTCACTGATTGGGTTGCGCTCGAGCCAGCTGCGATCGACATGGTCCTATTCGTGTGCTTCGGGCGAACGGACCTCGATCTCTATCGGGAGCTCCTGCCGACCGAGTAGCCCGGTCAGTCCTGTCGAGACCGTCTCCGAACCAGCAACAACAGGATGGCTCCGGCCGCCAACGACAGCCCGGCAAGGCCACAGCGACATCTGCCCGGTGCCGGTACGAGGAAGCGTCTCGTCGGAGGCGCCAGCGACCTCGTCTCCGGTGGTGCTGGTCTCTTGGGTCGGATCCAGCTCACCCTCGCCCTCGCCACCTGGCGTCGTCGTCACACCACCTGCGCCAACCCCCTCTGTGGTGGTGGGATCCCGGGGCTCTTCGCCCTCGGTGACAAAAGGCCCTTCACCCGACGTGGTAGTCGCGCCAGCGTCGGTCGTGATTGTGACATTACCGATCGTGGTCGTGGTGGTATCGGCGGCCCCGGCTACTGCCAAGGGAATGCAATCGCTGCGATCCTCGCACCCCGGTTGGCGAGCCGAGAATCGGCCAGTTTGCTCCAGTCGGAGATCTGATCTCGCAAGTCGACTGCAAGGTATCAGCGTCCCGGGAACCGCCGAGGCGAGCAAAAGACGCTCAGACCGGAGCGCCGACCCCCACATAGGCAGCAAGATGGTCGATGAGGTCACGGGCATCGTCTTCGGCTCCGTGGATAAAGCTCGACTTGCGACGTCGCAACATGGTCAGCCCGATCCGATAGAGGCCAGGAGCACCCGTGACCACTCCGGCGTCGTGTCGCAGACGTCCCTTGCGATCGAGGACACGAGCGTGCAGCCACGAGTAGTCGGGACGAAAGCCGGTCGCCCAAATGACAGTTGAGATCGCGCCATCGGCCAGATCCAAACTGATGGGTGGCGACTCTTCGACCCGGGTTGGGATGAAACGATGAGGAGCGTCGACCTCACCCTCCATTCCATTCTCTGTCACCCAGTCGTCGATGGTGCCCAGCAGGCGGTCCATCTTGAGGTCGGCGAGATTGCACAGGTTGCGCAACGAGCCTGACAACTGGGCCTTTCCATCGACGATCCCGGCCACCCGGCCGACCAGCCGCACTCCCTGGTCGGTCAGCGCGTTGAGGTCTAGTGTCCTTCGCTCGGGTGTCCCGACCAATTGCGGCGACGGGATGTTACGGGCACGGACCAGATCGTCGACCTCATCCCAACGCTCGTCGAGCACTCCGGTCCTATCCAGCCACCACATGATGTCCTTGCCCCGGTACACCCGCGGCAATCGGACGTGCTCACCCACAGACAGGGTCACCGGCCGGCCTGAGGCGTGCACCTCCTCGGCGATCTGGATGCCAGTCGCCGAAGCACCGACCACCAATACACCGCCGTCAGGCAGCCGTTCGGGCGCCCGGTACTGAAGTGGCGTGACCGTCTCGAGAGACCCGGGCACGTCGTCGGCAATTGCCGGAATATCGGCCAGGTTGAATCCGCCTGTTGCCAGGACCACGGTCGGGGCCGACCAGGTCCCGTCATCCGTGACCACTTCGTACCCATCGTGATTAGGTCGCAAAGACTTGACGGTGGTGTGAGTCCGCAGTGGCGCGGTGGTGGCCTTGGCATAGGAGTCGATGAACCCGATCACCTCGGGCATGGTCATGTAACCGTCTGGATCGTCGCCGTCGTACTCGAGCCCCGGCAGGCGGCTCTGCCAATTGGGTGTGAGCAAACGAAGCGAATCCCAGCGCTCAGTGCGCCAGGTGTTGGCCACCTCGCCGCGCTCGACGACGATATGGTCGATCGAGCGCTGGCTGAGGAAATGGCTGACGGCGAGCCCGGCGTGACCAGCGCCGATCACGACCGTCGTCGTGCGCGTGGGTTCTTTGCTCAGTTGACTTCGACGGTCACATTGGTGGGGTTGGTGATCACGTCGAATACTGCGGATCGCTTCTGCGACTGCGCTACCAAGGCCTCGATGTCTTCCTGCGACGCGTCGGCGTCGATGTCGTACTTCACCTTGATGTGGTTGAAACCGTTACGCACTTCGGGGTCACCACCGAGGATGCCGAGGATGTCCATGTCGCCCTCGATCGTCGCCGTCACCGAATTGAGCTGGATGCCCCGGTTCTGCGCTACGGCGGCGACTCCAGCGGTCAGGCAGCTGGCCAGTCCCACCAGAACGAACTCGACCGGCGTGGCCCCGTGGTCCTCGGACGCGAACACCTCGGGGTGATCGGCATCGAAGGTGAAGGTCGTGCGATGGGCCTGGTCGTCGCCGAGGCCAAAGAATTCCTCCACAACGGAGTGACTGTGGGTCCCACCCTTCCATTCGGTTGATGCCTTCCATGTGAACTGGGCGGCCTCTGGGGCGTCGACAAGGGCATTACGAGCATCGAGCAACGCTTGTACGTTCACTCCGTTGTTCACCGGTGTGTCGGTCGTCGTCATCTTCTTCCTCCTGATCTGGTCGCTTCTCGAACAACAGGACGCCTCGAGGATCTCCTCGATGACTCTCGGGAGCCTGACGTCCCTACGAGCGAATGACGCCGCTCGCCACGGCTACCCGAGAGCGAGGACAGATGCACATGCGCCCGGACGGGCGATTCTCGATATTGTGATTGTGCTTTCCTGTCATGGCTCCGCTTTCGGCTGCCGACGAGCTCACTGACAATTTGAGCAGCGAACTGTCGAAGCGTCAAAGGATCAGCATGGGGAATCGCCCCCATGTGTTCGTCAGAGCCAGCCGCTCTTCTTGAAACGGGTGTAGAGAAATAGGCAAACGCCGCCCATGATCAGCAGTGCCGCCGGATAACCCCAGACAGCACTGATCTCGGGCATGTGCTCGAAGTTCATCCCCCAGATCCCGGCGAGCAGAGTCGGTATGGCGGCGATGGCCACGTAGGCGGAGATCTTTCGCATGTCCTCGTTCTGGCGGAGGCTGACCTGGGTTAGATTGGCGGCGAGGACCGAGGTGAGCGTGTCCCGGTAGACGTTGATCCTGCTCAGCACCCGGAGGAGATGGTCGAGCACGTCACGGAAATAAGGCTTCAATGTGGGGTCGATGGCCTTGAAATCATCCGTGGCCAGCAGGTCCAACGGCTCCTCGAGAGGCTCCACCGCCTCGTGGAAACTGAGCACCTCCTGCTTGAGCCGGTAGATGCGCTCAGAGTCCCCTTTCGACGAGAAGACGTCATCCTCGATGGCTCTAATGTCGGCTCCCAGCTCGTCGAGGACCACTGCGTAGTCCCTCACCACCTGATTGAGGATGGCGTGGAGGACCGAGCCGGAGCCGCAGGCGAGTCGCCCTGGATCGGCTTCGAGCTTGTGCCGGGCCTCGATGAGTCGGCTTGCCTCACCGTGGCGGACCGCCACCACGAAGTTCGGGTCCACGAAAATCAGAATCTCGCCGAACTCGACGATTTCAACCGGGTCCGCGTAACGGGCCGGCTTCGTCACGACGAAAAGTGTCTCGTCGAAAGTCTCCAGCTTCGGTCTCTGGTGGGCCTTCAATGCATCGTCGACCGCCAGCTCGTGAAGGTTGAAGGTCTTGACGGCCTTCTCGAACTCCTCCGGGCTCGGCTCGTGCAGACCCACCCAGGCAAACGTGTCGGACTCGGTGATGAGTCTCCCCGCTTCCTCGTAGTCGAATTCGCCAGAAACCCTTTGTCCAAGCTGGTAACAGGCTGCGTCGACAATCATTCTGGGAGGCTACGCGTTGGAGGCGCTGCGCAACTCACCCAGTACGACGGGATCGAGTCGTTCCGGCCCCATCCATCGCTCCTCCAGGTTGTGCCACCCCAGCCACCCTTGGAGGTTGTCTTCCCGAGTCTTGCCGGGATCCCACCATCCGATGGAGTCGAGGATCCGGCGAACCTCGTTTTGCAGACCCTCGTCGAATGCCAGGAGCTCTCCTTCCTCCGTCTTGCCGAAATACAAAGTGTGGAGATCGAGTAGGCCCCTCAGGTCTTCGATCGGGGTGTCGGAATGGTCAATGCGCAGATCGAGCCATCGATCGTGGTTCCCGCCATACCCGCCGCCTGGCCGGACCACGAGCAACGCGGCCGACTCCATGCCACGCTTCTCTCCCCCGGCCGCCTCGCCGGCGATGAGGGCAGCGAGGAGCCGATCCGCCAGCCTTCCCGACGAGCCACGAAAGGTGTCCGCCATCGCCAAGGGGACGTCGGGATTGGTGAGGATGTTGCCCTGGGCGGCGAAGCCGTCCCCGGTGACACTCACTGCATGTTCGAAGCACTCCTCACCGGTATAGGAGGCACTGCGGCCATCTGCGGCGACCACCCCGACCTGCCGATGACTACGTAGATCGTCGTTGCCCGTCAGACGATCGATGGTGTTCTCTGGTGAGAGCCCTGATTCCAACAGATCCAGCCCGCGGCTCCCGTAGGTGATCTCGCCGTAGGCCTGAGTGGCCACGGCCCCTACCCCTCCGCGGGCCCACGGCACGAAGGCACCGACAGCGAGGAACTTCGACTGCACGGCCACGCCACACTCCCTCGCCTCCGGATCCGCGCCCACGATCGAGTACGTGGAAAGGCCATATGAGTAGTCGGGCCGCATCATGCGACGCTACCTCGCACCTCCGTCGATCGCCTTTTGGCCGATATGTGTCGTTTTGGGCATGACCCGATCGTTGTGAAGATGGGAGCAATGAGCAAGATCAGGAGGTCAGCCGATGTCCATCGCAGCCAGACCCAATTTCGACGTCGAGCGTCTTCGCCAAGCCCTGAAAGGACAGCTTTTCACACCCGAAGATGATGGGTACGACGACGCCCACCGACTCTTCACACCTGTCTACGACGGCGTCCGCCCCGCCGCGGTCGCTCAGGTGGCAGACGCCAGCGACATAGCGACGGTCCTGACCATCGCCCGGGAGACCGGTGTCGAGCTCGCCATCCGCAGTGGCGGGCACAGCGCCGCCGGACACAGCACCACCGATGGCGGAATCGTTGTCGATCTGAGGAGCCTCAAGACCCTCGAAATCGACGTCGACGCCATGACCGCATGGGCCGACTCCGGTCTCACCGCCGCCGAATACAGCAACGAGACCAACGCCGTCGGGCTGGCCACGGGGCTCGGCGACACAGGATCGGTGGGACTTGGCGGAATCACCCTGGGAGGCGGAATCGGGTTCCTGGTCCGAAAGCACGGCATGACGATCGACTCGCTACTTGCCGCCGAGGTGGTTACGGCGGACGGCCAGGTGGTACGCACTGATGAGGAGTCTCATCCCGACCTCTTCTGGGCCATCAGGGGAGGTGGAGGCAATTTCGGGGTCGCCACCAAATTCCAACTTCGATTAGAGGAGCTGGACCGGATCGTCGGCGGGATGATGGTTCTCCCGGCCACGGTCGACACCATCGTCGGGTTCATTGCCGAGGCGGAGCAGGCACACGAAGAGTTGTCGACCATCGCCAACGTCATGAGCTGCCCGCCCCTGCCATTTGTCCCAGAGGAGCTCCACGGCAGTCTCGTGATCATGGCCCTTGTGGCGTGGTGCGGCGACATCGACGAAGGGCAGAAGGTGGCGGATCGGTTCCGTCAACTCGCTCAGCCGATCGCCGACATGGTCCAAGAGATGCCCTATCCGGAGATCTACGGACCAGAAGACGAGGAGTACCGACCGCTGGCAGTGGCGCGGACGTTGTGGGCCGATACCTTCGATTCGGCAACCGCGGAGACCATCCTCGGTTATCTCGAAGACTCGGATGCACCAATGCGGGTAGCCCAACTCCGGGTCCTGGGCGGAGCAATGGCTCGTGTCCCAAACGACGCCACAGCGTTCGCTCACCGCGATCGGAAAATGATGATCAACGTCGCTTCGTTCTACGAAGGCCCCGACGACCGCCAGCGGCGCGAGACGTGGGTGTCCGACTTCGCCAAGTCCCTCGGCAATGGCGACCTCACCGGGTACGTCGGCTTCCTCGCCGATGAGGGACAGGACCGTGTGCGGGCTGCCTACCCGGGAGGAACCTGGGACCGGCTCCGTCGCGTCAAGACCCAATACGACGCCGACAATCTGTTCCGGCTCAACCAGAACATCCCACCTGAGTAGTCCGGACGACAACGCACGTCCAAACTTGTTTAGACCTGGATCGCCCGTCGACGCGTGAAAGACCAGCAGGACAATCGCTCAGATACACGGGATCGAGTGGAGCTGAGGGGATTTGAACCCCTGACCCCCTGACTGCCAGTCAGGTGCTCTGCCAGGCTGAGCTACAGCCCCAAATGGGGAAAGCCCCAGGTTATCGGCCTGCACCACCATGAGCCAACCCTCGGAGAAAGCCAACGGGGAGATAGTCGACAATGACTTGACCGTCCCCGATCAGGGGTCTTAACGAGGAGTCTTGAACTTGGCTACCCCACGTGGGCTGTTCCTGCTGAGGCGTTTGCTCCCGGCGCCGGTGCCAAGTGGAGGGGCCAGTTCGGGCTCTCCCTGACCCTTCAGTGGCGTCATCCGTCGGCGGCGACCGGCTCGACCCAATCGACTTTCTCGGCATCGGCCCACAAACGCTCCAGGCCGTAGAACTCACGTGCCGACGCCTGAAAGACGTGGACGATGACATCGCCGAAATCGAGAAGCACCCACTCTGCCTCCGCCCGGCCTTCGCTACGCAGAGGCTTGAGCCCGAGGTCCTCGGACATCCGCTCCTCGACGTGCTCGGCGAGCGATTGGACGTGAGGACGGGAGGTCCCGGTGGCGATCACGAAGACGTCGGAGAGAACGAACAGCCCTTCTACGTCGAGCAACACGATGTCCATGCCCTTTTTGCTGAAGATGGCGTCCGCCGCCAC
>Ga0190271_10002478_pt1 | contig 11216 bp, 12 predicted proteins | sample Popmic356T_FD_133747 | JGI IMG/M metagenome (GOLD analysis project Ga0190271, IMG submission 133747) | Populus adjacent soil microbial communities from riparian zone of Weber River, Utah, USA - 356 T | ecosystem: Environmental > Terrestrial > Soil > Riparian zone | place: USA: Utah | collected...
AGCTGCACGAGCCGATCACGACGCTGCTCAGCACCTCGTTCAGCGGGTCCTGCCCGAGCTTCCTGGAGGGCCAGGACGTCACCGGCGACTGGCCGGTCCTGCATCTCAAGCAGACCGGCGCCGGGACGGTGTGCGTGTTCACGCTCGGCCACTGCCGCGGCCGCTGGGACGTCCAGGACCTCGGCGTCGAGGACCTCGGCGTGATCGACCGGGTCGCGTGGGAACCCGACGAGTACCTCCTGCTGCTCCGACGGCTCGTCTCCTGGGCCGTGCACGGCGATTCCTGGTCCGACTGCGAGAAGGCGGCTGCCTGATGTCCACGACCAAGCCCTTCCGGTTCGCGGTGCAGTCCTACCGCGTCGAGAAGCCGTCCGAGTGGCGTGAGCGCGCCCGGCGCATCGAGGAGCTCGGCTACTCGACGCTCCACGTCGCCGACCACTACATCGGGCCCGGTCCCATGCTCGAGGCGACCAGCCACCGCGCGCAGACGGTCGCTGCGGTCCCTGCCCTGGCCGTCGCCGCCGAGGCCACCACGACCCTGCGCATCGGCTCGCGCATGTTCTGCATCGGCTACCACCAGCCGGTCGTGCTCGCCAAGGAGGCGGCCTCGCTCGACTTCTTCTCGGAGGGTCGGCTCGAGCTCGGGCTCGGAGCCGGCTGGCTCGAGAACGAGTTCATCGCCATGGGGATCCCGTTCCCCAGCGCCGGCGAGCGCATCACCGCGCTGCGCGAGACCGTCGACCTGCTGAACCAGAGCTTCGGCGACGGCCTGGTCGACGTCGCCGGCACCCACGTCCGCGCCCACGGCTTCGAGGCGCTGCCCAAGACGCCACAACGCCCCCGCCCGCCGCTCATGATCGGCGGCGGCGCACCACGGATCCTGCGCATGGCGGGCGAGCTCGCCGACATCGTGAGCGTCAACTACAACAACCGGTCGGGCAAGCTCGGCGCCGACAGCGTCGCGACGTCCGGCACCGACGAGACCGCCAAGAAGGTGGGCTGGGTCCGCGAAGGGGCCGGCAGCCGCTGGGACGACATCGAGCTGGAGACCGCGGCGTACTTCGTCTCCGTCACCGGTCGTTCGGAAGTGGGGGCGGAGGACGTCGCCGCCAAGGCGGGTCTCACGGTCGAGGAGCTGAGGACGTTCCCGCACGGCCTGGCCGGCACCGTCGACGAGATCTCTGACGAGCTCGAGCGGCGCCGCGAGGTCTACGGGTTCTCCTACATCACCGTGGGCGACACCCACATGGACGCCTTCGCGCCGGTGGTCGAGCGGTTGGCAGGACGATGACCTACCCGGAGGAGAAGTCATGACCGAGACCGAGCAGTACGACGTCGTCGTACTCGGAGCGGGCAGCGGCGGCTACGCATGTGCCCTGCGTGCGGCGGAGCTCGGCCTCAGCGTCGCGCTGGTCGAGAAGGACCGCCTCGGCGGGACCTGCCTGCACGTGGGGTGCATCCCCACCAAGGCCCTGCTCCATGCAGCTGAGGTCGCCGACTCGGCACGGGAGGCCGGTCGCTTCGGCGTGCGGGCCCAGCTGGACGGCATCGACCTCACCGCGGTCAAGTCCTACCGAGACGGCGTCGTCGGCCGGCTGTTCAAGGGGCTGACCGGGCTCGTGCGCAGCCGTGGCATCACGGTGGTCGAGGGCGAGGGTCGCCTTGCGGGCCCGGACACGGTCGTGGTGGGCGCGCGCTCGCTCGTCGGACGCCATGTCGTGCTGGCGTCCGGGTCCTCGGCGCGGTCGTTGCCTGGCCTCGAGGTCGACGGGGTCCGCGTGCTCACGTCGGACCACGCGCTGGAGCTCGACGAGGTGCCCGGTTCCGCGATCGTCGTCGGCGGTGGCGCGATCGGCTGCGAGTTCGCGAGCGTCTGGACCTCCTTCGGCGCCGACGTCACGATCGTCGAGGTGCTCCCCCGTCTGGTGCCGGGCGAGGACGAGGACTCCTCGGCCGCGCTCGCGCGACGCTTCCGCAAGCGCGGGATCGGCGTCCGCCTGGGAGTCGCGTTCACCGCCGTCGAGACCACGCCGGAGGGCGTGCGGATGACCCTCGCCGACGGCGAGGTCCTCGAGGCCGACCTTGTCCTCGCGGCGGTCGGACGGGCGCCGCGGACCGACGGTCTCGGCTACGCCGAGGCCGGCATCGAGCTGGACGGCGCGTGCGTCAAGGTCGACGAGCGGTGCCGCACGAGCCTTCCCGGCGTCTTCGCCGTCGGCGACATCACCCCCGGCCCGCAGCTCGCCCACAAGGGCTTCCAACAAGGCATCTTCGTCGCCGAGGAGATCGCCGGACTCGACCCCGAGGTCGTCCCGCACGAGCTGGTCCCCCGGGTCACCTACTCCGAGCCCGAGGTGGCCTCGGTCGGGATCAGCGAGGCCACCGCGGCGCAACGTCACGGCGCGGACCAGGTGGAGACCGTCACCTACGACCTCGCCGGCAACGGCAGGAGCCAGATCCTCGGCACCCAGGGCTTCGTCAAGGTCGTGCGCCGCAAGGACGGGCCCGTCGTCGGCGTGCACGTCGTCGGCTCCCGCGCCGGGGAGCTCATGGGCGAGGCACAGCTGATCGTGGGTTGGGACGCCGTCCCCGAGGACGTCGCCCCCTTCGTGCACGCGCACCCGACCCAGGGCGAGGCCGTCGGCGAGGCGATGATGGCCCTCGCCGGCAAACCGCTCCACGTCCACGGCTGAGAACCCCAGCGGCGGACACCGGCCAGGAACGTGCGACGCTGCCGTGCCATGACCGTCCTCCTGGACTGCGGCCCGCTCCCGGGTGGGCCGGCGCACGACGTCGCGCTCGGCCCGGCGCTGCTCAGGCACGGACTAGCGGACGCCGACGAGATCCTCTGGATCCACTGCCCCGCACCCACGGCCGCGTTCAGCCGGCGCGACACGTTCCGTCCGGGCTTCCCTGAGGCCGTGGACTCCGTGGGCCGTCGGGGGTTCGAGCCGGTCGTGCGCTTCCCGGGCGGACGACTCGCGGTCTACCACGAGGGCAGCGTGGTGGTGGAGCACGTCACCCGACGCCCGGGCCTCGACCTGGACGTCGAGGGGCGGTTCTCCCGCTACGCCGAGCAGGTCGTCGCCGTCCTGTCCGAGATGGGAGTGGACGCGAGGATCGGGGAGGTGCCGGGCGAGTACTGCCCCGGCGCCTTCACCGTGAACGGAGGCGGGAAGGTGAAGCTCGCCGGCTCCGCCCAGCGGATCACGCGGGACGGCTGGCTGTTCAGCACGGTGCTGCAGGTCACCGGAGCGGCACGGCTCGGTCCGCCGCTGGAGGCGGCCCACGAGGCGCTCGGCTACGTCCTCGACCTCGGGACAGTGGGTGCCGTCGAGGACCTGCGCCCGGGGACGACGGTCGCCGAGGTCACCCGGGCCCTGACCGCGAGCTACGCCGTGGCGGAGGGCGGTCGCGTGACGACGCTTCCGGACGACCTGCTCGACCTGGTCGAGGAGATCGCCGCCGGCAACGCCGTGCTGTCGTGAGGAGCAGCCATCTAACTCCGCTCCGTGTCAAGAAACCAGGTCACCAGGTGCCGGGCGGGTGTCCCTGTCCGTTGCGCGCGCTCTGGCCACCGTCCACCGGCAGCGCGACGCCGTTGACGAAGGACGAGGCCGGCGACAGCAGGAACCCGATCGCCTCTGCGACCTCGGCAGCCTCTCCCCAACGGGAGAGGGGGATCGACTCCTGGTAGTACACGAAGCGCGCCGGGTCCGTCTCGTGGATGTGCGAGCTGATGCCTGTGCGGATCGGCCCGGGGCACACCGCGTTGACCCGGATGCCCGAGCGACCGAGGTCGATCGCCATCCCCCGGGTCAGTGAGACCACACCCGCCTTCGCTGCGGCGTAGGGCCAGCGGTCCGGCTCTCCGCCGAACGCGGAGACGGACGCGGTCAACACCACGGCGCCGCCACCACGCTCGCGCAGCGCCGGGACGCACGAGCGGAGGCCGAGGACGGCTGAGCGCAGGTTCACGTCGAGGGTGCGGTCGAACACCTCCATCTCGATGGATGCGACGTCGCCGCGCCCGGAGACCCCGGCATTGAGGACGGCGAAGTCGAGCCCCCCGAAACGGTCCTGTGCCGTCGCCGCCATCGTCCGGTTCGTCGACTCGTCGGTGACGTCGCCCGTGACCACGGCGACCCCGTCGTCGTCCCCCGTGAGCTGACCGGCGGCGAGGTCGACGGCGACCACGTTGACGTCGCGGGCCCGCAGCCAGCCCACCGTGGCCAGGCCGATGCCCGATGCTGCGCCGGTGACGACCGCGGTGCGACCGGCGAGGCCAGCGACGGGATCGGTCATGCCGGGGCCTCGGTGGGGAGGTTCAGCACGACGGGGTCACCGACCGTCCAGCGGCGCTCGAGGCGGAGCTTCGAGATGCGCCAGCCTTGCGGTGTGCGGACGAGCTCGTCGTGGTACTCGCCCCCGATGGTGCACCACGCCTCGGCGCCGTCGACGTCAGCGACGTGCCATGCCTCGACGTACATCCGGCAGCGCGCCGTGTCGCCGTCCACGACGACCCGGGGGTTGGTCATCGAGTGCTGGGTCGCCTTCATCGTGCCGAACCGCAGCCGTCGCGCTCCCACCCATTCCGCCGGCGTCAGGACGCCGCTGGCATCAGGGCGGTGCGACGTGTAGTCGTACTCGAACGGGTCGGTGAACACCGACTCCAGCAGGGCCCAGTCGCGGGTGTCGATGCCCTGGGCGAAGGCGTAGAGGGTCGCGCAGACGGCAGCGACGTCGTCGGTCATCGGTTCGCGGCTCCTTCTGGGGACGGTTCGACCCAGCGGTGGAAGCGACGGGCGACCTCCACGGCGTCGAGGACGGACAGCGAGGCGGGCTGCCACCGCGGGTTGCGGTCCTTGTCGATGACCTGCGCCCGGATGCCCTCGACGAAGTCTGGCCGCTCGAGTGAGGCCGTCGAGAGCGCGAGCTCCATCTCGAGGGCCTCGCGGAGCGTCGACAGCGTCCGGGCCCGACGCACGGCGAGCAGGGTGAGTTCCACTGCCTCGGGGCTGCGGGTCTCGATCAGGTCAGCTGTCTCGTGTGCCTCAGCCACGCCCGTCGCGCGGAGGGCGGACAGGATGTCGACGGCGGTAGGGGCGGCAAAGCAGGTGTCGATCCACTCCCGGCGTCCCGCGAGCACGCCCGGCGGAGGGGAGCCGGCGCCGCCACGGACGATCGACAGCAACGCTGCGGCTTGCGGGGCGTCGCGGACGGCGCTCATGGTCTCGGGCGTCACGTAGGCGTCGGCCAGCCCGCAGAGCAGGGCGTCGCCCGGGCCCACGGGGAGGCCGGTCAGGGCGACGTAGAGCCCGAGCTCCCCCGGCGCGTGTCCGAGCAGCCAGGTGCCCCCGACGTCAGGGACGAAGCCGATGCCCACCTCGGGCATGCCGACGGAGCTGCCCTCGGTGACGAGGCGGTGCTCCGCGTGCGCACTGATGCCGACTCCCCCGCCGAGCACCGCGCCGAACATCAGCGCGACGACCGGCTTGGGGTACGTGTCGATGTGCGCGTTCATGGCGTACTCCTCCACCCAGAACGCGCGCGCCTCGGTGCCGTCACCGAGAGCGGAGGCGTGGAAGCTCTTGATGTCGCCGCCGGCACACAGCCCGCGCTCACCGGAACCGTCGATCAGGACGACCTCGACCTCGGGGTCGTCGCGCCACGCGTGCAGAGCCGCGTCGACCGCTCCGACCATCGGGCGGGTGAGCGCGTTCATCGCGCGGGGACGGTCGAGGGTGATCCGTCCGACCCCGTCACGCACGCCGGTCAGCACGTCCACGGGGTCGTCAGTCATCTGTCCGCGACATCCGCTCAGGGGTGGCGTCGAACCGGACCCACAGCGCGTTCCGCCCGTGCAGGAGGTAGCTGCGGTTGAACGCGGCACCGCCCGCGTCCTCGGCGACGGTCCACGGGGGCATCCGGTCGAGGAGGCTGGTCAGGCCGGCCCGGATGACGACGCGGGCGAGCGCGGCTCCGGGACAGAAGTGCCTGCCCTTGCCGAACGAGAGGTGCGCCGCAGCGTTCGCACGGTCGATGTCCACCTCGTCGGGCTCCGGGAAGACATCCTCGGTGCGGTTGGCCGACGCGTAGAGCACGAGCAGCGGAGACCCGGCCGGCAGGTCCACGCCGCCGAGCGTCGTGTGCTCCGCCACCGTGCGGTAGAGGCCTTGGGTGGGCGCGGTCAGCCGGAGGATCTCCTCGACGAAGGTGCCGATCTCCTCCGGGTGGGCGCGCAGGCGGGCTGCGAGCTCCGGGTCCTCGGCCAGCCGAGCCACGCCCTCCGCCATCGTCTTCGACGAGGTCTCATGACCTGCGTTGAGCATCTGGGAGATGATCGCCAGCCGGCGCTCCTCGTTGAGGTGGAACTCTTCGTCACCGGCCAGTGCCACCTTGGTGACGAAGTCGTCCCGAGGGTCGAGACGTCGCTCGGCGAGGAGCGGGCGGAAGTACTCGCTGAACTCGACGTTGCTCCTCGTGTGGTCGAGGACGTGGTGGGCGTCGAAGTAGTCGTTGCCCATGTGGCTGTTCGCGTGCACGGACCACCGCAGGAAGTCCGGGATGCGTTCCTCCTCGACACCGAGCTGCGAGGCGATGACCTGCACGGGCAGAGCCATGCAGTACTCCGAGAACATCTCGTGCACCTGCTCGCCCTCGAAGCCGTCGATCAGGCCGTCGGCGAGCTCGCGGACCCAGGGCTCCAGTCTCGCCGCGCGCCGCGCACTGAACATGCCCACCACGAGGGCGCGATGCTTGGTGTGGTCATCACCGTCCGCGCTCAGGAGCACCTGCTGGCTGCGCCAGTCGGGCTGCATCCGCTCGAGGAGCTCGGAGAACTCCACGTTGGTGCGTGCCAGCTCCGCACGCATCTCGGCCAGCTTGCGCGAGATGTTCGGCCCCTGCGGGTTGCCGAGGCCCGAAGGGAAGCGCACCGGATCGCCCAGCACTTCCTCGACGTCCTCGTAGCGCGTCACCGCGAACGCACTCAGGCGCTCGACCCACACCACCCTGCCCTCCGCCCGGAGGGCGGCCCAGCCCAGGTGCGGGCAACGCTCCGCACCGGGCTGCAGGTCGAGGAGATCGTCGAGTGGCGTTCGGACTTCTGCAACAGACATGGGTGAACCTCGCGGCCAGCAGTCGGATGGTGTCCGCCACCCTACGCGTTACTAGAGGTTGCGTCTAGTAACTTCGGATGGCGCGAGCCGTCCGTCAGAAGTCGAAGCGGTTGGTGAACCCGCCGTCGACGATCAGGTTCGTGCCCGTGATGTGTCCCGCCGCCGGCGAGGCGAGGAAGGTCACCGCGCGCGCGACGTCCACGTCGGTGCCGAACTTGCCCAGGGCGATCTGGTCCTTGGCGGTGGCGAAGAGCTCCGGACGGTCACGCTCGATGGTCTGCCAGTCGCCACCCTCGAAGTACGTCGGGCCCGGCGACACAGCGTTGAGCCTGATCCCCTGGGCGCCCAGGGCTCGGGCCTGCGACGAGACGTGCTGGAGCGCGGCTGCCTTGAGCGCCCCGTACCCGCCCGAGGTGCGCAGCACTCCGGCCTCCACCGCAGAGGTCGTAGCGATGTCCACGACGGCCGCCGCGTCACTGTTCGCGAGGTGCGGGGTGGCAGCCTCGATGAAGTAGACGAGGCTCATCAGGTCGATGTCGAAGTTGCGCACCCAGGAGTCGTGACCGCGTCCGCTGCTGGCGGACGCGTTGACGACCACGATGTCGAGCCCGCCCAGGGACTCGGCGCTCGCATCGACGAACGCGCGCAGGGCGTCGTGGTCCGCCACGTCGAGGGTCTGGTGGAAGACCTTGGTCGTCGCGGACAGCTCGTCGGCGACGCTCTGGAGCTTGTCGGCGCCGCGGGCGCACAGCGCGAGCGACACTCCTTCGTCGGCCAGGAGCCGTGCGATCGCGAGACCGATGCCGCGACTGGCGCCGCTGACGATGGCCTTCTTGCCGGCAAGTGCGAGATCCATGCGGTGTCTCCTAGGGGTAGATCGAGATCAGAGGTTGAAGGGGTTGACCGAGTCCTGCAGGTCCAGGACGTGGGCGAAGTCGTTGACGGAGACGACCGCGCGGCGGGTGTCCGCCCCGCGGAAGACGCTGATCGACGTGTGATGCACCCGCACCGGCATGTCCTGGTCGGTCTCCAGCACCGATGCGAGGACGGCGTTGATCACCCCGCTGTGACACGTGATGACCACGCGCTCGCCGGGGTGGCGGTCGACGATGCCGGCCACCACGCCGTCGATCCGCTCCCGGAAGCGGTCGCGGTCCTCGGCGTACGGGAACGGAGCAAAGGACTTGGTGCGGAGGTGGTCGCGGAAGATCCGCTTGACCTCGTTCGCGCCCAGCGTCTCCCGGAAGCTCGTTCCTTCGAAGGACGCCCAGGGGTGGAACTCCCGGAGCTCGTCCAGCGGCGTCGGAACGATCCCGTGGTGCTTGCCGATCGCCTCCCCCGTCTGGAGGGCTCGCGCAAGCGGTGAGCTGTAGATCGCGTGGACCTCCCGGTCCGCCAAGCGCTGCCCCACGGCCTCGACCTGACGCAGCCCCAGCTCCGAGAGCGGCGGGTCGACCGCGTCGTCCACGGACTGGTCGATCGTCAGCACCTGCTCGCCGTGGCGGACCAGCAGCAGCTCGCAGAGCCCGTCGAGGGGCGCGAAGGGGTTCTCGAGCTGGATCGTCCTGGCGGACGTCGTCTGTGTCACGCTCTGGAGTCTAACCAGAAATTCGAGTAGTTTGTATTGTCGGTCTATAGATACTGCGGAACGAGACTCGTCGGCCACCGTCGCAGGCTCGAGAAGGAGCACCCGCTCATGTCCAACAGCAGCACGGTTCTCTACCGTACCGAGGGCGCGGTTGCCGTCATCAGCCTCAACCGGCCGGAGAAGCGCAACGCGCAGAATCTTGATCTTCTCTACCAGGTGAACGAAGCCTTCGACCGCGCCGCCACGGACGACGACGTCACCGTCGTGATCCTGCGTGCGGAGGGCCCGGACTTCTCGAGCGGCCACGACCTGCTCGACGACGCCGACCTGGCCGAGTTCGACCACGTGACCCCGTGGAGCGGGTTCGAGCTCCCCGGCGCCGAGGGATGGATGGCCCGCGAGCACGAGATCTACCTCGGCCTGTGCCTGCGTTGGCGGAACATGCCCAAGCCCACCATCGCCGTCGTGCAGGGTCGCACGATCGCCGCCGGCCTCATGCTCGTCTGGGTGTGCGACCTAGTGATCTGCTCCGACGACGCGCAGTTCCGCGACCCCACGGTCGCGATGGGTGTCAACGGGGTCGAGCTGTTCAACCACCCCTGGGAGCTCGGGGTGCGCAAGGCGAAGGAGATGCTCTTCACCGGCGACGCCATCGACGCGGAGACGGCGCTCCGCCTGGGCATGGTCAACCACGCCGTGCCGGCCGACGAGCTCGACGACTTCGCCATGGACATGGCGCAGCGCATCTCGACGCGTTCACGCTTCGGGCTGAAGCTCGCGAAGCAGGCGGTCAACCAGATGCAGGACGCCCAGGGCTACAACACGGCCCAGCAGGCGGCTATGTCGCTGCAGCAGCTCGGCCACACGCACAACCTGCACATGTTCGGGGACCGGGTCGACCCGTCGGGCTTCCCCAAGGTCCTCAAGGGCAAGGACCCGGAAGGGAAGAGCAAGTCCCACTGAACCCGGCCCGACCCTGCCTGGGCAGGCCGGGACACCGCTCAGCCGACGCGGTCGCCCGCGGCGATGAGGTCGGCGAGCGAAATCACCTCGGAGGCGAACCGGCGCGGCCCGAGATTGGAGAAGACCTCGTCCTCGGTCAACGCGGACACCGAGGCCTGCTCGAACAGGACGACGATGGCCATGGCGCTGACCGTCGCGCGCGGCACGCCGTTGGCCCCCCCGTTGGTCTTGATGCAGCCCCCGAAGGCATCGACCATGTCAAGGCGCGTCTCGCGGCGCAGGGCCTCGACGGACTCGTTGATGCCAGGCGAGCTGACGAACCACACGAGCGCCGACGAGCGGTGCTCCTCCACCCAGCTGACCATGGCTGCCACGACCTCACCGAGCGTGCCGCCGCGCTCACCTACGCTCTCCATCTGGTCCGCCAGCTCGCCGGTCATCCCCTCGGCGAAGGCACGGAGCCCCTCGATGAGGACGTCCTCCTTGGACGGGTAGTGGTAGTAGACCGCGGCCGAGGTCATGCTGGCCTCCTCGGCGATGTCGGCCACCGTCACGTCCTCGATGCGCCGCACGGCGTACAAAGTCATGGCTGCCTCCAGCACGGCGGCCCGGCGCGACGGGCGGTGCGCGGGACGCTTCGGCGTGGCAGGCATTGATCCATAATGACAGCAACAGCCCTGCGAGAAGCGAGGACCAGTGCCTGACAGCAAGCGCGGCGCGACAACACGAGCCTCTGCCAAGAAACCCGCCGGTGCCGAACAGCCATCGGTGGCGCACCGGCCGTCGCGCCGGCACCTCATCGTCGACGCTGCGATCCGGGTGTTCGCCCGCAAGGGCTTCGCCGAGGGCAGCATCCAGGAGATCGCGGACGAGGCGGGCATGGTCGCCACCGCGGTCTACTACCACTTCGCCGGCAAGGAGGAGCTGTTCGAGGCCGCGCTGGCTCACGTCATCGAGGCCAACACCCAGGTGATCCGCGCCGCACGACCCGACGACGCGCCGGCGAGCCCCGAGATCTTCAAAGCCGTGGTGAACGCCTCCTGGTCCTGGGCGGAGGCGAACCCCGACATGGCTCGTCTGCTGTTCCTGCACAGCACGGGTGGCGCGACCGCGGGTTCCCGCACGCTCATGCGTGCCTACCAGGACCGTGCCGTGCGACGTGGCTACGACTACTTCACCACCGACCTCGACACCAGCAGCCGCCGCGGCGGCGCGGCCCACCACGCGGCACGGACCTTAGCGGTGCGCACCGTCGTCGGGCTCGCGCTGGCGGTCCACCCCTTGAACATGGAGGGAGGGCCGTTGCCGACGGTGTCGGCCTCACGCATCCGTGGCGCCACTGCGGACGTCACGGACCTCATCTTCCGCAACGGCTGACACGCCTCGCATGGGCCGCTCAGCCGCCCCGGTGAACCAGCTTCTGGACGGCCGCCTCGATGCGCGGCGCGTCGGGGACGTAGTTCGCCTCAAGCGCGGGGCTGAAGGGCACCGGCGTGAAGGGCGCGCCGAGCCGGGACACCGGAGCATCGAGGTAGTCGAACGCC
>Ga0190271_10002479_pt1 | contig 11213 bp, 27 predicted proteins | sample Popmic356T_FD_133747 | JGI IMG/M metagenome (GOLD analysis project Ga0190271, IMG submission 133747) | Populus adjacent soil microbial communities from riparian zone of Weber River, Utah, USA - 356 T | ecosystem: Environmental > Terrestrial > Soil > Riparian zone | place: USA: Utah | collected...
CAACACCACCCACGACGCCGAGCGCGTCTCCACCGTCGAGCGCACGCGTTACGCCGCTCGCCCCACCGACGCCGCTGGCGTCATCGTGCGCACGCGTGCAGCGCGCTTCTCCGACGCCGCCATCGTGCGCGACGCCGCCACCATCTTGCGCCAGTCGATTGCCGACCATGGTGCGCCGATGGGCTGGGTCGAAACGCTCCGCACGCTCCGCTGGTCTGGTCTGGCGCGCTGTGACCAGAGCCGCTTCCGTGGCGCGCATCGCGATGGTGCGCCGAATCTCTACGCCGACGCGCTGGCGCTGGCGCAGTCACGCCGCAAGATCAAGTAGCCCCCTGGGGGATGGGCGCCGCCCATCCCCCACCGACCCCCGACCCACCCCGAACGAAAGCGAACCCCGTGAACTTCCTCCTGGCCCTCATCCTGTCCGCCCTCTGCCCCGTGTGGCAGCCGACCCCCGCCCCTGTGGCCCCGATGCCCGACATCGTGACCGTGGCCGAGCATGGCCCCGTGCCGAACGTGGCCCCGCCCACCCGCCTCGACGTCATCCTCGCCGCCCCCGACGCCACCATGCTGGCCCGCTGCGACGCCATGGGTGGCGTGCTGGCCGACGAGGCTGGCCGCTGCGCCGACGTCGACTACTGACCCGCCAGTCAGCCGAAGCCCGGACCTCAACCTGAGGTCCGGGCTTTCCGCGGCCGCCGCCTACGAACGCCTGTTCGCCCCCGGCCGCCTCCCGGCCGGGGCCGGGAGCACCACCCGCCCTCCGGGCGGGGGTTGCCGAGGCCGCTTTCCTCGGCACCCGCCTTTGACCGGCCTCTGACTCGCTGCCTTCGCGCGCGCGCACGCGTGCGCGCAGGGGTCGGGCTTTGGCGGAATCAGGATTTCCGGGCTTCGCGTTCCTGGCGGGCACCTGAAACTGCGCCTTGAAGAAGGGGCGGGCTTGCGCCCACCCCAACTTTCAGTCGGCCAGGATCAGGCGTTGGCCCAGGCCCAGGCCCAACTTGCAGCCGTAGTGGTCGAAGCAGGGCTTGCAGACGTTGCCCCACGAGCCGTACATGGGGATGCGGGCGTCTGCGTACGCAGGGCCATGGGTGTCATCGACGTCGCACGGGGGGATGCGCACGACGGTCACGCTCTCGTGCTTGGCCATCACGGGACCACCACGGCGACGACTGCTTCGGTCTTGAGGGCTGTGAACTCGTCCACGACGACGGCGTAGCGCTCGGGCTGCGGCTCGAAAGGGAACTCGGTGTCCATGAACTCGTGCAGGGCGACCACTTCACGGACCACGACCAGCCACGGGTCTTCGTACTGCAAGCGGACCATGACGGGCTCTGCGAGCGTGACGACGATCATGCCTTGGGGGATGGCGGCGTCGTGGAAGTTGCCTTTGATGGTGTAGCCACCCGCTGCCGCCGTGATCATGGCGTGGGCTCGGGTGTTCATGCGCACGCGCGACGCGTCGTGCTCGGGGTTGGGGTTGGTTGCGCTTGTCACAAGTGACAGCGTAACGCTAACCGTTACGATAACCAACGTCACCGTCACGTCCGACGAGAATGAGCCAAACGACCCACACCGACGAATCCCCGAGAATCCGCCGAGCCCGTGGCGGCCGCCTGCCGGGGGCGGCGCTGCCGCACCGGGCGGGAGGCGCCGAAGGGCACCTCAGAGGACGCCCGCCTCGGTTCCCTTCGCCCGCCACCTTGACCGGCCGCCGATTCGCCCCCGATCCGTGAGCAAGCCCGACGCGCCAGCAGGCGGTCGGGCTTTGCTCGGGAGTCGATTTCGTCGGGCTACGCCAGCGCTTCACCGATCGCCACGAAGACGGCGGTGAGCGTCGCGCAGGCTGCGACGAGGCTCAGGTACTTGCTGCTCGGCATCGGCATCTTGATCGACGGGACGTCGTGGTCGGCTTCGTCTTGGCTGAACACGGTCACTCCACGTCGTCAATCACTCGGACAGCGCAGTTGCTGTGGACGGTGTAGTGGTGCTCGCCCACGGCTGTCTCACCCGTGTAGTCGATGAACCACAGTTGAAGGTGGTCGTCGCCCACGGGGACGATGTGGAAGAGGGTCAGCGGACGCCACTTGGCGAGCGCCAGCGGGCTCTCAGCGATGTTGACGGCCACGACGTCACGCACGATCAGGTGCGACGCAGGCACGGTTTCGCCAGTGCGATGCACGTGGTCGGTGGGGTCGCTGTCCACGTTCCAGAGGACGTCGACCCACCAGCCTTCGGTGGGGGAGTCGCTGAACCAGGTCAGTCGTGCGCCACAGAGGACGCACGTCGGGTTGGGGTTGGTGTCTTCGCTCATGTCTGTAACGCTACCAGCACCCGTAACGTTTCACACGCGATCCGCCACGTCCGCACACAATGAGTCGAACGACCCATGCCGAGGGAACGCCCTGCCGACAGGCAGGGCGACCACGCCCGGTAGGGCGGCGCCGGGCGCCGTGACCACGCCACGAAGAAAGGGCGCCCACTCGGGGCGCCCCAACTTCGTGAGCAGCGGTCGTCAGGCGCTCTTGGCGGCGGCTCGCTTCGGCTTGGCAGCGCTCTTGGCGGGCGTGCGCTTCTTCGGCGCGGCGGTGGCGATCGCCAGCGCGTTCTCGAAGAACGGGATGCTGCCGGGCGTCAGGCCACGGAAGCGCTTGTTGTCGCACGACAGGAACTGGGTGCCATCGGTGCGGGTGATGCCGCTCTGGCGTGCCCAGCGAGCGGTGCGCAGCGCGACCACCCAGGACTTCTGCGCCTCGGGGAAGCGGGTGAGCAGTTCGACGGTCGAGGCGAGCAGCAGGTCGTTGCTCTTGGTCACGACGGGCGTGGTGCGCACGACGTTGCCAGCGGCGTCGGTGGGCTGCTGGACGCCAGTCGGCAGGTCCATCGGCTTCTCGGCGTGCTTGCGCATGACGGTCGGGGTGCCAGCGACGTTCACGAGCCGCCACGTGGTGTGGATGGCGGCGTCGAACGTCTCAGGGGTGGGACGCTCGTTCGGGTCGATGACGGGCTGGGACTTGGAAGCGGCGCGACGCGTGCGCTTCGGCTTGCTGGTGGTGTTCGTATCCATGCTCGTAACGCTAGTGGCTACCGCTCTGTAACGCATGGGTCGTTTGGCCCATACCGCACAAATGGGCCATATGGCCCATACCGCCGCAGAACCGCCGTTCGCCCAGCCCGAGCCGCAGCCGCACCCGGCGACCCCCTACCGCCCAACGCCCGGCGCAGCCGGGCGGGGGTCGCCTCGGGCACCGTCGAAGGCTCAGGTGCCCGCGGAGTCCCCCACCGACCCAGGGGACCACGGCTGCCGCCTTTGACCGCGCCGAAACTCGCCCCCGAATCCTGACGACCGGCTCGACGCGGCCCCACCAGGCGGACGGAATCTGCGGAAATCACGATTCCTGGATTACAGGATTACCGCTTCGGGACCGTCGCGCCGCACGCTTCGCACCGCCAGAAGACGAGCCCGGACGATCCGACGACCCGCTTCGCCTCGTCATGCGGGCACCGATCGCCACGAGACTTCGGACGGTCCTGTATTACAGGTGCAGGCTCACCGCCAGTGATGGCGGCGTCGATCAGGGCACGGATACCAGCGCTCGGGCCGCCGTGTTTGCCCAGGTAGACCATGTGATCGGGGCTCAGGCGGACGCTGACGAGGCGATTCTGGTTGCGCTCGGACATGGCCAGGAGTGTAATACGGGCTGAGCAGGGCTAACATTTCCCGGTGAATCTCGGGGAAACGACCGAGTTGCCGTGCCCGGCGACTTCGTTCTGTGGGTTTGTGGGGTCGTGGCCTGGGGTTTCACGGAGAGTGTTGTGCGGCGGTGACTGTGTGTGAGGATTTGGAGTGCTGCCCTTCCGTGGGGGGGCAGGGTCATCTCCGCTAGTCCTCTGTCTCGCTGTTGGGGGGCTGTAGCCGCTGTTGGGGCGGTCGCTGGCTCTGGCGGTGACGTGGATACGCCGTGGTGGGTGCGTGTCAGCGGTGGTTGTCGTCCTTGGGTTTGGTGGCGATCGGGATGCCGCTGGGGGTGTGGGTCCTGCGTTTCGTGGCGGGTTGCGCCTGTTTCTTGGGGGGGGTCTTGGCGATCGGGGTGGGCGGCGGGGTGGTTCTGAGCCCTTGCCGTGGGTAGTCATCGAGCCATCTGCGGAACTTGCGATCGGACACGTAGCGGCAGTAGGCGTAACCCCAGATGGCGCCGCAGATGAAGACGCCTGCGACGCAGAGCGAGAAGATGAGGACGAGTTGCCAGTCAGCCATCACGGTGCTCCTTGTGGGCTTCGTACGCTTCGGCGCTGGGGAAGGTCTGTCCGCACGTGCAGGTCCACAACATCGGGCCTGCGGTGAGCGCTCGATGGGCGACCTCCACGATGGCGGGGAGCCAACCCACGGTGGACTCGACGGCATCGAAGCCGGGTATGTCCACGAGTTGCCCGGTGGACGGGTTGTACCAGCCGACCAGGAGTCTCATCGCCGTCTCCGATCCAGCCACCACGTGATCAGGGCGTACGCGCCGATCCACACGACAGCGACCCACACGACGAGTCCGCCGAACACGATCACGGTGTCTCCTTGCGTCGCACGCTGCGCAGTCGGTACTCCCACTGCGGTCCTTCTGTGGACGACTCGATGCCTTGGCGAGCCATGAAGATCGCTCGGGTCATCGCCTGGGCCATCGCTGTGACCAGCAGGTCCACGTCGTCGGCTTCGACCACGAGTTGCACTCGGCGTCTCACGGGGTTCTCCGATGCTCACCGCGGCACTTGTGGTCAGCCACGAGGATCAGCAGGTTGTTGATCGACACGGCGTACGGGTCGATGTCGGTGATCACCCCACAACGCAGGCATTCCAGGAGCAGCGTCCCGCTGGCCGGTTCCACGATGACCACGAGGTCATCGAGGCTGCTGGTGATCCGGTTCCAGATGTTGATCGGGTCAGCGTCACTCATCGCTGGTCCCCAGGCTGAGGGTCGCTTCGTCCACGGCGGTCATCAGCGAACGGGCGATCGTCACCAGATCACGGCGCGCTGCGCTGTCCACCCCGATCTGGCGTGCCATCTCGGTGTGGCGCTCCACGTAGAGACGCAACGCCGCTCGGATCACACCCAGTTCCCGCAGCGTCAGATGCGGGAGCAGCGCTGTCTGCTCCGCTGGGATGCCCTGCTCGCACTTGCGGCACGGGGCGCAGAACTTGTGGTCGATCACGGTCTGCGGGTCAACGGCCAGGTGCCAGCCGATCTGCTGGCCGTGAACGCAGTAGTGCGGATGGGCCACCGGCACGACAGCGCCCAACGGGTCGTACGGGCTCACTTGCGCCACCCCCACAGGATGCGGGCCACGCCCTTCGCCACGGTGGCGATCAGCAGCAGGACCCACCAGAGGACCACCACGATCAGCGTGGCGGTCGTGATCACCACGGCCAGTAGAACAGCCCAGCCGGTCACCACTCGGCGCTTGGAGAGCGGTTCAAGGGGCTGTGGCGGGGCTGGTGGTTCCAGCGGGCACAGTGGGTCGAGCAACGGGCACGCCATCGCTCGTTCCGGGGGTGGGAACCCTCGTTGGACATCGGTCATCTCAGTACCTCCCGTGGTTCTTCGGTTTGGCGGGCTTGGTGGCCCGTTCAGCGGCGGTGAGTGCGTGCTTGGCGTCGGTCACGGCTTGCGTGGCGTCCTTGATCTTCTCCACGTCAGGCCATTCGGCGTCTTCCAGGTGGGAGAGCAGCGTTCGGCATCGGCTGATCTCGATGCGCAGCGCGCTGCGCGGGTTACGAGGCATCGTCGTCACCCACCATCGGGTCGTGGGGGTCCACGGCCAGCAGGAACTCGATGGCGCAGTCCAGGCAGTAGAAGCGAGGCGCGCCCGGCTTGGCGTCCCACAGCGTCTCCACGCCGACCTCAGCGACCCGCTGGCACGCTGAGCCTTCTGGGTAGTAGCCCAACGGCAGATTGCCCACGTCCATCAGTCGGGTCTGCTGCGCTTCGGACAGCGCGTTCCAGCACGGCAGATTCCACAGCCCTCCCATGGTGCGAGGCATCAGAACGGCTCCTTTCCGTCGTCGTCCCACGGTTCGCCATCGACCTGCCAGCCCACGGTGCGTTGCACCACGAAGCCGTCGAGCGCCATCAGGTCGGGCTGCGGGAACTTGAAGTCCAGGTGGATCGCCACGGCGTCGAACTCGCCGGACGATCGCTCGCTCATGTCGGCCAGCAGGTCGTGATCGACCTCCAGGTCGAGCGTCACGAGGACACGCATCTTCTGCCTCATGGCTGGGGCTCGCAGACGGTCACGTCCACCATCTCGGGAGCACGAGAGCAGATGTACGACGGCTCGTCGTCCGCGGCCCAGATGATCAGACCCAGCACGGTGATCAGCGCGGCGATCAGCGCCCACATCGCGCCGACGCTGATCGTCGGCTGTTCCTGCACCCGGCTCATGACGCCCTCAGACCAGGCAGGGCGGGGCCGAGTCGATAGACGTACAGGCCACGTTGGGGGGCGCCGGTGATGTTGAGACGGAAGCGTGTGCGAGTCGGGATGATCTCCACGAAGTCCGGGCCACGCTCGATCGCCCGCCACAGCGAGCGGAGACGGCCCACGGTGCAGTCGTTGTGGACGACCCAGCGCTTGCCCGAGTAGTTGAAGGAGGCGTACATGCCCACCGGGCACGCACCATCCTCGATGGCCCCGATCTTCTCGCCAGCCGACTTGTGGCCGATCGTGCGGATCAGAGCGTCCAGGTTCTCGTAGTGGGGCGGCATCACTCGCCATCCGATTCCTCGACCTCGACGTCATCGAGGGACCAGTCGCACTCGCCGTTGCGCAGCGCGACGGCCAGGTTCTCGGAGTACCACCCGCCGAAGTTGACGACGTTGGTGGCGGCGTCGTCGTCTTCGGCGCGCACGCCCAGACGTGTGATGCGGATCGTGAACGAGGCGGTCACGTCGTACGTGCGGTGGCGTGGAGGCCACGGCAAGTGGAGTTCCTCGTTCAGCGACTCCACGAAGCCTTCGTACTCGGAGCACCAGCCACGGCGGATCGCCTCCTGGTTCATCTTCGTGGAGGCCATGGCCACGTCCTCGCGATACGCGGTGGCCAAGTTGCGGACCAGTTGCCGCAACTCGTAGATGTCGGTCTGGTTCATCGCCTGGGCGACGATGCGCCCCACGAAGTCCTGGTCAGTGTCGGTGGTGGTCACTTTCGGTTCTCCTCTGTGGTGTGTGCGATGCCCTCTTGGTAGGCGAGACGCCGGGCCAGCGTCGTGAGCGTGTCGGCCATGCGTCCCAGCGAGTCAGCGGTGTGGGCGTACAGGACCAAGTTGCGGAGCGCTTCGGCGCAGGTGGTGTTGTCCACCATCGAGGCGAGCAGCAGATCGCCGCTGTCTCGGAAGCGCACGTCGATGCCGCCACTCATCCGGTCCAGCATCGAGTGGTGCCGCTGAGTGGTGACGACGAAGGGAAAGGGGCGAGCCGGGCACTCGACGTCGTGGACGCCGATCTGGTCGCAGCGTTCGCACGGATCAGGCATGTCGATCTCGACCTCTTCGATCGGCTCGTGGGTGGTGGTGCCTTCCCAGCAGCCGTCGCCGTCGCTGCTGTCCACCCAGACGGTGCCTGCGGTGCCCCAGGAAGGCTCGCCTTCGTGGTGCTCAGGCCAGATGGGGGCGCCGCAGTGGCGGCATGGGACGCCTGCTTCGTCCGGGTTCTCACGCGTGAGCCACGCGTCGAGACGGTCCTTCTCGTGGCGGCTGCTCATCGTGCGACTTCGGCGCTCATCGTGCTGCCGCCACGTCGTCGCTGTCGTCGTGGAGGACGTACCCGCAGACGAACTGGATGAGGATGATCGTGCCCCCGGCGAAGCCAGTCGTGACCATGCCGAGCGCGATGTGCTCGTCACCATCGCCTTTGAAGTCGCAACCAGGGCACTCGTAGTAGGTGCAGTCCCACGAGCATTCGCCGTCTGGACCGGGTGACCCACACTGAGGACAAGTCTCCGTGTGGCTGGGTTGGGTTTCGGGTGTATCTGTAGCCATGCTCCCAGCGTAGCAGCGATCCGTGTGGAACTGCGTGAGTCCGTGTGATTTCTGTGTGACTTTCGACACACCCCATCCGCTGTGGCCCGCCGAGGCAGGGCTCAGCCGTCGCGCTCGACGTGGAGAAACCCGAGGACGAAGCCCACCAGGAGCCCGAGCGCGACGGCGAAGATCAGCGACCAGGGCAAGGTGCCCGACGCTACGAGACGAAAGAGAGGGCCAGTCCGCCCCAACTACACGGACTGGCCCTCGTGCCCCTCAGCGCCACCCAACCCAAGGGCGCTGCGGGCGATCTAGCGACGCTGGCCCACGGCCCAGCCGATGAATGCGCCGATAACCATGGCGGCAAGGGAGACGAGCATCAGATGCGGCTGCGTGAACGTGTCGTAGGCGGCATCAGCGATCGTCGGCCACACGTCATCGAGGTTCACGGGCGTTCCTTCGACACATCGCGCAGGTCGAGGCGATGCCGCTCATCGTTCGACCAACTCTCGGCACGACTCGCACCAGCCGCTGGGCTCAGCGCCGTGGGAACGGGCCAGGGCCAGCGTCGGGTGGGAGCAGAGCAGCCCGTGCTCGTTGCAGATCGTGTACCACGGCCCATCGGTTTCGGTGTCGAGCATGATGAACTCGTGGTCGCCGTGGCCGACGATGATCAGCGTCCCAGTCTCCCGGTTCTTCGTCTCTCGGTAGTAGGTCATCGCCGTGACTCCCAGCGACGACTGAGCCGCCCACCCAGGGACATGCCGCAGAGCAGCCCGGCAGCGAACATGACGGTCGCTGCGCCGCTCACGTACGCAGCAGCGGCGGCGCTCATCGTCCACCTTCGATCACGGTCTGCAAGCGGACCAGGACGACGTTCTCGGGGTCGTGCTCGATGCACTGGGCCTTGAAGTCCTCGTACGCTTCGTGTGCCCAGCGCGAGTAGCGGACCATGCGAACCGGGCCAGCCTTGATGAGCACTGCCCAGCCCTGGACTGGGGTGGACGGTACGGCCGGGGCGGCGGCGTCGATGCTGCTCATCGCTCGCCGTCCTGGTGATAGTTGAGGCGACCCAGCATCGAGCCAGGCATCTCGTCGTGGGCCTTCTTCGCGTCCCAGTACGTCGGGAACAGCAGGATGCCCTTGGGCTTGCTGGGGTCGGGCATCACAAAGAAGTTCGGCAGCGTGGGGTGGAGTGCTCGGGCCATCACTCGTACCTCGGCCGTGTGGTCGGGTACGCAACGGCGAACTCGCGCGAGATGTGACAGGACCAGTCCTCGCCACCCAGCACGCTGTTGCGCTTGCCGGTGTAGGGGAACTGCGCCTGGGCGACCACCAAGGCGTCACGCGCCGCTGCTCGTGTGAGGTAGGGCGTGGACGCCACGGGCTCGCCGCAGTCGTACCACCAGCCACCCTCTTCTGGGCCGCCATAGTGGCGATCGGTGGCGTAGACGTTCACGTAGAACGGACGTCGATCCGGCACGTGGCGTGTGTGCTCGACGCCTTCGTCATCAAGCAGGTCGGGGTCGTGCAAGCAGACGCTGGCTGGGATGCCGTCGATGGGTTCGGTGGTGATGAACTCGCCGCCGTTGCCATCGAAGTCGGTCCGCCAGACCAGCGGCTTCAAGCAGTGGAAGCACTCAAGGTCCAGAGAGGCCAGTGGGTGCCGTTGGGGTTGGGGTTCTGTAGCCATGGAGTCGAGTGTAGCGTGATCCGTGTGGCTTTGTGTGTGATCCGAGTGATTCGTGTGTGACTTTCGACACACGTGTCGGCTGGGTTCACGACACGTCCGATGCCCGGCGCCGCCAGGGCGCGGCCGCGGGCCCCTAGGCTGACCGTGAGCACGGGGCTCCCGACGACGCTGACCGCCCTGGAAGCCGAAGCCCGACCCCGTGCTCACGGTCGAACGCTGCGAACCCCGGCGCCGCGACCCCTCTGGCGGATGCCCGCCCTGTGCGTGGTCGGGGATCGGCCTTGACCGCGACGGAACTCGTCCCCGAAATCCGCGACTCTGCGACGACGGTGGCACCTACAACGCCTACGAAATCTACGAAATCTGCGATTCCGGGCTTTCCGGAAATCGCGTTCAGCGGGCTTTGCTCAGGTGAGAGTCACCGCGAAGTCGTTGCTCGCTCCTGCTGTTCCGCCTCTGACTTGGATCGTGCCGGGGCCGGGAAGACCGCCGCCACCGGGATACGTCACGGTGATCTCGGTTGCGCTCTGCGGCGGGATCGCCATGAGGCTGCGTTCGCCGCCTGCGCTGCTGGGGTTCAGATACACGCCGTTGGTCACGCCGTCTGTTCTGAACCCGGTGCCGGTGATGACGAGTTGCGGCGAGTCAGCAGCGGCCCACGTGTCGGGCGTGATCGCGGTGATCACCGGAGCAGCGGGCGGCTCAGGCTCGCTGGCTGGTGCGGCGAGGATGTTGCTCATGTTCCCGGCGATGCCGATCTCACGACCTCCTGTTGCGGTCCCGCTCTGCGAGACAGATGCGGCAGTGACGGTGGGTCGGCCGCTTCGGTGGGTGGTACACGTTGTCGTCCGTCAGTGCATGGCCGTTGACGCAGTGGGTGCGTTCAGTCCAGGGCTTGCGCTGGCGACCTCGCTCCATCTTGTCATCGGTGTTGTCCTGGTCGCTACCAAGCCGCAGATGCTCGATGGCGCAGCATGGCGGGTTGTCGCAGCCGTGGAGCACGTCGAGCCCGTCTGGGATCGGGCCATGCACGATCTCCCAAGCGAGTCGATGGGCTCGGACCACTCGCCCTCTGACGTTGACGACGCCGTAGCCGTCAGGGCGCCGTGTGCTCGTCCAGACCAGACAATCGCCGTCCCGCTCGGTGTTGCGCTCGATGCGTTCGGCGTCATCGCGATAGCGGTAGCCACCCATCCGCAATGTTACCACGCGGGGGCGATTCCCATGGGGCGAGGCTACTGCGCGTCCTCCCACGCTTCGCGTAGCCGGTCGTGCTTGGCTCAGCAGGTGCTGGATCGCCTGGGTGGCGTCGAGCGACGGTTCTTCGATGTCGGCTTGGCCGTGGTCTGCTGCTTCGTTGCCTGACGAGAACAGCGGGACGCCAGGGTCGGGGACGTCGCCGTGGGGCCACATGCGCAGGGCGAGCAGATCGTGCTCGTGGCCACGGTTGGAGTGGACGACAGCCCAGCCGTGGCAGACATGCTCGGGGGTGGCGTGGCAGAAGAACGTCGCC
>Ga0190271_10002480_pt1 | contig 11212 bp, 25 predicted proteins | sample Popmic356T_FD_133747 | JGI IMG/M metagenome (GOLD analysis project Ga0190271, IMG submission 133747) | Populus adjacent soil microbial communities from riparian zone of Weber River, Utah, USA - 356 T | ecosystem: Environmental > Terrestrial > Soil > Riparian zone | place: USA: Utah | collected...
ATCAGGGCATAGTTCCACACCGCGCGGTCGAAATTGGTGTTCCACGCGCAGAACACCTTCCCGGCCTCGAAAGCGGCCCGTAAATCCTCCGGCAGATCGCTGTAAGTTAGCGCCCGACCGCGCCGCTCGACCATGGTGACCGGGCCAAGCCCGATGGCGTATGTCAGGATGATCGCGTCGGCTTCGGCGGCGTATTTGTACGCGCCCAGCTTGATGGGGACTTTGCTCCTACTTTCAAAATCAAAGTAGCAGAGGTTTTCCGGGGCATATTTGTTCATGGTACCATCCTCCGCCGGGTCCAGTGATTGTCTCCGCGTATCTGCGGGCGCACTTGCCCGCGCACTTTTTCGGACGTCACCAACCGCCCGGCTTTGCGCTTCTCCGATTCCCAGCTGCCGTGCGCGACAGCGTCACGGATGTTGTCGCTGCGGGAACCCCAGACGAGGTTGTCGAGCCGGTTGTTTGTGCGGGTACCATCGCGGTGACGGGCCTCATCGCCGGGTCTGCGCGGGCCGATAAAATGCGTTTTCAGAACAAGGACGTGGACGTTGTGGCTGCCGCCTGCACGGGTGAGCAGCACCGACAGGTAGCCTGTGCTGGATGGTCCCGGCTTCAAGATGCGTGGAGGGATGCCGCGTGCGCTCTTGCGCTTGCCGATAGCCGGGCGGCCAAGGCTTTTGACCCGGCCAAAGTTGCTGACCTCGTAGCGGGTTTCAGCACCCGGAACAGGCAGCCAGAGTTCTTCAGTCGCATAACGGTTCATAGGAACCTCCAAGGGAAAACCGGCCCCGCTTTCGCGAGGCCGGGGTCTAGGACAGGAGAAAGTTAAGCGGCCGCGCCGGGTTGGGTGCGGGTGGTGCGCCGGCCGCGAGCGACCGGAGCGGGTTCAGGTGCCGGAGCCGGTGCCGCCGGACGTCCGTTGCCGCGCGCCGCGGCGCGAGGTGCCGGAGCGGGTTCCGCAACCGGAGCCGGGGCCTCGATGGCCGGTGCGGTCGAACCGCCGCCAACCTTCTCGAAACCGTCGTACTCCTCAAACGAAATCCACTTGTGGATCTGGAGCACCGGGTTGTAGATCGTCTTCTTCCATTCCTGATGGAAGTACGAGCGAATCTGAAGCTCCACCACAGGACACAGACGGGTCGCATCGACCTTGGCCTGCTTGCGGACCTCTTCCACCAGATTCTGCACGATCACCTTGGCCCCGTAGGAACCGTTCTTGTAGAGCGCCATCACGCCGGAATCCTCGCCGGACATGCACAGCAGTTCGAACGAGAACTGAAGCTGGTACTCGACTGGAACGGCAGGCAGCGAAGCCAGTGCCGGCAACGGCGATGACGCCGGGACCATGCGCTCAGCCAGCGGCTTGCGATCCTTGGAGGTGTTGGGCGGCCATGCGATGTAGCCGTGCTGCCACGAACGGATATCGACCGCCCACAGCGAGTGCTCTTCGACTTCGGTGCGCTCTTGGCCGTAGGCCCAGATGCCGTCGCCGTTGATCCCGATGAACGGGAAAGCGGAGGCGACACCACCGGCTTCCTGAATCGAGTTCTGGACGTTGTTGAGGCCGCCGAGAAGATCGGCAATGCGGCCAGCGGCGTCGGGGAGTTGCGTGCGGGTAGTCGTCGGGATGTTGTCTTCAGCCATGGTAAAAAGTCCTTTGAGGTAGACGACCGGGTTGGTCGTCAGTTACGATTACGCTTCGTCGCCGAGAACTTCAAGCAGAATTTTTGATATCGCGTTGGGATCGCCTGATACCGCGGGACGCTTGTCGTCTTCGGGCGCTATTGTTGTGCCCGATGACACTACAGTCGTGGTACCATCTGGCAATTTCTGCTTCTTGCCCAGTACCTTCTCGACCTGCGCCGGCGATTTCAGCGTGGTATCATAAAGCTTGTCCTTGGCCACGCCCAGCAGTTTCGGCAGCTTGGATTCGTCGACCGTCCATTGTCTGGTACCACGCTTGGCAACCAGCTTCCAGCCGGGGACCGAGCCGCCGTTGCCGAGAATGATATGCGCCTGCGAGCGAGCCTCCCTGATCAAGGCCTCCGCCGCCGGCGCGGCGTCGAGGATTTGCAGTAGTGTGCTGATGTAGACCAGATCGTCTTCGCGCTTCTCGATCAGCGCCGGCGTGTTGTTCAATGCCGAGAGATCGAGCAACGGCCCGGTGTGGTGCGGACAGATGGTCTGGCACGCTTGGAAGCGGCACCAGCGGCCCTTCTTGGTCGGCGGCTCCGCCATCGACACGGCGTACTTCAGCACCCGTTCGAACTCGTCCATCTCCTCCAGCGTGACCTCGACGGAGGTAATCGGTTCCTGACCGCGCGCCCGCGGCTGCACGATGGTCAGCACCACTTTGCAGTCCGGCGGGAAGAACTCCGGCTGGGTGTGCCGCGCGCCGCAGGCGTAGAACATCAACTGTTCGTTGACGATTTCGCAGAACACGTCCTCCGGGTCGGGGTACGCCGCCTTGACGCCTTCGCCCGCGCCGAATTTCCAGTCGGTTACGTAAGTGATGTTGTCCCTATCGTCACGGCCGAGAACGTCGGCGGTGCCGAACGCACCGGGGATGCCGGGGAAGTGCACTTCGGTTTCCAGCTGCCACGTATCGATCTTGGTCAGGAAATCCTGCCAGTAATTCCACGCCGGGATCACGGCGTCGTGCACCAGTGCGTCGGTGATCCTGATCTCGGTGCCATTGTCGATCATCGCCACCGGCAGCTTGTCGATCTGCATCTTGCCGGTGATCAGCCGTTCCATCAGCGTGTGCAGCACAGTGCCTTCGATGCTGTAGAAAGAATCCCGGTCGGTAATTGCAGGCAGCTGGGCCAGCATTGCGGTCGAGCCGGGGCAGTTGATGACGCGCGCGGCGGACGATCCGCCCACAACAGACGAGTGTCTAGATGGCATGAGGTATCCCTTTTCTGGTAGACTTTATGATAGCGTGTGATACCACGATATGAACCGATTGGACAAGCCGTGTACGAGAGCCATTTGCGTGATCTCGCTCGTAAATTACGAGCCGTTGCGCGCGATCACATCGCCCGTTCGCAGGTCGCCGAATTCATGAACCACATCGACGAGCACATCAACGCGCTAGCGCACATCGAAGAAATGCATTGGAAAGAACATGAGCGTGAAAAAGCGTCTGGTGGAGGGGGACAGTGCCTACCGAAAGATGTTCCCGATGGCGGAAGGCTTGCTTGACTACTTCCCCGATGCGCTCGCCGCGGTCTCCAACCTGAGTTATCTCGGCAACCGCAAGCACAATCACGGCGAGCCGTTGCACCACGCACGGGCCAAGTCGACCGACCACGCCGATTGCATCATGCGGCATCTGTTGGAACGCGGCGGCTTCGATGTGATCGTGGTTGACGGCGTCGAGTATCAGGTTCGCCACAGCGTGGCGCTGGCGTGGCGCGCACTGGCGCTAGCGCAGGAAGAGATCGAGCAGGCGGAGGGGTTGCCGCTGCCGCGCGCCGCGCGACTCTAGCGGCGCAATTCGTTCTCGCGCGCCCGGCGCACGATGTTGAGCGGCGGATCGGCCGGCGGCTTCGGCTTGGTGTGCGCCAGCGCCCACGTCACCAGCTGGCGAATCGCTTCGGGGCGGGATATCTCGGCAGCGCCGATCCACTCGTCGATCTCTTTCAACTGCGGATCGTGCATGCGCACGACCTGCGGCGCTCCGGCACCTGTGGATTTCGGGCGGCCCGTTGTTTTGCGGGGTTGCTTTTTGGTAGCGCGACTGGACTTTGCCATGGACACCTGATACCACGAAGCATAATGCGAAGGCAAGACTATGAACCACGACCGACCCTTCCCGCTGCGCGAGCAGCGGATGGGATTTGGCCAGCGCCGTCCTAATCTAGGGAAGCCGTGGCGCAATCTTTCTATTGCGGTTGTTCCTATTGCGTTGCTTGCAGTTGCGTTTGGGTTGACGTCACGAACCTCGTCGAAGCCAGCGGAAGTCGCCCCGGTTCAGCGTAGCGACGACACGGCCAAACGCGGCGACAAGCTACACGTTGATCATGTCCCTCCCCTAGTGGTGCAGGTTCGTACAATTCCGATTGTGCAGCCTCTACCCGAGCCGCCACCCTTACCAGTTCCCCCAAGGGTGGCGGCGGCGGCGGACCCGGATGTCTGGCCTGTGCTCACCGATGACGAGAAGCGGGTCCGCAAGCCGGCGCGCGGCCGTGGTGACATATGCCAGAAGCACGGTTTGCGTAAAGTGATGGTCAGCGGAGGCAAGAGTTGGAGGTGCAGGCGATGAGCACGGCGGAGCAAATTGACAAATCGTTGTTCGACGAGGCGCTGCGCGCCGGCGAGCGCAGCGTCACGCAGGCCAACAAGCAGATGATGATCGCCCGCGCCGCGGTCGACGCCATTGCCGATGCACTGGAACTGCTCAAGACCGGCCGCACCCATCACGCCCGCGAGCGCCTCGACAAGGCGCTGATGTCGATCACTAGGATGTCCCGTTAATGAGTCAGCGTGTTTCAGGCTATGCCCGTCTGCCCGACGAGAAGTACTTCACGCCCGAGTGGGTAACCGAAGCCCTGCTGCCGCATCTGGGTCTGGAAGGGCCGGCGCACCTTCACGAACCCGCCGCCGGTGCCGGGCACATCGTCCGGGTGCTCAAGGCGGCCGGGCACACTGTCACGACCGGCGACCGCTCGCTGGGCAGCGACTTCATGCACATGACCAAGTGCCCCGCGGTCGGGATCATCACCAATCCGCCGTACAACGCGGCGGAGGAATTCATCGTGCACGCCATCGAGCTTATGAAGCCCGACGGCTTCGTCGCTGTGCTGCTGCGGTCCGACTACGACCACGCCGCGACGAGGCGGTATATGTTCGAACCGCCGTTCGCCAAGCGTGTCGTCCTGACCAAGCGCATCCGCTGGATCGAGAACTCCACCGGCAGCCCGTCTTTCAATCACGCTTGGTTCATCTGGGACTGGCTGCACCAAGGACCGCCGACAATTGGATATGCCCCGTGACCAAAACTGAATTCGACCAGATCGCCAGCCTTGACCTCGCCAAGCATCTCGATCTTCGGATCGAGACCGTGCTGAGCGACTATATGGATCGCTGCGCCGAGTGTGGTATCAGTTACGAGGAAGCCACCATGAAGGCGGTGACCGTTCTCGGTCACTACTTCACCGTCGCCGCCGGCGGCATCGATGCCACCGAACCCGAGATTATCGCAGCGTGCCGATGGCACTACGAGAGGATGACCCAGAATGGCAAACGAACCGACCCGAGTAAGCCTGAACGGCGGCGTGTATCCCAATGAGAACGGGACGTGGCGCGTCGTCTGCTGGTTCAGCGAGATCACAACCGAGAACGAAGCCCAGCACGTCTCGCAGTGGCTGACCAAGCTGTTGCAGAACAACATCTCGCAGGGTCCGCCCCCGCAGGTAGCCGAAGCGCCGCAGCCGCAGCCGACCAACGGCACGGCCGCGCCACAGCCGTGATCGACCTCGCGCTGGTGCACGACAACGCCACCGGCGAGGTGACACTGCATACCGCCAATTGTCCGCACGCTCGCCGGATGGCCGAAGAAGGCCATCCGGTAATGACGATGTTCGCTTGTGAGAGATTGCCTGATGTCATCGAGTACAAGCGGCACTTCTGCATCAAGATCACGGAGGCGACGGAATCGTGAGTGATGGTGAACTCCGCAAGATCTTTCGCAAGCATTTGACGGGGTTCGATCTGCTCGCTGTCGAGACCGGCGGCACCACCAGTGGCGTGCCCGACCTGAACTACGCAGCCCCCGGCGGCATCGAGGGCTGGATCGAGATGAAGAAGGCGGAGCACTGGCGCACCACGATTCGGCCGATGCAGATCGGCTGGTGCGAGCGGCGGCTGCGATATAACCCGCGCGTCTTCGTCGCGGTGCGTCGGGCCGGCACCGAACTCTGGCTGTTCCGCGCCAGCCAGATGCGCTTCCTCGCCACGGCACGGATCGACGTGGTGCCGAACATCGGACACTGGACCGGCGGCGCGGCGGAGTGGGACTGGAGTGCGATCAAGCACATTTTGCTATCTTGACTTCTAGTTCGTGGTATCACATATAGCGAGCATGTACTTCGCACTGTTTTTCATCGGCGTGCTAATTGGTGCCAACATCTGGCTCTACTGGGTGGCACCGATTCTCGGCATCATCTTCACCGGCATCCTGTGTCTCGGCGTTCTGATGGGCCGGTACCGCTGGGTGTCCGCCATCGTCATCGGTCTCATCATAGGATTCAGCTGATGCAAGCTCGACAGAAGATGCCCCTCGTCATGGTCTGGCAGTACAACGACGCCGCGCCGGCGATCCACCTTCCGATCTGGGTCGCCTCATGCACCGAGATGCACGGCGACGGTCTGGTGCTGGTCCGCGACAGCGGCAAGCAGGCGATCAACACCGGCGAGTGGCTGGTGCAGGAACCCAGCGGCGATATCCTGTGGCTGACCGACTTCGAATTCCGAAAGGAATACGAACTGACATGACGGCCTGTCGGGGCGCTAACCCCGACAGGTAACGTGTTACGGTTTGTTGCACCATGATTCGAGAGCGTCACAACAACTTCGCAACTGTGAGCCTCTCCCGAACTTTTCGTCGTACTTTATGCCGACGTGGCGGCAGATCTGTTGAGCCAGATCGACCGCATCGATCCCTTCTGCACTGGCTGCTCCGTTGTCGAGCGTCAGTCCTTTGGGGGCTTTCGGGTTCGCGTGTGCCACATAAGTGCGGGCCGTGAATCCGAACGGCTTGGAGAAGTAGGTCGCACCTTCCGCAGTGAGGAAGGCGTGATCGTATTGGCGAAGCTCATTGACGTATTTCATCAGACCGAAATCGCTAGCGAGCTTGCCGTCCATAATTTTGTGTTTGGTAATTGATATCACCTCCTCTCAGTATTTGTACCTTAGCACAGTCCGAACTAGAAGTCAATAGCTTATTTTCATGTTGATTTTGTTAATGAAAATAACCTGTTGACTTCTCTGTCTGGCTGTGCTAGAGTCCAGATACTGCCAAACAGAAAAGGAGTCTGCGATGCGAGTTCAAATTCCCGTCCACACCGACAGGTGGATGATGGGTGACAGATACGGCGAAGTCGTCAAGGTCACCAAGTACAAGCCGCGCGCCAAGCGTGGCAAGGAAGATCCCTACAAAGAGATCGCCCACGTCAAGCTCGACAAGTCGGGCCGGACGATGAAGTTCATGCTCGACGAGTGTGAGGTGATCTAAAGTGACAACAGCCTATTGACTTCTTTTCTGGCTGGGCTATATCACCATCACTGCCACAGGAGATGAACATGACACTCGCCACCAAGACAGTCATCAGACTGACCAAGCTCGACGGCACCCAGTACGACATCGTGCTCAATTACGATGACGCCACCGATCAGGTCATCGCCGAAGCCGCGATCCAGCTGATCACCCGCCACAGCCTGTACGACGGCGACACCCTCGCCGTCATCACCGCCGACGTGGAGGAGTGACATGAAGATCGTCACCATCGAACTGGTCGGCAGCCACGGCGGCACGCTCGACTCCAAAGTCGTCAACATCCCTGAAGGGCTGGCTGACGATGGCGAGAGCCTGATCAAGGCTGCGATGCTGGAGTTCGTCGAGCAGTTGGTCCTTAACCCCGGTGATACGCTCCGGGTCTCGGAGTATCAGTGATGAGCATCGAAGCAGAACGCGCGGCGCAGGCGCACCGTGGTTATGACGACGCGCTGCGTTGCGCGGTCAAGATGGCGGCCGAAGGCCACGAAGCATCGGTGTACTGGAACGGCGTAGAATTATTTGTGCGTTCCTCGTATGCACCCAAGCCGCCTAACGTCGAGGTGATCTGCATCGCCCAGCAGTGGGACGAGAGGACTGTGCAACTGCGCTTCGCCGGCGCTCGCTCCGAATGGGTGAGGGTGTGAAGCCGGCCCCGATCCTCGCAGATTCGATGATCCGCGAGTGGTCGCGGTCGCGCTACCGCAAGATCGACAAGAACAACTGGCTGGCCTCGCACATTGCGCAGGCCCGCAAGTTCGTGCTCGACGAGGGCATGTCGAGCTTCATGGCCGATCTCGGCTACGTCTCACTCAATGCCTGCAAGACCGATTTCAAGCGCCAGCAACTGGTCGAGGGCATGCGCAAGCTCTCCCGGCTGCCGCACGCCGTGACGTGGATCGAGTTCGACAAGCAGGCGCACCGCCGCCGCGTCAAGGAAGTCTATCACCCGGAGATCGTGGCCGAACCCGACTCGGTGCCGGACCGCTCCGGCTGGCTGCTGATGCAGCACCCGAAATTAGAGACTGCGTTCATGGCGATCCACTGCACCTCGCATTCGTGGGTCGGTGACGCGCGCCTCGCCGTCCCCAACTCCGGCCAGTTCGCCTATGCATGGACGGTCGACGACACCATCCCGCCGTGGCCGCGACACCCGCTGCACCACCGCGATGTGCCGGGCCGCATCGACACCACCGAACAAGAACGCATGATATCACCGTCCGGCGTCCTATCCGGGGTCTTGGACTGGCGCAGCGAGACCGTGTCGGTGATCCACGCGCCGCACCTGTCGCGGGAAGCCGCCGAAGCGTGGGACAATGCCGCGCGCTGGTCGTTCCATCCTCTCGGCGAACTGGCGCACGACCTGCGCTATCTGTGGTCGCTGCTCGCCACCATCAACGACCTGCCGACGTCGTCGGTCGAGGTCAGACCTGACAAAGGCTACGTCTCCCGTGGCCAGTACAAGAAATTCTCGGAGCACACCGTGATATCACTGACCATCCCGGTCAAGCGATACCAGACTGTCGCCAAGCGCGCCGTGGCGATTGCCCGGCGGCGCGGGCATCAGGTCCGCGGCCACTGGCGCAAGGATCACTGGCACGCCGGCGAACGAATCTGGATTCGCGAACACGTCCGCGGCGACACGTCAATGGGCTTTGTCATGCACGACTATGCAGTGACACATGAAAATTAGCTGTTGACTTCTCTGACCACTATGGTATCTTGAATTCACTGCCAAACAAACGGAGAATCAGATGTCTGCCATTCAATTTGTAAAAGCCGACGGCGGGCGTGCCGAAGCCGGGTTCACCAACAAGGCCACTGCCGGCGACTGTGTCGCCCGCGCTGTGGCGATTGCCAGCGGCCGGCCTTACGCCATTGTGTACGCCGAGTTGTCGTTCATCAACTCCCGAATGCCGATCACCAAGCGCCGCCGGGCCAAGGGTGTCGCCGGGCGCAAGACCGCCTCGCACGGCATCTACACCACGTCGAAGCTGTTCAAGGACTACATGAAATTGAACGGTTTCGAGTGGACAGCGACGATGCAGATCGGCAGCGGCTGCAAGGTGCATGTCCGTGAGAGCGAACTGCCGAAAGGCAGATTGGTATTGCGGCTGTCCAAGCACGCCGCGGCGGTGATCGATGGCGTGCTGCACGATGCTTACGACTGTTCGCGTGAGGGTACCCGCGCCGTATACGGCTATTGGAGGCTTGTGAGTGAGCAAGCAGATGCGAACACCGGAAGACAATTGGTTAAAGGCCAAGCGAACGCGCGCGGCTGAGAAACAGGGCTGGCTGTGCCACTGGTGCGGCCGGCCCATGACCACGGACCCCAACACGGATTTGCAAGTGAGCCTTGACCACCTGACACCCAAACACAACGGCGGCGTGACCCGCCCCGGAGATTACGTCGCCGCGCACCGCAAGTGTAATTCGGACCGGCACCCTGAAATGAACCGGCGCAAGGCCAGCGAGCCTGTGCTGGTCGCCACCACCGGAGAGACGGACACCGAGTCTCCGTTCGCCATACTGAAAAGACTGATCACATGAACGAGTACAACGACACCCCGGAAGAACGCGCCCGCGTTTACAGCCGCATCGCACCGCTGATCATGACGTTCTCTGTCGACAACGCCGGCAAGCAGTTCCATGCCGAAGACCTTCGGCGCTACGTCTTGGCCGTCGAACCTGAGATCGCACCCGGCAGCCCGGATCGAATTCTCCGCGCGCTGCGGCAGGAAGGCAGGCTCGATTATGTCGTGATCGACCGGCGGAATTCGCTCTACCAGTTCCGGGTTGTGCAGCCGAAGCCTTCACCACAACCGCAGCCCAGCTACTTTTTCAGGAGATGACATGACCGAGAAGATGATCAAAGACCTGACGCCGGGCGACCGTGTCGACATGATGGAAGGCGGCGTGGCGACCATCGTCAAGGTGGTGCGCACCGGCATCGTCGAGATCGCCGGCGACGTCGCCTACGACGTCACCTACCGCTACGAGGAAGGCGAGTCGACGATGTTCGCTGTTGCCGGCAAACACCTCGTCACCACGTTTGGAGCTACGCAATGAAGCTCGACGAGGACGAAGTCCTGTCGACAACGCCAGTGGCGCACGGTGCCTGCGTGATCCGCTGCACCGATCCACAGTGCGGCCTGCCGCACATTGTGTTCTTCGACGACAAACTTAATCCGCTGTTTCAATTTGCCGTGCCACCGGACGACCAGAATGGAAACGGATTCTTTGCAGCACTGAAGGCCGCGGTGGAGAAGAGAGACAGCTAATGATCGAGATCGTATGGCCGCAACAGTGGGCGGTGCCGGTGCAACTGATTGAGCGGTGGTTCGCAGAGGCCGTGTCCAAGATGCAGATTCCGCCGGGCCGGATTACCGCAAAAACACCACAGGCCATGGCCGAAGCACTTGAAGATATCGGCTGGATTGCCCTTGCAAGACAACAGCCGGTTGTGATACCACGAACTGGAAAGAGGATAGAAGACCATGAAGTTCGAACTGACCAAGTTCCCCGCCATCCGATACACGATGATGGAGAACCATCTGTTTGACATGCTGCCCAAGGAGGGCCGGCGTGACGACAGGAAAGTGACCAGCGCCTACCTTGTTGAGCAGCGACAGGCGCTGGGCGACTGGGACGTCATCAATCCGCGCAAGAACATCACAACGACGATGCAGCGGCTGCTGGAGAAGATCGACGACAACGAAGAGCCGTTTCGGATCGCCAAGGCGGAAAAGGAGACTGGTCACCACACGGTCGAGTACTGGCTGGAAGAGCGTCCGCCGGTCCGCAAAAAGCGCCGGGTGAACGGCCGATGAGCGCCGTCATCCTCGCTGTCGGATTCGCCGACGGATCGCCGTGCCCGCACGCCAACCACTGGCTGCAACACTTCGATCATGAAGCGGACAATGGACAGGGGCACGG
>Ga0190271_10002481_pt1 | contig 11211 bp, 8 predicted proteins | sample Popmic356T_FD_133747 | JGI IMG/M metagenome (GOLD analysis project Ga0190271, IMG submission 133747) | Populus adjacent soil microbial communities from riparian zone of Weber River, Utah, USA - 356 T | ecosystem: Environmental > Terrestrial > Soil > Riparian zone | place: USA: Utah | collected...
CGAATTTCCCTCCCGAGGGCAGACCCCGTGCCTATGGACTCGTGGCCTCGGCCGGCGCGATCGCAGTTGCCGCTGGACCCCTGATCGGCGGCTTCGTCACGACAAATTGGACCTGGAGATATGTGTTCGCAGGCGAGGTGGTGGTAGTGGCCGCCATCCTCCTGCTCACCCGCAGGATCCAGGACGCGCCACCCGAGGCGAAGCACCGGTTGGATCTGGTCGGAGCTGCCCTAACCGCGGCCGGGCTCGGTCTGGCTGTCTACGGCGTGCTTCGCTCCGGGGAGTGGGGCTGGATCCAGCCGAAACCCGGTGGCCCGGAATGGCTCGGGATCTCGCCGACCGTGTGGTTCATCCTGGCCGGAGCTCTCATCATCAGGATCTTCTTTGCCTGGGAGGCAAGGGTCGTGGCCCGCGGGCGGGAACCTCTGGTGAAGATCGAGATGCTGCGAAACGCCCAGCTCAACGGGGGCCTGACGATGTTCTTCTTCCAGTTCATGATCCAGGCCGGCATTTTCTTCACAGTCCCGCTCTTCCTCTCCGTCGCGCTCGGCCTCACCGCCCTGGAGACGGGTGTGCAATTGCTGCCTCTCTCGGTGGCGCTCCTGCTCACTGCGGTTGCCATCCCCAAGTACCGACCCCAGGCCGCGCCGCGCACTGTCGTGCGGTGGGGATTGATCGCACTGCTCGTCGGGGTCGTATCCCTCATCGCCGCCCTCGAGGTAGGTGTGGGGCCGGAGATCGTCGCGGTGCCCATGCTCCTCACCGGGCTGGGTGTCGGCGCCCTGGCGTCACAGTTGGGGGCGGTAACGGTGTCGGCCGTGCCCGACAAGGAAACGGGCGAGGTGGGCGGTCTCCAGAACACGATGACCAATCTGGGAGCATCCCTGGGCACGGCGCTGGCCGGCTCGATCTTGATTGCCGCCCTGACCACGGCGTTCGTTCAGGGGATACAGGACAACCCGGATGTTCCCCCCGAGGTGTCATCTGGAGCTGAGGTCGAGCTCGCAGCAGGAATCCCATTTGTCTCCGATGCTCAGCTCGAGTCGGCGCTCGATGATGCCGGTGTTCCGTCGAGCGTGGCCGAGGCCATCCTCGCCGAGAACGAACAGGCGCGCATCAATGGTCTACGGGCGAGTCTGTCGGTTCTGGCCGCCTTTGTCGTGCTGGCCCTGTACTTCACCCGCTTGATCCCGATGGAGCCTGTAGGCACGCCTTCGGTGATCCCTGTCGAAGTCTGACCCCGGCGGTCAGCCCAAACCCGGGTGCTTCTCTCCGGACGGCTCCCACGCCGGCGCCGACACTTCGGAGATGTGGGGTCGGTCGGCGGCAGTCACCCAGAACCCGATCAGCGCGGCCGCGATCTCGGGATGGGGATTGTGGGCTCGGTGCACGACCCCGATCGGCTCGGTGTAGACGTCACCCGCCGAATAGTGATCGGTTCGTCCCTCGTACTGCAGGGACACGATTCCCCGGAGCAACACGAAATAGACGATCCCGTTGTGGACATGCCACGACGCGGTGCGGCCGGGATTCAGCTCGGACAGCTGGATGTTGACCCGCGCCTCGGGATCGCGCGGTAGACGGGTCTCTATCTCGTCGAAAAGAGCTTGACGAATGTGTGAGCCGTCTGCGGGGATGAGACCCGATGTGCGGAGAGCGAGGGTCGCCGGGTCGACCTGATATTCCCTCATAGCCCGTACATCGTGTCCTGGATCAGATGGTCGACCACCGCTTCCAACGCTTCCTGCTCACCTGCTCCGGCAGCTACGGCGGCCCCGTGGACGGCGAGTTGGCGATGGGCACTGGTCCCCTCGTTGATGATCGTGCGCATGTGTCGCAACTCTTCGATGACGTCGAATTCGAGGGCGTCCTGGGCCAGCATCTCGATGATCTCTTCGACGAGGTCGGCGATCGGGACAAGCTCGCCGCGACCGAAGTCGATCAGGGAACCGTCCGTCCCGTATCGCTGCGCCCGCCACATGTTCTCGGAGATGAGGAATGGGGAATAGACACGCCATCTCTGATTGCGCCGTCGAAGCCGGAACAGAAACCCGAGCAAGCACAGGTAGAAGGCCGCCACGGTCATGGCGTCGTCGAGCCGGGTGCAGACGTCGCTGACCCTCATCTCCAGGGTCGGGTAGCGAGCGGAGGGCCGGATGTCCCACCACAGCTTGGTGGCGTCCTCGATGATCCCGGCTTCCACCAGGATGTTGACGGTTCGTTCGTACTCACCCCAGGACTCGAACTCCTCGGGCACCCCGGTCCGGGGCATGTTCTTGAAGATGATCGGGCGATAGGCGAGGAGCCCGGTGTCAGTTCCGGCCCAGAATGGAGAAGACGTGCTGAGGGCGAAGATGTGAGGGAGCATGTAGCGGATCTGATTCATCAGGTCGATGCGGAGGTGCTCGTCCTCGATCCCCACATGCACGTGCATCCCGCAGATGACCATCTGTCGAGCGACGACCTGGTAATCGGCGGCGATGCGCTGATATCTGGGCTGCTCGGTCGGTTCCTGTTCCATCCAATTGGCGAAGGGGTGGGTCGAGGCGGCGATGATCGCTGCCCCATATTCCTCGACCACGCCTGAGAGGTCACGGCGGAGGCCGGAGAGGTCGTCGCGAGCGTCGGACAGCTTGGCGCAGACCTTTGTGCCGACCTCGATCTGAGCTTTGAGGAACTCGGGCGCCACCTGTGGCCCGAGCACTTCCCGCAATGAATCCCACAACTCAGGAGGCGGGTCCTTGACCAGGTCCCTGGTCTGGCGATCCACGACCAGGTATTCCTCTTCGATGCCGATCGTGAATGCGGGCCGGTCGATCACATGCGAAACCTAGAGGGCGGTGCTGATGACATGAAGCCTGGCCCGGGAGCATTCCTCGCGGACGTGACACCCGTCGAGATGATCGTTGACAAGACCCATCGCCTGCATGAACGCATAGACGGTTGTCGGGCCGACGAAGGACCACCCCCGCTTCTTCAGATCCTTGGAGAGAGCGGTCGAGACCTCGGTCGTTGCCAGGATCTCGATCGGTGGAGGCGTCTCGGGGCCGGCCCAGGACCAGAAGTAGGCAGCGAGAGAGCCCCGCTCCTCGATCAGTTCGAGGGCGCGGCCTGCATTGTTGATCGTCGAGCGGATCTTTCCCTGGTGGCGGACGATCCCGGCGTCTGCCAGAAGCCGTGCCACGTCCTCCTCTCCGAACCCGGCCACAGAGGCAGGATCGAATCCGGCGAACCCGGTTCTGAAGTTCTCCCGCTTGCGGAGGATCGTGAGCCAGGAGAGACCTGCCTGAAAGCCCTCGAGACAGATCTTCTCGAAGAGCCGGTTGTCGGCCGTGACCGCCCGACCCCACTCGTCGTCGTGGTAGTCCCGATAGACGTCAGGCTCGGCTCCCCACCAGCAGCGGGGCACTCCATCGTCGCCGATGACCAGGTCCATGGGGAGACACTATTTGATGGTTTGTTTCTCGATTCTTTAGCTTGCACTGTCCCCTTCGGACCTAAGTTGTCTCCATGAGATCGAAGACGGTCCGGGATGCGTTGTCGGGCGCTGTGTCCGCCGCAGTCGCTCTCGGGGTGTCCGAGTTGGCCGCCGGATTGCTCGGTCTGCCGTCACTGATCGAGGGCATGGGCAACTGGGTGATCGACGTGGTTCCGACTCCACTCAAGGAATGGGCCATCGCCACCTTTGGCACCAACGACAAGCTGGTCCTTCTCATCGGGATCATCGTGGTGACGATTCTCCTCGGGGCGTTGGTGGGTGTTCTCGCTCGTGATCGCTTTGGGATCGCGACAGGAGTGTTCATCGGGTTCGCCGCCGTGGCCTCCCTTGCTGCATTGAACGACCCAAGCGTGTCCCTGGGGGTGGCGGTGATCCCGGCCGGATTGGCGGCCATCACCGGTCTGGTGACACTGCAATGGTTGTACAGGCAGAGCGCCGAGCCCTCCGTGCTTCAGACTGAAAGTGATGACCCGGGGGGCGTCTCACGACGCGGCTTCGTCATTGGCTTGGTCTCCCTATTCGGAGTAGCGGCGCTGTCTGCCGGCATCGGGCGTGCGCTGGTGAATCGCTCCACGCGTTCGGCGGCGGGTCGGGGCGATGTCGCCCTTCCCGCAGCCACCGAGGTGCTCCCCGCGGTCCCCGAAGCAGCCGAGCTTGGGGTCGAAGGGCTGAGCTCGGTGATCACGCCCAACGAGACTTTCTATCGGATCGATACCGCATTCCTCGGCGTCCCCCGTGTCGACATCCAGGAGTGGGCCCTCTCCATCGAAGGGAGGGTCGACAGCCCCTATTCGATCTCGTACTTCGATCTTCTCGACATGCCAATGGTGGAGAAAGACCTGACCCTGTCATGTGTCTCCAACGAGGTCGGTGGTGACCTGGTTGGGAATGCTCGTTGGCTCGGTGTGCCCCTGACCGAGGTCCTCGATCGTGCGGGGATACGTGACGACGCGGAGCAGCTGGTCGGCCGCTCGGTCGACGATTTCACGGTCGGCTTCCCGGTCGAAGCCGTCTACGACGGCCGGGACGCCCTGCTCGCCGTGGGAATGAACGGCGAGCCACTGCCGATGGAACACGGATTCCCGGCCCGTCTGGTCGTGGCGGGCCTTTACGGCTACGTCTCTGCGACCAAATGGCTCTCGTCGATCGAGCTGACCGGATGGGATGAGTTCGATGCCTACTGGATTCCTCGGGGCTGGGCGAAGGAGGCACCGATCAAGACCCAGAGTCGGATCGATACTCCGACTCAGGGTGCGTCGGTGACGCCGGGGATGCGACAGGTCGCCGGTGTGGCTTGGGCGCCGCATCGAGGCATCTCCAAAGTGGAAGTGAAATTGGGAGAGGACGCCGAGTGGGTGGAAGCCCGGCTCACCGAGCCGTTGTCTGACAATTGCTGGCGGCAATGGGTGGTTGACTGGGAAGCCCCGGCCGGGACCCACCAGATCCAGGTGCGGGCCACCGATGGTGAAGGTGACGTCCAGACCGACGAGCCACGTCCACCTGCGCCGGACGGCGCCACCGGCTGGCACACCGTTCGAGTCAGCGTGGGGTAGTCACACCTGATCGGTTGCGGTGACGGCCCAGGAGAGACCGAGGTCGCCGCTGGACAAGACAAGACGGAGCAGCCACCCCGTCTCCGGGCTGCCGTCGTCGAACCAATACCAGCTGAGACCGGCGACAGCGTTGCCCATGGATTCGGGGTCTGCCGGCCAGTCAAGGTCGGTGAGCATCGCCACCGCCCACCAGGCCAGATAGCGACCGGCGGCGGCGCCCCTGCGGCGACCGTGTGCCCCGCCCGACGATGCGGCCCAGGCCATCCACGCCAGACCATGGCCGGGATCGATCGTGGCGATGCGCGCTCGCGTCATGCCCAGGGCCGCGATCGCAGCCAGGTGGTCGCCCTCGACGGCCGCCGTCTGTGATCGTCCGTTGGACTGATCGGTCCAGGGCTCGACGAGATCTCCCAGGGCGGCCAGGGAATCGCTGTCGTCGATCGTGGCCACCTCATCGGGCAGGGCGACCTCGCCGGTGTCGGGTATCGGTGGCGCGGGCGCCTCGACCTTGTCCTTCTTGTAAGTGGCCGTCGGATACACCGGTTCCCAGGTCAGGAGGGTCGCGGGCAGGTCGGGGATGGTCACATCCACCTTTTCCCCACGGACCACCCTCTCTGCGGCAACCGTGTCCCGCTCGGGCCCGGGAGGGAGGGTCGGGGCCAACTCGACCCAGGTCTTCGTGCTGGCCGCGACCTCGGGCAGAGGGCCCAAGGCGAAGCGCGACTGGCCCTCGGCAACCACGGGTCCGGCGATCGGAGCCGGAGCCTCCAACACGAGCCGATATCGAATGTGCTCCTCGACGCCCCAGACCTGTTTTCCCCTACCTACTGCCTCGGCGCACCGATGCCGGAGCTCGATGAGGTCGTCCCAGCTCCGGCTGGAGCAGAGCCCGTCGACGATCCGGAGCAACTCATCGGTGTCCGACGATTCGATTGCTTCGATGGCCCGTGGGGAGATCACGGCTTGGGCCCGGTGGAAACCGGCAGATCACGTCTCGACCAATCCGAGAACGAGCCGATGTAGACATCCGGCATGGGCCGACCGGCGATGACCAGCGCCAGGGCACCATGGCAGGCGTTCACCCCGCTGCCGCATGAAACGACCCCACCGCTGGGAAAGTCCCGATAGGCGTCGGCCAGTTCTCTGCTCGCCCTGAATCGTCCGTCGTCGAGATGACCCGAGAGTGGATAGTTCACCGCGCCTGGGATGTGCCCCGCCTTGGGGTCGATCGGCTCGGTCTCTCCCCGGTAACGCTCTGGTGACCTGAGATCGGCGAGGAATCGTCCCTGCAAATCGTCATATCGAACCACCCCGGTGTACCCGGCGACCTCACGGTATGCGGTCGACTCCGGCGTGACCGAGCCAGTGTCGATGGAAAAGCCGTTGCCGACCCAGTCCTGAAGACCCCCGTCCAGGACCCTGACTCCGCCGGGATGACCGATCGACTCCAGCATCCACCACATCCGTGCCGCCACTGCTCCGCTCTGGTCGTCGTACACCACCACGGCGTCATCTGGAGAGAGGCCGAGACGACCCAGGGTGGCGACGAAGTCTGAGATATGCGGGAGTGGATGCCGCCCATCTCCTTCGCTTCCGGCCAGATCGCGGTCGAGATCGACGAAGACGGCACCCGGGATGTGCCCTTGCTCGTAGGACTCGCGACCCGGGGTGGGCGCGGTCAGCGACCAGCGGAGATCGAACAGCCTGACCTCGCCGAGGAGCCGGCTCAGCTCAGTCGCCGAGATCAGTGGGTGGTGTCTTGGGCTCATCCCTGCCTCTGAGCTCGTCGCCGAGACCGGAGACGGTCGTGCCGAGGGCGGCGGCGAACGATCCAGCTGCCCGTTTCAGGCTCGCCCGGGTGTCGGGGTCACTGAGGGCGGCCGAAAAGGATGCCGCGACCTGATCCCAGGCGCCCGCCAGGGTGGACAGCGCCTCCTTGACCTCTTCTTCTGTGGGGCCGGTGTCGGTTGCGGCTTGCCGGTACGCGCTCCACAGACGGTCCTTGAGGGATGACCATGCGACAGAGGCGGCGTCCCAGGGGTCTGTCTCCCCGTTCGACGTAGGATCGGGCTGGTGCGTGTCCACCTTCTCGATGGTACCTACGAGCTGTTTCGCTCCCACTACGGGCGCAGGGACACGGTCATCGGCCCCGACGGGGCCGATCTAAAAGCGACTCTCGGGATCGTGGAATCGACGCTCGCCCTGCTCCGTGAGCCGGATGTGACACATCTGGGGGCGAGTTTCGACACTGTGATCGAGTCCTTTCGCAACGTCATGTTTCCGGCATACAAGTCCTCTGCGGGCATGGATCCCGACCTGCTCGCCCAGTTCCCCATCGCCGAAATCGCCCTGGAGGCAATCGGAGTCGTGGTGTGGCGAAACATCGAGTTCGAGGCGGACGATGCCATCGCCACCGCGGCGATCCGATGGGTCGAGGACGTAGAGCAGGTGGTCATCGCCACGCCGGACAAGGACCTGAACCAGTTGGTGATAGGGGAGCGGATCGTCACTTACAACCGGCGGGAGCAGAAGATCCTCGACGAGGCGGCGGTGGTGGAGAAGTTCGGGATCCATCCTGAGTCGATACCCGACTATCTGGCTCTGGTCGGCGACACCGCCGACGGGGTGCCGGGTTTGCCGGGATGGGGGGCGAAGTCGGCGGCGACTGTGCTCTCCCGCTATCCCCGTCTTGAATTGATCCCCGAATCGGCTGCCGACTGGGAGGTCACGGTGCGCAGCGCCGACAAGCTCGCAGACGTGCTCCGGGAGAATCAGGAGGCGGTGCATCTCTTTCGCGAGCTGACCACCCTGCGCCTCGACGTGCCGATCGAGGAGTCGCTGGCCGATCTCGAGTGGATGGGAGTGCCCCGTGCCCGCTTCGAAGACTTCTGTGCCACTGTCGGATTCGACCCCGGTTCGATCCGGGTCCATCGCTGGGCGGACTAGCTCCTAGGCCGCCGCCTCGGGCTCTTGGTCCGCGCCGGTGAACTGGGAGTTGTAGAGGGCGGCGTATGAGCCGCCGAGGGCGATGAGCTCGTCGTGGTTGCCCTGTTCGACAATGCGGCCAGTCTCCATCACCAGGATGAGATCCGCGTCGCGAATGGTCGACAGCCGGTGGGCGATGACGAAGCTGGTGCGGTCGGTGCGCAATGCGGCCATGGCATGTTGGAGCAAGGCCTCGGTGCGGGTGTCGACCGAGCTCGTGGCCTCGTCCAGGATCAGGAGGGCAGGGTCGGCGAGGAATGCACGTGCAATGGTGATGAGCTGCTTCTCGCCTGCACTCACGTTGCTCCCCTCGTCGTCGATCATCGTGTCGTAGCCATCGGGAAGGCTGTGCACGAAGCGATCGACGAAAGTGGCACGGGCCGCCTCGAGGATCTCGTCCTCGGTGGCATCGGGCCGCCCGTAGGCGATGTTCTCTCGGATCGTCCCCCGGAACAGCCACGTGTCCTGCAACACCATTCCGATCTCGGAACGGAGGTCCGCCCGGCGCATGTCTGCGATGTCGATGTCATCGAGGGTGATCCGCCCCGAGTCCAACTCGTAGAACCGCATGATCAGATTGACGAGGGTGGTCTTGCCGGCGCCGGTCGGCCCGACGATCGCCACCGTCTGCCCGGGCTCGACCTTCAAGGAAAGATCCTCGATGAGCGGCCGTTCTTCGTCGTAGCGGAACGACACCTGCTCGAAGGCGACCCGCCCATGCGGGTCCTCGACCATGACCGGCTGGTGGTCGTCGGGGATCTCCTCGTCGGCATCGAGCAGCTCGAAAACTCGCTCTGCCGACGCCACCCCCGACTGCAAGAGGTTGATCATCGATGCGATCTGGGTGATGGGCTGGGCGAACTGGCGCGAATACTGGATGAATGCCTGGACGTCACCAAGGGTCATCGTTCCGCTGGCCACCCGTAAGCCGCCCACCACGGCGACGATCACGTAGTTCAGGTTCCCGATGAACATCATGATCGGCATGATCAAGCCCGAGAGGAACTGGGCCGAGAAGCTGGACTCGTACAGAGCCTCGTTCTCCTGCTCGAAGCTCGCCTGAACCTCGCGCTGGCGGCCGAACACCTTGACCAGGCTGTGACCGGTGAAGGTCTCCTCGATCTCGGCGTTGAGCGTTCCCGTGCGACGCCACTGAGCGACAAAGTGTTTCTGCGATCGCTTCATCACCGTCCCGGCAACGATCATGGTGAGCGGGATCGTTACCAGGGCGATCAGCGCCAGGGTTGGCGAGATGTAGAACATCATCCCGACCACGAATATGACGGTGAGAACCGAGTTCAACATCTGGCTCATCGTCTGTTGCAGGCTCTGGGACACGTTGTCGATGTCATTGGTGACCCGGCTCAACAACTCACCGCGGGGTTGGCGGTCAAAGAAACGGAGCGGAAGCCGGTTGATCTTGTCCTCGACCTCTGACCGCATCCTGAAGATGGTGTTCTGGACGACGTCGTTGAGCAGATAGCCCTGTAGGTAGCCGAGCAAGGCCGAGGCGACATAGATGGCGAGAACGATGAGGAGCACCGTCCCCAAAGCGCGAAAGTCGATGCCCTGGCCCGGGACCACGTCTACCGCAGACAGCAAGTCGGCCGTCTGACCCTGGCCGGCGGCGCGTGCCGCGTCGATCGCCTCGGCCTTGGTCATCCCCGCTGGGAGCCGCCTGCCGATGGCACCGGCAAAGATGATGTCGGTGGCACGGCCCAACACCTTGGGCCCGATCGCGGACAGACCGACGCTGAGCACTGCGGCGACGAGCACGGCGATGACCCTGGGACACTGGGGTCGGAGACGGCCGAGCAGTCTCTTCGCCGACGGACCGAAATCCATCGACTTCTGACCGATCATCCCGCCCCCGAAGGGCCCACGACCAGGCCCGGGCCCTGCTACGACACGTTCGGTGGTCTTCATCGTCCGATCGCTCATGAGGCCACCTCGGCTCTCAACTGCGATTCGACGATCTCGACGTATGTCGGGCACGTCGCCAGGAGCGACTCATGGCTCCCGAGACCGACCACAGCTCCGTCCTCGAGAACGAGGATCTGGTCGGCGTTGGCGATCGTCGACACGCGTTGGGCGACGATCACCACCGTGGAGTCAGCGGTGTAGGGCTTGAGAGCCCGACGGAGCCGGGCATCCGTGGCCAGGTCGAGGGCGGAGAACGAGTCGTCGAAGAGGTAGATCTCGGGACGGCGGATCAAGGCTCGTGCGATGGCGAGCCGCTGACGCTGGCCTCCGGAGACATTGGTGCCGCCTTGTGCAATCGGCGCCTCGAGCCCGCCCTCCATCGCCGCCACGAAATCCCGGGCCTGGGCGATCTCGAGGGCAGTCCACATCTCCTCTTCAGTGGCATCGGGCTTTCCGTATCTCAGGTTGCTGGCAACAGTCCCCGAGAAGAGATATGCCTGCTGGGGGACGAGACCGATCTTCGACCACAACGTGTCTGCGTCCAGATCACGAACGTCCACGCCGTCGACGAGCACCGTTCCCTCGGTGGTGTCGATCAGACGGGGGATGAGCGTCAGCAGAGTCGTCTTGCCGGCACCGGTCGACCCGATGATGGCCGTGGTCTGGCCGGGCCGGGTCACCAAGCTGACGTCATCGAGGACGGGATGGGTGGCGCCCGGATACGTGAGTCCGACTCCGCGCAGCTCGAGCTCTCCGTGACGGTCGACCTCGGTCACACCGGACTCGGGAAGCACGACCGACGAGTCGGTGTCGAGCACCTCGGCGATGCGGTCCGAGCTGACCGCCGCCCGGGGGATCATCACCAGCATGAAGGTGGCCATCATCACCGACCACAGGATCTGGATCAGATAGGAGAGGAAGGCAGTGAGGGCTCCGATCTCCATGGCGCCTGATTCGATCCTCATGGCGCCGAACCAGAGCACGGCCACGCTGGACACGTTCATGACCAGCATCAACACCGGGAACATGGCCGCCATCCAGCGTCCGACCTCCAACGAGACGTCGGTGAGCTCGGTGTTGGCCCGGCCAAACTTCTCCGTTTCGTATGGCTCACGGACGAAGGCGCGGAGCACCCTGATTCCGGAGGTCTGCTCACGGAGGACCCGGTTCACCGTGTCGATGCGAGCCTGCATCAAGCGGTATCCGGGCACCATGTGGGAGACGATGAAGCCGATCGCCGCACCCAGGACC
>Ga0190271_10002482_pt1 | contig 11211 bp, 10 predicted proteins | sample Popmic356T_FD_133747 | JGI IMG/M metagenome (GOLD analysis project Ga0190271, IMG submission 133747) | Populus adjacent soil microbial communities from riparian zone of Weber River, Utah, USA - 356 T | ecosystem: Environmental > Terrestrial > Soil > Riparian zone | place: USA: Utah | collected...
AGCGCCCGGGCGCGCGCCCAGGCGCTTTCCCAGCGGAACGTCTGCACGGCCGGGTTGGAATCGAGCACGTCCAGCGCAGCCAGCGCACGGTCCGGATCGCGGTTCGCCAGCAGTTCTTCGGCCAGCGCCACGCGATTGATCGCGTCGCGCACGGGGTAGCCCGAGCCCTCGTGCTCGTCGAGATCGCGTTCGAGCACCGCCACGGCGTCGGCATGCTCGCCGCGCAGGCGGTGCGTGGGCGCGACGAAGTCCCAGTAGCGCGGGTACGGCGACGCAAGGCGACCATCGCGCAGCAGCACGCTCTCCCACAGGAGGCGCGCCTCGTCCGGCCGGTCCGTCTCCAGCAGAAGGCGCGCTCGGATCAAGGTGACGAACGGTACCGACGCTGCGCCGGCACCCTGCGGCGTGGCCATCGCCGCAGCCTCCTCGGCGAAGCGCAACCCCTCGAGCGGACGGCCCGTGCGCCAATGGAAGATGGCGCGCCAGACCAAGTCCTGCGAGAGCCGGATCGACGGCGCGCGTCCGGCGGCCTGCATCAGCTCGGCGACACGCGCGTACGCTTGGTCAGCGGCGTGCGGCTGCCCCAACTCGTTGAGCATCAGGCCCTTGCCGCGCAGGTACGCCATCTCCCGCATGCGGCGCATCAGCACCGGCGCCACTTCGTTGGCGGCCTCGATGTCGTGCAACGCCTCGCGATACCGGCCCGCCTCGTGCAGTGCCGCGGACCGCTCGAACAGGCACAACGAGCGCACGCTGCGGCTGCCTTCCTCGGCGGGCAACGTCGCCAGGGCGCGATCGACCCGGGTCAGGCCATCAGCGGCGGAGGGTTCCTGTGACCGGCCCAGGCACAGCGCCAAGGCACGCGACACGGGATCGTCGATCTTGGCCGCCGCGGCGGCGATGGCCTGCAGGTTGCGTCGTCCCTCGTCTTCGCGGCCGAGCGCAAAGTTGAGGTTGGCGAGCAGGTCGTTCAGCGGGACGAGCACGTCGGGCACGTCGAAGAACAACTGCTCGGCGCGGCGCTGGGCGCGGTCGACACGCGCTGCCGGGTCGGACGGCTGCCCGGGTTCGTCGACCTGCCCGAGTTGCTCTTCCATGAACTGCGCCACGGCCTCGGCGTTGGCCCGTTGCCGCGTCGCCAGGTCGCGCTCGCGTTCGGCCTCGCGGCGCTGCTGCTCGGCCACACCCGCGGTGGTGACGATGGCCACCATGGCCGCCGTCGCCAGCGCGACACCGACCTTGTGCCGGCCGACAAACCGGTTCGCCCGGTACGTCCACGAGTCGGGCCGCGCGCTCACCGTCTGCCCGTCGAGGTGGCGCCGCAAGTCGTCGGCGAAAGCCGCCGCGGTCGTGTAGCGCTCGCCCGGCTCGGCGCGCAGGGCCTTGGCGAGGATGTTTTCCAGGTCGCCAGCCAGCGTGTGGGCCAGCCGCGCCGGCGAGCTGCCGCGTGCGGCCGCAGCGGCTTGCAGTTGGTCCCCGGCGCGCCGGCCGGGGTCGACGACGACGCGGCTGGCCAGCGGCAGCTCACCCGCCGTCGGCACCTGCCTGCCCTGGGCATCCACACGCGGCTGCTGGCCGGTGAGCAGCAGGTACAGCAGCAGGCCGAGCGCGTAGACGTCGGTGGCAGTCGTCACTGTATCGCCGCGGATCTGCTCGGGGGCGGCGTACTGCGGCGTGAGCAGACGCCCGCCCTCGCGCGTGAGTTCGGTCGCCTCGCCCGGTGCGTCCTCGTCGTCGAGCAGCTTGGCGATGCCGAAGTCGAGCAGCTTTACCTCGGCCTCGTTGTCGACCATCACGTTGCTCGGCTTGAGGTCGCGGTGCACGACCAGTTGCGCGTGCGCGTGCTGTACCGCCTGCAACACCTGGTCGAAGAGTTTCACCCGCGCACGCGTGCCGAGCCGGCGAGCGTCGCACCACTGGTCGATGCGCTCGCCGGCCACGTGCTCGAGCACGAGATAGGGCTGACCGTCGTCGGTCAGCCCGGCGTCGACCAGCCGCGCGATGTGCGGGTGCGAAAGGCGCGCCAGGATTGCGCCCTCGCGCTCGAAGCGAGCCGCCAAGGCACGTTGCACGAGGCCGGCATGCAGCAGCTTGACCGCCGCCCGGCCCTCGAAGCGCCCGTCGCTTCGTTCGGCCAGCCACACCGTGCCCATGCCGCCCTCGCCGAGCGGTTCGATCAAGGTATAGGCACCGATGCGCTGTCCGCTCAGCGCTTGCAGCGTCACCGACGGCACAACGTCTTCCAGCATCCTGGCAGCCGCAGCGACGACACCGGCCGCGCCGCCGGCCAGCAGCGCACGCAACTCGGCGGCGAGTTCGGCGTCGCGCCCGGCCAGCGCGTCGAGCCAGGCTTCGCGCTGGCCGGGCGGCACGTCGAGCACCTGGTCGAGCCAGGGGCTCAGGCGCAGCCAGCGTTGCGAGTCGATGCTCATCTGCGCGCTGGCGTCAGGTCCGGCCCCCGAGCAGGCGGCGGATCTGGCGCGGCAGCACTTCAGCCGCGGTGGCGATCAGCAGGCCGACGGTGGAGGCAATGAAGGCAATGGCGATGAAGAACATGGCAGGCTCCCAGGTTGCGCCGGCCGCTGCTGATTGCAGTGCCTGGCTACTGGGAATAGCGTGAACGCGGGGCGAAACCCGACATCGTCCTTGCTTCGCCGACACCACCCGAACGGAACAGGTCAATTGGAGGTCGTGTGCTGCAGCCACAGCCGCGCCTTCTCCCAATCGCGCTGCACCGTGCGCTCCGAGACGCCGCGCAGCGCCGCGATCTCGCCGAAGCTGAGGCCGCAGAAGAACTTGAGATCCACCACTTCGGCCAGCAGCGGCTCCACCTGCGCCAGCGCATCGAGCGCGTCGCTGAGGGCGTCGAGCGGCGCCGCGTCGGCCGCCTGCTCGGCAATGCTCGTATCGAGCTCGGTGAAGTCCAGGCCACCGCCACGCTTGTCGGTCTGACGGCGCCGCACGTGGTCGATGACCAGACTGCGCATGGCGCGCGCGGCATAGGCCATGAACCTCGCCTTGTCGGGGAAGGCCGCGCCGTCGGCGCCGGCCAGGCTGAAGTACGCTTCGTGCAGCAGCGTCGTCGCGCCGAGCGTCTGGGCGCTGCTCATGCGCACTTCGCGCCGCGCCAGGCGGTGCAACTCGCCGTACAGCGCGCCGAACAAGGCCGATCGCGCCGCGGCGTCGCCTTGCTGCGTGGCGGCTACCAACTCCTCGATCGTCGCCATACGCTATCACCTCCTCGCAGTCGCAAGCATTGCGCAGCTGGCAGGTGAGCGCAAGGACGCCGCGGGACGCCGCGGGACGCCGCGCGCGGCGCCTGACTCCGTCGTTGGCGTCAGGGCGCGCCATACGTTTCAAGTGTGCGGGCTGTCGCACTCCACCGCCCCGCGCCGGTGCGCAGCGGTCTACTCGCGGGTGGCGAGCCAGATGCTCGGCAGGATCAGCGCTCCGCCCACCGCGTGGTGCCAGCCCGGCACTTCGCCCAGTACCCACCACGCGCCCGCGGCGCCGTAGACCGGCGCCAGGTACAACATCAGCGCGGTGCGCGAGGCACCCAGCTCGCGCTGCATGAACGAGAACGCCGCGTAGGACAAGGCCCCCGGCAGCACCGCCGCCGCCACCATCAGCCCGAAGGCACGCGCGCTGAAGGGGTGGCGCGGCGCGATCGCCCACTCCAGCGCGGTGAACGGCAGCAGCACGAGCACGCCGCCGGCGATGATCGCGGCCAGCCGTTCGGCCGGGCCCAGTTGCGAACTCCAGCGGCGCAGCAGGACCGAGTAGGCGACCCACGAGATCGCCGCGACGACGATCCAGGCGTCACCCGCGTTAAAGCGCACCTGGATCAGGCTGGAAACATCGCCCTTGGCGATGACGTAGAGCACGCCGACCAGCGCCAGCACGACGCCGGCGACGCGCTGGGCCGACATGCGTTCGTTCAGCAGGTGCGCGCTGACGACGGCGATCGCGACCGGCGACGCGGCGTAGATCAGCGCGATGTTGGTCGAGGTCGTGTCCTGACCGCCCTGGTAGACAAAGGCGCCGCAGATCCACATGCCCAGGCCCCCGAGTACGAGCAACTGCTTCCACTCGCTGCGCCAGGGTGCGCCGTCGCGCAGCAGTCCGCGCCCGACGAAGGGCAACATCAGCAACAAGGCGAAGCTCCAGCGCCCCAGCGCGAGCAGGTGCGGCGCGACGACACCGTCGGCGGCACGGGCAATCAGATAGTTCGACGACCAGAGCGCTGGCACCACCCAGAGCAGCACGCGCGCGAGCCGCTGGTTCCGGGCGTCGCCGGTCGTCATGGGCCGTGTTGCGCCATCGGCTCGCCCATGCGCACCGCACCCGCGGGCGCCCAGGCCGGGTTGAACCGCAGCGGGCCTTTGGGGAACAGCAGCACGACCGTCGAGCCGAGCAGGAAACGCCCCATCTCGGCGCCACGCGGTAGGTCGATCGCCTGGCCGGTGTAGTCCCAGTCGCGCAGCCGGCCCGGGCGCGGCGGGTTGACGACGCCATGCCAGACGGTGGCCATGCTGCCGACGATGGTGGCGCCGACGAGCACGAGCGCGAAGGGGCCGCGCTCGCTGTCGAAGACGCAGACCACACGTTCGTTGCGCGCAAACAGGCCCGGCACGCCGCGCGCGGTGGTCGGGTTGACCGAGAACAATGCACCCGGCACGTGCACCATGCGCAGCAACCGGCCGGCACAGGGCATGTGGATCCGGTGGTAGTCCTTCGGGCTCAGGTAGAGCGTGGCGAAGTGGCCGCCGTGGAAGTGCGCCGCGAGCGCACCGTCGCCGCCCAGCAGTGCGGTGGTGCTGTAGTGGTGGCCCTTGGCCTGGAAGATGCGCTCGCCGTCGATCGCGCCGAGCTGGCTGATGGAACCGTCGACCGGGCACAGCAGCCCGGCCGGCGCGAGCGGCCGCGCACCGGCCCTCAGCGCGCGGGTGAAGAACTCGTTGAAGCTCTTGTAGTGCGCGATGTCGGGGTCGGCGGCTTCGGCCATGTCGACGCCGTAACGGCCGACGAACCAGCGGATCAGCGCGGTCGTCGCCGACCCGCTGCGCGCCGACGCGATACGCCCCGCCAGCAGCGTCAGCGCCTGCTTGGGCAACAGGTACTGTGGCAGGACCGCGAGCCGGTCCGACATCAACGCAGCGGCGACAATTGGCGCAGCGCCTTCACCGCACCGGCGCCGACCGACGCGCCGAAACGTTTGGCCAGCCGCTCGGCGACGTTTTCACGCGGCGTGTAGTCGACGATCTCTTCGGCTTTCACGACCTCGCGCGCCACGTAGTCGAGGTTGCCGAGCTCGTCGGCGAGACCCTGGCGAATCGCTTCTTCGCCGTTCCAGAACAGGCCCGAGAAAGTCTGCGGCGTTTCCTTCAGGCGATTGCCACGGCCTTCCTTGACGACGGCGATGAACTGCTGGTGGATCTGGTCGATCATCGCCTTGGCGTAGGCGCGCTGCTTTTCGTCCTGCGGCGAGAACGGGTCGAGCATGCCCTTGTTCTCGCCCGCGGTGAGCAGGCGGCGTTCGATGCCGAGCTTGTCCATCAGGCCGACGAAGCCGAAGCCGTCCATCAGCACCCCGATGCTGCCGACGAGGCTGGCCTTGTCGACGTAGATCTCGTCCGCCGCGACCGCGATGTAATACGCGCCCGAGGCGCACATTTCCTCGACCACGGCGTAGACCTTCTTCTTGTGCAAGGCCTTCAGACGCTTGATCTCGTCGTAGACGATGCCGCTCTGCACCGGGCTGCCGCCGGGTGAATTGATGCGCAAGACCACGGCCTGTGCGCCCGGGTCCTCGAAGGCGGTCTTCAGCGACGACACCAGCAGCTCGGCGCTCGTCTCGCCCTCGGCATCGATCTCGCCCCGCACCTCCACGAGCGCGGTGTGCGGGGTCGACGGCGTCGACAGGCTGGCGCGCTGCGAGAACACGGCCCAGGCCACAGCCAGCGCCAGGCCGAGCCAGGCGAGTCGGAAGAAAACACGCCAGCGGCGTTCGCTACGGCGGTCGGCGAGCAGTTCGCGCGTGAGCTGCTCGATCCCGGCCTCGACGCGGCCACTGAGCAGCGGGGCGGAAGTTGCGGGGACGGGCGGCGGTGCGGGCGCAGCGTTTTGGGGATCGAGTGGGTCGTTCATGCGGGTGTCCCTGGGCTGCTGCCGGTGTCGGGAGCAAGGGGTGGATCGGGTTCGTCGAAACGAACCGGCTGGATATCGCGGGAAGGATACCAATGCACCTGGCCCGCGACTTCACGCACCTGCAGCGGCGTAAGCTTGCCGCGGCCGCAGGGGCCGCCGACACACTGGCCATCGCTCGGCTCGTAGGTGGCACCGTGGATCGAGCAGACGATGAAACGTCTGTCGGCGTCGAGGAACTGGCCTTCCTGCCAGTCCATCTCGGTCGGCACGTGCAGGCAGCGGTTCAGGTAGCCGACGACCGCGCCGTCGAAACGCAGCACGAAGGCACGCGCCGGGCGGCCGTACTCCATCACGTCGAACACATGGGCCTTGCCGGCTTCTTCGAGCTCGGCGGATTCGCACAACACTTCGGCCGCTTCATCCATGGCCGGCCAGCCAATCGTGCAGCTCACGCACCGAGTGCGCGACAAAAAGCGGCGACAGCGCCTCGAATGCCGCGTGTTCGTGCGCGCCGTAACTTACCGCCACGCTGGGCACCCCGGCGTTGGCGGCCATCTGCAGGTCGTGGGTGGTGTCGCCGATCATCAAGGTGCGCGCCGGGCTGGTGCCCAGCTCGGCCATCAGCTCGAGCAGCATCAGTGGGTCCGGCTTCGACGCGGTTTGATCGGCGGTGCGGGTGGCGTCGAAAACGCCTTTCAGGTCGACGGTGGAAAGCGACTCGTCGAGCCCGCGCCGGCTCTTGCCGGTGGCCACCGCGAGCACGTGGTTGCGTGTCTTGAGCGCGTGCAGCATCGGCAAGGCACCGTCGAAGAGCACCAGTTCGTGCTGGCGCGCAAAGTAGTGGTGGCGGTAGCGGTCGCCGAGCTCGGGGTAACGCTCGGCCGGGAAGCCGGGCGCCGCGTGCAGCAACGCATCGCGCAGGCCGAGGCCGATGACGTAGGACGCTTGTTCGTCGCTCGGCACGGCGGTGCCGACGTCGGCGCAGGCGGCCTGGATGCAGCGCACGATGAGCGCGGTGCTGTCGAACAGGGTGCCGTCCCAGTCGAAGGCGATGAGGTCGAATCGGCGGGGCATCGGGGGTGGCTTCAGATCAGATGGGGCACGCAGCGCACCTCGGTCCTGACCGAGTTGGCGAGGTAACACGCGTCGTGCGCGCGGTGGTGGAGTGTCGCGAATTCTTCGGCATCGGGCCGGCGCGTGCCGGCAAAGGCCACACGCGGGCGCAGCAGCACGACCGTCATCACGAGCTGGCGCTGCGTGTTGCGTGCCATCGTGCCGCTGGCCGCGTCGTCGTAGGACTCGACGACGAACCCGGCCTCGGCCGCGATCGACAGGAACCACAGCATGTGGCAGCTCGACAACGCGGCGACGAAGGCCTCTTCGGGGTCGACCGCGTTGGCGTCCGACATCGGCAGCGGCACCACGCTCGGCGACGACGATGCGGGCAGCTCGATTCCGCCGTCGAAACGCCAGCGGTGGGCCCGGCTGTAGCGGTTGTCGACAAATGGCGCGCCGTCGCGCTGCCAGTGGACGGTGGCGGTGTATTCGCTCATGTCAGAAGTGGGCTGGGGACCGTTTCATCCTAGGGGCGGACGTGCAGTGAAGCCTGGTAGGCCTCGATCGAAGGCACCAGCGCCTGCCGTCGGGCCAGGCTCTGGAGCGACCACACGGCTTCCCGCTCGTAATACGCCTCGAAGGCCGGGACACCCTCGGGGATGCACAACCACGGTTGTTTGGAGGCCGTGAATATGTGGACGTCGGGGGGCAGCCGGTCGGGATGGTCCAGCGTGCCCACGCGGACGAACTTGGTGACCGGGCCCGATCCGGCGTAGTGGCTCCAGACCGCGATCCGGCACGTCGGGCAGCGTGCGATCCTCTGCCCGAGGCCGCTCTCGGAGGGCGTGTGCACGATCTCCGGCGCAACGCCCAGGTTCGTCACCCGGTCGCTCTCGATCATCGCGTTGAGGGCGAAGGAGGCCCCGGTCTCGCGCTGGCACCAGCGGCAGTGGCAGCAGTGGACCACCATCGGCGCAGACTCCAACCGGTAGCGCAGCTGCCTGCAGCCGCAGCCGCCTTCGACGGGGTAAGAGGTGTCGGTCGACATGGTGGCGGGTGCCCGTGGCACTCAGGTGGCGGTGGCCAGCGCCACCATAAACCGCTCGCACTCGCCGGGCAAGGCGGCCTGCAGCTCGACCGTTTCGCCGCTTCCCGGGTGCGTGAATCGCAGCCGGCGCGCGTGCAGGAACATGCGCTCGAACTTCAGCGGCACCCCCTCCCCCCGGGCCACACGTTTGTTGAGCGCGAAGTCGCCGTACTTGGCGTCGCCGACGATCGGGAAACCTGCGCCCGCCAGGTGGACGCGGATCTGGTGCGTGCGGCCGGTCTTGATCGTGACGTCGAGCAGGGTGAATGCGCCCAGGCTCTTGGCCACCTGCACCAGCGTGATCGAACGGCGGCCGTCTTCGTCGGCCGGCGACGTGGTGCGTACACGGCGCTCGCCTTCGACCGTCAGGTACTTGTGCAGCGGCACGTCGATGACCTTGAGTTTGTCGGGCCAGGCGCCGGCGACGAGTGCCGAGTAGGTCTTGCCGACGACCTTGCCGGCGCCGCGCTCGCGGAACTGGTCCTGCAGCGCCACCAGCGCGCTGCGCTTCTTGGCCAGCAGCAGCACGCCGGACGTTTCTCGGTCGAGGCGATGGACGAGTTCCAGAAAGCGGGCCGTCGGCCGGGCCTGGCGCAGTTGCTCGATCACGCCCGAGCTGACGCCGCTGCCGCCATGCACCGCGACGCCGGCGGGTTTGTCGATCGCGAGCAGGTGCTCGTCTTCGAGCAGGACCGGGAACTCACGCGCCGGCGCGGGCGCCTCGGCGCTGCGGTCGGGCAGGCGCACCGGGGGCAGGCGCACGTCGTCGCCCGCCGCGACGCGGGTGTCGGCGGCCGCGCGGCCCTTGTTCACCCGCACCTCACCCGAGCGGATGACGCGGTAGATGTGCGTCTTGGGCACGCCCTTGAGCAGGCGCAGCAGGTAGTTGTCCAGGCGCTGGCCTGCGGACTCGTCGTCCACCACCAGGTGCCGCACGGCCGGAACTGGCGCCTCCGGGAGGGCTGTTCGTGGGCTGCCTGCGGGTTTGGCCCCTATAATCCGGCGCTCCACGTTCGTGCTGCAAGTGCTTGATTTCCGGGAGTTTACCCGGGGCACTCCAGATGACCGCGGAGCGGCCGGCGCGCTTTGAAAGGCAAAGGCCACAAGCGTTGATGCAAGGTCTGCGGGCAGCAGGCGGCGCCAGTTCCCAAGTGACCGGCGGGCCCCAAGCCCTGGATCTCAGAGACACGTCGACAAGAACCTGCCCCGTGCGCGAACCTCGTTTGCACCCGGCAAGAAGAAAGATCACGGAGCCAGGCGGGCCAGCGTGTTTCGCCCCCGCCTTGCTCCAGCGCTCGAAGCAGCCGCCCCGACATGACGCCCGCGTCCACCCCTCATTGCCCCGAAAGCAGCCCCGGCTTACCGCCGACACGGCCGCTGCGGGTGCAGGCTCGACCGGCGCCATCCGCCGCGAGCGGGGTCGACGCCGTCAGCCCGCGGGGCCCCGTCGCCAGAGCGCAGGCGCCAACGCTGCGACGCTGAGCGCGCCACTTCCCGCAGGGGAAGCGCCGGTCAGTCGCAGTCCAGGGCGATTCGGTCCATCGGTCCTTCCGTCGTTTCTCGTGCATCGCAGATAGGCCGCCAGCCCGCAGGGGCCGGGGGTCGGTGGATGCGCGCCGCTGAACGCGGCGCACTGCAAGGAGTGCACGAATGAAACGCATGCTGATCAATGCCACGCAGCCCGAAGAGCGGCGGCTGGCGATCGTCGACGGGCAGAAACTGCTCGACTTCGAAACCGAGATCGAAGGGCGCGAACAGCGCAAGGGCAACATCTACAAGGCCGTCGTGACGCGCGTCGAGCCCTCGCTCGAAGCCTGTTTCGTCGAATACGGCGAAGAACGCCACGGCTTCCTGCCGTTCAAGGAAATCTCGCGCAACTACTTCCGCGAAGGCACCGACGTCAAGAACGCGCGCATCGGCGACGCCATCCGCGAGGGCCAGGAACTGCTGGTCCAGGTCGAGAAGGAAGAACGGGGCAACAAGGGCGCGGCGCTCACCACCTACGTCTCGCTCGCCGGGCGCTACCTGGTGTTGATGCCGAACAACCCGCGCGGCGGCGGCGTGAGCCGGCGCATCGAAGGCGAAGACCGCGAAGAGCTGAAGGAGAACCTCGACCAGCTCGAGTACCCGAAGGGCATGAGCCTGATCGCGCGCACCGCCGGCATCGGCCGCAGCGCGCCCGAGCTGCAGTGGGACCTGAACTACATGCTCAAGCTGTGGGAGGCGATCGACGGCGCTTCCAAGGCGGGCAAGGGCGCGTTCCTGATCTACCAGGAAAGCAGCCTCGTCATCCGCGCGATCCGCGACTACTTCACCGCCGACATCGGCGAGATCCTGATCGACACCGACGACATCTACGATCAGGCGCAGCAGTTCATGAACCATGTGATGCCGGAATCGGCGCACAAGGTCAAGCGTTACCGGGACGACGCGGCGCTGTTCAGCCGCTTCCAGATCGAGCACCAGATCGAGACCGCGTTCTCGCGCACCGTCAACCTGCCTTCGGGCGGCGCGATCGTGATCGACCACACCGAGGCGCTGGTCTCGGTGGACGTGAACTCGGCTCGCTCCACCCGCGGCACCGACATCGAAGAAACCGCCACCCGGACCAACCTCGAGGCCGCGGACGAAACGGCGCGCCAGATGCGGCTGCGCGACCTGGGCGGGCTGATCGTCGTCGACTTCATCGACATGGAAGAGAGCAAGAACCGGCGCGAGGTCGAAACCCGGCTGCGCGACGCGCTGCGCACCGACCGTGCGCGGGTCCAGTTCAGCTCGATCAGCAAGTTCGGCCTGCTCGAACTGAGCCGGCAGCGCCTGCGCCCGGCCTTGAGCGAAGGCAACCACATCACCTGCCCGCGCTGCAACGGCACCGGCCACATCCGCGACACCGAAAGCTCGGCGCTGCAGATCCTGCGCAT
>Ga0190271_10002483_pt1 | contig 11209 bp, 18 predicted proteins | sample Popmic356T_FD_133747 | JGI IMG/M metagenome (GOLD analysis project Ga0190271, IMG submission 133747) | Populus adjacent soil microbial communities from riparian zone of Weber River, Utah, USA - 356 T | ecosystem: Environmental > Terrestrial > Soil > Riparian zone | place: USA: Utah | collected...
GGTACCGGCAGACGCCCGGCACCTCGGCGCTCAGCTCGTGACACGCGACCTGGGCGATGGGCGAACCGAGCTCCTCACACTCAGCTGGTGGGAGGATCTCGACCGGATTCGCGCCTTCGCCGGCGACGACATCGGCGCCGCGAAGTACTACCCCGAGGATGACGAGTACTTGATCGACCGCGACTCGACGGTCGCGCACTTCGAGGTCGCCGAGGCGGCGCTCGGAGGTGACGCGAGCGCGCCCTGACGTGAGCCGGGGTCCCTACGATCGGCTGATGACACCCGCCGCGTCACGCGCGACTCTCAGCCCGGCGCGCCAGGAGGATGCTGACCGCGTCGCCGACATCTGGCATCTCGGTTGGCAGGATGGGCACCGCGGCCTCGTGCCGGTCGCTCTCGCGGAGGCGCGCACCGAGGACTCCTTCTCGGCACGCGCTGCCGAGCGCGTCGCCGACACCACGGTCGCGACGGTCGACGGGGTCGTGGTCGGGTTCGTGATGGTTGTCGACGATGAGGTCGAGCAGGTGTACGTCACGAGCGAGGCGCGGGGGACGGGCGTTGCCCGCGAGCTGATCGTCGAGGCCGAGCGCCAGGTGCGGGCGAACGGTCACGAGACGGCGTGGCTCGCCGTCGTTCCCGGGAACGCCAGGGCTCGGGCGTTCTACGCGCGTGCCGGCTGGGTCGACGAAGGGCCGTTCGACTACCAGGCGAGCGACGACGGGCGCTCGATCGGCGTTCCGTGCCACCGCTACGTGAAGCGGGTAGCGAACGACGACCGATGACTCTCCGCCGGCGTCGGCGTCTACCTACGAACGAGACGGAGGGAGCACGATGGGAGCGCTGCACGTTCACGAGTTCATGACCCTCGACGGGACGTTCGACGATCCGAGCTGGACGTTCGAGTACGGCTTCACCGACCGGATGGGAGAGCTGCTCGCCGAGGTGACGGGCGCGAGCCGCGCGATCCTGCTCGGACGCACGACCTACGAGATGTTCGAGCCCGCGTGGTCGACGCGGACGGTCGAGGACGATCCCGGGGCACCGTTCTTCAACGACACGACGAAGTACGTCGTCTCGTCGACGCTGACCGAGCCGACGTGGCGCAACTCCGAGGTGCTCGGCGCCTACGACCCCGACGCCATCCGCCGCCTGAAGAGCGAGGCCGACGGCGACCTCTACACGAGCGGGAGCGGCACGCTCGTCCGGGCGATGCTCGCGGACGGGCTCGTCGACGAGCTGCACCTCTTCGTCTACCCGCTGGCACGCGGGAACGGTCGGCGGCTCTTCGACGAGAGCGAGCAGGTGAAGCTCTCGCTTGCGCGCGTCGAGCAGCTCGACAACGGCGCCGTCTACCTCAACTACCGGCCTGCGCCCCGAGCCTAGCGCGCCTCGCCCCGCACCATCTCGTGCCAGGCATGCTCGATGTGCCGCAGTATCGCGGGCAGCGTGCCCGCTCGAGAGGCGGGGACAGCGGCAAACGCACCAATTCTCTCGTCGGCGCCTGTCGCGGCACCGGCCCTGGCTCAGTGCTCCTCGGACTGGGGCAACGCATCCTCGATCTCGAACCAGGCTGCCTTCGAGCCGACGAAGATGTGCTCGGTCGGCCGGATCGTGGGCGTGTCGACGAGCGAGCCGAGGGCGACGTGCACGTAGGCGCCCTCGCGAACGACGGAGTAGAGCAGCGACCCACACGCCGAGCAGCGGGTGTCGTTCAGCGTGTCGTCTCCGATCACGTGAAGCCGGTCCGACCCCTCGACGAGCTCGAGCTTCTCGCGTTCGATGCCCGCGAACGGCTTGAACGCCGAGCCGGTCGCGGCGCGGCAACGCGAGCAATGACAGTTCGCGGCGTACCGGAACGCGTCCGCCACCCGATACCGGACGACCCCGCACCAGCAACCTCCGGTGAGTGTTCTCGATTCCACGCTGCCTCCTGACGATGCGGCCCCGCGCGCTTCAGGCGCGCAGACGGTACCCGCTCGCGAAGAGGCGGTAGTTGAGCGCCACGAGCCCTGCAGCGGCCACGAAGAGGAAGGCGAGCGAGAGACCGATGTTCGTCTCCGAGTAACCGAGCACGCCGTAGCGGACGAGGTCGATCATGTAGTAGACCGGGTCGAGCTTCGTCAGCGTGCGGAACGGCTCGGGGAGGAGCGAGGCAGAGTAGAAGACACCCCCGAGGAAGATCAGGGGCGTCAGGACGAAGGTCTGGTAGAAGGACACGTCGTCGAACTGCTCGGCCCGAACGCCGACGAGCACGCCGAGCTGCGAGAAGAACGTCCCCACGAGGAGCAACGCCGGCACGAGCACGAACACGTGGGCGACGCCCACGTCGACGAGCACGACGGCGGCAGCGAACGTGAGCGTCGCGACGAGCATCCCGCGGAGGAAGCCGCCGAGGGACAACGCGACGAGCAGCTCGAGTGGCGAGGCGGGCGAGGAGAGCTGCTCGTCGATCGCCCGCTGGAACTTCTGCTGCAGGATCGAGGACGAGTTGTTCGAGAAGGCGTTCATCGCCCAGCCCATCATCACGAGGCCGGGGACGATGAAGACCACGTAGTCGAAGCCGTGCAGCTTGTCGATCCGCGAGCCGAGCGCCGCCCCGAAGACGGACATGTAGAGAAAGGTCTCGAGGAGCGGCGCGCCGACCGTCTGGCGTTTGATCTTGAGGAACCGCGTCACCTCGCGCCGCGTCAGCGAGAGCAGGCGGATCTGGCCCGGTGTCACGAGACGTCGGCGAGCGCGCGGGAAAGCTCGTTCCGTCCGACGAGCGCGAGGTAGGCGTCCTCGAGGCTCGCGACGCCGTATCGCTCGGCGAGCTCTCGTCCTGTGCCTTCGGCGACGATCTCGCCCTCGTTGATGAAGGCGATGCGGGTGCAGAGCTGCTCCGCCTCCTCCAGGTAATGCGTGGTGAGGAGGATGGTCGTCCCTTCGGCGTTGATGCGCTGCACGTAGTGCCACAGCTCGAGTCGGAGCTCGACGTCCACGCCCGCGGTCGGCTCGTCGAGGATCAGCAGGCGCGGCCGGTGCATGAGCGCCCGGGCGAGCACGAGCCTGCGCTTCATGCCGCCCGAGAGCGTGCGCGTGCGGTCGTTCCGCTTCGCGACGAGCCCGAAGGCGTCGAGCAGCTCCGCTGCGCGTTCGCGGCGGTCCTTCCGCGCCATCCCGAAGTAGCCGCCGTGGTAGTCGAGCGTCTCTTCGACGGTCAGGAACCAGTCGAGATTGAGATCCTGCGGCGCGAGCCCGACCGCGAGGCGCGCCTCCCGGTAGCGATGCACCGCGTCGTGGCCGAACACGCGGACGTCGCCCGACGTCGGTCTGGCAAGCCCGGTCACGCAGTGGATCAGGGTCGACTTGCCGGCGCCGTTCGGGCCGAGCAGGCCGAAGAACTCACCGGCTGCGATCTCGAGCGAGACACCCTTCAACGCCTCGGTGCCGGTCGGGTAGCGCTTGACGAGCTCGACGACGCGAAGCGCCGGCTCGACCGTGCGGTCGAGCTCGTGCGCATTCCCCGGCTGCGAGCTGGCGCGCATCGAGCAATCATGCAGGCGCGGGTGGTCTCGCCGCTCCGGCGGCAGATCCGCCATGTCCGTGGCGGACGTGTCTTCGTGCCTGGCACGTTCTCCGCCCGGCGAACGCGGCCCGTCGCGTGCTGTGTGAGAATCGACCGCATGGCCGGTTGGCTCCCGTACGAGCGCGGGCAGGTGGTTCGGGACACGCGGGACGACCACGCGAAGCTGCGCGAGGCGTGGCGGGTGATCCGGGCACGGCGGGAGGAGGGGCTGCCCGTCGTCAACCTGACGGGGCTCGAGCGGGCGTTCGCGCCCGACGAGGCCGACCTCGCGCTCCTCGACGACGAGCTCGCGCCTGCGATGCTCGGCCAGCGCCTCTGCGAGCTCGCACTCGAGCACCTCGGCGGCGACCCGGACGAGCACGATGCGTTTCTCGTCAATCGCACGACAGCGGGACTCGTGGCCACGATGCAGGTCGTCGTGCCGCCGGGCGGGGTCGTCGTCGGCGTCTCGGCGGGGTACTCGCACCCTGCGGTCGTCCGCGCGGTGACACTCGCGGGCGGAAGGCTCGTCGACACCGTCGGTGCGGAAGCGTTCGTCCGCGCGCTTGCGAACGAGCCCCGGGTCGACGCGGTCGTCCTGACGCGCCTCGCGGTGACCTACGAGGCACTGCCCGCGGACGAGCTCGACGTGATCGTCGCCGCAACGCGTGCGCAGGGGATCGTGCTGGTCGTCGACGATGCGGGCGGCGCGCGCGTCGGCCCAGCGGTGCTCGGCCAGCCACGCACCCTCGAGCTCGGCGCCGACGTCGGTGTCACGGGGCTCGACAAGTACGGAGTGAGCGGGCCCAGGCTCGGTCTGCTCGCCGGACGTCGGGATCTGGTCGACGCGATCCGGGCTCGGGCGATCGAGCTCGGGCTCGAGGCGCGACCGATGCTCTTGCCGGCGGCGATCCGCAGCCTGGAGCAGTACCGGCCAGAACGTGTGCGCGAGCTCGTCGCGACCACGCAGAAGCTTGGGGACGCACTCGAGCCGCACCTCGGAGCGGCGCTTGCGCGCACGCCGTTCACGCTCAAGGTGCGCGGGGCGGGGATCCTCGAGGCTGCCGACGCCGCCGACGGCGTCGTGCCGGTCGAGGCAACCGCGGCGCTTGCGATGCAGCTCCTCCGCGACCACGGCCTCCTCACCGTGCACTTCGCCGCGGTGCCACCCGGAACACCCGATCTGCTGCTCAAGTTCGTGCCGCCCGAGACGCTCTCGTCCCTCGGTGGGGCCGACGCGCTTGCAGAGGCGATCGCCGGGTCGTTCGAGCGGAGCACCGGCGTGCTCCGCTCGGGCGAGCGACCGGGCGAGCTGCTCTACGGCGCCGCGTTGACGCGCACAGGCAGCGGCTAGAAGGCCATGGCCGACGGCGACCTGGCCCGCCTCTTCCACCGGCTCACGTCATACGAGCCCGGCCGCGAGTGGGACGACGCGATGGACGACCCCTGGCTCGTCACCTCGTTCGAGCCGAACGACATGGAGCGGATCCCATCGCCGGTGAAAGAGCTTCCACCGGAGCTGCCCGTCATCGAGCTGCCACGCACGCTGCCGTCAGCCGACCCCAGCACGCTCGAGGCGCTCGGCGGCCGCGTGCCGGCCGCCGCCGCGACCCTCGATCTGCCCAACCTCGCCCGCCTGCTCTATCTCTCGGCCGGCGTCGTCCGCACGACGGTGGGCAAGAGCGGCTACACCCACCTCTTCCGGGCGGCGGGATCCGCCGGCGGACGGTTCCCGCTCGAGGTCTACGTCGTCGTCCCCGACGGGACCGAGAGCCTTCCGCCCGGCGTGCATTCGTACCGGCCCGTCGAGCACGCGCTCGCGCAGGTCGCGCCGCCCCCGGCGGGCGCGATACCGGCCCTCGTCGTCACCGGCGTGCCGTGGCGCACCGGCTGGCGCTACCGCGAGCGCGGCTACCGCCACGTCTTCTGGGACGCCGGGACGATGCTCTCCCAGGTGTTGGCGCTCGCCTCGAGCGCCGGGCTCGGCGCCCGGCTCTACACCGCGTTCCCGGATCTCGAGCTTCGCGACCTCGTCGGCGCGGACGGGCTCACCGAGCTGCCCGTCGCGGTCGTCTCGCTCGGCGAGGGCGACCCCGGGTGGATCGCCGCCGGCCGAGGGGCAGGTGGCTCGATCGACTCCGCGCCGGTGCACTTCCCGCTCGTCAGCGCGGCGCATTGGGCGGGAATCGGCACGCAGTGGGGCGAGCCGTGGAATCCCGGCGAGCCCGTTGAGGGATCGCTGCCGGAGGCGCGAACCGTCGACGAGACGGTCTACCGCCGCAGCTCGACCCGGCGCCTGGATCCCTCGCAGGGCATCCCGCGCGAGGCGCTCGACGCGGCGCTCGGCGTCTCGCTCCGCGGCATCGACGTCCCCCACTTCGTCGTCGTCCACGACGTCGGAGCGCTCGAGCCCGGTGTCTACCGGTGGCCAGACCTCACCCGGCCCGTCGCAGCCGGCGAGCTACGCGCCGAGCTTCGCCGGGTCGCGCTCGGGCAAGGCCTCGCCGGCGACGCAGCCTTCGTGGTGATCGGCGCCGCCGACCTCGCCTCGATCTCGGATCGCGGCTATCGCGACGTCCAGCTCGCCGCGGGTCTCGTCGAAGGCAGGCTGCACCTCGCGGCGTACGCGCTCGGGTATGGCGCCTCGGGCATGACGTTCCGCGACTCGGAGATCCCGGCGTTGCTGCGCGACGACCTGGAAGGGCTCCTCTTCACCTGCGTCGGGGTTCCCGAAGTCGCGAACAAACGGGCCGGCCCTCCGGGCGAGCCGACGCCTTTCCGACAGGTGATGCCCCGGCTCGACGAGTGATGCGCCGCTGCGGCGCGAGTCGCGTCTACGACGCGCCACGGCCGAGCGCGGCCAGCTGCTCTCCGAGCTCCGCGAACGCGACCTCGAAGCCCATGGTCTCGACGACCTCGACGCCCACCGTCGACGTGATCCGGTCACGGAACTCCATGCGCGCGACCCGATGGGCATCCGCGGCCTCCCGGCTCTCCCAGAAGCTGAGCACGAGTGTCGCACCCTCCGTCTCGTTCGACAGCACGAGCAGCCCCTCGAAGCCGGCGATCTGCCGGAGCCACGGCGCCATCTCCTCGCCTGCGATCGTCGCGAGCTCGAGAGGCTGGTCGAGGGGATCCTGCGTTCTCGTGACGCTGACGTACATGTCCGTGGCCTCCGGCTCCGAGGGCGGTCGCGCCGTCGAATCGTACGCGTGTTCCTCGCCGTGGAACGCCCGGTCGTGGAAGCGCTCAGGGCCGGGACCGCTCGCGCCGCCGCCGCGTTACGCGTCAGGGGTCTGACTGACGTCAGACGCCGGTGAGAGCCAGTCGGTGGAGAACGCGTCGGCGACGTGGATGTCGATCTGGCGGAGCGGGCCGTCGCCCGTGTTGGTGAAGGCATGCGGCTCGCCCGCCCCGACGATCACGATGTTGCCCGCGCCGACCTCGGTCTCCGTGGTGCCATCGGTGAAGGTCGCCGTCCCCTCCTGGATGATCATGACCTCGGCGTAGTCGTGCGTGTGCAGCGAGGGCCCGCGACCCGGCGCGGCGTCGACGAGGATGAGGGAGACGCCGGGACTCCCGCAATCCTTGCCCTGGAGCTCGAGAGAGAAGTTCGACGTGTCGAGGCTGGAGGTCGGGATGATCTTCATGGCGGGAGCCTACGCCGCGCGACGCGGCCGGCTCTCCCCGGCTACCGGACGATCCGCTCGACGACGAGGAGCCGGTTCCTGGCGTCGATCGCGGCCTGGATCGCCGCCTTCTGCCCTGGTGGGCCGGACTCGATGATGACGAGGTCGTAGTCGTAGCTCATGACCCGGCGCCCACGCTTCGGAGGAGACGCGTCCACGGTCGAGTGCCCGTCCAGCGCCGAATGGAAAGCTTGCTTGACATCGAGTGGACGACAAGCTAGCTTTACATCGACATGCACAACGTCGTTCGGGCACTGCGGCTCGAGCGAGGTCTCTCGCAACAGGAGCTCGCCGAGGCGATGGCGGTCTCGCGCCAGACGATCAACTCGATCGAACGCGACCGCTACACACCCTCGCTCCCGCTCGCGATCGCCCTCGCTCGCTTCTTCGGCCTGCCCGTTGAGGAGGTCTTCGATGGAAACCATGACGAACATCCCTAGGTCACGCTGGTTCCTGCCACTCTTCTCGACCGCGCTCGGGGTGGCGTTCTTCGTCGCCTTCTGGCTCGGCGACGAGCGCGGCTCCGCCTGGTTCTCGCTTGCGCTGATGACCGGGCTCGGGCTCGCGTTCCTGCTCGGTGGCCGGTTCGACATGGTCCGCGGGCTTCGCGGCGACGGGCGCGACGAGTACTGGGCGCGCCTCGACGTCCACGCGACCGCTCTCGCCGGCCATGTCGTGATCGTCGCGATCATCGGCATGTGCCTCTGGGAATGGGGTCACGGTCGCGACGGGTCGCCCTACGTCCAGCTCGGCGCGCTGACGGGCGTCGCCTACGTCGTAGCGCTCGCCGTCCTGCGGTGGCGCGGATGAGACGGATTCTCGTGACGGCGCTCGTGCTCGCCGCCGGCACCGGGGTCGCAGCGGCGGCAAGCGCCCGCACGTGGAGACCGAGAGAGAACACCCGCGACCCCGCCGGGAATCACGTGGTGCTCCAGCTCGGAAACCGCGCGTACGCCCTGCTCGCGCACCTCCGCCGCGGCAGCCTTCGCGTCAAGCCCGGCCAGCGCGTCCGCCAGGGCGATGCGCTCGGGCGCTGCGGCAACTCGGGCAACTCGTCCGAGCCGCACCTGCATTTCCACGTCCAGGACCGGGCGAAGCTCTTCGGGCCTGCGCGCGGCCTGCCCGTGGAGTTCCGCGATTATGCGGCCAACGGTCGCACGGTCGTCAGCGGAACGCCGGTGCAGGGGGAGTTTCTGCGCCCACGTGGCAGCTGAGGTCGGCCGCGGTGTGGCGAGGTCTCAGCCTCGTCCATTCTGATAGAAACACGCTCCAGAAGAATGGAACGCGTGTCGTCTACGACCGAGATCAACGAGCGGATCGGCGCCACCGTCAGAGGGCTCCGCGCGCGAAGAGGACTCTCGCTCGAGGCGCTCGCCCTCGCGTCCGGGGTGAGCCGTTCGGGTCTCTCACTCATCGAGCGCGCGGAGAGCAGCCCGACTGCGGCCGTCCTCGACAAGATCGCCGCCGGCCTCGGCGTTCCGCTCGCGTCTCTCTTCGGCCGCGTGGACGTCGACTCGCCGAGCCCCGTCGCCCGGCACGCCGAGCAGCCGGTGTGGCGCGATCCGAGCTCGGGGTACGAGCGCCGGAGCGTCTCCCCGGACGGAGCGCGGTCGCCGATCAGGATCGTCGAGGTGAGCCTCCCGCCCGGGGCCAGAGTCGCGTTCGAGACCGGCGCACGCGAGCGGGTCGTCCACCAGCAGCTCTGGATACTGGAGGGCGCCGTCGAGTTCGTCCTCGGAAGCGACTGCCACCGGCTCGAGGCCGGGGACTGCCTTGCGCTGACGCTCGACCAGCCGACGATGTTCCACAACCCGACCGACGAGCCGTCGCGCTACGCGGTCGTCGTCGTGGACGAGTCGGGCGGCCGGCGATGACGGACGAGATCCCGATCCGGAGGCTCCACGCTCTCGACGAGCGCCACGTCGAGGACCTGGCCGAGCTGCTGATCGACTGCATCGACGGCGGTGCAGGGGTCAGCTTCCTCCATCCGCTCTCTCCCGACAGGGCGCAGGCGTTCTGGCGTGACGTCGCGGCCGACGTCACGGCGGACGGGCGGGCCGTGCTGGTGGCGGAGGACGAGCATGGCATCGCCGGCACCGTCCAGCTCGTCCTCGCCCAGCCCGAGAACCAGCCGCACCGCGCCGACCTCTCGAAGATGCTCGTGCATCGCCGCGCCCGCCGCCGTGGACTCGGAGCCGCGCTCCTCCGCGCCGCCGAGGTGACGGCGCGGGAGTGCGGCAAGTCGCTCCTCGTGCTCGACACCAATACGGGCAGCGACGCCGAGCGCCTCTACGCGCGGTCGGGCTGGGTCCGCGTGGGCGAGATCCCCGACTTCTCCGTGCAACCGCGCGGCGGGCTGCGGGCGACGACGGTCTTCTACAAGAAGGTCTGACCGGTAGGCCCGGCCGTGCCCGGCCGGGCCCCACGGTGCTTCGGCGCAGCGTCAGCGGAGCGAGCTCGCAACCTCCTCGAGCAGATCCATCGCGTCCTGCATGCCCGCTTCCATGCCCGACTCGACGTGCATGTCGCGTCCTTCCTTCGTCGGGTGCTCGACGAGGACGGTGAGCATGGTGCGCCCGTCGGCCTCGGTGAGCGTGAGCGTGTTCAGCGACGCGTGCGCATCTGCGTCCGGGATGCCCTCGTACGCCTCGGTCGAGACGAGTCGCTCGTTCGGGACGATCTCGCGGTACTCGCCGTGGAAGCCCACCTCGAAGCCACCGTCGGCGACCATCGCGTAGCGCCACGCGCCGCCGACCCGGAGGTCGATCTCGCACACGGTCATCGAGCCACGCTTCGCGGTCCACCACTGCCGCACGAGCTCCGGGGTCGTCCACGCTTTGTAGACGAGGTGCTTTGGTGCGTCGAACTCCCGCGTGATCAGGATCTGCGTGTCCGTCGGGAGCGTCACCTGTGCCGTGCCGCTACTCACTGCCATCGTCCTCCTCCTCCTCGAGGTTTGCGAGCACCTCGTCGAGCCGGTCGAATCGCTCCGACCAGAGGCCCTCGTACTCCTTCACCCAGTCGTGGATCGGCTTCAGCGCCCGGCCGTTCAGCCGGTAGAGCCGCTGCCGTCCCGCTTCCCGCACGTCGACCGCACCCACTTCGCGCAGGACCCGCAGGTGCTTCGACACCTGGGGCTGCGCCACGCCGAGCGCGGCGACGAGGTCGTTCACCGGACGTTCCCCGCCTGCCAGGACGTCCAGGATCTGCCGTCGCCGCGGCTCTGCGACCGCGTTGAACGCGTCTGTCGTGGTGGCGGCTCGTGCCAAGGCTCGTAATATATACCTATATGAGCATATGTCAAGTGCATTGTTCCACGCCCCTCCCCGGCCGACTGCAGGTGTCTGACTGAAGTCAGACACCGGAAGGTCGGGGCCGGGCTAGCGCTCTCGCTCGGGGGTCGGTCGCGAGGGCTCGACGCGGAGCAGCGTCGCCGCCCAGCCCGGCAGCCACCAGTTCCAGCGGCCGAAGAGGGCCAGCAGCGCCGGCACGAGCAGCGCGCGGACGATCGTCGCGTCGAGGATGATCCCCGCCGCGAGGCCGGTCGCGAAGACCTTGAGGAACACCGCGGGGCCTGCACCCAGCGCCGCAAAGCTGAAGGAAGAGGATCAGCGCCGCGCCCGTCACCAGGCGTCCGGTGCGCCCGATCCCCTGGACGACGGCCTCGTCCGTCGAGCCTCGTACCCCGTGACGTTCCACGCGGAGCCGGCGACCGGAGCCGCCCGCAGCGTCTCGCGGGCCGTGCCCAGCTCCTCGAGCCCCGCGTCGAAGCCGGTGTCCGGCCGGAACCGCGGATAGACGACGACGAACGTCGTGCGACCGTCGGCGGAGACGAACGCCCGGTCGCCGGTCGAGCCGTACCCGGCGACGAGCGCGCCGGGCAGCGCCTCGCGCAGGCTCGCCTCGGCCTCGGCGAGCTCGTCGCGTGCGGCTGTCGCCGACGTGCCGGCCGGGAGCGCGACGACGGGGACGA
>Ga0190271_10002485_pt1 | contig 11203 bp, 9 predicted proteins | sample Popmic356T_FD_133747 | JGI IMG/M metagenome (GOLD analysis project Ga0190271, IMG submission 133747) | Populus adjacent soil microbial communities from riparian zone of Weber River, Utah, USA - 356 T | ecosystem: Environmental > Terrestrial > Soil > Riparian zone | place: USA: Utah | collected...
CGGAACTTGTCGTGGCAGGACTTGCAGTCGTTGCCCACCGCCGCCACCGCGGCCTTGAGCTCTTCCCCGGCGCTGCTGCTGTTCTCCACCACCTCGGCGAGAGTCTTCGTGTGCGCGGCGAAGTCCGTCACGATCTGGTCGAACTCCTTGCGGTTGCTCCAGATCGCCGGCAACGCGCGCGTCTTGCCTTCCTTCGAAATGTCCGGATATGAATCGCCGACGAAAGTGGCGATCTGGGCCAGGCGCGTCGCCTGTTTGTTTGCGCTCTCGGACTTGAACTCCGACTTGCCCTGGGCCACCTGCGACAGCGGGCCGAAATTGCCGGCGACGATCTTGTAGACCGCCTGCCGGTATTCGATGGCGCGCTCCGCCGGCGTGGGCCCTGCGGGCGCGGCGCCCGCTGCCAGCGGCGTCTGTGCCATCAGCATCGCGCTGCCCGTGAGCGCCAGTGCTCCAATCGCCGTGGCGATGTAAAAACTCCTGATCCGGTTCATCGATGAATCTCCCTCGGGTTGGCTGCGCCGTAGTCGACGTGGCGTAAGGTCAATCGGTCTGTCGAAACTTCTCGTGGCAGGTCTTGCATGATTGGGCGACCTTCAGAAACTGTTCGTTCACCGTGGCGCGATCGCCCGCTGTGGCAAGGCGCGCCAGCGTGCTGGCCTCGCGCGCGAACTCCTCGGTGAGGGCGCGGAATTTCGCGGTATCGCTGAACACTTCGTCGCGCGCCGTGGTTTCACGCCAGCCCTTGCCGTCGGCCGTGCCGGGCGCAAACAGGGTCGCGAGCCCGGAATTGGCCACGGCAGCCAGCGCGTTGGCCGCTGCCTGAACTTCGAGCGGCGTGTATTGGCCGGCGAGCGCGGTTTTGATGCGCCCGGAATTCCATGCAAGCACCTGGTAGGCGGACTGGCGCCACTTGATCAGCGCCTCGGGGCGGGGCGCGCCCTGCCCCATCGCCCACTGGCTGAAGCACAGTGCCGCCACGGCGGCCAGCACTCCTGCAAATCGTGCGCGCGGTTGCGCGTCAGTCACCGTGCGGTTACGGCTTTGAAACCGCGCCTCGACCTTCGACATCTGCTCGTCGCCTAACTAGCTTTACGTGGGCGCGTACCTCATCATGCGGGCCGGCGCGACGGAACGACCCGATCGGCATAAGTGAATGCGATCCGGCGATTTCCCCGCGCGCGCCCCGCGGCACCAGGCTTGCGGCCATGACTTCGCAGATCAGTCCGTCAGCACATTCCGCGAGGCGCCCGGCGGGCCAGGCGCAGCACCGCGCGGACAATGGCGCCGACATCGCACGCGTGCTCGTGGCGCTCGGCCTGCTGGCGTTCCTCGCCTCGTTCGACGGCGCGGACGAAACCAGTCGAACCGCGGCGGCACAGCCGGCGCGCACCGGCGTCGCAGTCCTGCCGCCCTAAGTAGTTAGTTATCACGGGCCGCGGGATTCGCGGACCGGCATCCACTCCGCCGACATGCGCTCGCACCTTCCCGCTCAGGTGATTGCCGGACTCACTGGTGCTTCATCGTCGGGCCTTCCGACACCTGGATGATGAGCTTGCCGCGCGTGTGACCTTCCCGGCTCTTGCTCCACGCCTTCGATGCATCGAGAAGCGGGTACGTGCCGTCGACGAACACCTTGAACTTGCCCGCCTCGGCCAATGCCCCCACGCGCGCCAGCATCTCGGCATTCGAAGCGCCAGCCTGGCGATCCGGTCGCGCGCAGTGAATTTTCGCGGCGGCGCATGCCTCCGGGTTCGGCGGACCCACGATGGACACCAGTATTCCGCCTTCGCGCACCACGGCAATGGAACGCGCGTTGGTGTCGGTATCGGCGGTGTTGAGCACCAGGTCGACATTCTTCACCACGTCCTCGAACTTCTGTGACTTGTAGTCGATGACCTGGTCCACGCCGAGCGAGCGCAGGAACTCATGGTTGTTAGGCGAAGCGGTGCCGATGACGACCGCACCGGCGGCCTTGGCGATCTGCACCGCGGCCGAACCCACACCACCGGCGGCGCCATGGATGAGCACGGTCTGGCCGCGCGCGATCTTGCCGGCCTCGTGTAATGCGCGCCAGGCCGTCTCGCCGGCGATGGGCACGCCCGCGGCCTGCTCGAAGGTCATGGACTTCGGCTTGACTGCAAGACTGTTCACCGGAATCACGGCGTATTCAGCGTAGCTGCCGCTCCCTCGCGCGAAACCGAGCACCTGGTCGCCGACCTTCCAGCCGGTGACGCCTTCACCCAGCGTGTCGATGGTTCCCGCAACGTCGGTGCCCGGCACCATTCCGAGTCGCCGCTGCGCCGATTTCCAGTCCACGGGATTGACGCCCGCCGAACGCACCTTGATGAGCACTTCACCCGCACCGGGGCGCGGTACGGGCCGCGTCTGCACCGACAGGGTCCCGCCCTCTCCGACTTCCGCAGCCTGCATTTTTTCCGGCGCGGCTTGCGCCGCCAGGCTGAGCGACAGTGCGACGACGAAAAGCAAGGTGGAACGCATCAAAACACTCCTCTTATTAATGTGTACCGGTACCCATTCACCGGTGACGGACATGAGACCGGCCAATCGGCGAAAAGTGCACGGCACCATCACATCCGGCGTAACCACATTCAAACCCCCAGGCAATCGACGCCGTGACCACCGGGTTCCGATACTTGGACCCATGCAGGCCAGAAGCCAAGGAGTGGTCACCGCCACCATATCCGAACCAGACGAATGGCGCGTTGCCATCATTGGCGCGGGATTTTCCGGGACCGCGGTGGCCATTCACCTGCTGCGTGAAGTGGCTGCCGCCCGCTCGCCGAGGACGCTGCGCATCGCGCTCATCGATCCACACGCGGAGGTGGGCGCGGGCGTGGCCTATGCGACGCGCGACTACCCCTATCCACTCAATGTCGCGGCCGGGCAGATGTCGCTCGATGGCGCCCGACCCGGTGACTTCCTCGACTTCCTGGGGAGCCAGGGCATTCACGCCGCGCCCGGTGACTACCTGCCACGCCAGGTATACGGCGACTATCTGCGCGCACGCCTCGCAGAAGCGCGCGCGGCGGCGCCCACGGTCGAATGCATTCACCATCGCGCCAGCGCCTGGCAATTGCGCCGCAATGATGGCCGCTGGGTCCTGTGGCTCGACAACGGCAGCGCCCTCGCGGCCGATGACGTCGTGCTGGCGCTGGGCAATCCACCGCCGGCGGCACCGCCCGAGCTCGCACAGATGATCTACGACGATCGATACGTTCGCGATCCGTGGAGCATCGGCGAGCTCGCCAACGAGGAGATAGGCAGCGTGCTGCTCGTGGGCAGTGGACTCACCATGGTCGACGCGGCGTTGCGGCTCGCCGCACTTCGGCCGCGCGTACGGCACATTCACGTGCTGTCCCGTCATGGCTGGATGCCGCAGTCCCAGGCTTCCGATCCCCTGCCGGCGATCAAGCCAAACATTGTCCGCTCCCTCGACGCCGCGCGCGGCTCGACGCGGCGACTGGTCAGCGCTTTTCGCGCGTTGACCACCAGGGTCGACGATGCGGGCGGCGACTGGCGCGAAGTGCTGGCGCTGGCACGCGGCCAGCTCGCATCGCTCTGGCGCACTCTCGATCAGGCGCAACGCGCGCGGTTCCTGCGCCACGCGCGCTCGGCGTGGGACGTGAATCGTCACCGCGTACCGGCCGGACCGCTGGGCGCAGTGCGGACGCTGTCGCGTTCCGGCGTACTCGACGTGCACGCCGGCCGTCTCGAGAAAGTGAACGCGCTCGACGATGCCGTCGAGGTCATCTGGCGCCCGCGCGGCGCGGTGCGCACGCGCGCCTGGCTCGTCGACCGCGTCATCAATTGCACCGGCCCCGATTCCCGCGTCGATCGCCTGTCCGATCCGCTCGTGCAGTCCCTGCTGTCGAGCGGAATCATCAGGCCGGACCCGCTGTCGCTCGGCATCGAGGTCGCCGACGACGGCCGGCCGATCTCGCGCGACGGCGCCCCGGTAGATAGTCTGTACTACCTCGGGCCCTGGCTGCGCGCGCGCGACTGGGAAGCCACGGCGGTGCCCGAGCTGCGCCAACACGCGGAGGCGCTTGCACGAATGCTGGTGCAGCGCAATCTCGTCGAGGCCCACCGGCGGAGCTGCTAGTCACGCCGCACGGAAAAAAGCGCCGCGTTCGCCGCCCTCCCGGGGGCAGTCGCACCGGGGGGCCGCTGAACTGCTAGTCTCCCGTCCCGCCATCGAGGAACCGGGACCCATGTTGAAAGGCAGAATCCGCGCCGCGGCGCTCGTCGTAGGTACCTCCCTGCTGCTTGGATCCTGTAGCGGCGGCCCCGAAAGCGAAGTAACGCTGCTCAACGCGTCTTACGACCCCACGCGTGAGCTCTACGAAGACATCAATGTCGCATTCGCGAAGCACTGGAAGGAAACCACCGGCCAGGATGTGCGTATCAGCCAGTCGCATGGCGGATCCGGTCGCCAGGCGCGCGCCGTCATCGACGGATTGGCCGCCGACGTGGTGACGCTGGCACTCGCGGGCGACATCGACAGGATCGCCGCCGATGGCAAGTTGCTGCCGCTCAACTGGCAACAGCGCCTGCCGCACAACAGCGCGCCGTATGTATCCACCATCGTGTTCCTGGTGCGCGCCGGCAACCCGAAGAACATCCGCGACTGGGGCGACCTCGCGCGCGACGATGTGCAGGTGATCACGCCGAACCCCAAGACGTCGGGCGGCGCTCGCTGGAACTACCTCGGCGCATGGGCATGGGCCGAAAGGCAGCCGGGCGGCAACGACGCGAGCGCGCAGGAGTTCGTGCGCAAGCTGTACAAGAACGTCCCGGTGCTCGACACCGGGGCGCGCGGCTCGCTAACTACCTTCGCCCAGCGTGGCATTGGCGACGTCGCCATTTCCTGGGAGAACGAGGCGCACCTGGCGCTGCGCGAGCGCGGCAGCGCGGCACTCGAGATCGTCGTGCCCTCCGTCAGCGTACTCGCAGAGCCATCGGTGGCGGTGGTCGACAAGGTGGTGCTGCGCCGGGGCACGCGCGCCGCGGCGCAGGCCTACCTGGAATTCCTCTACTCGCCGGAAGGCCAGGAAATCGGTGCGCAGAATTTCTATCGGCCGCGCGATGCCGCCGTTGCGGCAAAACATGCCGCCACGTTCGCCAACGTCGAACTGGTGAACATCGAGCACTTCGGCGGCTGGAAGCTCGTGCAGGCGCAGCACTTTGCCACGGGCGGGATCTTCGACCAGATCACGGCGGGCGAATAATGGGGACATTCCATTTAGTCGACGACCAGCTTGTATCCGGATGGTGCGGCGGTCTGCAGAAGCTGTGGCACCGCCGGGTTCGCCTCGATCTTGTGACGCAGCCGGTGCACGAGTTGCTTGAGCAGCTGCCGGTCGCCCGAGCCCCGGTGACCCCATACCTGCACCAGCAGGCGATCGGAGTTCACCGCGCGGCCAGCCTGCGCCAGCAACATCTGCATGAGCCGCAGCTCCAGCTTCGTCAAGGCGATGGTCTCGCCATCGCCGATGCGCACCGAATAACCCTCGAGATCGAGCGTGACACGGCCGGCGGACAGCGGCGCATGCGCCCGATCGGCGCTGGCACGGCGCAAGAGCGCCTTCACGCGCGCCAGCAAGGTTCGCGGACTGAACGGTTTTGTAAGGTAGTCGTCGGCACCGAGATCGAGCGCCTTGACCAGGTCCTGCTCCTCGCCACGAGCCGTGAGCATCATCACCGGCGTGTCGCCGCGCGCACGAATGGCGGTGCACACTTCGAACCCCGACGCGCCCGGCATGTTGATGTCGAGGATCACGAGATCCGGCGCTTCGGTATCGAACGTGGAGATCGCTGCATGGCCGTCGCTGGCCTTGAGCACGAAGTAACCTGCCTGCGTGAGCGAATACGCCACCAGGCCTAACAAGTCGAGATCGTCGTCGGCAACCAGGATCTTCACGCGGCCGCCTCGGTGGGCAGCGTGAGCGTGAAGCGCGTGTAGCCTTCCGCCGTGCGCCCGGCAGTGATGGTGCCCCCGTGACGCTCGACAATGGAGCGTGAAATCCACAGACCGAGACCCAGCCCCCCCGGCTCAGGCTCCTGCGAGCCGCCGCGCTTGAAGCGCTCGAAGATGCTCAGCGCATCCCCCTCGGGCAGGCCCGGACCGGCATCCTCGACCCACGCGCTGATCTGCTTGCCATCGCTCTGCGCGCCCACGCGCACCGCGGTGCGTTCCGGCGCGAACTTGCTCGCATTGGCGATGAGATTGACGAACACCTGCGTGAGCCGCATGGCGTCGCCCTGTAACTCGACCCCGTCGGGCACGTCCACCTCGAGCGACTGGTGCCGCTGGCGCAGCAGCGCTTCCACCAGCCCGCGAGCGTCCTCGACCACGTCGCCAATCTCGATGCTCTGCCGGCGCACGTCGAGCTGTCCCGACTCGATGCGCACGCTCTCGAGCAGGTTGTCGATGAGCCGCGTGAGACGCAGCGTGCCGCGCTCCAGGGACAGCACCAGCTCGTCGAGTTTTTCCGGCGGGCTGGTTTTCAGTCCTTCACGCAACAGCTCGATGGACGCCAGTTGCGCAGCCAGCGGAGTGCGGAACTCGTGCGAGACATTCGCCAGCACGGTATCGCGCGCCCGGCGCACACCCTCGAGCTCGGTTTCATCGCGCAACACCTGTACCTGCATGCCGTTGACGATTCGCGAACTGGTGATGACGGTCTGCCGCAAGCCCATGTTGGTCTGAAGCTGCTCCACCGCCTGCGCACTGCCGGCCTGGCGCGCGCGCAGGATCGGGCACGCCGTAGTCGCACAAGGACGCCCGCCGTTGGGGCCGCAGGGTTTGAGCACGTCACCGCAGAATTTGCCGATGGCATCCGCCGCGTCGATGCCCAACAACCGCGCGGCCTGTGGGTTGAGGTAGCGGATGTTGCGTTCCTGGTCCACGGCGTACACGCCCTCGACCACCGCTTCGAGCACCACCTGGGCTTCGGCTTCCCGATGCCGCAACTCGGAGTTGAGTTCGACGAGGTTGCGCCGCATGTCGTCCATGGTTCGCGCCAGCTGCCCGATCTCGGCCGGGCCGGCGGTGGGTATGGAGGTGGCGAAGTCGCCCTGCCCGAGGCGCACGGCGGCGTCGGTCAAGGCCTCGGCGGGCCGTGTCACGCGCCATCCCAGCAGCACGCCGGCGATGAGCGCCAGGATCGCGAACACGAAAGCCGTGAGGATCAGGCGCCACACGAGACCGCTCACCGCCTTGTCGGTTTCCGTGGCCGAGGCGCGCGTCTCTATCAGCGCGATGCCTTCGCCACTCGGCGAGAACACCGGAAAGCTCGAAGCGTACAGGCCGAGACTGTCGATGCGCTGAACCGCGAACCGCCCGTCGGTCATCGACTGCGAATGCAACGAGGTGAATTCATTGTCCGGCGTCGCGTTGAAGGCCCGGTAGTTGATGAGCCGCACCGGCAATCCGCTGTGCTCCGACAGCACGGCGGCCAGCGAGTCGTCGAGCAGGTGCACGACCATGACGCTGAACGAGCTGTACTGCGCGGGTAGTTTGGAGACCGCGCCCACGACTGAATACTGCGTGCCGGGCGGAACCGCCATGAATCGCTCGCCCTGGTCCTGGGAAACGATGAAGAGCTGCGGCCATGGCAGCTCGATGCCGCTCGAAGCCACCACCTGCGCGCCGTCGAACACCGCGCAGGCATCGAGTTCCGAGGTTTCACAGAAGCGGCGTATGAAGGGCGCGAGGCCCTCGCGGCCGGGCTCGGCGAGCAGGCGCCGCAGCGGTGGGCGCTCGGCGAGCACGCGCGCGTAGGTCAGCGTGTCCTCGGCCATGCGGGTGATCTCTTCGCGCGCATTGGCCCCGGCAAGCTGCACGTGGACCTTCTGCTGGCTGTCGGCCAGCTCACGCAGCATGTCGATCGCGAAATAGGAAATGCCGGCGGCCACCAGCAGCACGATGGCCACGTTGCTCGCGGCCAGCCACCAGCCGAGGCTGTTGCGCTTCATCGGCGCCGATACCCCGTGCGCCCTTCGACCAGCGTCTTGATGATGAGCGTGACCACGGCGAGCAGCGACAACACCGACGCCACGGCGAACGCGCCCACCATGTTGTACTCGTTGTACAGGGCCTCGATTTGCAGGGGCATTGTCATAGTGAGACTGCCGACGCTTCCCGAGACCACGGACACGGCGCCGAATTCACCCATCGCCCGCGCGTTGCAGAGGATGACGCCGTAGATCAGGCCCCAGCGAATGCGTGGCAGCGTAACACGGAAGAACGTCAGCCAGCCGCCGGCGCCGAGCGTGATGGCGGCCTCTTCCTCGTCGTTGCCGAGCTGCTGCATGAGCGGGATGAGCTCGCGCGCGACATAGGGGAAAGTGACGAACATCGTCGCCAGCACGATGCCGGGCATCGCATAGACGATGCTGATGTCGTTCTCCTGCAGCCACGCGCCAAACCATCCGTTGAGACCGAACAGCAGCACGAAGATCAGTCCCGACACCACCGGCGACACCGCGAGCGGCAGGTCGATGAGCGTGATGAGGATGCTCTTGCCACGAAATTCGAACTTGGCGATGCACCAGGCCGCCGTGATGCCGAAGATCGTGTTGAGCGGGACGACGATGGCCGCGGTGGTCAACGTCAGGCGGATGGATGCGCGCGTTTCTTCATCGGCGAAACTCGAAAAATAGGCGGCCCATCCCTGCTCCAGCGCCATCGCGAACACCGCCGCCAGCGGCGCCGCCAGCAAGGCTCCCAGGAACGTGAGCGAGATGGTGATGAGCAGCCAGCGCACCAGTGTCGAACGCAGGTTGGTATGTCCCGGGCGGGTAGCTAGCTCGGCGGCGGCGTCGGCATGTGAGGATGGCCCGCCCATGACTACCTGCTCACCATCATCCGCTTGCGGCCCCAGAGCTGCAGCAGGTTGATCGTCAGGAGCATCACGAAGGAGATCGCCAGCATCACGAAGCCGAGCGCGGCTGCTTCGGCGTACTGGTATTCCTCGAGGCGAAAGATGATGAGGAGCGGGGTGATCTCCGTCTTCATGAACTTGTTGCCGGCGATGAAGATGACCGAGCCGTACTCACCCACGGCGCGCGCAAGGGCGAGCGTGAAACCGGTGAGCAGCGCCGGCAATACCGTCGGCACGATGATGCGGCGGAACACGTAGAAGCGGCCGGCACCGAGCGTCTCGGCGGCGTCTTCGAGATCGCGCTGCACTTCCTGCAATGCCGGCTGCACTGTTCGCACGACGAATGGCATGCCGATGAGCGTCAGCGCGATCGTGATGCCGAGCGGTGTGTACGCGACGAAGATGCCTCGCGGCTCCAGGTACTGACCAATCCAGCCGTTGCCGGCGAAAATGGTGGCCAGGGCGATACCCGACACCGCCGTCGGCAGCGCGAACGGCATGTCTATGATTGCATCGACCAGCTTGCGGCCCGGAAATTCGTAGCGCACCAGCGTCCACGCGAGCACGAAGCCGAACACCATGTTGACGCAGGCGGCGACCAGCGACGCACCGAACGACAGGCGGTACGACGCCAGCGCGCGCGGGCTGGCGATGACCTCGACGAAACGTGTCCAATCCAGCCCCGCGGTCTTGAGCACCAGCGCCGAAAGCGGCAGCAGCACGATGGCTGACAGGAAAAATGTGGTGAAGCCCAGCGTGATTCCGAAGCCCGGAATGACGCTGGGCTCACGCTGGCCGACGCTCTTCATGCGGCCGTACCTGATGCGACGAGTTCGGGCGCCGCGCGCGTCTCGGCCGGACGATAGACGATGAGCACCGGCCAGCCCGGTTGCGCGGCCAGCAGACTGCGATAGGCGCTGCCGGCATGCGTAATGTCGGTGATGCCGAGCACCAGCATTTGCGCGCTCCCCGCGGACAGGTTGCGTGTGAGTTCGGTGACGGTCTCGCCAATGGCAAGTTCCGTGCGCATCTCGAGACCATGCGTCTGTTGCGCTTCGGAGCGCGCATCGAGCAGCGCGCGCATCGGCGCTGGACGCTGAGCACCGGGGCGGCCCTCGGGCACGATGCCCAGATACACCGCTTCGGCGGAAACGTGGCGCAAGAGGCTGGCCGCGACGGCGAGCGTCGCGCGGCGAGCGGCTTCATCGGTCCAGTGGATGATCACCCGGGTCGGGCTGGGCGCATTGCGAGGCAGGACCAGCACTTCAGATGCGCCATGGCGCAGCATCCATTCCACTGTCGTCGCGGCGTCCGCGCCACCGGCGATGGCGGCCACCCCTGCGAACGGCGCCGGCGTGCCGGTGAGCCCATCGATGGCGCGCAATCCGACGCGGGTCTTCATGCGCGTGGAGAGACTCTCGAGCAAGGGCTCGCGCGCCAATGCGGCCGCGTCCGCTTCGGTGGCGCCGCAGGCAAGGAAGCTGGACAACGGTGTAGGCAGTATGTGCAGACGCCGCGCGCCGAGCGCAATCTGCGCGCCCTGCGCGAGCGGCAGTCCACGGCGATCCGGCTGCGTGCGCGTGATCTCGAGGCGCGCATCACCATTGCCCGAAGGCCCGAGCAACTGCGCGGCGGAAGGTTCGTCGAGCAGGCGCACGCGCAATCGTTCGAGCGCGCCCGTAAATACGATTTCCTCCACCGCGCCGCGCGCGATGAAGTTCGAAGTCAACTGCTCGCGTACCGCCGCGATTTCGACTTCCTCGGGACGCAACACCGCGACCACTTCGTGCTCGCGACCGGAATGCACCGGCTCGGCGCCTTCGACAGTGACCGGTGTGACTCCGAACCGGATGCCGTCGACACCCTGGCGCGCCAGCAGCAGGTTGGCTGCGCCGAGAAATGTGGCGACGAAACGCGTGGCGGGTTGCGCGTACAGATCGTTCGGATTGCCGACCTCGAGCAGGCGCCCGTGGTTCATGACCCCGATGGTGTCGGCGAGCGCGAAGGCTTCTTCCTGGTCGTGCGTCACGAGCACCGTCGTAATGCCGAGCTCACGCTGCACCGAGCGGATCGTGCGGCGGAGCTCTTCGCGGATTTTGGCGTCGAGCGCCCCGAAGGGTTCGTCGAGCAGGAGGACCTGCGGCTTGTGCGCCAGCGCGCGTGCCACGGCGACTCGCTGCTGCTGGCCACCCGAAAGCTGTCCGGGCAGACGCTCGTCCATGCCCTCGAGCGCAACCAGCTTGAGCAGTTCCGTGCGCCGGGCGCGTCGCTCGGCGGCCTTCATCCGGCGGACA
>Ga0190271_10002486_pt1 | contig 11203 bp, 9 predicted proteins | sample Popmic356T_FD_133747 | JGI IMG/M metagenome (GOLD analysis project Ga0190271, IMG submission 133747) | Populus adjacent soil microbial communities from riparian zone of Weber River, Utah, USA - 356 T | ecosystem: Environmental > Terrestrial > Soil > Riparian zone | place: USA: Utah | collected...
AGCGGGGATTTCCATGAAGCCTGGTGCGATTTTCACTGCCGTCGTTTCTGCTTTCATGTTCGCGTCCGCGGCCTTCGCCGATGCATCGCCCACATCGAACAAGTGGCGCATCGAGATGAGCGGCCAGGCACTGACCACCGGCGACATCATCTTCCGCGTCACACCACGGCAGGGCGAAGCCGTCGACGTGAACGTCGGCATCAAGAGCGGTCGCGACGAGAACCACGTGGCCAAGGACGTGCGCGACGCGCTCGCGGCCAAGCTCAGCCCCGATCGCTACACCATCGAAGTCGACGACGGCGAAGACATCCTGATCAAGAAGAAGGACGGTCAGCCGGACTTCGCGCTCGAGCTCGTCGAATCGAATGTGCAGAACGTCAGCATCAAGGTCGAGGGCGAATAGCCGTCGACCGTACGTCCGTGCGCCCCGGAATTTGCCGGGGCGCGCCGGCCCCGATCTTCCCGGGAGCTGAACATGAATATTCGCGCGACCCCGTTCGCCACGGCACTGTTCGCAACGGCAATGCTCGGATGTGCCGCCTCGCAGGCCTTGGCCGCCAATTCTCCGCCGCTCTCGGAAAGCTGGAACATCGCGTCGAGCGGCAAGGCCACTTCCAGTGGTGAGCTGCTGTTCCGCGTTACTCCGGGTAACGGTAGCGATCCCGTCGAAGTTACGGTGTCCGTGCGACTGGGCACCAACGAGACCGACGTCGCCGGCAACATCCGGCGCGCATTCAACACGCAGCTCCGTGCCGATCGATACAACGTGGATGCGGGCGCAGGCACCAACGTCGTCGTGACGCCGCAGGACGGCAAAACGGAGTTCTCGCTCGAATTGATAGATTCCGACGTCGAGAGCATTCGCGTCGTCGTCCAGAGTGCGCATCCCGTGGCGCCACCGACGGTGCCGCGCCAGGGAACGCCCGCCAATCCCCCTGCTACTCCCACGACACCACCCGCGCCCGGCAACGCTGCGCCGCCGGCGAATGCTTCACAGCCCGCAGCGCCGCCGCCTTCGAATTCGCCACCGATGCCGAATCCCTCGCCGCCGCCCACCAACAGTGATTCGGCCGGCGCGCCGGCGAGCGCGCCGCCACCCAATGCGACGCCTGGCGGAAGCGGCCCGGCGAGCGCGCCGCCGCCCAATGCGACGCCCGGCGGAAGCGGCCCGGCGAGTGCGCCACCGCCAACTGCACCCCCGCCGACCGCGCGATAAATCAGCGGCTCCTGCTCCGCGCGGCGAAGGTGTACCTTCGGCGCATGGAAACCGTATTCGAATCCTCGCTCGCGTTTCACGCGCAGATGATCTGCGACCTGCTCATATCGGCGGGCGTGCCCGCGCGCGTCGATGGTTCCTATCTACAGAGCATCGGCGGTGAGATTCCGCTGGGGAACGCCGTGCGCGTGCGCGTCGAGCCGGCGCGCGCTGCGGAAGCGCGGGCCATCATCGCCGAGTGGGAAAGAGCGCCCATACCGAGCGACGAGGAAGCGGCAGCGGAGGCGGAAGCGGCGGGCCTCGGCGCCGGCGAGCCTTCCGCCCAAAGCTACCAAAGCTGGGCCGAAGCCGAGCCAAAGCCGAGCCAACGTTGAGCCAACGTTGAGCCAACGTTGAGCGATAGTTAGAAAAAAGAAGGGCCACTCCGAAGAGTGGCCCTGCTTCCCGTTCGCGCGAGGAGCGCTGATCGACTTACCAGGAGTACATGCCCGCCCACGGGAACTGTCCCGCGGTCACCGCGAAGTAGTAGTACCCGTCCGCCGCGCGCGTGAGCGGCAGCTGGCCGCAGGTGCGTGCGACGCCGCCCACCGTCACGGTACGGCCATCGAAGTTGAAGCAGCCCCAACCGTTGATGTTGGTGTTGGTGCGATAACACACCGCGCCCGTGGTGTTGAAGTTGCCCGTGTTGCCGCTGAACGTGACCGGGTTGGGGCACGTGCCGCCGGTGCCGCCGCCGGATCCAGCCTGCGACACGGAGACCGTGCGCGTGATGCCACCGCCGGTCACAGTCACCGTGCCCGTGCGGGCTGCGGTTCCGGTATTCGCACTCGTGGCGTTCACCGTGACCGTGGCGTTGTTGGAACCCGATGCCGGCGTAGCGGTGATCCAGGTCTGATCATCGGTCACGGTCCAGGCCACGTTCGACGTGATCGCGAACGTGCCGGACGAAACCGCCGATGCCAACGACAGCGACGTCGCCGAGACGTTGAGCGTGTTCGTGGTCCCCTGGCCGGCCTGGGTCACGGCCACGGTGCGTGTGAGTCCGCCGCCGGTGACCGTCACCGTGCCCGTGCGGGCCGTGGTGGCCGTGTTCGCGGTGGCGCTCACCGTGAAGCTGCCGTTGTTGCTGCCGCTGGTCGGCGAAGCGCTGAGCCAGGTCTGATCGTCGGTCACCGTCCAGCTGACGTTCGCCGTGACATTGACGGCCGACGAGGACGCCGCCGCGGCGAGCGACAACGCGGTCTGCGACAGCGTGAGGTTGTTAGCCGCCGGCGCTGCCTGCGTCACCGCGATGGTGCGCGTGATGCCGCTGCCGGTCACCGTGACGGTGCCGGTGCGTGCCGCCGTGCCCGTGTTGGCGGTGACGCTCACCGTGAAGCTGCCATTGCTGGTGCCGCTCGTCGGCGCCGCGGTGATCCAGGTCTGGTTGTCGGTGCCCGTCCAGCTCACGTTGGCGGTCACGGTCACCGGCGACGAGGAGGCGGCCGATGCAAACGACAGCGACGTTGGCGAAACCGTGAGGTTGTTGCCCACCGGCGGGAATACCGTTGCCGGCACCGAGGTGGCGCGGATGCCGTTCGTGCCGTTCACGATGCGGTTGCCCCAGGTCGTGAGCGACGCGGCATCGAAGTTGTTGGTCATGTCGAGGCCGGTGCCGCCACCGCCATTGCCGGACCAGGACCAGCCGATGTAGCCGAGGCCGCGAGCCTGGGCCTGCGCGATGACGTTTTCGGAGTCGACGAACTGCCCGTTGTTGATCGGGCCGAACTCGCCGACGATCAGTGGCAGGTTCATGTCATCGAACGCCTGCATGTAGGCGGAGATCGGCGTGACCGTCTGGTACACCTCGTACATGTGCACGCTGAAGATCAGGTTGCGCAGCGTGTCCGCGGTCCACAACGTCATGGCGTTGGTGCGCATGGTGTTCGACCAGTCCTGGCCCCAGTTCGCCGCGTCGATCATGATCGTGTGCGTGATGCCGGCGGTGCGCAGCGCCCGGATCGAAGTGGCGGTGTCGTTCGTGTACACAGCCGACGTGTTGTTGCCGAACGGCTCGTTCGCGATGTTGATGATCACGAAGTTTTCCTGGCCGTTGATCGCGGCGCGGATATCGGCACTGGTCCAATAGGCCGTCGCATTCGAGATCGGCACGGCCGTCGTCTGCTCGCTCCATCCCGTGGAGTCGTGCACTTCGAGCACCGCGATCATGCGCAGGTCCTTGCACCACTGGATGAGCTGTGCGACCTGCGGGCCATTCACGCGCGCCCACTGGCCGCCCGTCGACAGCACGAGGCGCACGGTGTTCGAGCCCGTGGCCGCGATCGCCGCGAGATCCTGCTGCGTGGGCCGAAACTGGAACCACGTATATGGATAGTTGACGCCGCGCATGATGAACGGCACGCCGTTGGCGTCGCTGATCTGCCCGGTCGTTGGCGAGATGATGAAGCCAGCGGCGAAACTCGCGACCGGCAGCAATAAGAGAGTGCAAAGGATCGAAGCGCGCCGCAGCGCGCGAATTACATTACTCATGACTTCCCCCTGAAGTTCCGTGTCTATACGGCCGCATCCATACGGTCTGAGCCGCGGCGCGATGATATGCACCGACCCACGGCTTAAGGCAAGCAAAAATAGTTATTGTCCCGCGCTTCGTCCCGATGTCTGGTGGCCTGTCCTCGGCTGGTTGCGCTAACAGCAAAGGGGACTTACCTAGTCTGCGCCCGTAAAACCCTTGGTTTATCGTGGTGTTCCGCAACTATCTACTCGCAGGTTGTTGCACTAGTCTCGATCGCGATGTCGACCACGGTGAGGATCCTGGGGTCACGCTCCCGCGAACAGGTGCCCGGCACGGGCATCACCCTGCTCGCACCCGGCTTTCGCGGCGCACTCACGCAGCTCGCCGCCGGCGCCGCGCCCGACGCGGCGCCCGATCTGCCGTTTGCCGAGGCCGCGGCGGGTGCCGATGTCATGCTGGCTGCGCAGCTCACCCTGGACATCGAAGCGCGTCCCGCGGAAAGCCCCGGATTGCGTTCGCGCAGCGCGGTGGCCACGCATCCGCGTGTCATCGTGCCTCGTCGCGGCGGGGTTGCCTACGCGCTGCTGCAGACCGACGAAACGGGCACTTCGAGCTTCGTGCTGCCCGCGACTCGCGATCCGACCGAGGCGGTCTTTCCCCTAACTATTGCCGCGCATGGCGCGACTCGCCGGATGCTGCGCGTGCTGATGTGGCCCGCGCAGGCCGGCACCGGCACCGGCGTATTCGGGATCGCGGAACGATGGGAGAGCCTGCGGCGGCCGAACCAGCTCGCGCAATGCGGTCCGGTCGGTGACTGGCTCGCGGCCGACTGGGAAGCGCTCGGCCAGGGCCCGGTATTGCTGCTGCTGCCCGACACCTTTTCGACGCCGCAGTCGACCTTCGCGAACTGGACCTGCGATCCCTCGTTCGCGCAGGTCTTGCGAGCCTTCGGCGGCCGATGCCTGGCGTATGCACACCCGACGCTTTCCTGCGGACTCGAGGAGAACGTGGCCTGGCTGGTTTCGCAGGTGGCGCGGCTGCCCGGCCCTTTCGACATCGTGGCGCTGGGACGCGGCGGACTGCTGGCACGGGCGATCGCCGCCGACGGCCGGTTGCCGCTGCGGCGCGTGTGCCAGGTGGGTGCGCCTAACAAGGGCACGCCGCTGGCCCGCGAATCGAACCTGCTGCGTTTTCTCGACGCGCACGTGGCCATGCTGGCCTGCATTTCCAATCGCGTGGCGAGGTCCACGCTCGAGGGCGTGTTGTGCATGGCGCGCGTCGCGGCGCTGCGGCTGGCTGCGCCGCTGCCCGGAGTCGAGATCCAGGCAACCGGCAATCCTGCGTTGAGCGCGCTGGGGAGTTCCGCGCCGGCGGCCACGCAGTGGTTCACGGTAAGCGCGCAGTTCGCGAGCGTGGGTGGGCACGGCATCCCGCCAACCGGCGAGGATGCTTTCGCCGCGGTACCCAACGATCTGGTGGTGCCGAGCGAGGGGTGTCACGAGCCGGGCGTGCCGGTCGCGGATCGCCTGCAACTCGTTGGCTCCCAGGTACACCATCACAACTACTTCGCGAATTCGCACGTGCATGCGCAACTTGCCGAGTGGCTGCTGCCGTCCGCCATGTAGGACCCCGCTGAGACGCAAATGCGACGCACGGCGATAGTTGTTAGGCGACGCGCGGCGCAATCTGCAGACCAGTCGGTGCCGGACTACATCCGGCGCGGACCCCGCAGTCACAACAGGCAAAGACACAATGAGTTCCATGAAAATCATCGCCATCGTCCTGATCGTCGCCGGCGTACTGGGCCTCGCCTACGGCAAGTTCAGTTACACCAAGGAAACTCACGACGCGAAGGTGGGACCCATCGAGCTGTCGGTGAAGGACAAGGAAACAGTGAACGTTCCGGTGTGGGCGGGAGTTGGTGCCATCGTCATCGGTGCAGGTCTGTTGCTCGCGGGCGGCAAGCGCGCCTGAAGTTTTATCCGGTGTGGCGGTCCCGCCTTGTGGTGCGGGGCCGCTCCCGATTGCCTTCCGGGTTTGTAGCAGGTCGACCACACGCGATTGATATCCGGCGCGACGCGAAAATTCGCCGCCCATTTCCCCCAGGATTACTTAACGCCGGGCGTGGTGCCAAACGCATCACACTTTGCTGCCACTCATCGGTGGTTACAGACCACTTATCGGTGCACCCACAGCGCGATTCACGGCTCTGGCAGCATGCCGTCCATGAAACGACATAGCCGCGGCGTTACGTTGATCGAACTCATGACGGCCATCGCCGTCATCGGTCTGCTGCTGGCGCTCGCAACGCCGACCTTCCGCGAGTTCACGCGGAACAACAGCGTGGTCGCCACCCAGAACGATCTGGTCACGGCGTTCAATCTCGCGCGCAGCGAGGCGCTCCGTCGCAATCGCCCCGTGTCGGTATGTTCCTCCGCCAACGGCACGACCTGCGGCGATGAAGAAGACTGGAACATTGGCTGGCTTGCCTTCACTGATCGCGGCACGGCCGGCCAGATCAACGCTGCCGCTGGCGATGAGCTTCTGCAAGCCTGGCAGAGCCCAAACACGACCTTGCTGCTCCTGTCGGATGGCAACTCTTTCATACGATACCTTCCGACCGGAATGAGCGCGTTGGACGATCCGGTGACCATCGAGGTCGCCTGGGAAGACTGCGTCGGCCACCCGGTGCGCCAGGTCACGGTCACGGTCGCCGGCGCCATTACCGGGCAAGTCGTCACTTGCTCGTAGGACACCCCATGACAGTGCTCAAGAGATCAATCGCGCACCGTGCACGTGGCTTCACGCTGATCGAAGCGCTGGTCGCGCTGGTGGTGTTGTCCATCGGGCTCCTCGGAGTCGCGGCCCTGCAGCTGACGAGCCTGAGGTCTAACCACAGCTCCGCCATGCGATCGCAGGCGACGTTCCTCGCCTACGACATCATCGACCGCATGCGCGCCAATCGGGAAGCGGCGGTGGATGGGCTTTACGACATCGCGCTGGGCGAAGAGGGCGAGACCGGTACGGTCGCCGGCGACGACCTCATCGCCTGGAAACAGAACATCGCCAGGACGCTTCCGGCCATCGACAACGCCGGCGATGCCGAGCCTGCCGACGGCTCGGTCGTGCGGAACGGCGACATTTTCACGGTGACGATCCGCTGGGCCGACTGGGACGATTCGGGCGCAACCGCCCGGACGCCGCTCGAGTTCACGATGGATACGCAGTTGCAGGACTGACATGAAACGCATATCCGGAAAAAACCTCATGCGAACCATCCAGCGCCAGCGCGGTTTCAGCCTGGTCGAAATCATGGTCGCCCTGACGCTGAGCCTCATCCTGCTCGCAGGTGTGCTCGCCGTCATGTACAGCTCGAAAGTCACCTACAACGAGAACGAGCGCGTCGGGCGCCTGCAGGAGAACGGCCGCGCGGCGGTCGAGATGATCCTGCGTGACCTGCGCGGTAGCGGCTTCCCCGGCTGCGCGCAGCCCATCGAAGACCTCCTCGAGTTGAACAACACACTGGACAACCCGACCGAGGTTCCCTGGAACTTCGCGGAGTCCACGTTTGGCTTCGAAGGTACCGGCGGAGCCTGGACGCCGGCCCTCGATGCGGATCTCTTCCCGAACGCAACGCCTGACAACGACATCATCGTCGTGCGCACGATTCCTGTCGGCGCGCCTTCCATGCGTGTGTCGGCCATCGTCAATCCGACCGATTCAATTTCAGTGACCAAAGCTGAAGGCGAAACCATCGAGGATGGAACGCCGGCAATCATCAGCGATTGCGCCAACGCGTCGGTGTTCGTGGCCAGCACTTTCGCGGCCGGTGGTGGCGACACCACGGCCACGATCAGTCGCGCTACCGGTGGCGCAGCGCCAACGAACGCCACGGAGAATCTCGGCGCGACTTTCGCGCCCGGTGCGCGCGTGGCACCCGTCACTTCCATTGCCTACTACGTGGCGCCAAACGAAGCCGGGACCGGGCCGGCCCTATGGCGCGTGGTATCCAACGGCGATCCGCAGGAACTCATTCCCGGCGTCGAAGCGCTGCAGATTCGCTACGGCATTGCCGGGGCGGCCGACGGCGTCGTCGTTGCTGAATACGTGGACGCCGACGCAGTGACGGACTGGTCCCGGGTGATCAGCGTCACGCTCGCACTGCTCGTTCGCTCGGCGGATGAAAACTCCCCGACCGTCGACGAGCGTGTCTACGAGCTGCTCGAGACGGACGTCGGGCCCTTCGACGACAACTTTCAGCGAGCACTGTTCACGACGACAGTGACGCTGCGCAACCGCACCACTTGAGGAAGCATCAGATGCGTCCTGCCAACTCCCAGCTAGGCCAACCCGGCATCCGTCAGCGCGGCGCGATTCTCGTCACGTCGATGTTGTTGCTGCTCGTGCTCACCATCATCGGCGTGACCGTCATGCAGATGTCCCGCATGCAGGAACGCATGGCCGGCAACTCCCGCGACGTGAGTCTCGCGTTCCAGGCCGCCGAAGGCGCGCTGCGCGCCGCCGAATTCTTTATCGGGGACGAGGAGGTCCGGCCCGTCACATGCCTGGGCACAGACACAGGGTCATGCCCGGTGTTTGCTGAAGGCACAGTGGTTGGCACTACGGCGAACCAGGGTGAAGCCTGGTGGACAGAAAAAGGACGGACTTACGGTCAGGCAGAGATGGAAGGACTGAACGCGGCGCCGACCGCCGTGATCGAGGAGCTCGGCTTCGTTCGTACTGATGGTGGAGTCGTCATGGGGCAGGACCCACCTGACGGTCGCGACTTCTACCAGGTGACCTCGCGTTCCACCGGCGGCAGCGGGCTGGCCGAAATCGTCCTGCAATCCACCTTCACGCGCAAATTTTGAATCCCAGCCGGCATCCGGCCGACGAGGTTAATCAAGTGAACATTCGTATGCTCAAGAACCGTCTTTCAACCTTCGCGGCTGCTGCGCTCGTGGCAATGCTGGCGACGCCGCCGGCAATGTCGGCGCCGCTGGTCATCTCGGATGTACCGCTGTTCCTCACGACCGGCGTCAAGCCCAATCTGATGATGGCCATCGACGACTCGGGCTCCATGGACGGTGAGATTCTGGTGGGTGGATTGGACGGACTCCAACGCGGAAACGACGGCGCCGTCTGGTGGCGCTCCGGCGCTTCAGGCACCTGCACCACCGGCACCAACAACAACAGCTTCGCCGGCTGCGTGGCAAACGCAGACGGGAGCGCTGACATTCCGGGCGCCGGCTTTCTCAATTTCAACAATGTCGGTGAGTCGAGCCCCGTCTGGAAGAAGTTCGTCTATCTATTCCCCAACGGGTACAACACTGCCGCCGGCGCCAATCCCAATGCCGAGGACCGGCGGAGGCTCTCGGAATCCACGAACGATCACTTCGCCATCCCGCCGCTGCCGGCTTTCGCCTGGGCGCGCGGCCCGGAGTCCAACGGGGCGTACTTCGACCCCTCCGAGGACTACACGCCATGGCCGAACGGCGGTGGATACACCTTCACCAATGCCGATCCCGCGGCAACGGAATACGATCCGGTGTTCAACGGCGCCGGCACCATCGACCTGACGCGCGACTATGCGGGTATTCAGAGCGTCAACGTCGGCATCGCATGCACGACCCTGAATCTTGGCCCTGTCAACGCCAACTATGGATTCCGCGTCTACACCGGCATGACGATTCCGGCAGACACCTGCATCCGTTCGAGCGGTCGCAATTGGGAGAAAATACGGCCCAGCGGCACCTGCCAGGTGGGCGTGACCAATGGCTGCCAGGTCGGCACTGCGGCCTCTCCCGTGAACTTCACGCTGGCTAACAACACCAGCATCGGCTTCCTCTATTTCCCGGCCACGTTCTACCTGAGCGACGCGACTGCGTTGCCGGACGATTACGGCTACACGGGGCCGACGACGCCGACCGGTCTGGCGCCCAATGGCAGCACCGTGCTCAAACGTTATGAGATCAAGTCAGGCAACTTCGTCGACGCCGCGCACTACGACGCCGCGATCCAGAACTTCGCCAACTGGTTCATGTATTCCCGCAAGCGTCACCTGGCGCTGCGGGCCGGACTCGGCAAGGCATTCGAGGGGCTGCAGGCCACACGCGTGGCCGGATTCACCATCAGCGCCGGGGCCAGCGCGACTCCGCCGAACGTGACGATGCTGGACATCGACGTCCCCGCGAATCGCGACACGCTGTACACGAACTTCTATCTGAACTGGACCGGCAGCGGCGGCACGCCCAACCGTGCCGCAGTCGCCAACCTCATCCGCAACTACAAGCGCACGGGCGCCACCGCGCCGATCACGCATTCCTGCCAGCGCAATTTCGGCATGTTGTTCACTGACGGCTTCTCGAATCCGCCGGCTTCGGGCGACGGAATCAACGGAGTTGCCGGCAACGCGGATGGCAACAATGGCGCGCCGTATGCCGACAATCAAACGGACACGCTGGCCGACGCCGCGATGAGCGCCTACGAAAACTCACTGCGGCCGCTCATGGCCCAGGGCAGGGTCATACCTCAAAAGGGCTGCGACGCCGCGACTCCCGACCCGAAGCTCGATTGCAACACCAATCCGCACATGAACTTCTATGCCGTCACGCTCGGCGCGAGAGGTTTGAAGTTCGATTCGGCAGTACCGGTCGACCCCTATGACCCCCTGTTACCCGCTTCGACATGGCCGACGAGTTTCCCGGCGAGGCATCCTTCGGCCGTGGACGACCTGTGGCACGCGACGATCAACGGCCGCGGCCAGCTTCTGAATGCGACGAGTTCCAATGACCTGGCTGACAAGCTCAGCGCGGTTCTGCGCGGCATCATCGACGGGCAGGGTTCGGCGTCATCCGCAGCCTTCAACAGCGGTTCGATCAATACCGACACTCGCCTGTTCCAGGCGAGCTTCGACAGCACGGACTGGTCAGGCGCACTGACGGCTCGCGACGTCCGCGCCTCGGATGCCGCGCTCAGCGCGGGAGTGCGGGCCACCATACCGGCCGCGGCCTCGCGGGCGATCATCACGGTCAACAGCACCGGTACTGCGGTGCCATTCATCTGGGAGAACCTCGACGACGCTCGCAAGACGGAATTGAATGGGACCGACCTGGATGGCGAAGAGAAAGGTGCGGAGCGGCTGGGCTGGTTGCGTGGTGACCCTGCGAACGAATCGCCAGCCGGCCTCTCGTTCCGCAAACGCACTCGTCTGCTCGGTGACATCATCAATTCGGCGCCGGTATTCGTGGGTGCGCCCGCCTTCCGCTACCCGGATAGCCTCGAGACCGCGCGCTATTCGGCATTCCGCGCAGCCCAGCTGACGCGCAATCACATGGTGTACGTCGGCGCCAACGACGGCATGCTGCACGCCTTCTTCTCGAACGACGAGCCCGACGACGGCAGCGGCGTCGTGGAGGAAAGGCTGGCCTTCGTCCCGGGCGCGGTGTTCAAGAATCTTCACCATCTCACTGCGC
>Ga0190271_10002487_pt1 | contig 11202 bp, 11 predicted proteins | sample Popmic356T_FD_133747 | JGI IMG/M metagenome (GOLD analysis project Ga0190271, IMG submission 133747) | Populus adjacent soil microbial communities from riparian zone of Weber River, Utah, USA - 356 T | ecosystem: Environmental > Terrestrial > Soil > Riparian zone | place: USA: Utah | collected...
CATGCTCGACCAGAAGCGCGTCCTCCCGTGCACCGCGCTCCTCCAGGGCGAATACGGGATCGATGACCTCTACATGGGCGTCCCGGTCAAGCTCGGCGCCGCCGGCATCGAGGAGATCGTCGAGCTCGACCTGACCGACGCGGGGCAGGGAGCGCTCACCGAGTCCGCGGCGGCCGTGCGCGAGGTCGTCTCCGTGCTGACGTCCTAAGAAGTCACTAAGCCCGCGGCGGAGCGCCGAACGCCGGGGCTACGATCGCTGCGTGCGCCGTCGTCTCGCCATCCTGCTCTCGCTCGTCCTCGTGGTCGTGGTGGCGGGGCTGGCGCTGACCTGGATCCCCTCCGACCACTACATCGTCCTCCCCGACCGAGCGCGGCCGACGGACCCGCTCGTCAGCGTCCCCGGCGAGGACATGGGTGAGGGCCGGAGCGGCATCTACATGGTGGACGTGCGCATCGGCAGGGCCAACCTGCTCGAGCGGATCTACCCGGGCATCCACGAGGGCGCGGAGCTTCTGCCCGAGCAAGTCTTGAACCCTGCGGGCGTCAGCGACAGGCAACGGCGGCGCTCGAGCCTGAACGCCATGTCGCGGTCCCAGCTCGTCGCCATCGCCGTCGCGCTCGAGGAGCTCGGCCGCGACGTCACGGTCTCCCCCGCAGGCGTGCAGGCAACTCTCGTCGTCCCGGGCTCCCCGGCGGACGGCGTCCTCCAGGTCGGCGACGTGATCGTCGAGGCAGACGGCGAGGAGGTCGGAACGACGGACGAGCTTCAGGCGGCGTTCGACGACGTCGAGCCGGGCGAGAGCGTCGAGCTGACCGTCGACCGCGAGGACAAGCCGACCGAGCTCGTCGTGGGAACGCGGGCCGCCGAGGACGACCCGGAGCGGGCGGTCATGGGCGTACAGGTCGAGAACGCCGAGGACTTCGACTTCCCCCTCGACGTCGAGATCGACGCGGGCGGCATCGGCGGCCCGTCGGCCGGGCTAGCGTTCGCCCTCGACATCGTCGACGAGCTCGGGGACGAGGTCCTCTCGCGCGGACGGACGGTCGTCGCCACCGGTGAGCTCGACCTCGACGGGAACGTCCACGCGATCGGCGGCGTCAAGCAGAAGGCGATCGGCGCCCGCGAGGCCGGCGCGGACATCTTCCTCGTCCCCGACGACAACTTCGAGGAGGCGCGGGACGCCGTCGACGGGCTCCAGGTCGTCGCCGTCTCGACCTTCGACGAGGCGCTGGCCGCGCTGCGCGAAGGGTAGTTTTCCGACAGGACAACGCGCCGCCGGAACCCTGCGGAATTTGCGTGTTTTTCGTCACGGCAACGCTTAACCCGGAGAGGTCCGGCCCGTAAGATGGGCGCCCCTGGGCGTATGGCGAAACAGCGGCAAATCACCTGCAAAGACTGCTATTTTCGCCAGGCTGCGCTCTGCGCTCTGACGGAGGGGCCCTGTCCGACGTTCAGGACGGCCAAGACGGCCAGGCTCGAGCCTCCGGCCCAGCCGCCGCTCGTCGCGCGGCCCCAGGTCCGCGCCCACGCCGCCGCCTGACAGAAGGGTTTGGCGGAACGCAGTCTGTGCCGTGCGACGTTCCGCCAAGCCCTCCTAGAGAAGGTCTCTGATCGAGTCCAGGTCCGAGTCCTTCGCCGCCCACTCCCGTGTCCGCGGATCGAGCTCCATGGCGCGGGACAGGTGTGCGACCGCCTCGTCCCGGCGACCGGCGAGGGCCTCGCAGCAGGCGAGGTTGTAGAGGACGTTCGGGTTGTCCGGGTGCGCCGCCAAGGCGCGTTCGAGGACGACCGTGGCGGCGTCGTAGTCCTTCGCGTCGTAGAACGGCCGCGCCTCTAGCCACGACTCCCAGGGCGACGGGGCGAACGCCTTCCCGACGGTGCCGCCGATGACGAGGACGGTCGTGTCCGGCTCCGCGGCCGTCGCGCTGCGGCGGGTGGCCGGGTCGCGCACGAAGACGAGGGTGCCGGCGGGCGCGTCGAGTTGCTCCCCGGCGACCGTGAACGTCGCGCGGCCCGCGAGCACGACGTAGAGCTCCTCGTGCCTGCCCGCGCCGGCGCCGAGCTCGTCGTGCTCCTCGATCACATGCCCGCCCGCCTCGCGCGCGCCGTAGGCGTTGACCCCGAACGCGGCGATCCCGAGCGGGATCCGCACCGGGATCGTGTCGAAGTCCCCGGTCAGGCGGTCGAGCTCGTCGAGGTGGGCGGTCTCGAAGGGAGGCCGGCTCACGCAGCGACCGCGAGCGCGTCCCGCACCAGCCGCCCGAGCCGCGCGATGCCCTCGTCGATCGCCTCGGGCCGCTCGTAGGAGAACGCGAGCCGCATGGACGACTCGCCGCCTCCGTGGAAGAAGAAGTCGGGCCCCTTGATGAAGGCGACGCCGGCCTCGTCGGCCTGGGCGAGGAGGCTCTCCGCGCTCAGCCCGTCCGGGAGGTCGACCCAGAGGAAGTAGCCGCCGTCTGGCTCGTTCCAGCTCGTCCCCTCGGGCAGCTCGCGCGCGAGCGCGTTGGTCATCGCGTCGCGCCGCTCGTGCAGCGCCTCCTGGATCGACTCGACGTTCGGGTCGAAGAGCCCGCGCGAGACGAACTCGTGCAGCGTGGCCTCCACGAACATCACGGGCGAGACGTAGTTCTCGAACACGAGCGCCTGCATCGCCCCCATCAGCTCCTCCGGGAGGATGGCGAAGCCGACGCGGATGCCGGGGGCGACCGTCTTCGAGAACGAGGACATGAACATGACGCCGTCACCGTCGCCGAGCTCGAAGAGGCGCGGCAGGCCTTCGCCGCCGAAGCGGAGGAGGCCGTACGGGTCGTCCTCGAGGATGGTCGCGCCGTGCGTCCGCGCCAGCTCGACGAGGCGGTGGCGGTTCGGTTCCGAGAGCGTGCGCCCGCTCGGGTTCTGGAAGGTCGGGATCGTGTAGATCAGGCACGGGCCGGAAGTGGCTGCGAGCGAGCCCTCGAGCAGGTCGAGGTCGAGCCCGTCTTCGGTGAGCGGGATCGACTCGACCTCCGCGCCCAGGCGGCGCAGGATCAGCAGCGAGCGGTCGTAGCAGGGGGCCTCGACGAAGAACTTTGCACCGGCCGCCACGTGGTGGCGCGCGATGAAGGCGAAGGCCTGGAGCGAGCCGTTGGTGATCATCACGCGCGCGACGTCGACGTCGTGGCGGTCGGCGATCCACTGGCGCAGCGGCTGGTAGCCGAGCGGCGGCCCGTAGTTGAGCGCCGCAGCGCCGTCGCGCGCGAGCGCGGCCTTGGCACAGTCGCCGAAGTCGTCGACCGGAAGGAGATCGGGCCCCGGGATGCCCCGGGCGAAGGAGATCACCGGGCTCATGGGACGAGTCTACTGACGGCCGCGGGCGACGAGCCAAGCTAACCGATCGGAGCTAGACTCGGCATCAGCATCAGCCCGCTTGCCGGGCGCGGGCCCTTGCGGAAAGGAGGCTGCTCATGAGCAGCACGAGAAGTCGCTTCCGCGCCCTCGCCCCACTCGCCCTACTCGCCGTCGCGCTGATGGCCGTAGGCGCAGGGGCGACTCCGCAGGTCGCGTCTCCACCCGTGGAGGTCTCGACCACGAATCCGTTCGCGGCGTGCCCGCCCGACGGAGCCGGGATCAACTTCCCAGGTAGCGAGGTAGAGCCCTGGATCGAGGTCAATCCGACCAATGCGGCCAACAGGATCGTCGTCTACCAGCAGGATCGCTACTCGAACGGTGGCGCGAAGGGGACGGTCGCCGCAGTCACCTTCAACGGGGGCGCGACGTGGACGCAGGTGGCGGTTCCGACGGAGAGCAGGTGCACCGGAGGACCGTTCCAGCGCACGTCCGATCCGTGGGTCACGTTCGGGCCGGACGGCACGGCCCACTCGATGAGCCTTGTCACCGACCCGGACCTGCCGACCGGCGGCTTCGGGGACAACGGCATGGTCTACAGTCGCTCGACGAACGGCGGCCTTACTTGGGATGACCCGATCCTGCTCGTCACCGAGACCGACCCGCGCTTCCTGCACGACAAGAACTCCATGACGGCCGACCCGAACGATGCGGACTTCGTCTATGCCGTCTGGGATCGCGTCCAGCAGGCGGGCCGCGCGGTCGCCGCACCCGAGAACCCCATCGGCGCCGGCTTCAAGGGCCCGGTGTACTTCACCCGTACGACGAACGGCGGCGACTCGTGGGAGCCTGCCCGCAAGATCTACGAGACCGGCGCCAACAAGCAGACGATTGGAAACCAGATCGTCGTTCGGCCGCAGGGCGAGCTGTACGACTTCTTCGGCGACATCGTCAACCGATCGCGTCGCCGCGACGGCCTTGGGCCGATCTTCGTCTCCTTCATCGTCTCCCAGGATCGGGGAGAGACATGGAGCATGCCGACCCGCGTGGACGACCAGCTGCCCATGAGCCTGTTCCGCGTGAGCAGCACGGTCGACCTCGAGCCGGTGCCCTGCCCCGATCCCGCCCAGACCGGAGCCTGCCCGATCCGCGGCGGCGACTTCATCCCGGATGTGGCGGTCGACCCAGCCAACGGGAAGCTGTACGCCGTGTGGATGGACGCCCGCTTCAGCTTCTTCCAGACCGGCGCCTTCCGGTGGGACAGCATCGCGTACAGCCAGTCGACCGACGGCGGGCAGACGTGGTCGCCGGGCATCCAGGTCAACGCGACTCCGCCGGGGAGCAATCAGAACTCCCAGGCGTTCACGCCTTCGGTCGCGGTCGGAAGTGACGGCACGGTCACGGTGACCTACTACGACTTCCGCAACAACACGCCCTCGCCGGCGACGCTCGACACGACGCACTGGGCCTCGCACTGCCATCCCGCGTCGGAGAACTGCGCCAACCCGGCAAGTTGGAACGAGGAGACCCAAGTCTCGCCGACGTTCAACATCCGCGAGGCGCCGTTCGCCCGCGGGTACTTCCTCGGCGACTACATGGGGCTCGACTACGGCGGAGGATTTGCCACCGCCTGGGGATCGACCCTCGGGAGCGGTCCCTCGAGCATCTTCTCCAACACTTTGACCCCGTAGACGACTTCGGGCGCCCGGGCGCTCTTAGGGGCGCCCGGGCGCCCCTGCCCTAGGCGGCGGTGCCTGCGACCTCGGCCGCCAGCCGGGCGACCTCGGTCGGGTTCGTTCCGACCCGGACTCCCTTCGCCTCGAGCGCCTCCTTCTTGGCCCGCGCCGTGCCGGCGCTGCCGGAGATGATCGCGCCGGCGTGGCCCATCGTCTTGCCGGGCGGCGCCGTGAAGCCGGCGATGTAGGCGACGACCGGCTTCGTCATCTCGGCGCCGATGAACGCGGCGGCCTTCTCCTCCTCCGCGCCCCCGATCTCGCCGACCATGACGACGATCTCGGTCTCGGGGTCGGCGTTGAAGCGCGTGAGGACGTCGATGAACGACGACCCGACCACCGGGTCGCCGCCGATGCCCACGATCGTGGACTGGCCGACGCCCTGTTGGGTCAGCTCGTGCCCGATCTGGTACGTGAGCGTGCCGGATCGGGAGACGAGGCCGACGGGCCCCTCGCTGAAGATCTCGGCGGGGATGATCCCGACGTTCGCCTTGCCCGGCGAGAGGACGCCAGGGCAGTTGGGCCCGATCAGCGTGACGCCACGCGGGCGCACGTAGTTGTAGACGCGGAGCATGTCGTGCGCCGGGATCCCCTCGGTGATGCAGATCACCGTCTCGATCCCCGCGTCGACGGCCTCGTAGATCGCGTCGGCGGCGAAGCGCGCGGGGACGAAGACCATCGCCGTGTTCGGTGCCGTCTCCGCGACCGCGCCGACGACGGTGTCGAAGACCGGAATCCCCTCGACGCTCTCGCCGCCCTTGCCCGGCGTGACGCCGGCGACGACATTCGTGCCGTAGCGGAGGTTGCGCGTCGCATGGAAGGAGCCCTCGCGCCCGGTGATGCCCTGGACGACCAGGCGGGTCTCGCGGTCGACGATGATGGCCACTAGCGGCGCGCCCCTTTCAGCGCGATGCGATCGAGCGTGATCCAGTCGTCTTCGATCCGGTCCGCGAGGAGCGCGCGCACCTTGTCCGCGTCCGTGCCAGTGCACGCGGATCGCTCGAGCCAGTGGCCAACGTGGAGGGACGTGTCGACGCGCCGGGTCTCCTCCACGTCCAGGCCCGCGCTCTCGAAGAGGGCCCGCCACTCTCCCTCTGTGTAGTTACGGACGTGGGAAGGGTCGCGCAGAAGGTCGGCCTCCTCGGCCGCCTCGCCCATGTAGAGGTTGTCGACGACGAGCACGCGGTCGGCAGCGACCCGCGCCATCTCCCGCATGCCGACCCCGACGTCCGCGAAGTGGTGCACGCCGACGCGGCAGGCGACGACGTCGAAGCTTCTGTCAGCGAAGGGCAGGTCTTCGGCGAAGGCCTGCACGTCCGCCTGCATCCCGGGCGCGGGGTCGACAGTCACAACCTCGAGCCCCGCCTCTCGGAGCCGTCGAGCGACATGGCCGCCGCCGGAGGCGACGTCGAGCCCCGTGCGGGCGCCGCTGGCCCATTCGACGAGGAGATCGAGGTCGGCGCCCTCGCGGTGCGCCTCGCTCTCGCGGTAGGCGTCCGCACGGTCGTCCCAGACGTTCGCGCTCACTTGAGCGACACCACCTTCTCGGCCGCCGAGAGCATGGTCTCCTCGACGTAGACGTTCGCCGGGGCCGCCTCGGTGAGCAGGCGCCGGCCCTCCTCGGCGTTCGTCCCGTCGAGGCGGACGACGATCGGGTCCTCGATGGCCATCTGGCCGAGCGCGGCCAGGATCCCGCGCGCCACCTCGTCGCAGCGCGTGATCCCGCCGAAGATGTTGAAGAGGATCGCCTCGACCTGCTCGTCCGACGTGATCACCTCGAGCGCGTCGACGACGCCCTGGGCGTCGCCGCCGCCCCCCAGGTCGCAGAAGTTCGCCGGCCGGCCGCCGACCTGGTCGATGACGTCGAGCGTCGCCATGACGAGCCCGGCGCCGTTCCCGAGGATGCCGATCTCGCCGTCGAGCTTCACGTAGGTGACGCCCTTCTCGCGCGCGAGGCGCTCGCGGGGATCAGCCGCCTCGACGTCGCGCATCTCGGCCACGTCCGGGTGCCGGTAGAGCGCGTTGTCGTCCACCGTGAACTTCGAGTCGAGCGCCTTGACCTCGCCGTCCGGCGTGACGATCAGCGGGTTGACCTCGCAGAGCATCGCGTCGAAGCCGACGAACGCGCCGTAGAGTTTCTCGACGATGGCTGCTACCTGCTTCTGCTCGCCGGGGTCGTCGATGCCGGCTCCGTAGACGAGCCGCCGCGCCTGCCAGGGCTGGAAGCCCTCCAGCGGGTCGACGTGCAGGCGCACGAGGGCCTCGGGATTCGTCTCGGCGACCTCCTCGATGTCGATGCCGCCCTGCGTGGTGAACATGAACAGCGGCGTCTTCTCGCCCCGGTCGAACGTGACCGAGAGGTAGTACTCCCTTGCGATGTCGGACGCCTTCTCGATCCAGAGCCGGCGGACGACGTGCCCGCGGATGTCCATGCCGAGGATCGCGGCCGCGTGCGCCTCGGCCTCCTCGGGCGTGTTCGCGAGCCTGATGCCGCCGGCCTTCCCGCGGCCGCCGACGAGCACCTGCGCCTTGACGACGACCGGGCCGCCGAGCTCCTCGGTGGCGGCGCGAGCCTCCTCGGGAGTCGTCGCCACGCGCCCCTCCGACACAGGAATGCCGGCGCGCGCGAACAGCTCCTTTCCCTGGTGTTCGTAGAGATCCACGGCCGGGCGCGAGTCTATCCAAGCGGGCGCCGAAACCGGCAATCACTCGTTCGGACGATCAGGTGTGCTCCCGAACGGGCGATGCTGCCGGGGGGAATTCTCTGTGAGACTCGCTCAGACGCTCGTCAAGGCCGCTGTGATCCTGGCCATCATCGCCGCCACGCTCGGAGGCGCGGTGGCGCTCGGCAGCACGCTCTTCGACTCCCCGCCCCGGGACGCTGCCGACTTCGCCGCCCGCATAGAGGCCGGGAGCATGCACGCGCCTCCGCCGGAGGAGCGCACCGCGGCCGAGCGGCGCTACGTCCTCACGGTCGGCGCGCTCTGCGCTGAGCGGAACGAGCAAGTCCGCGACCTCGAGCACGAGGTCTCCGCCGCCGACCAGGTCGGCGAGGCTCGCGGCTGGCGCCGGATCGAGGCCGAGCACGCCGAGGACTTCGAGGCGCTCAAAGCGCCGAAGCGCTTCCGCTCGACGGCGGAGCGGATGACGACGCTCGAGCTCGCAATGCTCGATCTCACCGACGAGGCCCTCGAGGCCCGCCGCGCGGGCGACCGGGAGCTCTTCGAGGCCAAGCTCGCCGCCGCCGAGCTGCTCGATGCGCGCTACGACGAGGCCGCGCACGCGCTGGGCGTCCCGGTCTGCGCCTCCGCCTGACCGGTCTCGCGGTGTTCGCACCCGGGCCTTTCGGGTATAGACCCGACGTTGTAGCGTTCCGGCGACCCCTCAGAGGAGGAAGCAGATGAGCACGCTCCACGACGACGACATCCGCACCATCGGCGAAACCGGGCGCCTCGACCCGCAGGCCGACGCAGACGGGGACGACACGGACTCGACCGACGGCGACGCGACCGACACGGACGCCGACGACGCCGACACGGACGCGACCGACGCCGACGCCGACGACAGCGACGCGTAGACGGTCCGCGGAGGCCGCGCTCGCGCGCTGCCTCGACCCCGTCTCCGCCGACACGTTCTTCGCCGAGCATTGGGAGCAGCGGCCGCTCGTCGTCCCACGGGACGAGCCGGGCCGCTTCGACGACCTCCTCTCCGAGGCCGACGTCGAGCAGCTGGTCTGCTCCACGGCGATCCGCTATCCCGCTTTCCGGCTGGTGCGCGAGGGTGGGCAGCTCGACGTCGGCTCCTACACCGCCGACATCCCCTGGCGGCCCGCCTTCACGAAGGCGGTGGACGTCCCCGGCGTCCTCGCCGAGTGGGAGGCGGGCGCCACCATCGTCCTCCAGGCGCTGCACGTGAACTGGCTGCCGCTGGCGGTCTTCTGCCGGCAGCTCGAGGAAGCGCTCGGTCTCGGCGTTCAGGCGAACTCCTACTATACGCCGCGCGGCTCGCAGGGCTTCGCCGTGCACCACGACACCCACGACGTGCTCGTCCTCCAGGTGGCCGGCGAGAAGCGCTGGCTCCTCTACGACCCGCTGCTCGAGCTCCCGCTGAAGCACCAGCGCTACTCGAAGGCGCTCGGGGAGCACGGCGAGCCGTCCGACGACCTCGTCCTACGGGCCGGCGACACGCTCTACCTGCCGCGCGGCTGGCTCCACCAGGCCGAGACGTCCGAGGCCGACTCCCTCCACCTGACCATCGGGGTCAACGCCTACACGTGGCTCGACGCGGCGCGGGCGGCGCTCGGCCCCCTCGAGGAGAAAGCCGTCTTCCGGCGTGGCGTCTATCCCGACCGGTTCGTGGCGGCCGAGCTCGCCGAGCAACTGCGTACCCAGCTCGATCCGGATGAGGTCGCCCGGCGCCGACGCCGCCGATTCCTCGACACCCGGCGGCCGATCCGGGAGGACGGGCTCTCGCAGGTCCGCGCTCTCGAACGGCTCGATATCGTGACGCCCGTCGAGCGGCGGAGCACAGTGATCGCCGACCTCGAGGACGACGACGCGGAGGTCGCGCTCGTCTTCGAGGGCAAGGAGCTGCGCTTCCCCGCGCACGCGCGTGCCGAGGTGGTGGCGTGCTTCGAGGCGGACGAGCCGTTCTCGCCCTCGGAGCTTCCCGGGGACCTCGACGACGCGGGCCGCCTGGTGCTCGTTCGCCGGCTCGTCCGCGAGGGCTTCCTGCGCCTCAGCTGACTAGGAGGGTTTGGCGGAACGTCGCTCGTCGCTGGGGTGCGATGGTCGTTCCGAAACAAGGACGCAGGGAGCGCTCGTAGCCGGAGGCTACGGGCGCGACCGAGGACGCCGTCTTCGGGTCGAGCAGCGCGGCCCGGCGGCAAAGACTGCGTTTCGACAAGCCCTCCTAAATGCGCCGCAGGGCCGTCGCGCGGAAGTGGCGCGGGCGGCTCGGTGCGGCCGCGCCGCACGAGAGGAAGACCGGCTCCTCCGCGAGCTGGGCGGCGACGTCGACCTCGAAGACGGCAGTCTCCGGCCCGCGGAAGCGGACGCGCCAGGCGTCCTCGCCCTCGGAGCGGCAGCGGACGAGCTCGAGGTCGCCGATCCCGAGCAACCCCTCGGACTTGCGGATCGCCTGCTCCGCGGCCTGGACCTGGAAGCTGTACGCGGCGCGGCCGCGGTAGCGCTCGAGCTCGACCCGTCCCTGCTCGTGGGCAGCCAGCAGGCCGCCGGCGTCATCCGGCTCGACCCGGCCGTAGTAGAGCGCCTGCGGGAAGACGACGACGTTCCCCGCAAAGCGATCGCCGCCGACGTGGGTCGACTGCCAGACGCGGCCCGACTCCGTCTCGCGCCGCAGCGCGTCGTAGACCGGGCGCCCGTTCTTGGCGCAGCAGGGGTCACGCTTGCCGTGCGTGCAGACGACGAGGAGTGGCTCCTCGACCGGGGCCCCTGCCGGCTCCCCGGCCGCAAGGGCGGCGGCGAAGTCGAAGCCCAGCAGGTCTTCCAGATGGTCGACCTCGAGCTCGTAGAGGCGCTCCTGCCCAACCTTCGACGACCCGAGGTAGACGCGGCGGCGGCCGTACGACCGCTGCTCGGGCTTCTTCAGGAACAGGAGGCGCGACGGCGCGAGCGCGTGAAGCTGCTCGCGCAGGTACGTCTTCAGCCCGTCCGAGAGGAGGCTGCCGCCGAGCACGTCGCGGTCCCACATGCCGCGGTACTCGAGCAGGATCCAGTTGTCGATCCGGCTGGCCGTCGCCGCGAGCGGCTCGGCGCTCGCGCTCGACACCGCCGCGCAGAAGGCGCGGCTCCCGACGCTCGGCCTGGGCTGGACGCTCACCGCCACGAACCTAGCGTAGCGGAGATGTAAGGCCCGCCTTACAACTCCGGCTCGGCCGCCTCGCCCTCCTGGGCGACGACGCAGATCACCTGGCCCGTGGCGACCGGCTCGCCGACGGCGACCGAGAGGCCCGTGACGCGGCCGGGGCGGTGGGCCGTGATCTCGTTCTCCATCTTCATTGCCTCGACCACGCAGAGAACCTGGCCCTCGCGGACGTCGTCGCCCTCGGCTACCTCGACGGCGAGCACCGTCCCCTGCATCGGGCTGACGACGGCCTCGCGCGCGGCCGCGTGGTGGCGGCCG
>Ga0190271_10002488_pt1 | contig 11202 bp, 9 predicted proteins | sample Popmic356T_FD_133747 | JGI IMG/M metagenome (GOLD analysis project Ga0190271, IMG submission 133747) | Populus adjacent soil microbial communities from riparian zone of Weber River, Utah, USA - 356 T | ecosystem: Environmental > Terrestrial > Soil > Riparian zone | place: USA: Utah | collected...
AAGGCCGTCGGGTACTTCCAGTTCCGGCGCCTGCCGAACGCGGGGGAGTGGACGGGCGACACCGACACGCCGCACTTCCACACGGCTGAGGAGATCTCGGGCGTTCTGCTGGACGCGTACGACCGTGGCGGCGATGCCGGCGGGGTAGACGAGATCAACCTCGTCTACAACCGCTTCGTCAGCATGATGACGCAGTCTCCCGAGACGGTGCGCCTGCTGCCGCTCGAGGTCGTGGAAGCGGATGCGTCGAGCACGCAGGTGTATCCGCTGTACGAGTTCGAGCCCGAAGCGGGCGTCGTCCTAGACGCACTCCTGCCGGTGTACATCCAGAGCCGCGTCTTCAACGCGCTGCTGCAGTCTTCGGCTGCGAAGCACGCCGCGACGCAGAAGGCGATGAAGAGCGCGAGCGACAACGCCGACAATCTCATCACCGACTACACCCGCCTGCGCAACAACGCCCGCCAGGCCGAGATCACGCAGCAGATCGCCGAGATCGTCGGCGGCGCCGACGCTCTGTCGTCGAGCAAGTAGACCTACGAAAGAGAATGAAGCCATGAGCCTCACCGCAGAGAAGACGGTAGCCCCGGCCATCGGGCGCGTCGCCCGTGTCACGGGTCCCGTCGTCGACATCGAGTTCCCGCACGACTCGATCCCCGACATCTACAACGCTCTCAAGACGAGCGTGACCATCGACGGCGTCACCACCGAGTTCACGCTCGAGGTCGCGCAGCACCTCGGTGACGACCTCGTCCGTGCCATCGCGCTCAAGCCGACCGACGGCGTCGTCCGCGGTCAGGAGGTGCGCGACACGGGGGGCCCCATCACTGTGCCCGTCGGCGACGTGACCAAGGGTCGCGTCTTCAACGTGACCGGTGACATCCTCAACGCCGAGCCGGGCGAGAAGATCGAGATCACCGAGCGCTGGGGAATCCACCGCCAGGCGCCGAGCTTCGACCAGCTCGAGTCGAAGACCCAGATGTTCGAAACGGGCATCAAGGTCATCGACCTCCTCACCCCGTACGTCCAGGGTGGAAAGATCGGCCTCTTCGGCGGTGCCGGCGTCGGCAAGACGGTCCTCATCCAGGAGATGATCCAGCGCGTCGCGCAGGACCACGGTGGTGTCTCGGTGTTCGCCGGTGTCGGCGAGCGCACGCGAGAGGGCAACGACCTCATCCACGAGATGGAAGAGGCGGGCGTCTTCGACAAGACGGCGCTTGTCTTCGGCCAGATGGACGAGCCGCCGGGAACGCGCCTTCGTGTCGCCCTGTCGGCGCTGACGATGGCGGAGTACTTCCGCGACGTCCAGAAGCAGGACGTCCTCCTCTTCATCGACAACATCTTCCGCTTCACGCAGGCAGGCTCCGAGGTCTCGACCCTGCTCGGCCGCATGCCTTCGGCCGTCGGCTACCAGCCGAACCTGGCTGACGAGATGGGTGTGCTCCAGGAGCGCATCACCTCGACTCGCGGTCACTCGATCACCTCGCTGCAGGCGATCTACGTCCCCGCCGACGACTACACCGACCCTGCTCCGGCGACGACGTTCGCGCACCTCGATGCGACGACCGAGCTCTCGCGTGAGATCGCGTCGAAGGGCCTGTACCCCGCCGTCGACCCGCTCTCGTCGACGAGCCGCATCCTCGACCCCCGCTACATCGGCGTCGACCACTACCGTGTGGCCACCGCGGTGAAGCAGATTCTCCAGAAGAACAAGGAGCTGCAGGAGATCATCGCGATCCTTGGTGTCGACGAGCTCTCCGAAGAGGACAAGGTCGTCGTCTCGCGCGCGCGCCGCATCCAGCAGTTCCTCTCGCAGAACACCTACATGGCGAAGAAGTTCACCGGCGTCGAGGGCTCCACGGTCCCGATCAAGGAGACCATCGAGTCGTTCGACGCGATCGTCAAGGGCGACTTCGACCACGTCGCCGAGCAGGCGTTCTTCAACGTCGGCGGCATCGGCGACGTCGAAGAGAAGTGGGCGCAGATCCAGAAGGAGAACGGCTGACATGCCGCTCAAGGTGAGCCTCGTCTCGGCTGAGTCCGAGATCTGGGCGGGAGAGGCGTCGCTCGTCGTCGCCAAGACCGTCCTGGGCGAGATCGGCTTCATGCCCGGTCACGAGCCGGTCCTCGCCGTGCTCGCAGAGGGCCAGGTGCGCATCACCCAGTCCGACGGTTCGAAGATCATCGCCAACGCACAGGACGGGTTCCTGTCGATGGATGGCGACGAGATCTCGATCGTCGCGGGGAACGCCGCCCTCATCGCCTGAATTGTCTGCTCGACGGCTGCAGAGCTGTCGAAGGACGCGCGCCGCTCGGATTCGTCCGGGCGGCGCGCGTCGCTTTTCCCGGAGGACCCTCGCGTGCTGATCCTGCTGCCACCGTCCGAGACCATGTTTCGATACGCGCGCTTCGCGGGCTGCTCAACAACCGGTTCATCCCAGTGCTGATCCTGCTGCCACCGTCTGAGACAAAGAGGGCCGGCGGGGCACGTCGCGTGCTCGATCTCGACGCCCTGGCCTTTCCCCAGCTCAACGAGCAGCGGGCGCTAGTCATCGCAGCTCTGGAAGAGCTGTCGACGGATGCCGCGGCCGCCGCGCGCGTCCTGAAGCTCGGGGCGACGCAGCTCGGCGACATCGCCGACAACGCGCGCGTGCTGACAGCGCCGACGATGCCCGCCGTGGACCGCTACACCGGCGTCCTCTACGACGCGCTGGGTGCGGCATCCCTCGATTCCACTGCCCGAACGTGGATCGGTCGGCACGTCCTCATCCACTCGGCCCCGCTGGGCCCGGTGGGTGCACTCGACCGGATCCCGACATATCGACTGGGCGCCGCGACGTCGCTTCCGGGGGTGCCACCCCTGCGTCGCCTCTGGGCGGCGGCGGTGTCGACGGCGATCGGGCAGTCCGCACCACGCTTCGTGCTCGATCTGCGATCCGAGGCGTATGTGGGGCTGGGGCCGGTGCCGGCATCCGTCCCCTCGGCCTACGTGCGGATCGTCTCGGAAGCTGAGAACGGCGCTGTGCGGGCGCTGAACCACTTCAACAAGCACACCAAGGGTGCGCTCGTTCGTCGGCTCGCGGTCGAGCGCCCGAGGGTCTCATCGCGTGCCGGCTTCATGCGGTGGGCGGATGCCGGGGGCCTTCGGGTGCGAGAGGGCTCTTCCGGCGAGATCGAGCTCTTCGCGTGGCCCTCGGCGGGCGCAGGGGATTGACTCAGCGTTCGGTGTTGTCGGCCGTCCGCTGAGTGTTCTCCGCGATCGCGATGAGGGCGACGACGGCCTCGATGATGAAGCGCAGCACGACGATCGACAGGAACGTCACGAGGGGCACGATGATCAGCGTCGCGATCAGCAGCGAGACACCCGCGCCGACGTTGAACGAGAGCAGGTCGATGGCCGTGAAGATCCCGCGCACGAAGTACACCAGGAAGCCGATGCCGATGGCGATGAGGCCGACGACGTAGAACGCGCTCGCCAGACGACGGGTGATGAAGGTGCGGAACGAGATGTCGAACAGGGCGCTGACGAACCCGCGGCCGATGTCGGACGCCTCGCCGACCGCGGTGGGCACACCCGTGTCGTCCGGGTCGTTCGCCGCGTTGTACGTCTGACCGGTCGGGGCCGTCGAAGGCGTCGCGGCGAGGCGCGCCGCCGCCTGGTCGGCAGGCTGCTCAGGCAGGGGTGGGGGAGTGGGGGTGGTGTCGCTCATGGATGATCCTTTCGCCGGGGGTCATCGCCAGGCTAGCGAGCCTCTCGCGACGCGGCGAGGCATCACCGCCGTAATGTCTGACTTCGGAGCATGACCGTCGCTAGCATGTGTCCTGCGGGGCAGTGGCCCTGCGGACGCGTCCCGAATGCGTCCGGTACCCACTTCCGAAGGGTAGTTCCATGGATTACAACGACTCCGGCTACGGGGCTCTGATCGCCTTCTGGCTGCTGCTCGCGCCGATCCTGTTCGTCATCGCCGTCGCGGGCTACGTCATCGGGTCGTTCTTCCTGATGAAGGTCTTCGAGAAGGCAGGGGTGCAGGGCAAGTGGCGCGCCTGGGTGCCCGTCTACAACTCGCTCATCGCGGCCAAGCTCGGCGACCTGTCGCCGTGGGTCATGCTCGGTGCGATCGCCGCTTCCGCGCTGCTCGGTCAGGTGCCCGGAGTCGGCTGGATCTTCTCCCTGATCGCACTCGCGGCGTGGGTTCTCTCGGGCTGGCGCATCGGTCTCAAGCTCGGCAAGGACTGGCCCCTCCTCCTCCTGTGGCTGATTCCCGGTGTCGGGCTCCTTATCTGGCTCGGCATCCTGGCGTTCGACAGGGCGCCCTGGAATCCGAACATCGCACGTGCGCCCTGGGCCAACTCGTTCCTCAAGGACACCACCGTGTGGAGCGGCATCCCGATCCAGCCCGGAGCGGCTGTCGGGGCAGCCGGCCCGTACCCGCCCGCCGCGCCTGGCGCCTATCCGCCGCCCGCCCCCGGTGCCTATCCGCCGCCCGCCGGCTACGCCGCGCCGCCGACGGCGTACACCCCGCCGCCCGCCGACTACGGCCAGCCCCCTGCCGGGTACAGCCCGCCGCCGGCGGGATACAGTCCTCCGCCGGCACCGCCCGCCGCTGAGCCGCCGGCGGGTTACGCGGCCGCGCCGTCTGCGGCGTCCGCCCCCGAGCCTCCGGGAGCCCCCGAGGCGCCTACGGCGCCTGCCGCGCCTCAGGCGCCCATCACCCCAGAGCCGCCGGCCCCGGCGGAGCCGCCGACCTTCCCGGCACCTCCGGTGGAGCCTGCGCCCCCCGTGGTGCCCGAGCCCGCGCCTCCGGTCACGCCGGAGCCCGCGCCTCCTGTGGGGCCCGAGCCGCCGGCTCCCGTGACGCCCGAGCCGCCGGCGACGCCCGAGCCCGACGGCCCTCGCACGGTCTGATCGACGACATGAACCCCCGCCGGACGGCGGGGGTTCATGTGTCTCCGGCGCGACCCGACACCGCGCGGCGAGCCGGGGGATAGCGTGGGACGCATGACTTCCACACCTGTTCCCCTGCGCCGCGTCGGGACGTCCGGTCTGCTCGTGTCAGCCGTGGGCCTCGGCTGCAACAACTTCGGCAGGGCGGGCACGAAGACCGAGACGGTCGATGGCACCCGCGACGTGCTGGATGCCGCGATCGACGCGGGCGTGACCTTCCTCGACACGGCCGATATCTACGGTCGTGAACCGGGACTGTCCGAGACGCTGATGGGCGAGGCCCTGAAGGGGCGACGAGACCACGTCGTCCTCGCGACGAAGTTCGGCCACGCCGACTTCGCGATGGGGGTTCTCGGCGGTTCGAAAGCATCCCGCACCCACGTTCGGCGGGCGGTCGAGGCATCCCTCTCCCGCCTGCAGACCGACTGGATCGACCTGTACCAGCTGCACACCCCGGATCCCGCGACGCCCATCGACGAGACGCTGGAGGCGCTCAGCGACCTCGTGCGCGAGGGAAAGGTCCGCTATATCGGCCACTCGAACTTCACCGGCTGGCAGACCGCCGAAGCGCATTTCGTCGCGCGGGAGCGCCACGCCGTGCCGTTCGTCTCGGCGCAGCACCACTACAGCCTGCTGGCTCGGGCGGCGGAGCGCGAAGTGCTTCCGGCGGCTGACCGCTTCGGGCTCGGCTTCTTCCCGTACTTCCCGCTTCAGAACGGACTGCTGACCGGCAAGTTCACACGGGATGCCGCACCCGCCGACTCCCGGATCATGCGCCAGCGGCCGCACCTCTACGAGAATGCGCCGTGGGACGCACTCGACGCGTACCAGGCGTTCTGCGACGAGCGCGGGATCACGATGCTCGAGGCGACTTTCGGATGGCTGCTGTCGCATTCGGCGCTCTCGAGCGTCATCGCCGGAGCGACGAGTCTTGAGCAGGTGCGTGCGAACGCGGTCGCGGCCACAGCATGGACGCCCTCCGTGGCGGATCTCTACGAGATCGACGTGATCTTCCCCGCACCCGAGCCGCTGTAGCCGCGATCGGGACCGGTTCGCTCACAGCGGACTCCCAGGGTTTGGCTCGTGTCGGCGGTCGGGCGTAGCGTCAGATCTCGCGCACGGTCCGCCATCGCGGGTGACGTCGTGGGCGAAAGGACCGTGCGGTGCTGGGCAAACTCATCGTCAGATACCTGAGCCCCGCGTGGCTCCTCATCATCGGCGTCGTCATCTTCCAGCTGGCGCAGTCCATCGCGTCGCTCATGCTGCCGACGCTCAACGCCAACATCATCGACAACGGCGTCGTCACGGGTGACATCGACTACATCGTGCAGACGGGCGTCGTCATGCTGGGGGTCAGCCTGGTGCAGGTCGCCTGCTCGATCGTCGCGGTGTACTTCGGCTCCCGTCTTGCGATGGGGATGGGCCGCGACCTGCGCGGGGATCTCTTCCATCGCGTCGTCGCCTTCTCGCAGCGCGAGGTCGGACAGTTCGGTCCGCCCTCGCTCATCACGCGCAACACCAACGACGTCCAGCAGGTGCAGATGCTCGTGCAGGTCTCGGCAACACTGATGATCTCGGCGCCCATGCTCGCGATCGGTGGAATCATCATGGCCGTCCGCCAGGACGCCGGTCTGTCTTGGCTCCTCGTCGTCGCGATCCCGATCCTGCTCCTCATCGTCGGGCTCATCGTGTGGCGCATGGTTCCGGCGTTCACCCAGATGCAGAAGAAGATCGACCGCGTCAACCAGATCATGCGCGAGCAGCTGACCGGCATCCGCGTCATCCGTGCTTTCGTGCGCGAGCGAGAAGAGCAGGCGCGGTTCGAGACGGCGAGCGAAGACGTCATGGCGACGGGACTCCGCGCCGGCAACCTGATGGCCCTCATGTTCCCCGCGGTCATGCTCGTCATGAACGTGTCTAGCGTCGCCGTCATCTGGTTCGGCGCTTTCCAGGTGCAGGAGAACGGCGTCGAGATCGGAACGCTCTTCGCCTTCCTCAACTACCTCATGCAGATCCTCATGGGCGTCATGATGGCGACCTTCATGTTCGTGATGATCCCGCGCGCCGCGGTCTGCGCGAACCGAATCGGCGAGGTGCTCGACACCGACCCGTCGGTGGCGGCGCCCGCCGACCCGTCGGCTCCGCCCGCTTCGCTGGGGCGCATCGAGTTCGAGAGCGTGGACTTCGCGTACCCCGGAGCCGAGGAGGCCGTGCTCCACGACCTCACCTTCACGGTCGAGCCCGGCACGACGACCGCGATCATCGGGTCCACGGGATCGGGCAAGACGACGCTCGTCGGTCTTGTGGCGCGACTGTTCGACGTCACGGCGGGAACCGTGCGGATCGACGGGGTGGACGTGCGCGACTACGAGCCGGACCTCCTGTGGCGCCGTATCGGGCTCATCCCGCAGCGTGCGTTCCTCTTCTCCGGCACCGTGGCCTCCAACCTCCGCTACGGCGATGAGCAGGCCACGGACGACGAACTGTGGCGCGCGCTCGAGCTTGCACAGGCGAAGGAGTTCGTCGCGTCCATGGAGGGTGGGCTCGAAGCGCCCATCGCGCAGGGCGGCACGAACGTATCGGGAGGTCAGCGTCAGCGACTCGCGATCGCCCGTGCACTCGCGAAGCGCCCGGGGATCTACGTGTTCGACGACTCGTTCTCGGCGCTGGATCTGCGGACGGATGCCGCGCTCCGCCGGGCCCTCGACACGCACCTGCCGGATGCGACCCGCCTGGTCGTCGCGCAGCGGGTCACCACGATCCAGCACGCCGACCAGATCATCGTCCTCGATCACGGTCGCATGGTCGGCGTCGGGACGCACGACCAGCTCCTCGAAGCGAATGAGACGTATCGCGAGATCGTCGATTCGCAGCTCGCGGCGGAGGCGGCAGCATGAGCGGCGCGCAGGCGACCGCGGCCCCGCGCCGCGTGCCGATGCAGCGGGGTCCGATGGGTCAGGCGGGGCCCGGCGAGAAGGCGCAGAACTTCGGTCCGAGCGCCAAGCGGCTGCTCGGAACCCTGCGCACCGACATGCCGCTCCTCATCGTCGTGCTCGTGCTCGGCGTCGTGAGCGTCGCGCTCTCGGTGATGGGCCCCAAGCTCCTGGGTGAGGCGACGAACGTCGTGTTCGCGGGCTACGTGTCGCTGCAGACGCCGGAGGGCCTCACGAAGCAGCAGGTCATCGACGGACTGATCGCGCAGGGCGATTCGCAGCAGGCCGAGATGCTCGCGGCGGTGGACTTCGTGCCCGGTGTCGGCATCGACTTCGAGAAGCTCATGATGATCGTCGCGGTGACCCTCGCGGTCTACGTCTTCGCGAGCCTCTTCGCGTGGCTCCAGGCGCGCATCCTCAACGGCATCGTGCAGCGGGCCATGAACCGCCTCCGTCTGCAGGTCGAGGGCAAGGTACACCGCCTGCCGCTGCGCTACTTCGACCGAGTGCAGCGCGGAGAGCTGCTCAGCCGTGTCACGAACGACGTCGACAACATCGGGCAGACGATGCAGCAGACCCTGTCGCAGGTCGTCATCTCGCTGCTGACTGTCATCGGCGTGCTCGTCATGATGTTCATCATCTCGCCGCTGCTGGCCACGATCGCGCTCGTCTCCATCCCTCTGACGATCCTGATCACGGTGCTCGTCGCGAAGCGCTCGCAGAAGATGTTCGTCGCGCAGTGGGCAGCGACCGGCGTCCTGAACGCCCGTGTCGAGGAGACATACTCGGGTCACTCGATCGTCAAGGTGTTCGGCCACCAGAAGGAGGTCGAGGCGCAGTTCCGGGACGAGAACGAAGCGGTGTACCGCGCGAGCTTCGGCGCGCAGTTCCTGTCGGGCATCATCATGCCGGCCACGATGTTCGTCGGGAACCTCGTCTACGTGGGGATCGCCGTCGTCGGCGGACTGATGGTCGCAAACGGCCAGATGTCGATCGGCGACGTGCAGGCCTTCATCCAGTACTCGCGTCAGTTCACGCAGCCGCTCAGTCAGCTGGGCTCGATGGCGAACCTCCTCCAGTCGGGCGTCGCGAGCGCCGAGCGCGTCTTCGAGCTCCTCGATGAGGAGGAGGAGACGCCGGACGACGCCGACGCCGACACCGCCGCGCCGTCGGCGAGCCACCTCGCGTTCGAGAACGTCTCGTTCCGCTACGCCGCGGACAAGCCGCTCATCGAGGACCTCTCGCTCGAGGCGAAGCCCGGAAGCACTGTCGCGATCGTCGGTCCGACCGGCGCAGGCAAGACGACACTCGTGAATCTCATCATGCGGTTCTACGACGTCGACAGCGGCCGGATCACCCTCGAGGCGCCCGGCGTCGACGGCGCACCCGTCGATACCCGCCGGATGACTCGGGATGACCTGCGCTCGCGCACGGGGATGGTCCTGCAGGACACGTGGCTGTTCGCCGGAACCATCCACGAGAACATCGCCTACGGACGTCCGGAGGCCACCGAGGAGGAGATCATCGAGGCGGCGACGGCGGCGTACGTCGACCGCTTCGTGCACGCGCTGCCCGACGGCTACGACACCCCGCTCGACGACGACGCGACCAACCTCAGCGTCGGCGAGCGGCAGCTCATCACCATCGCGCGCGCGTTCCTCGCCGATCCGCGCATCCTGATCCTCGACGAGGCGACCTCCTCGGTCGATACGCGCACCGAGCTGCTCATCCAGCGGGCGATGTCCCGACTGCGCGCAGACCGGACGGCCTTCGTCATCGCGCACCGCCTCTCCACGATCCGGGATGCCGACCTCATCCTCGTGATGGAGAGCGGCTCGATCGTCGAGCAGGGGTCGCACGACGAGCTCCTGCGCGAACGGGGAGCATACTGGCGTCTCTACAACGCCCAGTTCGAGGCCGCGATCGAGGACGAAGGTGCAGAGGCCGCTGCGTACGCGGGAGCGGGTGCGGTCGCCCCGCCGGACGGAGGCGCACGCGCGGCCGTGCTGGAGGCCCTGCTCGAAGCCGAGGAGTAAGCGTCTACTAGGATGTGAGCACGTCGGCGGTCCGTTCGGTCCGCCCCAGCCCAGGGAGGATTGCGGCGTGTCCGGAGTATCCACCCAGCATCGTTCCGTGCTTTTCGGTAAAGGTGAGCGCGGCGGCACCATCGAGCTTTCGTGGGCTGCAGTGACAGACACCGGCCGTCGTCGCGAGATCAATCAGGACGCGATGCTGACGGCCTACCCCCTCTTCGTCGTCGCCGACGGCATGGGAGGTCACCTCGGCGGCGAGATCGCGAGCTCCAGCACGGTCGATCGACTCCGCGGGGTCGTCGACGCGGGCCGCGTCAGCGCGAAGTCGATCGAGAAGGGCCTTGTGCGCGCCGTCAAAGACATCGCGTCACACCCTGAGACGACCGACGACGGCACGGGCACCACGCTGACGGGCGTCTTCCTCGATGATTCCCACGAGCAGCCGCAGTGGGTGACGCTCAACATCGGCGACTCGCGGGTGTACCTCCTCCGCGAGGGCACTCTCGTTCAGATCACGACCGACCACTCTGTCGTCCAGGAGCTCGTCGCGGCGGGCCGGTTGAGTCCTGAAGAGGCGGAGAACCACCCCTACGGCAACGTCATCACGCGCGCCGTGGGGCCGAGCGAGGGTGCGACGCCCGATTACGTCCGCCTCGATATCGTCGACGGCGACCGCTTCGTCATCTGCTCCGACGGGCTCACGAAAGAGCTCACGGACTACGGCATCCAGCATTTCCTCGACGAGCACGCGGATCCCGCGAATGCCGTGACAGCCATGCTCGATGCCGCGCTCGAGAACGGCGGGCGCGACAACATCACGATCATCGTGCTCGATGTCGCCGTCCGCACGGAGTCCTCCACAACCACGGGCTGACCCCGCTTCTCCACGGCGGCACCGGTCCGCCTGGATGGGGCACGACTGCGGCAATTCACTTTTGTCGTGTCGTCTCCTGCCGCGCTGCGTCCCGATCCGCTCGAGTTCGGCGATGAGCCGCTCACCCTGCCTCCCGAACCCGCGACGCCGGCGCGGGCACCTGTGCCGATCCTCGCGATGGTCGTGCCGCTCGTGGGGGCGGTGATGCTGTGGCTGGTCACCGGTTCGGTTCTCTCCCTGTGGCTCGCCCTCCTCGGCCCGCTCATAGCCGGGGCCACCTTCCTGGATGCGCGGCGCGCCGCGCGTAAGGAGCGTCGGCGGGCGGCCGTCGTCACCGATGCCGCGCTCGTGCGGATCGCGGACGACATCGAGGCCCGGCACGACCGCGAACGGGCGCGGCGGCGGGCGCAGCATCCCGAC
>Ga0190271_10002489_pt1 | contig 11197 bp, 9 predicted proteins | sample Popmic356T_FD_133747 | JGI IMG/M metagenome (GOLD analysis project Ga0190271, IMG submission 133747) | Populus adjacent soil microbial communities from riparian zone of Weber River, Utah, USA - 356 T | ecosystem: Environmental > Terrestrial > Soil > Riparian zone | place: USA: Utah | collected...
GCCATCTACGTCGCGGCCGAAGGTCTGTCCGAGAACGGTCAGACCGGCTGGGCGAACACGGGAGGACAGGACATCGCTTTCCTGCGCGCGATGCTCGATTGGCTCGATACGAACTACTGCGTCGACAAGAGCCGCGTCTTCTCAGTCGGGTTCAGCTACGGCGGCATGATGTCCGACACCATCGCCTGCCAGATGGGGAGCACCTTCCGCGCGATCGCCCCGGTCGCCGGGGCCCTGTTTTCGGGCACACGCAACTGCGTGAATCAGCGGCTCGCGGCGCACATCACCCACGGGAGCGCCGACCCGACAGTGGAGATCTCGGGCGGGACTACGGTGCGCGACTGGCTGATCGGCGTCAATCACTGCACGATGACGTCCCAGCCGATCGAACCATCGCCGTGCGTCGAATACACCGGATGCGACGCGGGCTACCCGGTGATCTGGTGCGAGCACACCGGTGGTCACACCGTTCCGAGCTTCGCCTCTGCCGCGATCGGCACCTTCTTCCAGCGGTTCTGAACCGTGCTGGAGGGTGGTCGACTCGCGGGGCGCGTCGTTCAGGACAGGCGGACGCGCCGGTTGACCAGATCAGCGTCCGGTTTTCAACAGTCGCGGCGCGGCGGGCAGGGTCGGTGGGCAGTGAGAACAAGCCCCAGTTTGCTGACGTTCGGACGCCCGAGAACGCCTTTTCCGTCAACCCGCGCCCCCTCCGACTGGCCCCAGAACGCCCGTTTTCACGGCGGCCAGGTTCGCCACGTAGTCGAGCGTGAGCAGCATGATGTCGATCTGCCCGGCGTCGAACTGCTCCAGCCGTTCCTTCGAGCCGCGCACCAGCTTGATCTCGACGTCGAGCCCCTGCTTCGCGAACAACGAGCCGGGCCCTGGGGTCGCCCCGTCGTTCGCGACCAGCGCGGGGTAGGCGCCGCCGAAGTCGTTCACACCGACCACGATCCGCCGCCGTGCGCCTTCTTTCGTCCCGGCGGTCGCGGGCCCGCCGGTCCCGGGCTGCGACGTGCCCTTGCGGAGCCCGCGGATCTGATCCTGGTTGCGATAGATCACCATGCCGATCCCGCCGACCAGCACCAGCGTGATCAGGACCTTCGCGAGCGGGGTCAAACGCGTGCGTCCTCCGGCCGGTACAGTACAACAGGTCGCGGCGGCCACCGAAATGGCGCAAGCCAGCGAAGCCGGCGTGCGGGGCCGCGTTTCAGCAGGTACGATCACGCGGGCCCATGGCATCGGGGACGCGGTCATCGTGGAGTCGGCGCGCGCGCGCGTTTCTTTTCGTCGGGATCGTCTGGGCGGAGCCGTGGACCCCGGCCCGCGCGGCCCCCCAGAATCCGGATGGTGGCGTGGCCCCGTCGCTGCTGGCGATCCCCGTACCCCGACCACCGTCGCCGAACGAGGGCGAATACGTCCTCGGCCCCGCGGCGGGCGGCGGCTACGTGTTCGACGACTACCGTTTCGATGCGCGCATCGCGCGCGACGGACACGTCACCTTCCAAGACAAGCCGGTTCGCCTGGAGACACGCGTGTTCGGTGTGCTCACCCAGAAATATCGGCGGACGGGCGACAGGCGCCCCGCGGTCGTCCAGGCGATCGAGCAGGTGGTACGCGACGATCCGGAGCGGCCGATCTCACCGATGGTGGAAGTCTGCGAGGAGCGCGTCGACATGATGCTGCCGGGCCTGGCGTCCTGTATCGGGACCAAGACGCCGATCCGTGTCAGAGGCACCTTCGCCCATAAGGACGAGCTGATGTTCCTGACCGGGCGGGGCTGGTACCGCCACGAGAAGGCCAAGTTTCTATCCGCCACGTTCGACTTCCGGGTCCGCCTGGCGGCGAAGAGCCGTACGACGCTGCTCCGCGAGGCGGTTGCCGATCTGCCGGACCGCCTGGACGCGTTGTGGGACGACGCGGGGTTCACGCCCCGGGAGAGACGCCGGATCGTGTGCCTCCTGTGGGCCGAGGTGAACGTCGACCAGCCCGACACGCGCAAGGCGGCCGACGTCATCACGAGCTGGATCAGGCGGCGGCTGCCCGCCGGCAGCACGGACGCCTACAGTGCGCCCGAGCTCGCCGCCTGCGCGGCGAGCGGGAAGCGCCCGTTCGCGCCCTACGATCAGTGACGGCGAGGGTACCGCTACAGCTGCACTTCGCAGGCGGCGAACGTGTCGGTTCCACCGCCCCCCGTGCACTCGTCGTGCAGCCCGCCGCCGTTCAGGAGATCGTTTCCGGTCCCACCAAAGAGATCATCGTCTCCATCGTTGCCGAAGAGTTGATCGTTGTGGTTGTCCCCGAAGAGATCATCCTGGCCCTGACCGCCATGCAGCCTGTCGTTGCCGTCGTTGCCGTGCAGGATGTCGTCGCCGTCGTCGCCGTACAGCAGATCGTCGTTGAGCCCGCCGTTGACCGCGTCCTGGCCGCTTCCACCGAACAAGACGTCGTTGCCGTTCCCGCCGTTGACGGTGTCATTGCCGTCGCCGCCGGCGATGAAGTCGTTGCCGCTCCCGCCGTTGATCGTGTCCTGACCGCCGAGGCCCAGGATGCAGTCGTTGCCAGATGTCCCCGTGATCACGTTGTTATTCGAGGTGCCGACGATGACGTTTGTCCCGGGCGGACAGCAGGCGGCGTTCGTGTTGAGGACCACTGTCACGGTGGTCGTCGCCGTCGCGACCCGCCCCGCCGAGCTGGTCGCAGTGAACGTGACCGTACTCTCCCCGGCGAAGAAGCTGGTGGGACCGCTCCTCGTCACCGTCACCGTCCCACACGCGACCGTCGCCGTGGCGTTGGGCACGCTGATCGCGCCGCAGCTGGTCGTTGTTATCGGCGCCGGGACGAAGGTGAAGACAGGCAGCGGCGTCGGATTGACCGTGATCGTCACGGTGTCGACGTCTCGGGCGCCTTTCGCGTCGAAGGCCTGAAGGGTGATCACGTGCGTCCCGGGCGACAGATTCACGGTCGGGTTCGGACCGGTCGCGATCTGGGTCGTGCCCTCCAGCCAGACCAGGGTCGCCAGGTTGTTGTTCGGGTCGGTCGTTGCGAATCCGTCGAGCGTCACCGACCCCTGGCACACGTTCTGGTCAGGCCCCGCATTCGCTATCGGCGGCACGTTCCCGAAGGGGCTGATCGCCGAAACCATGAACGATGCCTCGCCGTGGTAGGTCTGCCCGAAGACCTTGAAGTCGACCGTGAACGACCCGATGATCTCCGCCTGCTGGTCCACGGGATCCATCGCGATGATGATCGGCGTCGGGGTGGAAACGAGCAGCGCCTCCGGATCGCCTTCGTTGGGGCTCGCCTGCAAATACGCCCTGGTCCCCGCCGGAATGACGATGCCCGCCCCATTGTCGACGGCAGCGACAGGACCGCCTATCGAGAGAAACGGAAAGTTCACGGCAAGGCCACTTCCGAAGTCGAAGTCGTTGAACGAGGCTCGCATCAGGTTCAAGACGTATGAGCAGGGATGGGAAGGGGATGCCACGCAGGAGGCATCGTCCGCCTGCAGCGACACCGATCCCTCGGAGAGCTGGAGGGGAACGGCTGCGCCGTTCGCGGTGGCGCTGATGCTGGCCGCCTGCGGGTTGAGGGCGAAGACGAAGTCTTTGCGGCCAAGCGCAGCCGACGCCGCCGATGGGGCCACGACGGTCGCGACGCAGATCGCGGCGAGAAGCAGCCAGGGTCGGCCGACGATCCTTCCAAGTGAGCGAACGAGCGTGGGTATCATGGTGAAGTCTCCGTAATTGTTGGTCGCGTTGAGGACCGCTCCGCCTCGCCCCCGAGGCCCGTGGAACGATCCACTGACCGCAGCCGGCTGGTCAGCAATGTGACCACTGCACCCGCAGCGCCTCATAACTCGGCGCATGTGCCGCCCTCGACAGAACAGAAATCGTAGTCGAAGCACGCGTTAGCGCAGTCGATCGCACTGCAGACCCCCTCCGGGAGGTCGAGGCCCTGTGGGTACGGCTCTCCGAAGTCGTCAGTGCAACCGCATGAGCAATCCGGCGGTTCGTCATCGATGACGGCGTCGATGACGATGCACGATGAGCTGACGAGCGAGCCCGCGAGCGACAGAGCGAGGGCAATGACGGCGAACCAGGCTCGCCGTTTCCATCTCTTCTTGACGCTATCCATCGCATTCCTCCTGTTAGCGCGTGACGGTTGCCGGGCGCGTCTTTGGTTCGTCGAAATACGAGGCGCGCGCGAAATACGCCTGGACGTTCTCCTCCTTGGCGTGCGGAACCACGTTCAAGAGCGCCTGGCGCACGTGTTCGCCCAGGCGTCGATAGCGCTCGGTGCGGCGTGCCGCGTCTTTATCCGTCTCGATGCCGGCGGCGATCCGCCCGGCGGTCTCGAGCACCAGCTTGACCCGGATGCCTTCCTCGTCGGACAGGCGCGCGGATTCCATAAGGTCCGCCACGATCTTCTCCGCCACAGCGGCCGGCATCGGCGAGGTCGGCTGCGCGGCCGCGGGCACTGGCGCGGATGGAGATGATGCCTCCCGCTGAGCGTCCTGCGCTTGCGCCAGGACGGTGAGAGCGCGCCACAGGTTCCGCGCATTCTCTTCGGCGTGCGGGCCGCCCTTGAGCTGCATCCGGCCCTCCAGCCCGTCACTGAACTGGACGACCGGTTGGAGCGATCGGCGGACAACATACGCGCCAGCGGCGACAACGGGAATCAATGCAACGATCAGCCAAGGCTTTCGACGCATCGATGGCATCTCCTTTCTGCTACGCAACGTTCGCCAAGCCCGGCATTGGTAGCAGGGCGACGGGCGGGCGCTCCATTGGTAGTTTTCCTACACGTGCGGCGCACGTTGAGTGATCCGGGCATCTCGCGCGCCCTTGCCCCGAGATCGCGCGCGAGTAGACTGGTGCCGACCATCTACAGCGGACCACTGCGCAGGATGAAGAGACCTCAAATGATCGCAGCGTGTCTCGCGATGGCGGGCGTCCTGTCCTGCGATCTCGGCGGAGACGACGCGGCCCCACCGGCGGGACGACAGATTGTCCGGGGACGCGACGTGGACAACCTGTTGAGGCGCGGCGGCACGTGGCTGTTCACGCGGTCTGCTCAGATTCCAGACACCTCTCGCCCACTCGACCTATGGCGGTGGAATGGCACCGGCGATCCGTTCGTTGCGGTGGCGAATCTCGACTCGGCCCCGGAGGGCGTCGAGCGCTGGCTAGCGAGGGGCGACTTCCTGCTCACCGGCCCGCAGGCCACCAGCCTCTACCACCTCCCGACCAACACGGTGATCCCGACAGGAGTGATCGCGACGCGGGCGTTCAGCAGCGACGGTGCCATGCTGGCGTACCAGGTGCCCGGCTCGCCGTCGGTTGCGGTCATCCATGGCGCCGGCCGGACGGACATCGCGGGGCTCGAAGTCAAGGCATTCGATTTCAGCGGATCGGATCTGGTCGTCTTCGGCCACCCCTCGGGTACGGCAACCTTCGATGGACTCTACCGGGTCACTCTGCCCGACGGCGTGGTCACGCCCGTATTGCCGGAGATCGTCGATCCGTCGTGGACCCGGGTCGCGGAGTCCTTCCAGGTGATCGGCTGCGAACCGTGCGGCGCGGCGCCGGCGCCCTGTTATGTCGTCACCTCGAAGCCGTCCGCCGACGCGGGCGACGTGTACGGCATACCGGTGGCGTATGACGTCGTGAGCGGCGTCGAATTGCCGTTGCCGGGCCGGGGGCCCGCCGCCAGGTTCGCGCCCTCACTGGATCGCACGGCGGTCGTCTGGCAGGACGTCGAGCAAGATGGAAGCCCGGGCGCCACGCGCTACTGGGACGTCTGCCGCGGCTATCGGGGCGAGTGCTCGATTCCAGGCGCGGATGTGGTCGTCTGGAGCGGCGACGACGATCACTTCGCCGCCTTCGCGCAGGCCGCCACGGGTCGGCAGCTGGGCGTCGTTTCCATCTCGCAACAGACCTGCATTTTGCCCGCCGCCGGCGTCGGCGCCGACAGCGTCGGGTTCTCTCCGGCCGGAGACCGCATGGCCTGGTTCGTCAAGCCACGCATGGCCGGCGATCCGCCTCGAACACTGTGGTTGGCGTCGGGGACGGGCGAAGATCCGCGGCCCCTCGTCGTCGATGAAAGGCTCGTGAGCCGGTTCTTCTCGGGTGACGGCGCACGTCTGTTCCTCCAGCGCGAGGTGGACAACCGCCGGGTTCTTTCCTGGATCGAGCTCACCGACACGAGTCTCACCGAAACACCGCTCGCCGGCGCCTTTGGCAGCTTCGTGGCCGGCAGTCGCCGGCTGATCATGACCACCGACTTCAATGATCAGGACGGTTCCGGAACGCTCGAACTGATTGACCTCACGAGCGGCGCCGGTTCGACCCTGGCGACATCCGTGCCGTGGTTCCTAATGGGTGGACCGGTCGACAATGCCTCGCTGGTTGCTTATGCCGTGCGCAAACGCTTCGAATCAGCCGACGACGGCCTGTGGGTAACCACCCTTCCACCATGACGCCCACGGCAGCCAATCGTCGTCGCGGAGGGCGCCGGTCCTTGTCTTCGTGCTGAGCCGGGATTGGCATAGGTCGCTGTGCCTCGGTTGCGGTATCGCGTTGCTGGCGGTGGCCCCGGCGGGCGCTTTCGCCGCGCCCGTACCTGACGGCGGCGTCAGGCTCGACGGCCCGCCGGACGCGGCCGATGCAGGGACCACGCCGATCGCGCCCGATGCGAACGACGCAGCCGTCGACGGGACGCTCGCCCGATTGGACGCGCCGGGCGAGGCGGGGTCACTGCTGCCGGTTCGGGGAACGGTCGTCGAGAAGGGCACCGTCCGTCCGGTGTCGCACTTGAAGATCATCATCGACGATGTCGAGGTGGAGACCGACGAGCACGGCGCCTTCGACGTCCTCGCCGCCGCCGGACCGCACCGCTTGCGGATTCGCGCCCCGGGATACGAAGATCTCGACACCACCATCGCGGTGACGCCGCCGCTGGGATTCCTGGGAACGCTTCGAATCTACCCGCGCAGCGACGTCCCGATTGGCGAGACCACCGTCCGCACAGTGAAATTGCGGGAGCCGGCGATCGCCATCAGCGGAGAGGAGGCGCGCAAGTCGCCCGGCGCGAGCGGCGACCCGTTCCGCGTTCTGTCGTCGCTGCCGGGCGTGTCGCAGGTGCTCTGGCCGCTCGCGCTGTACACGATCCGCGGCGCCAACCCGGGAAACACCGGTTTCTTCGTGGACGACATCCGGATTCCGGCGCTGTTTCACCTTGCCTTGGGCCCGTCGATCATCCATCCCGCGCTGATCTCCGGGCTGGAGTTCTACCCGGGCGGCTACCCGGCTCGCTACGACGGCTACGTCTCCGGCATCGTCACCGCGACGACGGAGGGGCCTCCGCTGCACAGGCGGATGTATTCGGTCGACGTGCGCCTTTACGATGCCGGGGCGCTCGTCGTTCATCCCTGGAACGACGGCAAAGGGACGATCGCGGCCGCGGCCCGCTACTCATACACGGGCCTGGTCATCTCCCGATTGTCACCTGACGTGGATTACGCTTACGCCGACTATCAGCTTCGTGCCCAGCATCCGCTCGCGGGCGGACAAGCGACGTTGTTCTTTCTGGGCTCCTATGATCAGCTCAACATCAAGCTGCAGCAGGTCGGCGACGCCAGCCTGACCTTTCACCGCGGCCAGCTTCGGTGGATTCGAGCGCTCGGTCCCGGTCGCTTGCTCGCGAGCGGCACGCTGGGAGCGGACGCAGCCGCGTCGACTCTCTACGACGATCCGATCACCGTTCGGACCGTGTCTGCTCTGCCCAGGCTTCAGTACCTCGTTCACCTGGCGCCCTGGCTCGACGTCGAGATCGGCACGACCGGAGAATGGAAGCGGTTTCGCACCGCGATCTCCGGCGACACGGCGCAGACGCTGGGGCAAAGCGATCTCGCGCGTCCGAGAACGCTCCAGGTGCTGGGCGCCTACCTGTCGCTGGATTGGGCTCCGTTCTCGCGGCTTTCGATCGTCGCGGCCTCCCGCTTCGACGAGTATTTCGAGCAAGGCGTGTCGCGCGGGGCGATCCAGCCGCGTCTGACCGCTCGCTTGCGCCTGACCCCGGCCGCGTCGCTCAAGGCGTCCGTGGGCCAGTTCGCCCAGATGCCCAGCTTGCCGCTGGGTGTCGCCGGATTCGAAGGCTTCGGGCTGCGGGACTTCGGGCTCCAGCGTTCGATTCAAGGATCGGCCGGGACAGACGTCAGCCTGGGGGACGGAGCGGTGTCCGTCGGTCTCACCGGCTTCTATCAGGCGCTGCGCGTGAGCGACGTGGCGAGCATCTTCGATCGCGTCGTCACCGCCGAGAATTTCCTGGAGATGCGCCAGGGACGGGCCTACGGCGTCGAGCTGATGATCCGTTCCGATCGCCGGCGGCGGCTCCACGGCTGGCTCGCCTACACGCTGTCGTGGAGTGAACGTGCGGTCGACGGCGCCTGGGGCCCGTCCGACTGGGACCAGCGCCATATCCTGAATCTCCTGGCGAGCTACCACCTCAAGCGGCGCACCAGCGTGGGCGTGCGCTTCCACTACAACAGCGGGCGTCCGTTCCCGATCCCGACCGCGACCGGCGGCGCCGAATACCAGCGGTTGCCGGCCTTCTATCAGCTGGATCTGCGCGCGGACAAGCGGTGGCTGTTCGATCGCTGGCTGCTGGATGTCTACATCGAGTTCGGCAATGCCACCCTCACACGCAATGTCACCAACCTCACCGTTTCGAACCCGAATACCCTCATGGGGCCGATGGGGAACCAGCGGACCATCAACGAGGTTGGCTTCCGCCTGCTGCTGCCTTCGATCGGCATCCACGCCGAATTCTGAGAGGGCGCCTTTCGGGCCACGCGGCGTTGTCGGAAAAATGAGGATGGCGCTCCCGAGCGCCCGTCGGTTACATGGCAGGCGCAAGGGCGCCTCACATGCGACCGGTGTTGTTTTCCTTAGGCCACGATCATCCGTTAGCTTTTCATGCCTACGGCTTTTGCGTGACGCTCGGGCTCCTCGCCGGCATCTGGATCCTGGTGTCCGAGGTGCGCCGGCTCGGACTCGATTTGCGTCAGTTTGCTTGGATGATGGTTTGGTGCGGCGTCGCCGGCTTCGTCGGCGCGCGGCTGGTCTTCGTTCTGGTGAACGCGCCGACGTTCGTGCGGACGTGTCTCGGCGGCGAGGGTGCGACGCGCACATTCGGCCGCCTCCTGGCGGACTGCACGCTGGCCCTTCACGTCTGGGGCCCGGGCCTTGTGATTTACGGAGGCCTCATCGGGGGGACGCTGGCGGGTATCGTATTCGGGCGGGCGCGGGGTTGGTCGTGCTGGCGCCTGGCCGACGTATTCGCACCTGCGACGGCGGCCGGTATGGCCATCGGGCGATTGGGCTGCCTGGCCGCCGGCTGCTGCTTCGGAAAGCCGACCGACTTGCCGTGGGGCATCGCCTTCCCGGCCGGGAGCATTCCGGCGGCCTACTTTCGGAGCCGAGGCGCGCCATCGCCGCCGCTGCATCCGACGCAGGCATATGAAGCCGGCGGTCTCCTGGCGCTGACGGCACTGCTCCTTTATCTGAGATGGCGCCAGCACCGCCCCGGCGTCGCCTCCAGGCCGGGAGCGCGCGCGCTGGTCTTCCTGGTCGGATACGGGGCGCTCCGTTTCGCCGATGAATGGTTCCGTGGGGATGTCGAGCGGGGCTTCTTTTTCGAGTGGCGGAGCTCGTCGATTGCTTCGTGGCTTCACGTGCCAGTCAAGATGCCGTTGCTCTTCTCGACATCACAACTGGTGAGTGTCGTCATCATCGCGGCCGCCATCGTGCTTGCCTCTCTACGCAGGCGCACCGCGCGCCTGTCCGAAATAGCCACCTCGATTCCACCGGCGGTGACCGCAGCCAATGCGGCGTGATCGCTGCTCCGCCACCCCGCGAGAGCCGCAGCGACCAGCTCCGATCGTGAGCTGACGTTCACCTTGCGCATGATTGTGGAGATCTGGGTGGCGACGGTCGCCGCGGTGGTCCCGCGGTCGCGAGCGATCTCGGAGGTACGAAGCCCGCGCAGCAGCCGCGCGAGGATCTCCGCCTCCGCGGTCGTCAAGAGACCGCCGATGTCGCGGTCAGCCGTCGCTTGGCCCCTGAAGATTCGGAACCAGTCGCCTCCGACCGCGATCTGCGCGATCAGGCGGTAGCCCGACATCGGTGAAGACGTCCCCCCCTCCTCGCACATCATCGCCCACACCAGATCCGACTGCGAAGCAACGCCGAGCTTTTGCTTCGCCCGCTTCAGGTAGGTCGACACGGCTTGCAGCGAGATTGAACACGTATTCGCAATCACCTTCAGCGCGTCACCCCGGGCGGCCAGGCGCGCGACTGTCCGCTCCCTCTCGCTGAGGGCCCCGCGCTCCGCGGGCCGCCCATCCGGCGACCTGGTGATCACGTACCGGTATCGCCCGTGACAGAACGAATCGAATACATACCCGCCGCCCGACGGCGGTGCGTCTTGGCCATCGCGAGTTGCCGCTGCCGCACGCGCGCTCACCATCTGCTCGAGCTCGGCACAGACCGCGCGCAGGACACGCGCCTTGGCGGCATGTTGTCCAACGTGAGCTCTGGCGGCACGGCGTCTTCGCCACCTCGACACGTGGTTCGACCCGATCGCCAAGGCGCCGAACGGCACGTTCGCGCTGCCCGGCTGCGTGCGGATGCCGCCGGTCAACGTCGCTGCGGTGGCGGTGGCGGCGTTCGGCGAGTCCGTCGACGGCAGGTTGGCCTGCGCCATCGCGACCGCCAAAACGGAAAGCATGAGCGCACCAAACACCGCACAAACCCGTCGTTGCATCTTGACCTCCCCCAAGCGCCAGTTTGAGAGCGAATCCTCAACCAACCGCTCAACTCAAGTCAATGAACGAAAAGCACCGCCGTGGTTGCGTGGGCATTGCGTCGCGTCGCCGTCGCAACGCGGTCTCGTGACAATTGTCACGTGCCGTGGCGTTGACTCACGACTCGCGATTTCCGAACTTCCGGCGGCCCCGTGGCTGAACACACGTGCCGGGGCGTCGTCGCGATCGACGTCTTCAGAGGACGTCGATGCGGTGGTCGCGCGTCTCGGATGAACACCATCCCGACCACGAACGTGATCGCGGAGACGTTCACCGGATACCAGAGTCCCGCGTAGATGTGCCCCTTGGCGGTGACCAGCGCCGCCGCGACCA
>Ga0190271_10002490_pt1 | contig 11196 bp, 8 predicted proteins | sample Popmic356T_FD_133747 | JGI IMG/M metagenome (GOLD analysis project Ga0190271, IMG submission 133747) | Populus adjacent soil microbial communities from riparian zone of Weber River, Utah, USA - 356 T | ecosystem: Environmental > Terrestrial > Soil > Riparian zone | place: USA: Utah | collected...
ACACGAGGTTCGGATTGAATAACATTGATAGCATCAGCAATAATTGCATTTTTGGTATATTCATCAAATGGATCAAAGAGAAGTTCATAGATTCTTGTTCCAAAATTTGGTAACATTACTCTAGAACCCATAGGTGTAGCAAAATGATTTTCAATATCCCTTTTAACTAATTCAATATTATTTAAGTTGTAAGGAGGATTAGGTTGACCTACAGTGTTGAAACCAACAAAGTAGGGCTTCCGTGTGACGCGGTGTTGTTGAACTAGACCAGATTGATTGGATGCCATATTTAATTCTCTTTTTGTTATTTATCAAGAGAATTAACTGGTATTATATTAAGAAGGCGGAAAAGCTCTATCACAACCATTGGGATCAACATTATGAACAATCATTGTAATAATCTTAGGGCCTCGACTCGAAACTTGTGCAAACCATTTCGATTCACGCAACGATTTCCCTGCCATATTATAATCGCTTGCCTTCATTGCTGCAATAAATCTAACAAATCTCGCAAGTCTAGTTTCACCTAAATTGAAACATAAATCAGCACATGCTCTTTTACGAATATCCGATAACTCGTCCCATGTTGTCATGCCTAATAATCTTTGAGCACCGGAAATTGAGAACTGTGCATCTTGGTTAAACCATTGAGAAACCTGTTGTTGAGAAACTGCTGTAACAACAGGATATAATGGTTTTTCATTTGCTCTTAATAAATGTCCAATACCGGCAGTAGGTAAGCCGACACTATCAATGTAAGAGACATATTTAACACCTTCGTGTTTCTTCAATTCACATTCATATGCTTTCATATTAAAGTTCTTTGTAACAACACTATCTGTCGCATCAACAGGCGGTAATACCTTATTGCCAGCGCCGGGATCGGTGTTCGGTGGAGGACTTATCTTTACTTCATTTCCAGCACCACCAGATCCATCGTACGTTTTTCCACCTTCGGTTTGTTGCGGGGAATATCCTTCAATGGCTCTGAATCTAAATGTTTCGTGTTCTGGGCATGGCTCATAAGTTGGAAAAACACTCACTGTTGTACTAAATGGCTCTGCAAGTCTTACAAATTTAGATTCTGGATCTTTCCATGTCGCAAGTATGTTTACTTTTTCTATTTTTTCTTTTATTTCTGCAACGACAACAGCTGGTGGTGTTGGAATGCTAACACTAGCTCCAGCAGATCCTGGGCCACCGTTACTTGCTCCACCACCTCCACGTAGGCCAGGAAAATTACCAATAATGGTACCGGCTACAATACCCCCAGATAAACTTAATGAAGCACCATTAATAGAACTTGCAACACCTAGTGAATTACCAAAAGCAACTGCTCCGGTAACATCAAGTGTTCCGCGAATTTTCACAGCACCGACATTTGTAATAGATGGTGCAGTTAAACTATATTCACCATCAGCATTAATATTGATATTACCCTTTACATTTAATTCAAAATTCTTATTAACATTCATAAGTGAATTATTTGCAACAGTTGTATGAATATCATTTAATGATTGTATTACAATATTTCCACCCTCGCCTGCACCTTCACCAACATATTTGTGATATGGAATTGTAGATGGTCTAGGAATATTATTAACATCATATGTGAAAGTGGTAGTTGTAGTAGTGGTATCTTTTGCCGCCTTCATGTAAATATTCTGACCGGCTTCGATGTTAATATTTCTATCAGCACGAAGATTAATATCCTTTTGAGCACGCATTGAAATGCTTGACGCACCAAAAATATTAATATTACCTTGTTGGTCTAATTGAACCCATGCAGTGCCATCTCGATTAATTAGGTAAACAAACCCGTTAGTTTCATCAAGTTTAATCTGGGCACCAGTCTTTGTTGTTAACTGAATATATTCAGAACTAACTTCATCGTCCATAATAAATGCCGAACCACCTTTTCTTCTAATATTTCCGGGGGCGGCATCTGTATCGATAGGTGGACCAGGAGTCAATATTCCGAAGACTGAACTCGGAGATTCACGGCGGGCGCTCGATGTTGTTATACCACGACCCTGATCATTAATCAAGCCTTGGTTACCGAGACCTTGGAACTTTGTTTTTTCGTATGGCTTAATTGCTCTATCTGGTTGAGTTACTTTTGTATCCCATTTATTGTATTCTGCAACTGGAACAAGTTTTCCCGGATATTGATAATTACTGGCACTTGCAGGCATACCGGGGACCATGTCATTCATATATTGATTGTATAGACATCCAATCCAAATTCCACGAGACGGATCTCCGTTTACAAACATAACAAGAACTTGATTATTAATGTCCGGTGGGATCATCCACATGCCATAAGAAGTTTGTGTTCCTTCAAATGTTTGATGATTAGCTTCACTAATGCTTTTATCGTTTGTCGCTCCTGCAAAAGGAGAACAATAATTAACAGTAATCCAACCGTCGGGATTATCGGGTGCTGATCCTAATTCAGCTATCCAGACTCTTAATCTACCATTTCGCTGTATATCTTGAGTATCTCTTACAAACCCTACAAAGACACCAAATAATGCGGGTGTTCTTCCAATTGGTTGAAATTTATTAGAATTTGTTGGAGATGTAGTTCTATCGTGAGTATTTAAGTATGACATTATCCTAGATTTCTCTGTAATATTTCTGATGCTCTGAACCCTACATCAGATGGTATATTTGAAGTTAAATTGGTTCCGATTGATGTAACTTTTGTAACTGCATTTCCTGCTAAATCTCTTGCAGTATCCATCTTTCCTTTGATATCGCTAACACCACTTTTAATCTTATCTGTTATTATTGCAGTTCCAGGAATTTTTACTAATGAACTACTAGATTCAGCGGTAGGAAGATCTGGCTTATTTGTGTTTTCAAGTTGTTTGATAAATTCTGGAAAGTCTTTAAGATTAATTAAATTATCAAGTATGGCTGTTATTTCTTGTGTAAATTTACCCATTTCGAATCTGCTTGCGATTGAAATAACCTTATATATGCCACTGTATGTTTCAACTTCCGAATACTCTTCTGTTATACCTGTATCGTCGTTTGCTATTTTCGGTGTTCTAAATCTAATTACAATAAAATTATCAGTTCCATAAGGATTTACTGTGTCCTTATGTTCATTATTATGTCCTTGTTTAATTAATGCTATTGCCTGAGCTGGAGGCATTTTAGATTTGAATGGTAATAGTTTATCAATAGGTTCATTTCTAGGAAATAACCAAAATGGATCACCTTTGATAGTGAATTTAATGTGCATTAGGCTTGCGTCTAAACTTGAATATAATGCTGTGCTAAAAAGACTTGAAGTCCGGGCTCTTCCAGCATCACTGTGTGGATCAATGCCATATGCCCCATTAATCTCATGGGGACCTTCTATAAATGGTACAGGTCTTAATTTACCTTGCCTAATTGAATCAACTTGTTTTCTTGCTTCCCTTGCCTCTTCAGAATTAATATTAACGTCAGTAACAAATTTTGTTTCAGAATTTGTTAACGGTGGTTTAACTAATGATTTTGGTGTTATTACTCCACCGGTTAAATCACCCGCACTTTGAAAACCACCGGCCTTTGCAATTTGCGAGTGTAGTTCAAGTCTATTAATAGGCTTAGAATATTTTGGATCTATTCTAGAAAGAATTCGGGTTCTGTCTGCTTCGCTGAGGTTTTTTAAATTACCCAAAGATATTTTTGCAGCTTCTACTGTTTCTTTGGGGTCAGATTTATTTTCAGGACTATTAATCCATCGTATTTCTCTTTGTGCATATTCAGTAGCAGTTCTTAAATCTTCTAATTTACTGTGATGCGCTATACCGGTATCACTATTTGCTGTATCAGAATAGAGTCCACCAAATCTTGCTATTACCGCAGCAAACGAAAAATTCATATTTAAATCAAAATTAAGAATTTGATCATTCTGTCCTGTGAAAATATAATTGTACTTTTTTCTTAGAATTCCTGTATTGTTATAAGTTATTAATCTTTTTCTTGCTGCTTCAAGTGTGGAGGATGTTTGAGCTGTCTGTGATGCAGTAGCTTCAATTAAACCTAGATCATATTTAACAATATAAACCGTTATAGCAACAGCATTATTCTGTCTTAGGTGATCAAATTTAATTGGTCTAGTTTCTGTAATAATTCTCCAAAGATTTCTCATTGGCGATGCCTGATTTGCTGTATCTGGAGTAGATGTACTTGTTGAAGAACTTTGTGTCTTAGATCCAAAAACATCCGAACTCAATAATAACGAATCAACAATTTTATCAATACTTGTACCGGCATTATAGGTTCCTGTTTTTTCTGCAAGATTGATATAATCTCCAGCACGTGAGGTACTTTGATTACCGTTTGGTCTAACTATAGGAATATTTTCTAAATCGGAATCAACTACAATTTCATATGTATCCGGGATACTATAAGAATCAAGTGTTTGTATGTAAGAATCAAGATTTAATTTTTCTTGAAGTTGTCTCATAGCCTTACCAAATGTCTCAAGTCCGCTCAATACAGTATTATGCTGCACTACGAAATAAGCATTAGCTTGTGCCAATTCATCATAAAAGATAGCATCAACCTCATATTTGGTTCCACCAGTTGAAACACTTGCTTTCATATTTGTAATTTTAACAGGCCAAACCCATCTAAGGCCTGTTAAGGCTCCCGGGTCACCACTAATAAGTGCTTCTGAAGTTTCTTCATCTCTTCCACGAAACTCCATCTGCAAATACATTGGTGTAACGAGCCAATTTCCAATTCCCAATGAAACTGATTCATAATACATCTTATCGAGTAAGCCAGCGCCACCGGGTTCTAAAATTTCAAATTTTACTAACGTTTGGGTTCCGGTTCCAGCTTGAAGTGAAGGAACTGCAATTCCTTGCATTTCCACTTTATCTATCGATACATCTGTTACACCATTTTCTACTATAATACTTTGAGATTCTGGCTCTAAAACTTTACCTTCAGCTGCATCTTCTGTTGAGGTTAAAAATAGCTTAAAGTGATATGTATAAACATCATATTGATCTAATACATTAGGATGAATATCAATTCTAATTTCTTCAGCTGATGCTGAAGGATTATTATCTATTTTCTTATGAGTGTAAGGTGTTTCGGGAATCGCATCTTTACTTCCCCTTAGGAAATCTGGTTTACCGGAAAATGCCATTGCTGGGTTTAAGTTACCCATAGGAACGGCTTTTGTGGGTAATGCAGGAAATCCGGTTCCTACAATATTGCCAGGAATTCCTTGCGGTTGAATCTCAATAATCGGACTATTACCGGGATTAAATTTTGAAAAATCAGCCATCATTGTTTAAGTATATTTACAGGAACAAAAATTTCAAGTCCCGAAACAAAATCGTTAATAGGATCAATAAGTAAGTTCGGATTACGAACAGCAAATACCCACCATAGGCTCGGAGTACCATATTGTTGATTACTTAGAAGATCCGGGCGTTGATCAAATTCGGGAGGAATAATAATGATATTATCAAAATCACTTGATGGCACAGATCTCGGAATCCAGAGATCTAAGTACCAATCTTTTATTGGTGTTAATCTATATTGACTTGTGTCTTTTGAATTTTGTGCCATTTTAAATGTATCCGTCGCCTATTAGTAAACCTCTTCTAAAAGCATCAAGATTAAATTGATCTCTAACTTTCATAGGTGTATATTGAGTATCTAATTCAATTGTAATAGTCATATGTGCCGGTACCCACGACATTCCTATTAAATTTCCCGGTTTATTATTTTCTTTAAAATTTATTATCTTATTTGTGGTGTTAATTGGAACATAATCTATATTATTAGGATAGGTATATCCAACATCTTTAACAATTACAGGTACATTGCTAAATTGATATTCACCGAGATAATTAAATTGCAATACAGGAGGTGGTGTACCTGCTTTTTTATATGGAGTTACTCCAAAATAAGTTTTCGTAACGGAACGGAAGAAATGGATGACCGCTAATAAATACATTGCTTCATCGTTTGATTGTGCTGTAAATTCTGCGGTTATACTTATTGACTTAGGATAAGATCTAACATAAGAATTAAGAGTATAGTTAGAATGAACAAAAGGCATAGTTTCATATTCTGCTGTAGAGCCACTTGTTACAGTCGGAGTATAAGGAAAGAGAACACCGTTTGTGGCGTATAATGGATATAGGAGATTTGCCGGATCGTTGGGACCCAGTATTGATTCAGCAAACATTGGATTTTTTGGTTGCAACCGTGCTCGGTGATCTTGAACTATCATTGGCATTAAGAAGCCCTCCTATCCTATTATTTATCAAGGTCATAAAGTTGGTACTTTATACCGATATTCTTGACGAAATGCTTTAGATATGTTACACTTCAAACAACCTGCGGGAGAAAAATAATGTCACCAGATTTAGACAACGATATCCTAATAGAGGATGACGAGGGCGAACCTGCCCCAGAAGTAATTGCAATAGCACCAACTAAAAAAATTAATTACTTAAACAACAAGGATATGCTAAGAGAAATTCACAGTAGTAAGAATTCTTTTTGTGAATATATCAATCAAAAATATAGCGATTATGATGTTATTGTAGAAAACGTTTCAGAAATTTATCTTGCAGAAATTCAAGAAAAAGCAAAAGCTACCAGAGCTGCTCGTATAGCAGCAACTTCTTACGAAGCTGCCTTGGCAGTAAATCCGGATGTGGCAAAGGCAGATAAACCTAAATTATCTGAATTTAAAATTAAACCCGACACAATACCGGTCGACGACTTAGTATTTAGAGTTCTAGGATTTGATCATATTCCACTTGCCCCAGGACGTAAAAAGAATCCGAAAAACGAAGCTGATAATTATGTCAAGTTAAATTTCTATCCCTTCAAACACTTTATCATCGAAAATGGTGCAGCTAAAGAAGTTGGAAGATCACATTCAAAGAATGGGAAGTTTAATCTTGAACGCGGTTCTATTACAAATAAGTTAGCGAAAATGTTTATTTTAATGGTAAACAAGTACGCTCAAAGAGGTAACTGGCGTGGTTATACTTATCTCGACGAGATGAAGGGCCAGGCACTTTTACAGTTAGCGCAAATGGGTTTGCAGTTTGATGAATACAAATCCGATAACCCATTCTCTTATTACACAGCAAGCGTATCAAATAGCTTTACTCGTGTGTTTAACTTAGAAAAGAAAAATCAAGAACTGCGCGATGACTTATTAGTTGAAAGCGGTGCAAGTCCAAGTTTCTCACGTCAATTAGCAGTCGAGGAAGAAATTCGTAGACTGAGAGAAGATGCACAAGATACGAAAGATGAGCACTAAGCTTTTTGAAAAAGTAGTAGTCTTTACTGATATTCATTTCGGTCTTAGACATAATGCAAGAGAACACAATCAGGATTGTTTAGATTTTCTTGATTGGCTTATCGAGCAAGCACGTTTAAGGGGCGCCGAATCCTGTATCTTTATGGGTGATTGGCACCACCATCGGTCGAATATTAACATTCTGACCCTTGACTACACTATGCAAGCGTTGAGGAAACTCAACGCTTCTTTTAAGAAAACATACGTCATGGTAGGTAATCACGATCTCTTCTATAGAGAAAAGCGTGAGATACATTCTATGGTTGTAGGTAGCGAATTTCCAAATATTGTTTTAGTAAATGAACCAATAGTGTTAGACGATGTTGCTCTAATTCCATGGCTTGTTGAAGACGAATGGAAAGATGTAGCTAATATCAAATCTAAATACCTGTTTGGACACCTCGAGCTACCTGGATTCAAAATGAATGCAATGGTAGAGATGCCGGATAACGGTGAACTTAACTCTACACATTTTGAACATCAAGATTATGTCTTCTCAGGACACTTCCACAAACGCCAAACGAAGGGTAAAGTCAATTACATTGGCAATCCTTTTGGTCACAATTATTCTGACGTTTGGGATTTCGAGCGTGGTGGCTTATTTTTAGAGTGGGATAAAGAACCCGAATTCCTAGATTATGAAGAAGGTCCGCGTTTCATCAGCATCAATCTGACTGCACTATTAGCAAATCCGGACATATATTTAAAACCAAAAACATATCTTCAAGTAACGCTCGATGCTGATATCACATATGAAGAAGCAAGTTTCTTAAGAGAAACTTTCTTAGATCAATACAATGTTCGCGAATTTAAACTCATTAAAGATCATGAAGATGAACTGTCAAAAGATTATGCCGGTGATATCACTGTGAAAACTGTAGACCAGATTGTTATCGAACAGTTGACAAATATCGAAAGCGATTCTTTTGATACAAAACTACTCGTAGAAATTTATAGTGGATTATAAAAATGCTTAACCTACGAGGATTAACAATAAAGAATTTCATGAGTATCGGTAACGTTACTCAGTCGATTAATTTTAGTGGAAATGATCTTGTACTTGTTTTAGGTGAAAACTTAGATCTTGGCGGCAATGACAATCGAAACGGTGTAGGTAAATCTACAATTGTGAATGCATTATCTTACGCATTATTTGGTTCCGCCCTCACGAACATTAAAAAAGACAACCTAATTAATAAAACCAATATGAAACATATGTTGGTTACATTAACTTTCGAAGTCAATGGTGTTGATTATAGAATAGAACGCGGGCGCAAACCCGGTATCTTTAAATTCATTAAGGACGGCATTGAGAAAGAAACCGGAGAAGATGAATCACAAGGAGAAGGTAGACATACTCAAATCGAAATTGAAAGAATTGTCGGGATTTCTCATGATATGTTCAAGCATATCCTTGCTTTGAATACCTATGTTGAACCTTTTCTTGCTCTTAGAACAAACGATCAACGTGCAATTATCGAGCAACTTCTGGGTATAACCAAACTATCAGAAAAAGCCGATAAGCTTAAAGAAGAATCAAAGGTGACCAAAGATGAGATTAAAGAGGAAGAGTTCCGGATTACGGCGGCTACGGAAGCCAATAAAAGGATTGAGACGAACATCAAAGGTCTCGAGACTAAGTCGTCTGCCTGGGAGGTATCTAAGGTTCATCGTATCAAAACGCTTCAAACATCCATCATGGAGATGCTTTCCATTGACATTGATGCTGAGATTAGGTTACATAAATCGAAAAAAGAAGTAGAAGATTTAACATCCGAGTATCGCTCATTAGCTAAGGAACTTACTGGGTTAGAAAAAGATGTTGTAGATATGAATAAGACAGTTGTTCGTCTTGAAAAAGTTTTATCAAATTCTGTTCAGAAAATTTGTCCTACATGTAGTCAGGATATGGATAAAGATACACATGAGCATGTTCATAATGACTATCTATTACAACAACAAGAAGCAGTTCAAAAATTAACAGCTAAGATATCAAAACGAGACGAAGTTAAATCTCTATCTCAGACCGTATCTTCTGTTATTCCTATCTTACCCGATACATATTATGATACTGTCGACGAGGCTTATAATCATAAATCCACATTAGATACACTCGGTAATAGTCTTAGTACTGAACTAGAATCTGAAAATCCTTTTGTAGATCAGATTGGCGCATTGCGTAGAGATGGTTTGCAAGAAATTGATTTCGCTAAACTTAACAGGCTAGTTAAGTTAAGAGATCATCAGGAGTTTTTAACTAAACTTCTTATCAATAAAGATAGTTTCATACGTAAGAAAATTATTGACCAGAATTTAACATTCTTAAATCATCGTCTTGCACATTACCTAATAGACATTGGCCTTCCACACGATGTTAAATTCAAGTCGGACTTAGAAGTCGAAATTACTATGTACGGTAAAGAGTTTGACTTTGATAATCTTTCTCGTGGAGAACGAACAAGACTTATTTTATCTTTATCCTGGAGTTTCCGCGACGTATTCGAGTCGATGAATGATAAGATTAATCTTCTTTTCATTGATGAATTAATTGACTCCGGCCTGGATTCGAGCGGTGTTGAATCTTCATTAGCAATTCTTAAGAAGATGGGAAGAGAAAATAAACGAAACATTTTCCTTATCTCTCACCGTGACGAATTGATTGGTCGTGTGTCAAATGTCTTGAAGGTTGTGAAAGAAGGCGGGTTTACAAGCCTGGAGTTCAGTGATGTCCTTGCAATTCTATAGGGCATCTAGCTAAACTTGAACTTCATAACTATTATAAGGCAAGCATGGCAATTATACCAAAGGATAAAGACCCAATACTCGACGAGAAATTTTTTGATTTATTATTTCCTATAATTTTTCCCATTGAATCACAAGATGAAAAATTATATAATTTTTGTAAGAATAAACTTTCTGATGAAATGAAATTATTGTCTACTGGCAGTTTACTCGAACAAGCAATTTCGACTAGAAAAAGGCTTACTAGGCATAATACAATAGGAAAAGATTTTGTTGACGGTTCGGATGCAAAAAGTGCATCAGTTAGATGGTCGTCAGTTAACACACATTACGGGGCTCCAATATCTGATATTCACAATAAGAAAGGATTATTAAGATGTGTAATCTATGAAAGACTACATGATAAATTTTATTATTTCCTTATTCCGCACGAAGCATATAAAAATATTCCTAAATCTAGCAACATTGAGATTCCTTTTAATTTAGATGGAACACCAAAAAGGGATGCTAGGAGAATTAGAAATGTTAATTGGTGGCAGTTTGAAGTTCCAGATTTCGATGGAATCTTAGCAGATGTTACTAATCCTTTTGAGTTTGAGAAAGTTAAAAAAGAAAGACTTAAACAAGAACGGAAAGCTCTTGCACTAGAAAAGAAGGCAGTGTTGAAGCTGTTGAAAACTTCTTCACCAAAGAAACGTTCACCTCGGAAGACCAAAATTGATCCCAGTGAACGAATTTCCATCCTTTGTATGCCAGAGATCGAACAGAAGAAAATTCTAGGGATTCGGGAAATACTACCCACTTTTCTTTCCGAGAAATTTTTATAAGAATAAGATTTAGGTCGCCCGGATCTTCAACATCCTTCTGTTGCTGTATCCATTCGTCAAGAATTTTCAAATCGGCATACCACAATTGGTGGAACGGAAAATCTGCATAACTTTTGCATTCGATGTTCCAATGTTTCCAATCTGTAGGAGGGTGAATGTCACCCTTCTTACTTTGAACTTGCGTATTGCATAATGTAGTTTTTCTAAAATTATTCTTACCACCGACAAACGCACCAGATGATGGAATTCTGATGAATGATTCATTATAGGTTGCTGATAGAA
>Ga0190271_10002491_pt1 | contig 11191 bp, 7 predicted proteins | sample Popmic356T_FD_133747 | JGI IMG/M metagenome (GOLD analysis project Ga0190271, IMG submission 133747) | Populus adjacent soil microbial communities from riparian zone of Weber River, Utah, USA - 356 T | ecosystem: Environmental > Terrestrial > Soil > Riparian zone | place: USA: Utah | collected...
CGCCCGCGCATCGCCGGCGCGGACACCCGCGGCAAGGTGTTCGTGCTGCGCTCCGATCTCATCAGCGCGGAATCGCGCGCGCTGCTGCTGGCCGTGGCCCGCGTGGTGTTGTCAGGGCAGAGTGGCAGTCTCGCCGACCAGGTGGAACGCATGCAGCCGGTGCCGACGCTTGCGCCGCGCGCTCCGCGGCGCACACCGGTCTCGGGCGGCGCTTCGGCAGACCAGGACGACGCCCGGCGCCTGGAGTTCTACAACGGCATCGGGGGTTTCGCCGCGCAGGGTCGCGAGTACCGCATCACCGCGCCTGAAGGCCAGAACACGCCCGTGCCCTGGATCAACGTGGTGGCGAACCGGGAGTTCGGTTTCCAGGTGGCCAATGACGGCGGCGGCTATACCTGGTCGCGCAACAGCCGCGAAAACGCCCTCACCCCGTGGGCGAACGATCCGGTCGTCAACCGGCCGGGCGAGACTATCTACCTGCGCGACGAGGAAACCGGCGAGCTGTGGACGCCCGCGCCCGCGCCGATCCGTCACGAGGACGCGCAGTACTCGTGCACGCACGGCATGGGTTACACCCGCTTCGAGCACGAGTCGCACGGCATCTCGCTCGAGCTGACGATGCTGGTGCCGCTCGAGGGCACCATCAAGATCTGCCGGCTCAAGGTGCGCAACGAATCTCCGCGCCGCCGCAGCATCTCGGTCACCGCCTATGCCGAGTGGGTGCTGGGCGCCTCGCGCGTCGCCGGCGCTCCACACATCCTCACCGAGCAGGATGCGCGGACCGGCGCCTTGTTCGCGCGCAATCCCTGGAATCATCAGTTTCCCGGCGTCGCCTTCGCCGACCTGCGCGGTGCACAGACGGAATTCACCTGCGATCGCGGCGAGTTCCTCGGACGCCACGGAGCGCTCGACGCACCGGCGGCACTGGTTGCCGGCGGCCCCCTGTCGGGTCGCAGCGGCGCCGGGCTCGATCCTTGCGCAGCACTGCGCACGCGGCTCGAGCTCGAGCCGGCCGCGGCCACCGAGATCGTGTTCCTGCTCGGCGAAGCGGCCGGCAATGACGAAGCACGGGCGCTCATCTCCAGCTGGCGCGGTGCCGACATCGACAAGGTGCTCGGCCAGATTCGCGAACACTGGGAAGAGCTGACCGGCCACGTGCAGGTGAAGACGCCGGACCGTGCCTTCGACGTCATGATGAACGGCTGGCTGCTGTACCAGACGCTGGCCTGCCGCACGTGGGCACGCGCCGGTTTCTACCAGGCGAGCGGCGCCTACGGTTTCCGCGATCAGCTCCAGGACGCGATGGCACTGGGCATCGCGCGGCCACAGATGCTGCGCGAGCAGATCCTGCGCGCCGCGTCGCGCCAGTTTCCCGAAGGCGACGTGCAGCACTGGTGGCTGCCGCACAACGGCATGGGCGTGCGCACGCACATCTCCGACGATCGCGTGTGGCTGTCGTTCGTCACCGCGCACTACATCGCGCTCACGGGCGATCGCGCCATCCTCGACGTCCAACTACCCTTCCTCGAAGGGCCGCCGCTGCCACGCGAAAAGCACGATGCGTTCTTCCAGCCCGACATCAGCGAGCGCACCGCCACCTTGTTCGAACACTGCCGCCTGGGGCTCGAGGGAGCGCTGTACATGGGCCAGCACGGTTTGCCGCTGATCGGCACCGGCGACTGGAACGACGGCATGAATCGCGTGGGCGAACATGGCCGCGGCGAAAGCGTGTGGCTCGGCTGGTTCCTGCACGCCACCCTGAATGCGTTCGCGCCCATCGCCCAGGGACGTGGTGAGCTCGCGGTCGCGGCCGCATGGCTGGGTCATGCCACCAAGCTGCGGGCCGCGCTCGAACAGCACGCCTGGGATGGCGAGTGGTATCGGCGCGGATTCTTCGACGACGGCACGCCGCTCGGCTCGTCGCACAGCGACGAGTGCCAGATCGATGCCATCGCGCAGTCCTGGAGCGTGATCTCCGGCGCCGCGAACCCCGCGCGCGCGCTGCGTGCGATGGAAGCCCTGGATGCGCAACTGCTGAACCGCGATCCGCCGCTCGCCATGCTGTTCACCCCGCCTTTCGAAAAGTCCGCGCAGGAGCCGGGCTACGTGAAGGCCTATCCACGTGGCGTTCGCGAGAACGGCGGGCAGTACACGCACGCCGCGACATGGACTGCCATCGCCTTCGCCATGCAGGGCAACGCGGCGCGCGCCATGGAAGTGTTCAACATGCTGAACCCGGTGCGCCGGACCACGACGCGCGCCGACGTGCAACGCTACAAGGTCGAGCCCTACGTGGTCGCCGCCGACGTGTATTCCGAAGCGCCCCATGCCGGTCGAGGCGGATGGACCTGGTACACCGGTTCAGCGGGCTGGCTGTATCGCGCGGGCCTGGAATGGATCCTGGGGTTCCGCCTGCGCGAGAACCGTCTCACGCTCGTGCCCTGCGTGCCGCCGGAATGGCCCGGCTTCACGCTCTACTATCGTTACCGCGGCGCGCATCACATCACGCCCTACCAGATCATCGTCGACAAACAACCCGAGCCCCGCGCGTTGCCGCAGCTCGTCATCGACGGCGAAGTGCAGAAACCCGGACGCAATATCGTGGAGCTCGTCGACGATGGCTCCCCCCACACCGTGCACATGATGTGGCGCGCTTCTACAGCGCATGAGGATTTCGCTGCCACACAGAGTAGCTGAGCAGCGTCGCGAAGCTCACCCAGGCGAGATACGGCGCCAGCAACCACGCGGCGAGCCGGCGAACCTTCGCGAACGAGAACACCGTCGCAACGATAAACGCGAGCAGCGCGAGGATGTCGGCGAACGCGAACGCGCCGAGATGCCAGGCGAAAAACAGCCACGACCACAGTGCGTTCAGCACGAGCTGGGCCAGGAACAGACCCAGCGCTCCTCGCGCGCGCGCGAATCCGCGTTCCCGCCATACCAGCCAGGCAGCCACGGCCATCGACAGGTACAAGAGCGTCCACACGGGGCCGAACACTCCGGCCGGAGGCGCCCACGAGGGTTGTTCGAGCGACGCATAGAACACCTTCGCTTCGACCGAAGCGACGGCGCCGATCGCGCCGATGATTGCGCACAGCCCGACCCACCCCAGGAGCGCAAGCCAGGGGTTCACGGTTGATGGGGTGATACGCAGCGAAACGCCGGTGTCATTCATGCGTGCAGAGTAGCGCCTCCAAAGCCATACGCAGCCCTACTTACGCCGCGCGTGCCGCGTCGGACGTTTCCGACGTCATAATCGTCGCACATGATCGCCATCCTCGAAGCGCATCGGGCCGGGCTGTTAAAGCGTACCCACCTGATGCCTAACATCGTCGCCGGCCTCGTCGTGGGCATCGTTGCCATGCCGCTCGCCATGGCGTTCGCCATCGCCTCCGGCGCGACGCCGGCACAAGGGCTCTACACCGCGATCGTCGCAGGTTTCATCACCTCGATCGCCGGCGGCACTCGAGTGCAGATCTCCGGACCCACCGGCGCCTTCATCGCCGTGCTCGCCGGCATCACCGCGCAGTACGGAATCGCCGGACTTCAGGCTGCCACCGTGATGGCGGGGCTGATCCTGCTGGTCATGGGGCTCGCGCGCCTCGGCAGCGTGATCAAGTTCATTCCCGGGCCGGTCATCGTCGGATTCACCGCGGGCATCGCCGTCATCATCTGGACCGGCCAGTGGAAGGACTTCTTCGGATTGCACCCCGCCGCCACCGGCCTGCACTTCCACGAGCAATTCGTCGCCGTGCTGCGCGCGCTTCCCGGGATGCACCCCGCCACGACGTTCATCGCCGCGTTGACGCTCGTCATCCTCATCGGGGGCAATCGCTGGTTTGCGCACGTGCCTTTCCTGAAGCGCGTACCGACGCCCTTGCTGGCGATGCTGGCCGCGATGGGCCTGCAGGCGTACGCCCAGTTCGCAGGGGTGGCCACCATCGGCAGCGCGTTCGGCGGCATTCCACGCGCCCTGCCCGGGTTGTCGTGGCCGGACGTTTCGCTGTCGGACCTGCTGCACCTGGTCGGCCCGGCATTCGCCATTGCCTTGTTAGGCGCCATCGAATCCCTGCTCACCGCCGTCGTGGCCGACGGCATGACCGCGGGCCGCCACGACTCGAACCAGGAGCTCATCGGCCAGGGCGCGGCGAACATCCTCGTGCCCTTGTTCGGGGGCTTTGCCGCCACCGGCGCCATCGCGCGCACGGCCACCAGCATTCGCAATGGCGCCACGAGCCCGCTGGCGGGCATCGTGCACGCGGTGTTCCTGCTGCTGGTGATCCTCCTGCTGGCTCCGTGGGCTGCGCACGTGCCACTGGCAGCGCTCGCCGCGATCCTCTTCTACGTTGCCTGGAACATGGCGGACATCCCGCACGTCTCGCGCGTGTTGCGCACCGCGCCGGTCGCCGACCGCTTCCTCCTGCTGATCACGTTCGTACTCACCGTCTTCGTGGACCTGGTGGTGGCCGTGAACGCGGGCGTGGTCCTGGCGGCACTGCTGTTCATGCGCCGCATGGCCGAGACCGTGCGTGTCGAGCAGCAGCCGTTCGATGACGATTCGGGCGAGGACATCAAGCTGCCCCGAAGCGTGCTCGTGTACCGCGTCGAAGGTCCGTTCTTCTTTGGTGCCGCCGAGAAACTGGAGAGCACGCTCGAGCGATTGCAGCTGGGCGTCGAAACCGTGGTCATCCGGCTCGGCCGCGTGCCATTCATGGATGCCACGGGCGTCCACACGCTGGTGGAGATCGTGCAGCGCTACCAGCGTCGCCGGGTGCGGGTAATCCTCTGTGGCATCCACGAAGGACTGCGCGGCACGCTCGATGCAGCCGGCATCCCCGCACTCGTGGGCGAAGCCAATATCTGCACGAACATGCAGGGCGTGGCCGAGCGGGTCGCATCCCCCCAAATGTAGGACTCATCCGTCTTGCCCTGCGGGCATCAAACAGTCTTAATCGGCGGCGCAATGCCAACCCAGAATACGGTCTCAACCCAACCGCAGGCTTCCGCTAACAAACAGCGGCGTGTCCTCGTGGCCGACGACAATCGCGACGCCGGCGAAACGCTGGCCATGCTGCTGCGGCTCGACGGGCACGAAGTGCACGTGGCCACCGACGGACTCGAGGCGGTGGACCTGTTTGCGCGCGTGCGGCCCGAAGTCGTGATCCTCGACATCGGCATGCCCGGCCTCTCCGGTCACGAAGTGGCGCGACGCATTCGCGAACAGAGTGGCGGACAGGACGTGACCTTGATCGCCGTCACCGGCTGGGGCCAGAAGGCCGACAAGGATCGGGCCTTGGCATCGGGTTTCGACCACCACTTCACGAAGCCCGTGGAGCCCGACATGCTGAGCGCCTTGCTCCTTCAGTAATGGGGACACTCCCCATTTGCTAGCAAAAGGGGCCGCACCTCGATAACGGTGCCAGGCACCGTTTGCCAGAAAACGGTGCCTGGCACCATTTAGTAGACTGCGGCGCATGGATAGACGCGTCAGCCTGTTAGTCCTCGCACTGCTGTTTGGTGCGGCAGCGAGTCGCGCGGCTTCCCTCGCGCCCGTCGCGGCAAGAAACGGCATGGTCGTTACGGCGCAGCAACACGCCACCCGCATCGGCGTCGACGTCCTGCGCAACGGCGGGAACGCCATCGACGCCGCGGTCGCCGTGGGCTACGCGCTCGCGGTGGTGTACCCGGCGGCGGGCAATCTCGGCGGCGGCGGATTCATGACCCTGCAGCTGGCCGACGGGCGCAAGACGTTCATCGACTTTCGCGAAGTGGCTCCGCTGGCCGCGACCACCACGATGTATCTCGATGGCAACGGCAATGTCATCCCCGACCTGAGCACGCGCGGCCACCTGGCGGTCGCGGTACCAGGCACGGTGTCCGGACTCGAATATGCGCGCGCGAAGTACGGCACGATGGCGCGCGCGCGGCTGATCGCGCCGTCCATCGTGCTCGCCGAGCGAGGCTTCCTGCTCGAGCAGGGCGACGTCGACCTGCTGCACGAAGCCACCGAAGATTTCCGCAAGGACCCGGTGTCGGCGGCGATCTTTCTCGACCGGGGCCGGCCTTTCGAGGCCGGCGACACGCTGCGTCAGCGCGACCTCGCGCGAACCCTGCGCAACATCAGCGCGCGGGGCGCCGACGGCTTCTACAAGGGCGAGACCGCTGTGGCACTGGTCGCCGCCAGTCACGCGGGCCGCGGGATACTGACGCAGGCGGACCTGGACGCGTACCAGACGCGCGAGCTCGAACCGGTGGAATGCGACTACCGCGGCTTCCACATCGTCGCGCCGCCGCCGCCGAGTGCCGGCGGCCTGGTGCTGTGCGAAATGCTCAACATCCTCGAGGGCTATCCACTGCGCGAGTATGGTCATGGATCGGCGCGCGCCACCCACCTCGTGATCGAGGCCATGCGCCTCGCGTACGTCGATCGCAATCACCTGCTCGGCGACCCGGCATTCGTTCGCAATCCGACGCAGCAGCTGCTCGACAAACGCTACGCCGAAGCGCTGCGAGCGAAGATCGACCCGCGGCGCGCCGGTGACTCCACGCGCCTGAAGCCGGGCATCGAAGCCCGCGAAGGCACGCACACCACGCACTATTCCATCGCTGACCGGTTCGGCAATGCGATTGCAGTGACTTACACGCTCAACGACTGGTTCGGCGCACGCGTCACCGCCGCGGGCACCGGCGTGCTGCTCAACAATGAAATGGATGACTTCACGGCCAAGGCAGGCGTCGCGAACATGTATGGACTCGTGCAAGGCGATACGAACAGGATCGAACCCGGCAAGCGACCGTTGAGTTCGATGACGCCAACCATCGTGACGCGCGGTGGAAAGCCCTGGATGATCCTCGGCACTCCCGGTGGCAGCCGCATCATCACGGCGGTGCTGCAGACGATGCTCAACGTCATCGACTTCGGACTGGATCTCCAGGAGGCTGTCGATGCGCCGCGCGTCCACCAGCAGTGGCTGCCGGAAGAGACGTTCGTCGAAGCGCGCGCGTTGAGCCCGGATACGCGGCAGTTGCTGGTCGACATGGGGCACAAACTCATTGCACCGCAGCCGGAGAACCACGTGGCGGCCATCCTCATCGGCGCTCCCGCGCTCGATGCGAAGCCGGTGGCCGGAATGATTTTCTACGGAGCCATCGACCCGCGACGGAACACGGGGCTCGCGCTGGGTTACTGACGCGGGTTGGCGCTCACGGCTTGCGCTTCGGCCGGGCCAATCCCTCGGACCGCCCGAGCACCTTCCTCGGATTCGCCAGCTTCGGTGGATCGGAAAATCCTTCGAGTGCCGCAGCGGCGTTCCAGGCTGGCAGCGAATAGACGCGCTTGTCGCGCAGCCCGTGAATTCCTTCGCTCCATGCGCCCAACATGCGTTTGCCGATGTCCGCAAACTCCGCGTACCGCGCCATGGCTTCCCGGACTCGCGGCGCGGTATCCGACACCGCATCGCTGATCTCCTCGACGATCGCCACCTGCCTGCGCGCCGGAACGCCGAATACCGAGGAGATGAATCTTTCGAGAGTCTTGCCGGGAGTCCACGACTTTTTTCCCAGGAAACTGATTCCGGGCGGGTTGTGCTGATACCCCGGGTACACGACGGTCGTGAGCATGTCGTAGACGGGAGAGAGGCGCACGTCAGCGCGCGTTGAATACAGCAATGCGATGTTCTTCGCGTGGCAATCCGCATTCCGCAGCGCATAGGTGAGCAGCAGCACGCTGGCCAGTTGCTGGAAAGTTTCCATCTGCGTGGATCCGGGAAGATGGTCGCGAATGGCCTTCGCGATGCGCTCCCAGGTCGTGTCGTATTTGGCGGCTGAGCGCAGCCCCAGCAATACACAGAAATCTTCGAGCCCTGCGTGTGGCTGCCCGTGGGCATCGACATCGAAACGATGAACGACGATGGCCTGGCCATCCGCGGACAACTCGGTTCTTGCGGCGGGCAGCACCCTGGCCGCCACCTGCATGCAGAGATGCTCATTGAGCGCCACGAAGGGCAGCCTGCCGGTCGACCCTTTGATGATGTGTCGCCGGGTCAGCAACGTGCTCTTGTTGTGCACGGGACGTTCAGCGACTTCCTCCTGGGCGTCCAGGAATTTCGGCACGACGCCCGAAACGCCGCTCGCGGCATGCTGCCGGACCAGCATGGCGAAGGCCTCCTCCGAGTTGTCTCCCTGGAGGAGTTCCGCGACTTCGACCGGCTGCGTGGGCTCGCTGAGATTGGCGCCGGCCGCGGCAACCTGCACGCGGCCCACCATGTTCCTTCCGATGACGGACAGCAGCGCCATGGGACTGCCGGTAATCTGTGGACCGAACTGCTCCTGCAGGACCTGGAGTAGATAGCCCTCCGGCAGGTTCATCTGGAATACCGGATGCAACGTGTCGTCCCAGACATAGGACTCGGTGCGGACCGGCATCGTCAGCGACACAAAATCTTCTGCCGCGGCATGCGCGTGGTAAGTGAGCACGCAGCGGAAGTCGCCGTCGGACTCGAGCGTCGCCACGTCCCGTCCCAGGACGTGGGCGGAGAGCTTCATGACTTGCCCCGTTCGCGACGCAGTTCATCGAGCGAGCCGGACGCGCCAAGTTCGGTGAATTGCAATTCCAGTCCGAGCACGGCCAGGACCGAGAGCAATTTGCGTGAGCCGAGCTCCGCGGATCGTCCCCGCTCGAATCGCGACAGGGATTCCGGCGTGAGACCGGCCTGCAGGGCGACATCCCGCTGTTTGAGGCCGAGCGCCTCGCGCCGGTTCGAGACTGCCAATCCCAGTTCCTGGAGTGTTCTCATATTGATACAAATATCAAGAATTGGCCTAATTTAGGCATATCTTGATCTAAATATCAATAAAACCGCTCGGGAATCAACGAATCGGCACTCTTCTTCTATTCCTTCCAACCCCCGCCCAGCGTCGTATAGAGCTGCACGAGGTTCACCGCCCCCGCGAGCCGCGTCACGATGAGCTGCCGCTGCGCGGTGTACAGATCTCGCTGCGCGATCAGCGAACTCAGGTAGCTGTCCACGCCGCCGCGGTAACGCACCTCCGCGAGCCGGTAGCTGACATCGCTGGCGCGCGTCAACGCTTCCTGCGCCCGCAACTGGTCGTCGAGCGTGGCGCGCGTCACCAGCGCATCGGCCACTTCGCGGAATGCGATCTGGATCGATTGTTCATAGCGCGCGATTTCGATGCGCTTGCGCACGTTGGCGAGGTCGAGCGCGGCGAGGTTCGCGCCACCTGTGAATATCGGCAGATGGACCTGCGGCGTGAAACTCCAGGCCGTGTTGCCCGACTGGAACAGCGCCGACAGATCGTTGCTCGCCTGGCCGTAGAAGCCGGTGAGCTCGATGCTCGGGAAGAACGCCGCACGCGCGGCGCCAATGTCGGCATTGGCCGCCTTGAGCGCGTGCTCGGCGGCGCGCACGTCGGGCCGGCGCACCAGCAACTCCGCCGGAAGCCCGGCGGGCAAGGTCTTTGCGAATGTCTGCGCGTCGATGGCGTGTTCGCCGGCCGCGACCTCGGCGGACAAAGGCTCGCCCACGAGCAGCGCGAGCGCGTTGCGATCCTGCGCTACGCGGCGCGTCTGCTGGGCGATGTCCACCTCGGCCTCGCGCCACGGGCTCTCGGACCGGTGCAGCTCGATTTCGCTGGAGACTCCCGCCTCGAAACGAAGCTTGGTGAGGTCGTAGGACTTGCGCTGGCTGTCACGCGTTTCGTGCGCGAGCCGCAGGAGCTCGCGATCCGCGATCAGCGTCAGCCACGCATTGGCGACTTCGGACACCAGCAGCAGCTGAACCGCGGTGCGCGTCTCCTCGAGCCGGAGATAATCCTCGAGCGCCGCGTTGCGCAGGCTGCGCACCCGCCCGAACAAGTCGAGCTCGAACGCCGACACGCCGATGCCGGCGGAGTACGTGCGATTGAGCTCACTCTGCCCGGTCCGCGACAGGCTCGCCGGAACGCGCGCGTTGGTCGAATCGCCCTGTGCATCGATGGCCGGCATGAGATCGGCGCGCTGGATGCGGTACTGGGCGCGCGCCGCCTCGACGTTGAGCGTCGCGATGCGCAGATCCCGGTTGTTAGCCAGCGCCCGCGCCAGCAGATCCTGCAGTTCCAGGTCGGGAAAGAATTCCTTCCAGCCGATGTCGCCGGCGGCTGGAGCTACCGGCGCAGCCGCCGCGGCCACCTCGGCATGTTCGAACGCAGGCGCGATGGGCGCGGCTGGCTGTTCATATCGAGGCGCCATCGTGCAGGCGCCCAGCGCGATGGATGCGACGAACACGCCACCGCGAATCCCTTCACGAAAGATTGGGCGCGCGCTCACGTGGCACCTGCATACGGCACGTCAGCCGGAGTTTCATCGACCTTCATGGTCACCGGCTTCACCTTGAAGTAACGCAGGATGACGACGAAGAACACGGGCACGAAGAACACCGCGAGGAAGGTGGCGGCCAGCATGCCGCCGATGACGCCCGTACCCACGGCGTGCTGCGCGCCGGAACCGGCGCCGCTCGACAGCGCGAGCGGCAACACGCCCGACATGAACGCCAGCGAGGTCATGATGATGGGGCGCAGCCGCTGCTTGGCGGCGTGCATGACGGAATCCACGAGCCCTCCGCCGCGATCGAATCCCTCCTTCGCGAATTCCACGATCAGAATGGCGTTCTTGGCCGCGAGACCCACGGTCACCAGCAAGCCGACCTGGAAGTACGCGTCATTGGTGAGGCCGCGCGACAGGGTCGCCAGCACCGCACCGAGCACGCCGAGCGGCACGACCAGCAGCACGGTGGCGGGAATCGACCAGCTCTCGTACAACGCCGCCAGGCACAGGAAGACGATGGCGATGGACAGGGCGTACAACAGCGGCGCCTGCGATCCGGATTTCTTTTCTTCGTACGACAGGCCGTTCCACTCGAGGCCCACGCCGGCGGGTAGTTTGGCGACGATTTCTTCCATGGCCTGCATGGCTTCGCCCGAGCTGTGACCCGGCGCCGGGGCGCCCTGGATCTGGAACGCCGGCACGCCGTTGAAGCGCAGCAGCTTCTGCGGACCGTAGGTCCATTCACCACGCCCGAAGGCCGAGAACGGCACCATGTTTCCCTGGTTGTTGCGCACGTACCAGCGGTTCAGGTCTTCCGGCTGCATGCGCGACTGCGGATCGCCCTGCACGTACACGCGCTTGACGCGGCCG
>Ga0190271_10002492_pt1 | contig 11188 bp, 8 predicted proteins | sample Popmic356T_FD_133747 | JGI IMG/M metagenome (GOLD analysis project Ga0190271, IMG submission 133747) | Populus adjacent soil microbial communities from riparian zone of Weber River, Utah, USA - 356 T | ecosystem: Environmental > Terrestrial > Soil > Riparian zone | place: USA: Utah | collected...
AGGCGCCACGTGGGGTCTCCGGCGTGCACGTCGTCCTCGACCGACTGCAGATACGGGAAGAGCGCGCCCCGCGCCCACACATCGGCCGCGCGCTCGGTATGCCCGCCGCAAGACGCCGAGTAGAAGACCTCCGCGGGTTTGCCGTTGTAGGTCAGAACCAGCCCGGCCGTGGCGAGGACCGCCCGGCGGGTCGACGCGGTGGCCGCCCGCCACACCTGACAGTGCGTCGTATCGCAGAGGTCGAAACCCTCGCGCAGGTGCCGGCCCCCATTGACCACCGTGTACGTGCGAGCCGCGATCGCCAAGGCCTGCTGAGCTCCGTCGCTGGCGGTAGCCTCTGCCTCCCCCGCCAGCACCCGCGCGACGTACACCTCGAGTGGCAGCGTGGTGACCGCGCCATCGGTCGCCAGGGCCCCGATCCGCACGGTCCGTCCCCTGCTGGCCGCCTCGAGGTTGGCATCGGTTGCGGGGATATCCTGTCTGGCCGCCCCCGCGGGCGCCCCCGCCAGCGTCGCGCCCACGACCAGGAACAGGCCAAGGGCCCACAGGGGCCACAGGCCCACGCGACGGACCCTCACAACCAGCGCGTGCACCCTGGCCGGCAATGGCACTGGATCACCTTCTCGCCGTCGGTGTGGTAGTCGTAGGTCAACTCGTCGCCGGGTTCGATGTTCTTGCCCGCTCGTATCCAGATCTCTCGACCGACAATCTGACTGTAGCAGTTGGGCTTGCACGCGTGGTTGATGAACCGGGCGACGCTGCCATCGACGTTCCCGTCGCGCACCCAGCGACGATTCAGCGTGAAACACCAGATCTCACCCCGCTTCAGGTACTTGGTCTCACGCTTGTAGCTTTCCTTGTGGTCGATGAGCTCGCCGTCATAGGTGACGATTCGGGTGTTCTTCGTGATGGCGTCCTTGGTAAAGACGCCCCATCCATGGAGCTTCGACCGGCGCCTGGCGATGCGGGGACGTAAACGGGCTGTGGGCATGTGTTCGACAGCATAGCAATTGGACATAATAGACACCACATGATCAGACCAGCCGTTGGCGCACGAGAGATCGTCCAGGCCTGGGGCCGCATCCTCGGGGGGTACCGGCCGAACCTGTCCATCGAGATCACCAAGGAGTGCCCGCTGCGCTGTCCGGGGTGCTACGCCTACGGCGACGAGCACCTGGGCGGGGGCGGCGTCACGCTGCGCGGCCTCAGCGACTTCAAGGGCGACGAACTCGTGAAACGGTTCATGGCCGTGATCGACGAGCACAAACCGCTGCACGTGTCCATCGTCGGCGGCGAGCCGCTCGTGCGGTACAAGGAGCTGAACGAGATCCTGCCGCGGCTCTCGGAGCGCGGCATCCACGCGCAGGTGGTGACGAGCGCCGTTCGCCCCGTCCCCGTCGAGTGGGCCACACTGCGGCGCGTGCAGGTGGTGGTGTCCATCGACGGACTCCAGCCCGAGCACGACGAGCGGCGCAAGCCGGCCACCTACGATCGCATCCTGAAGCACATCGAAGGGCACCAGGTCACGGTGCACTGCACGGTCACGCGCCAGCAGATTCGGCGAGAAGGCTACATCGAGGAATTCCTCCGGACCTGGCAAGCCAATCCCAACACGCGGCTCATCTGGGTCAGCCTGTATACGCCCCAGGTGGGCGAACTGTCGATGGAGCGCCTGTCGCCTGCCGATCGCACGACGGTCGTGGCCGAGCTGCGCCGGCTGCGCACCCAGATTCCGAAGTTCCAGATGCTGGACGGCATGCTGAACGTGTATGCGAACCCGCCGGCGTCGCCGGACGACTGCGTGTTCGCCAAGACCACCGAGTGCCTGTCGTCGGATCTGGAACGGCGCATCACGCCGTGCCAGCTCGGAGGCAACCCCGACTGCTCCAACTGCGGCTGCGTGGCGTCGGCGGGGCTCGAGGCGATCGGACGCCACAAGGTGAAGGGGCTCATCCCTGTTGGCCGCATCTTCACCGCGTCGCTCAAGGTCGGCCAGGCCGTCAGGGCCGTCCGGGACTTTGCCGGGCCGACGACGCCGGCGCAGGCGGCCCCGTGATCGCCGCCGCGTCGCCGGGCGCCGGATCGGTGCGGGCGCGCTAGCGACCGCACCCGCAGGTTTCAATCCATGCTCAGAGCCGGAATCGTCGGACTGCCCAATGTGGGCAAGTCCACGCTGTTCAACGCCGTCACCCGGACCCAGAAGGCCGAGGCGGCCAACTACCCGTTCTGCACCATCGACCCGAATGTCGGCATGGTGACGGTCCCCGACGCGCGGCTCGAGGCGCTGCGCGCGATCGCCAAGACCCAGGTGGTCATCCCGGCGGTCATCGAGTTCGTGGACATCGCCGGCCTGGTGCAGGGCGCCAGCCAGGGCGAAGGGCTGGGCAACAAGTTCCTGACCCACATCCGCGAGGTGGACGCCATCGTGCAGGTGGTGCGCTGCTTCGAGGACGCCGACATCCACCATGTATCGGGCACGGTGGATCCCGTGCGCGACATCGAGGTGATCAACACCGAGCTCCTACTGGCGGATCTCGACCAGATCCGCAAGCGGACCGAGCGCGTGGCCAAGGACGCCAAGCGGGGTGACAAGGCGGCGCAGGCCGAGTTGACGGTACTGACGGCGCTCGAAGCGGGGCTCGACACGGGGAAGCCGGCACTGGCCCTGGGCCTCTCGGCCGAGGACACCGCGCTGGTGGCCCACCTGTGCCTGCTGACGTCCAAACCCACCATCTTCGCCTGCAACGTCAAGGACTCGGACCTCGCGACCGCCGACCAGAACCCCTACGTGGCGCAGGTGCGCGACTACGTGCGCACACACCTCGCGTGCGAGGCCGTCGTCATCAGCGCCCAGATCGAGAGCGAGCTCATCGATCTGTCCCCCGCCGACGCGGAGGCATTCCTGAAGGACCTCGGGGTGGCCGAAAGCGGAGTGGGGTCGCTCATCCGCGCCACCTATCACCTGCTGGGCCTGCGGACCTACTTCACGGCCGGCGAAAAAGAGGTGCGGGCCTGGACGATTCACGTGGGCGACACAGCGCCCAGGGCGGCCGGCGTGATCCACACCGACTTCGAGCGCGGGTTCATCAAGGCCGAAACCGTGGCGTACGAGGACCTGATCGCCTGCGGATCGGTGGCGGCCGCGCGCGAGAAGGGGCTCTACCGCATGGAGGGCAAGGAGTACGTCGTCGCCGACGGCGACGTCCTGCTCTTCAAGTTCAACGTCTGATCACGTTTCACGGCAAGGATGCGCTACGGCGCCCGTGCCGAAAACCTTGGAGCTGTGGAGGGTCAGAGCGGCGGGCAGACGTCGCCGAGAAAGCCCGCGCCGCCGCAGTAGGTGACGTCCTGCAGCTGAATCGCGAGGCCGTCCGGGTCCGTGAGGTACAACTCCGGCGTGCCGCCTTCCGCGCCGCCGCGATTGGGCATGCGGAGGGAGATGTAGGTCACGAGCGGCTCGCGCGAGGCGTTCGCCTGCTCCTTGAGGCCGTAGCCCACGAGCGTCCTGGTCAAGACCGCCGGGTCGAAGCCGTTCATCGACATGCACGCGTGATCGATGCGCCCTCCGGCTGGCTGGGCGCCGCCGCGTCCAGGTCCGCCGCCGGCAAACATCAGGAAGTGAACACCAGGGCCGATGCCGTACGCCGGCGCCGTACCCTGGTACGCCTGGATGGGTGCCCCAAAAAGGTCCTGGTAGAACGCAACCGTCCGCTGCGGATCCGATCCGAAGATCGTGAAGTGGCTCATGTCGCGGACCGCCAGCAGTCCCTTCGACGGCGACGGCTCGACGGCCCCGCAGTCCGTCCCTGCCGGTCCCGAGCCGCCGCAGTAGGACACGTCGTGCAGTTGGAGCGCGATCCCGCCCGGGTCTGCCACGAAGACCTCTGAGGGACTCGACGGCAGGCGCGTGAGGCCGCGCGCCGCGAGAACGCGCACGACGCGATCGACCGAGAAATCCTCGACGCCCATCCCGAACGCGCTGATGCTGGGGCGCTCGCCGGCGCCTGCCGGCTTCAACGCGAGAAACTGGGGGCCTGCGCCGATCCGCAGGAACAGCGTGGACCCCTGCCGGGCCTGGACCGGCATGCCGAAGAGGCCCTGGTAGAAGGCCAGCGATCGCTTGACGTCGGACACCGTCAAGGTCATCTGGCTCAGTCCTCGCGTCCTGAAGGGCGGAGCGCCAGACTGGGCCATGAGGCGCGGGGCCATCGCGAGGGCTGGCAGCGCCCAGAGAAAGCGCCGGCGATCGATCGCGGCGAACCCGCCGGAGCCTGATTCTGCAAGAAGGTAGGGCGACCTGGTCGTAGTGGACATTTTTGGACACCGTATCACAGCGCACCGCGCCTGACCGCCGGTGGACGGCCGGCGAACCTCAGCCTGAACACGACCGACACCGATGGCGCGTCGTCACGCGGCGGTCAGATGCTCAGCATCCCGGTGCTGTCACCAAAACTGTCACGGCGCACGCCAATCTTGTCCAACATCCCGAGTAGCAGGTTGGACATCGGCGTCCGGGGCGGCGCCACGATGTGGCGGTTGCCTTCGAGGGCGCCCGACGCGCCGCCCAGCAGCACCAGCGGCAACGGGTCGTGGTCGTGCTGGTTGCCGTTGCTCATGCTGCTGCCGTAAAGAATCATCGAGTGATCCAGCAAGGTGCCGTCGCCGTCCGGCGTCGCGGCCAGCTTGTCGATGAAATAGGCCAGCATCGACACGTGGTACTTGTTGATGAGCGCAAAGGCGTCCATGCGCTCCCGGATGTTGGCGTGGTGCGACGCGCCGTGGAAGCCGCCGCGGTTGCCGCTGCCGGGATAGCTGGCCGGGCTGAGGTCCTTCCCGAACATCACCGTCGACACACGCGTGATGTCGGCGCGGTAGGCAATCGCCAGCAGGTCGAACATCAGCTTGAGGTGCGCCTCGAACGCCTCGGGTGTCCCGACGGGGGCATCCGGCAGCACGTCCGCGGCGCTGGCCTCCTCCCGCTCGATGGACGTCTTGATCCGTCGCTCGATTTCGCGCACGTCGTCCAGGTAGCCCTCCACGCGGGCCCGATCGGACGCGGGCAGCGACGCCTTGAGCTGCGAGGCCTGCTGCCGGACCGAGTCCAGGATGCTGCGATCTTCCTTCTTGCGCTGGAGACGCTGGGACGCGGTGCCGCCGTCGCCAAATAGCCGCTCGAACACGGCCTGCGGGCTGTTCTCCATTGGCAGCGGAACAGTGGGGGTCTTCCACGCGATGGTATTGAAATACGCGCAGCCGTATCCCGCGCCGCAGCTGAGGCTCACTTCCTCGATCGCCAGCTCGAGAGACGGCAACGGTGTCCCCTGCCCGATCTGCGTCGCGGCCACCTGGTCCATGGTGGCGCCGACACGCACCGAGCCCTTCTCGGGGTTCGCGCCGCTCAGGAAGATCGCCGCCGACCGAGCATGCTCGCTGCCCGCGTCCGCACCCGTCGCGCTCTGGTGCGCCAGGTTGCTGACCACGGACAAATACCGCCGGTGCTTGTCCAGCGGGCTGAGGATCTCCGACAGCGCGAAGTCCTTTCCCGCCGTCGCCGGCGTCCACTTGTCCATCGTGGCGCCATGGGGAACGTAGATGCAGCCCAGCCGCGTCGTCGGGTTCGCTGCCGTGTCCTTGAGCCGCGTCTGCGCGGGGACCATCGATTCCAGGAACGGCAGGGCCAGCGTGGCCCCGGTGCCGTGCAGGAAGGTGCGGCGCGACAGGTGCTTCTTCGTCACGAAGTTCATCGTGTCCCCTCAGCTTTCTTCATCCGCATCTGAAACGGCCCGCTCTCGACGACGGCCATCACGAGCGACGAGAAGCGATAGTCGTCCTGTGCGGCCTTCCGCGTGACGGCACGCACCACGGGCATGTCTTCATGATGCGCCGTGCGACCGACGGCGTACATCAGCAGCTTTTCGGTCAGGGTCTGCGAGAAGGCGTCCGGATAGCGCATCAGCGCCTCGCGGAGGCCCTCGACGCCCGCGACGGGCGTGCCGTCCACCAGTTGGCCCGACGTATCGATGGCCATGCCCTCGTCCCGGGTGCGCCACCGCCCGACGCCATCGAAGTTCTCGAGTGCCAACCCGATGGGGTCCATGATCTTGTGGCACCCGGCGCACGGCGCGTTCTTGCGGTGCTGCTCCATCCGCTCGCGTACCGACGTGGCCGCGGGCGCCAGCCCCTGCCCGTTGGTCGCTTCCGGCAGCGGCGGCACGTTCGGCGGAGGGGATGGCGGCGGGCTCCCCAGAAGGTTCTCCAGGATCCAGGCGCCCCGCGTCACGGGGGAGGTGCGGTTGGGCGCCGAGGTGACGGTCAGGATGCTGGCGTGGCCCAGGATGCCGCGCCGCGCGGGGCTCGGCACCGGCACCCGGCGGAAGTCGGTGCCGTAGACGCCCGCGATCCCGTAATGCCTGGCCAGCCGCTCGTTGACGAACGTGAAGTCGGCCGTCAGCAGGTCGAAGATGCTGCGGTCCTCACGCAGGACGGCCTCGAAGAGGTGCTCGGTTTCACGCCGAAACGCCTGCCGCAGGTTGTCGTCGAAATCGGGATAGACGAGCAGGTCGGGGTTGCGGTTGCGCAGCTCGCGCAGATACAGCCACTGGCCCGCGAAGTTGGTGACGAGCGCCTGCGCACGGCCGTCCTTCAGCATGCGGCGGACCTGCTGGCGCAGCGTCGCCGGCGTCGACAGACGGCCCTGCGCCGCGAGCGACAGGAGCTCGTCGTCGGGGATGCTGCTCCAGAGGAAGAAGGACAGCCGGGACGCCAGCTCGAGGTCGGTGATGCGATGGGCCGAGCCGGCAGGCGTCGAGCCCGCGTCGCGTTCGAAGCGGAAGACGAACTGGGGGTCGGCGAGCAGCCGTCGCAGCGCCATCTCGATGCCGCGGTCGAACGTGCCGCCCTGGCGGCCGGTCTGGTAGAACTCGACCAGTGGGGCCACGTCTTCGTCGGTCACCGGGCGCCGGTAGGCGCGGCGGGCCACGGTGGCGAGGATCCGCTTCGCGCAGGGACCTTCGTCGGCGGCCGAGGTCGGTTGGCAGACGAAGAGTTGCGCCCGGCTGGGCGAGTTGCCGGGCCCGGTGATGTTGTACGGGCCCACAATCTCCACACCCGTCAAGTGCGGTACGGTCGTGTAGCCGAACTGCACGCCAGTCTGCAGGTCGGCCGTCGTGGCGTCGAAGCGCTGCACCAGATCGTCCACGTCGGCCGCGGAGCGCTGAAGAAACGTGACGACGATCGTCTGGGGCCCGGCCTTGATCGGCAGCCGCACTTCGAGCGGCGCCGCGGCCACGGCCCCGCCACGCCCGGCGCCGCCGCCACGGCCGCCCGCTGCTGCAACGGCCGCCGGCGTGGGCACCCCGCCCTGTGAGGCGCCGCCCGGGGCCCCCCCGCCCCGGATGTAGTAGAACGGCACCGACGCGAGGTCGCGCAACAACACGCGTTCGCCGTTGACGCTCATCTCCAGCTGCTCGCCCTTGGCCGCCCCGCCGTACTGCGGGCCGAAGTTCACCTTGAGCAGCGAGAACTTGAACAGGTACTCCCCGTCCACCGGGAACGTGTGCGCGAAGAGCACGCCCCCGCGCGTCCCCAGCGGCAGGCCTTCGATGTGCTGGTCCTGGCTGAGATCGCCGCGCACCTTGTAGGTGGTCGACAGCGGCGTGATGTCGGTGTTGCCCACGGCCAGCCGGCTGATCTTGGCCGCCGCCGAGACGTAGCGCTCCATCAACGCCGGCGACGTGCCCAGCACGTCGGCAATGTTGTCGAAGCCCTCCGCTGAGTCGTCGGCGGGCAGCAGGGTCGTAACGTCCACGTCCACCGACAGCAGATCGCGGATGACGTTGGCGTACTCGGTCCGGTTGAGGCGATGCAGCGGCGTGGTGCCTGGGTCGGGCGATGCCAGCGCCGCGCGGTCGATGCCCGTCTCGAGCGAGGCTCGCAGGCCGTCCAGCACCGCGCGCTCCGGCCGGGGCGCGCCGCTCGGCGGCATCAGCCCGCCGCGAAGCTTGCGCACCACCCGCTCCCACACATCCGCGTGTGCGGCCGGGGCCGCGGCGTCCACGCCTTGCAGTGTCAACCCTGCCGTCTTGAGCCGGTCGTTGTGGCAGGTGACGCAGTAGCGCGTGACGAGTTCCTGCGGAGCGGGAGCGGCCGCCCGCGGCGCCGGCACCTGGCCACGCGCCGTGGCCTGACCCGAAACCCCCTGGCCCCATCCGGCGGCCACCACCACGCCAACGACGATGCCGAGGACTCTCTTCACGGTAGCGACCTGGGAGATGTCAGGGATCGCACCAGCGCGATCGTCGAAGGCTTGGCCGCCGGCGGGTGGACCGCCAGGAACACGCCCTCCGCAAACGTCAACGGCGTGCGTCCCTGCTTGTCCTTCACATCCAGCTTCGCCCCCTTCTCGGCCAGGAGCTTCACCATGGCGTCGAAGCCGCGGTTGGCCGCGCCGTGGATGGCCGCGAAGCCCTGGGAGTTGACGGCGTTCACGTCGTTCCCCTTCTCGAGGCACAGCGCGGCCGCCTGCAGGTACTCCTCGTCGGAACGGCTGAAGGTCTGGCTGACCACCCAGTTGACGCCGGCCGCGGCCATCAGCGGAGTCGCGCCATCCACGGTGCCCAGGTTGGGGTCGGCGCCGTGGTCGAGGAGCAAACGCATCAGCGTGATGTCACCCGAGAGCGCGGCGCGGAGGAACGCCGTCTGCCCGTCGAAGTTGGCCCAGTTGGCGCTGACCTGCATGAACCCCCGCACCGGCGTCGTGTTCACCCGGGCATTCGGGTTCGCGCCTTTCGCGAGGAGCACCGTGATGAGGTCCATCGGATCCTTCGCGTCCGGCATCGGGTCGGCGGTGTCGCGGGTGTAGTCGGGGTTGCGTCGCTCGACCGCCGCATACAGCGGCGTGCGCTTGTGGAAGGCGTCGGCGGCGTTCACGTCGGCGCCCTTCTCCACGAGCAGCATCGCCAGCTCGATGTGGTTGTTGGTGATCGCGACGACCAGCGGGCCGGTGCCGTTGGCCGATGACAGGTTGACGTCCGCGCGGGACTCGATGAGGAAGCGGGCCATGTCCAGGTGGCCCTCGCGCGCGGCGAAGAGGAGCGGCGTCATGCCGCCCGAGGGGCTCGGAACCGCACGAGACCTGTAGATGCCGGGGCCGTGTGCGCCGATGTCGCCCGACGGTGCCTCCGGCCGTCCGCTCGTGCCGTCGGGGACGACGGCCGTGGTCCGCGCGTCGATGGTGGCGCCGACCTCGACGAGCAGCCGCGCCACCGCGAGGTGATTCTGCTGCACCGCCCACATCAACGCCGTCTGGCCGCGCACCGTCTCCGCGGCGTTGACGTTGGCGCCCTTGCTGACGAGGAACTTCACGAGATCGGGGGACCCGGCGCGCGCGGCCGTCATCAACGGCGTCTCGCCGCCGGGGTTGGCCGCATTGACGTCGGCGCCCGCGGCGATGAGCACACCCGCCGTGGCTGCGTTCCCGTTGAGGCTCGCCAGGTACAGCGGAGACACGCCGTACCGCGTGGTGGCGCCCACCCTTGCGCCCGCTCGAATCAGCAGCCGCGTGATGTCGAGCTCGTTCTTGCGGACGGCCCAGTGGAGCGCCGTGGTGCCGTCCGGCTCCGTCGCGTTGACGTCCACCTTTTCCCGCAACATCACCCGCACGGCCTGGGCGTCGGCCCGCTTTGCCGCGTCCAGCAGACGCATCTCGGCGCCCGGTGCGCCGGTCGCGGCGGACGCCGCCAGGGCCACCAGGCAACAGGCGAAGGCCATCGGCTTCATGGGGTCAATTACAGCAGAAATCGGGCCCCTCAGCGAGGAGTCTCGCGGGCCGTCAGCGTGTCGAATACCACGCGCGACGCCATGGCAATGGCGCGCTCGTTTGCCGCGCCGGAGGAGGTGGAATTCCGCATCAGCACGGCCACGGCCAGCACGGGTCCTCCCGGCACTTCCAGCAGGCCCACGTCGTTGTTGGACCCTGGTCCACCGCCGGGCTTGTGCGCCACCACCACGTCGCGCGGGAGCATCGCCCGGAGTGCGTCGCCCCGGCAGCGGCGCATGATGTCGAGCGCCACGTCTTCACCCGCACGGCCCAGGGCCCGATGCTCGTACAGCGCCTGCAGGAGTGAGACGAAGCCGTCCGGGCTCCCCTGGTCCCGCGGGTCTTCCGCCAGTACCTTCATGGCGTACTCCCACGCCGACGTTCCGGGCCGCACGGCTCCAAGGGCCGCGTTCACGTCCCACGCGAGCTGCGCGCTCCATTGCTCCTTTGGCGGCAACGTGTAGTTGGGCAGCAGGCGCGCGGCCCGCTGCATGTTGGGCAGGTCCACGCGGATGCCCGTCACACCCATGGCCCGCAGGTCGGCCGTCACCGCGGCTCCTCCGCCCACGCTCTCGAGCAGGATCGCGGTCGCCGTGTTGTCGCTGACGACGATCATCAGCTCCAGCAGATTCCGCACCGACAGGGCCAGCCCGCCGCGGCTGAAGAAGTCCGTGAGGATTCCGCTCCCGGACGAGAAGAACCGCGGGTCCACGGTGACCATGCGGTCGAGGCGCTCCGTGCCAGCCTCCACCTGTTTCAGCACCGAGAGCGCGATGGGGATCTTGTAGGTGCTCCACATCGGGTAGGGCTCGTCGGCCTGATACCGGAGACGACGCCCATTCCCGAGGTGAAGGGCCGACACACCCAGCCGCGCACCGGCCAACTGCGCTTCGATTTGTCGAAACCGCGCCGACGCCTCGCCGTCGTCCGGGGACGCCTGGCCGAAGGCGCGTGCCACGCCGTGCGGCAGGGCGGCGGCCGCCACCAGCACCTCGCGACGGCTCAGCAGCCTGGCACTCATGTGCACCGCATTATAGGGGCCCACGTTCCTCTCACCGCTGAGTCGCGTTGACAAGAGCGATCGACTGCGCGACGCTGCCGTCAGAGGAGGTGTCGATGAATTCCCTCTCAGCTGATCCAGGGCCTCGCGACGGAGACGAGTTGCCGCTTCGGGCGCCCATAGCGTCGGATCCGATGTTGGAGTGGCAGCCTGAGGGAGCGCCCGCGCAGGGCGTCGATATCCTCAGGCAGCCCGGGGAGCCTCCACGCCCGAGCGAACCGCTTCCAGGCCGTCCAGTCGGAGTGTGGCTGGCGATCGTTGCCCTCCTGGCGGCAGGTGCCGGCGCGGCCTATCTCTTCAAGAACCGACAG
>Ga0190271_10002493_pt1 | contig 11188 bp, 11 predicted proteins | sample Popmic356T_FD_133747 | JGI IMG/M metagenome (GOLD analysis project Ga0190271, IMG submission 133747) | Populus adjacent soil microbial communities from riparian zone of Weber River, Utah, USA - 356 T | ecosystem: Environmental > Terrestrial > Soil > Riparian zone | place: USA: Utah | collected...
GGGGCGTCCGAGTTCCAGGGTCGCGGGCCGCTGTCTGCCCCGCTGACCAGCGGCTGCTGGTGGCGTTGCGGGACCACGCCGACGTCGTGCTCGTCGGGGCGGGCACGGCACGCGCCGAACGATACGGCCCGGTGCGCCTGCTCCCCGACCATCGTGGGCAGCGCATCGCGCTCCGGCTTTACGACCAGCCGCCGCCGATCGTGGTCGTCTCCCAATCAGGGCGGCTGCCCGACCATGTTCGGATCGACGCCACCGATCCTCGTCACCATCGCCCGCAGCGTGCGCGAGAACACGGCGATCTAGGAAACACCGAACCAGGTGCTGGTGTGCGGCGAGGATTCGGTGGACATCGCCGAAGCCTGACGCAGCAGCGCGACCGCGGACTGCCGAGGGTGCTGTGCGAAAGGAAGGCCAACGCTGCTCGACGAACTGGTGGCAGCCGACCTGGTCGACGAACTCTGCGTGACGCTGGCGCCACAGCTGGCAGGGAGCCAACCGCTCGGCCGGGCACCCCAAGCACCATGTCCGCTCCTACCGGGTTGCGACTGGGCCACGGGCTGGTCGCCGACGACGACTACATGTTCCTCAGTACGGACGTCGCCCCTAGCGGCGAGGCGAATCCTGCTCCCCGGTCCGCATGCTCAGCGGCAGGACCCACCAGAACGCCGCGAACACCACCAGCGCACACCCACCGGCGATGAGCGCCGCAACCCTACCCGCAACCGCGTCGAAGATGATCACGGTCATGCCGGTCACCGCGACACCGAGCAAGACCAGCCCCGCATAGGCGCACCGGTGCGCGGCAGTGACCAGTTCACCCACGCGGTGGCGCCGGAACAGCAGCCGGTGCATCGCGACCGGTGCGATGAGCAGCGCAGTGGAGAGCACCGCCGCGCTGACCGTCGCGAGGTATACAACCTCCATGGAGTGGTCGAGGATGTCGAAGCGTTGCTGGAACGGAAGCGTCAGCAGAAATCCCGTCAGCAGCTGCACACCGGTCTGCACGACACGCAGCTCCTGAAGCAAGCTGGCCCAGTTCCGATCCAGCCGTTCGGTTTCGGTCTCGTGGCGACCTTCGTCAGGACGCTCAGCATCCACCGGGCGATCGTCTCACCCGCGCGACCGCTGCGCTCCGGATTCAGACTCATAGGGATTACACAGCTGCCGGTGAGCAACTTCTTAGTCAGGCATCGCACCGTAGAGACATGGCCGCAGTGACGGAGACAGGACAACGGGCTACTGACGCGGTGTCCCGCGATTCCCGACGCGCAGCGCTGGCAGTCGTATTGGCGATCATCTTCGGCGCCACGCTGCTGACCCTGGCGGGAACCCATCCTCTGTTGGCGCACTGGGGGGCGTCAACGGTTTTTCTCGTCGGTGCGCTGGCCCTGATCGTCGCCGGGGAACGCGCGTGGGATCACATGCTGGACAACGCCCGCGCCGCTGGCGTCGTCGCCCCATACTGAGCCAGTCAGGCACCCAGAAGTGCCAGGGCCACCGCGGGCCGCGGCAGACGCCACCGGTTACAGCCCTGGTCGAGCGCGTCGTCGACCGCCGAGGCGATCGCCGTCAACTCCTGCCTCCCACCGGCCAGCCACGTGGCGACCGACCCTCCAGCCAGGCTGATGCGCGTCAGCGGCAGCCCGCACGTCCTCATCAACTTGATGCGGCACAACAGCCGCTCGGCGGCTGCGCCCCACTCCAGCGATCCGCCTGAATCGTCGACGTCGCAATGTATTCCGACGATCTCCAAGCGCCGCTCACCGATCACCGCGGGCCCCCGGTCGTCGAGATAGACGTACATCTTCTGCTTGGCGCAGGCCGCCAACACGTCGACGTGCCGTTCCGTCGACACGACGAAATGCACAACTCCCAAACCCACCGCGCGGCGGATCGTTTCGGTTACCGGTCCACACCTCAACACCACCTGCGCGGACCGCACACCGCCTGCCCGCGCCAGCTCGAGTTCGTCATCGCCGCAAGCGTTCACCGCGATGCCGTGGGTGCGCACCCACGCCACGACACTCGGATCCCGCAATGCGCCCGCGGGCAGCCCGCAGCCAGCCATCGGCAGGACACGTCGCACGGAACGGATCGAAACGGGCAATCGATGTCTCGCTAAGGGCACGTCCAGAACAGTCATGAATTCGGTCTACGCGCACCGGAGTCCACCGGCACGCATCCATGCGGTTCCTTGACACCGAGCGGCCCAACTTTGACAGCGCCCTGACGCCGCAAGGCGCGCATCACACCTCGGGCCTGACGTCAAGAATCCGTCAATGCCCAGCTCGCCCCATTTTGCCGCGGGCGTACGCCGGCGTCCGCGATTGTCCGCGGCGGGAGGTCGTCATTGACCGCAGGAGTGCCGATATCCGGGACTTGACGGCACCGGTGGATGATGACTGTGTGGCAACACCGCCCTCCGGACCGAAACGCGGGCAGCTGCGCATCTATCTGGGCGCGGCACCCGGCGTCGGTAAGACCTTCGCGATGCTCGGCGAGGCGCACCGGCGGTTGGAACGCGGCACCGATCTGGTCGCCGCCGTCGTCGAGACGCACGGACGCAAGAGGACCGCCGACCTGGTCGACGGCATCGAGGTCGTGCCACCGAAGATGATCGAGTACCGCGGTCGCGACTTCGCCGAACTCGACGTCGATGCCGTACTGCGACGCGACCCACAGGTGGTGCTGGTCGACGAACTCGCCCACACCAACACCCCGGGCAGCAGGAACCCCAAGCGCTGGCAGGACATCGAGGAACTACTCGACGCCGGCATCAGCGTCATCACCACCGTCAACATCCAGCATCTGGAAAGCCTCAACGACGTGGTCACCCAGATCACCGGCATCGAGCAGCAGGAGAAGGTGCCCGACGAGGTGGTGCGCGCCGCCGACCAGATCGAGCTTGTGGACATCACACCAGAAGCGTTGCAGCGCAGGCTTGCTCACGGCAATGTCTACGCTCCCGAGCAGATCGACGCGGCACTGTCCAACTACTTCCGGCGCGGCAACCTGACCGCTTTGCGTGAGCTGGCGCTACTGTGGCTGGCCGACCAGGTCGACGCCGCGCTGGAGAGGTATCGCGCTGACAACAAGATCACCGACACGTGGGAGGCGCGCGAACGGGTCGTCGTCGCGGTCACCGGGGGCGCGGAGTCGGAAACCCTGGTGCGCAGGGCATCCCGGATCGCATCGAGGTCCAGTGCCGAGCTGATGGTGGTCCACGTGGTCCGCGGCGACGGGTTGTCCGGCGTTTCGGCCCCCCGGATGGGACAGGTGCGTGAGCTGGCTGTGTCCCTCGGCGCTACCGTGCAAACCGTCGTCGGCGACGACGTACCCACCGCGTTGCTGGACTTCGCGCGCGAGATGAACGCCACCCAGCTGGTGCTCGGCACCTCGCGGCGCTCACGGTGGGCGCGCATCTTCGACGAGGGCATCGGCGCGACGGTCGTGCAGCGGTCCGGCAAGATCGACGTTCACATGGTCACCCATGAGAAGGCCGGCGGGGAGTCACTGTGGGCCAGGGTCTCACCGCAGCAACGCCACGCCGCGTCGTGGCTTGCCGCGCTGGTGGTTCCGTCCGCCATCTGTGCGCTCACCGTCCTGCTACTCGACAGGTTCCTCAGCATCGGTGGGGAGAGCGCGATCTTCTTCATCGGTGTTCTGGTGGTCGCCCTTCTCGGAGGCGTTGCGCCGGCGGCGCTTTCGGCGGTGCTGTCCGGCGTCCTGCTCAATTACTTCCTCGTCGCACCGAGGTACACGTTCACCATCTCCGAACCCGACAGCGCGATCACCATCGTCGTGCTGTTGGCGGTCGCCGTCGCCGTCGCGGTCCTCGTCGACGGTGCCGCCAAACGGGCACGCGAGGCTCGACTGGCCGCCCAGGAGGCCGAGTTGCTGGCGTTGTTCGCCGGATCGGTACTGCGCGGAGCCGATCTGGACACCCTTCTGGAGCGGGTCCGCGAGGTGTACACGCAGCGGTCGGTCAGCTTGGTGCGTGGCGAGGCTGACGGCGCCAGGGTGGTCGGCTGCGCAGGCGCGGATCCACCGGTGACGGTCGGCGGCGCCGACACGGCGATCGAGGTCGGCTCCGAGGATGAATCCGAGGAGTTCTGGCTGCTGATGGCTGGGCACAAACTGGCCGCCCGTGACCGCCGGGTGCTCGGGGCCGTCGCCAATCAGGCTGCGGGCCTGGTCAAGCAGAGGGAGCTCACAGAGGAGGCCGGCCGAGCCGAAGCCATCGCCAAGGCCGACGAACTCCGTCGTTCCCTGCTCTCGGCGGTCAGCCACGATCTGCGGACGCCGCTGGCCGCCGCCAAGGCCGCGGTGTCGAGTCTGCGCAGCGACGACATCGGCTTCTCCCCGGAGGACACCGCCGAACTGCTGGCGACCGTCGAGGAATCGATCGACCAGTTGACCGCGCTGGTCGGCAACCTGCTGGACTCGTCGCGGCTCGCCGCCGGCGCCGTCAAGCCCGAGCTGCGCCGCGTCTATCTGGAGGAGGCCGTGCCCCGCGCACTTCTCGGAATCACCAAGGGCGCCAGGAGCGATGGGAGTGGGATGCTCGATCGGGTGAAGGTCGAGGTCGGCGACACGGTGGTGATGGCAGACAGTGGACTGCTCGAACGGGTGCTGGCCAACATCATCGACAACGCACTGCGCTACGCGCACGATAGTCCCGTGCGGATCACCGCAGGACGGGTCGGTACAAGGGTCCTGATCGCCGTCGTTGACGAGGGACCCGGCATTGCCCGCGGCGGAGAGGCTCAATTGTTCGCACCGTTCCAACGAATCGGCGACCACGACACCAGCATTGGCGTCGGCCTCGGCTTGTCGGTGGCCCGCGGTTTCGTCGAAGCGATGGGCGGCACGATCGCGTCCACCGACACACCGGGCGGCGGACTGACGATCGAGATCGACCTCGCCGCAGCACCGGAAAGCAGTGCGGAATGACGTCACCACCCCCTAGAACCCGTGTGCTCGTCATCGACGATGAACCGCAGATCCTGAGGGCCCTGCGGATCAACCTGTCGGTGCGCGGCTATGAAGTGACCACCGCCGCGACCGGCGCCGATGCGCTGCGGTCGGCCGCCGATCACCGTCCCGACGTGGTAGTCCTCGACCTCGGCCTACCCGACATGTCCGGCATCGATGTTCTCGCCGGGCTGCGGGGTTGGCTGTCGGCTCCGGTGATTGTGCTCTCCGCACGCATCGACTCGTCGGACAAGGTCGAGGCGCTCGATGCCGGCGCCGACGACTATGTCACCAAACCCTTTGGCATGGACGAGTTCCTGGCTCGGCTGCGCGCCGCGGTGCGCCGCGGTGCCAAGGCCGCCGAGACCGACGAGCCCGTCGTCGAGACGTCGTCGTTCACGGTCGACCTGGCCGCCAAGAAGGTCACCAGGAACGGCGCCGAGGTTCATCTGACCCCGACCGAATGGGGCATGCTCGAGATGCTGGTGCGCAACCGCGGCAAGCTCGTCGGCCGCGAGGAGCTGCTCAAGGAGGTGTGGGGCCCCGCCTATGCCAAGGAAACACATTATCTGCGGGTGTATCTCGCGCAGTTGCGCCGCAAGCTGGAGGACGATCCGTCACACCCGGTGCACCTGCTGACCGAGGCGGGAATGGGATACCGCTTCCAGCAGTGAGCGCCGTCGCCGCGATCACCGGGGCTTGACGGCCACCGTGTCGGTGCCGATGTGACACTGCGGGTGCACGACGTCGAGGCCGTCGAGCCGGCCCAGCCGGGGCAGGTCGTAGCGTACGACCGCGGAGAGGTATTCAGGGTCGTCGAACGCCGCCAGGTCGTAGCCATCTGGTCCGGTGTGGACGGGCACCCGGGATTCCCAGTTGGCCAGGTTGACGTAGCGCCAGTCCTCGGTCATCCACCGATTCTCGAGGGCGCGGACGCGACGACACGCCGATTCGGACGAATCTGCCCATGGCGGGCCGACCCGGACGAGCTAGGGCACGGAAGCGGTTTCTTCGGCCAGCGCTATCAGCTTGGCGCGCACCAGGTCTGGATGCTCATCGATGATGAAGTGCCCGCCGTCGACGATTTCCAGGGTGTAGTCGTCCGCCCTGGCGGTCTCGGCGGACGCGAGGGACGGATGGATCACGGCGTCGTCCTTCCCGAACAGAGCGCGGATCGGCACGGTCGCCCGTCGCCGCTCACCGTTGCGCGCACTCGCCGGAATGTCTCGCAGGAGGAACGTCCGGTAGGTGTCACGTGCGGTGCGGGCGACCACGGGATCCCGGAACCGCTCGGCGTACACCCGGGCGATCTGCGGATCGAGGCGGGGCGCCCCCACCCTGTAGACGACCCGCTCGATAAATCGGGTGTGGCGATGCAGCGGGACGCCGGCGATCGCCACCGCCGGCTGATACTTCAGGAAGGGCCACAGGTGCCGCGTCAACACCTTCGGCTGCACCCAGGGGTGGGCCATGTTCAGCACCAGGTAGCCCTCGATGCGCTGGGGCACCCGCAATGTCAGCAGGTGGCCGACGAACCCGCCCCAGTCGTGGCCGACGAGCAACACCCGATCCAGGCCGAGGGCGTCGAGGAGCGCCACCAGATCGCTGGCGACGTCCTCCTTCGCCCACCGGTGCGGCGGCGGACCCGACCACCCGTAGCCGGGCAGGTCGGGGGCGATGATGCGTAACCCGGGCGGTGGATCGGCCAGCAGATCCCGGTACACCCAGTGGTGCTGCGGCCAGCCGTGCAGCGCCAGGACCGGCCTGCCGTCCACCGGACCGGCCTCCGTCACGTGAAACCTCACCCCGCGGGCAGTGACAAAGCTCCTGCGTACCTCTCCGATCGGCGGGGGTTGGGTCGTCATGTCCCTGAGACTAATGCGAAAGGTCTACGGTTCTGGTATGCCCAGGTATCGCGACCTCTTCGACAACAGCATCAGCGATCCTGCTGCCTTCTGGGCCGACGCGGCCACCGAGGTCACCTGGATACGAGCACCGCAGCGCATCCTCGACGACAGCCGCCCGCCGTTCTACCGCTGGTTCTCCGACGGGGAGCTCAACACCTGCTTTAACGCGCTGGACCGTCACGTCGCCGGCGGCCGCGGCGAGCAGGCCGCGCTCATCTACGACTCCACGGTGACCGACACCAAGCGCACCTACACCTACGCCGAACTGCTCGACCAGACCGCACGGTTCGCCGGCGCGCTGCGCGACCTCGGCGTCGGCAAGGGCGACCGGGTCATCATCTACATGCCGATGATCCCTGAGGCCGTCATCGCCATGCTGGCCTGCGCCCGGTTGGGCGCGGTGCATTCGGTGGTGTTCGGCGGGTTCGCGCCGCACGAGCTGGCGGTGCGCATCGACGACGTCCACCCGACGGTGATCGTGTCCGCGTCGTGTGGGATCGAGCCGTCACGGGTCATCGAGTACAAGCCGATGCTCGATGCCGCGATCGCGATGGTGTCCCACCCTCCCCGGCATTGCGTTGTGGTGCAACGAGATCGGCTGCGCTGCGACCTGATCGAGGGACGCGATCTCGACTGGGACGACGTGATGGCCGGCGCGACGCCCGCCGAGGCGGTGCCCGTCGCCGCCACCGACCCGCTCTACGTGCTCTACACCTCCGGGACCACCGGTAAACCGAAAGGCATCGTCCGCGACAACGGCGGGCACGCGGTCGCGTTGCTGTGGACCATGCGCCACATCTACGACATCGCGCCCGGAGACGTGTTCTGGGCCGCCTCGGACGTGGGGTGGGTCGTCGGCCACTCCTACATCGTCTACGGACCGCTGCTGTTAGGCGCGACGACGGTGCTCTACGAAGGCAAGCCGGTCGGCACCCCCGACCCCGGCGCGTTCTGGCGAGTGGCGGCCGAGCACGGCGTGAAGGCATTGTTCACCGCGCCGACGGCGATCCGGGCGATTCGCAAAGAGGACCCCGAGGGCAAGTACCTGGCCGACTACGACCTGTCGGCGCTGAAGTATCTGTTCCTGGCCGGCGAGCGTCTCGACCCCAACACCTACCATTGGGCCTCTGAAAAGCTCGGCATACCAGTGATCGATCATTGGTGGCAGACCGAAACCGGGTGGGCGATCGCCGCCAATCCGATGGGCACCGAACAGCTTCCGCTCAAGGCCGGCTCCCCCACCGTTCCGATGCCCGGCTTCGACGTACACATCCTGCACGACGACGGTAATCGCTGTGAGATCGGCGAGGAGGGCGCCATCTGCCTGCGCCTGCCGTTGCCGCCCGGCACGTTGCCGACGCTGTGGCATGCCGAGGACCGTTTCGAGGCGTCGTATCTGTCCGAACACCCCGGCTACTTCCTGACCGGTGACGGCGGCCGCTTCGACGAGGACGGCTACCTGTTCGTGATGGGCCGCATCGACGACGTGATCAACGTGGCCGGGCACCGCCTGTCGACGGGCGCGGTCGAGGAAGTGCTCGCCACCCACCCATCGGTGGCGGAGTGCGCGGTGATCGGGGTAGCCGACGAGATCAAGGGGCAGGCCCCGCGAGGCTTGGTCGTCGTCAAGGCGGGCGCACCGACCGACGGGCTCGCCGCCGAGCTGGTGCGGCTGGTGCGCGATGAGATCGGCGCAGTCGCCGCGTTCAAGCTCGTCGACGTCGTTCCGGCGCTGCCGAAGACTCGGTCGGGCAAGATCCTGCGAAAGACGATGCGCGGTATCGCGGCGGGCCGCGACGAACCCGTGCCGTCGACCATCGAGGACCCCGCAGTGCTCGAGGCGCTCCGGCCGATTCTGCTGCCCTGACAGAGGTTCACTAACCGCCGCGCCTGGGTACTTCTTCAACACGCACGTCAATTCTCGGCGTCGAAGGAGGACACGATGTCTGCGCCGAAATACATGGCCGTCCAGGGTGCCGCGATGATTGTGGCAGCTGCGTTGACGGTGATCGGGGTGCTCGGCTTCGTCCCAGGTGTGACGTCCGATATCGATCAGCTCACTTGGGCCGGGCAGCGTTCTGGCGCCCAGCTTTTCGGCATATTCGCAGTGTCCGCCGTGCTGAACACCGTCCACGTGGTGATCGGTGTCGTCGGCTTCGCTCTGACCCGGTCGTACGCGGGCGCACGTACCTACCTACTGGCCGGCGGGGCGGTCTATCTCGGCCTGTGGCTGTACGGCGTGCTGGTGGAACACGGCAGCAACGCTCACGTCCTTCCGCTCAACCCCGCCGACAACTGGCTGCACCTGGGACTGGGCGTGGTGATGGTGCTGCTGGCGGTCACCTTGGCCGGTCAGCGCGACCCGACGAAACGCCGATCGCGGATTCGCACCGCGAGCTAGGCCGGGGCACCGTCGGGCTCCGGCACTACGCGCACACCCACTGACCGATCGGCAGAGGCGTCAACAATTCATGACGCCGCCAGCAGAGTGTCCCGACAGGGTCACCCGATCGACAGCGCGATGCCGTCGAGGATGTCATGCTCGCTGACCACCAGTTCATCGATGCCGGCCCGCTCGCCCAGCGCGGCAGCCAACTCCTGCACGATGATCGCTCCCCCGCCGATGACGTCGACGCGGCCCTCATGCATCGGACCGAGGACGGCCCGTTGCTGACGTGTCATCGCCAGCAGCTCCGCGCACACCGCCAGCAGGTCGCCGAACCCCACCCGGGACAGATGGATGGCGTCGGGATCGTAGGTGGTCATCTTGCGCGCGAGAGCGGCCAGCGTCGTCATGGTGCCCGCCACCCCCACCCAGGTGCGGGCTCGTTCGACGGGCACCAGCCGCAGCGCGTCACCCAGGGCGTCGCGCACCACGGCGCGGGCTGCGGCGATCTCCTCGTCGGTGGGTGGGTCGGAGTGCAGGCAGCGTTCGGTCAGGCGCACGCACCCGATATCGGCCGAATATCCGGCCACCACATCGTCGGAACCCAGCACCACCTCGGTAGACCCGCCGCCGAGGTCGACCACCACGAAAGGCGCTGCAGCGGAGTCCAAGTCACCGATCGCGCCGTGGAACGACAGCGCGGCCTCCTCGGCTCCGGTGATCACCTCGGCCACCGCACCGGGCGCGACGGCGCCGAGCACCTCGGAGGTCATCGCGAAGAACGCCTCGCGGTTGGCGACATCGCGGGCCGCCGACGTCGCCACCATGCGCACCGCCGCAACGCCCTGACGGCGCATCAGCTCGGCGTAGTCGGACAAGGCGGCGTGGGTGCGCGCCACCGCATCGGGCGCGAACTCCCCGGTCGCATCGACACCCTGGCCCAGCCGCACGATGCGCATCTCGCGGTGCACATCGGTCAGCCGGCCGTCGGCGATGTCGGCGATGAGCAACCGGATCGAGTTCGTCCCGCAGTCGACGGCGGCCACTCTCTTCATGACCAGCGCTGCCGGTCCAGGATCCCGGCCATGTCGGGTTCTCCCGCCAATTCCGCCAACGCTTCGTCACCGAACGGGTTCACACCTGGTCCTTTCGCCAATGAATGAGCGATCACTACGTGCAGACATTTGACCCGGTCGGGCATCCCGCCGCCCGAGAACGTCGTGCCCAGCGATTCGATCGCGTCGCGTTCCGCCAGATACGACTCGTGTGCCCGGCGGTAGGCCGCGGCCAACACGGGGTCCTGCGCCAGGCGATCCGTCATCTCCCGCATCAGCCCGGAGGATTCGAGCCGGCTCGCGGCCGCCGTCAACACCGGATGCGTCAGGTAGTACAGCGTCGGAAACGGAGTTCCGTCAGGAAGTTTCGGTGTCGTCTTCACCACCGCGGGTTCACCGTTGGGACAGCGGTAGGCGATTTCGAGCACGCCGCGGGGCTCCCTGCCCAACTGCCGCGCGACGGCGTCGAGATCGAGGCGCTCAACCACCGGGCGGCGGCGCACTGGGCGCGACGGGTTCGGGCGCACCGGGCGCACCGGGTGGAGCCGGCGGTGCGGTCGGCGAAAAGCCGTGCGGCGCATCGGCGATGGTGTGCCACAACGCGGTGTACCAGGGATCGCCGTTCGTCACCGCGGCGGGCGCATCGGAGGGCGCACCCGGCGGCGCGGCACCTGGCGGAAGCTGGACCTGGTAGGGGATTTCTCCTGGCATCACGAAGCCCAATCGTTCGCGGGCCTGCGCCGCGATGAACACCGGGTCGGCCAGCTTGACCTTCTGCTGCTCGAGTTCGGCGATCTGTTCGCGCAGTTGAGCTTCCGACGCCTGGAGCTGCTTCATCTCGGTGCGCTGAGCGAAGTACGTCCGTA
>Ga0190271_10002494_pt1 | contig 11188 bp, 11 predicted proteins | sample Popmic356T_FD_133747 | JGI IMG/M metagenome (GOLD analysis project Ga0190271, IMG submission 133747) | Populus adjacent soil microbial communities from riparian zone of Weber River, Utah, USA - 356 T | ecosystem: Environmental > Terrestrial > Soil > Riparian zone | place: USA: Utah | collected...
ACCTCCCCCGCTTCGGCTTCACCTCAGTCCTATTCCCCGACCTCCCCGAGCCCGACCAGTAACCTGCCCCGCCTCAAGCCGCACCAACCCTCTTACCTGGACCTGGACGTGGACGTGGACGTGGACGGCGACGGCGACGGCGACGGCGACGGCGACGACTTCACCGGCATAGAGTCTTCACCGGTGCTGGTCGCATAGTTCAGCGCGTCCGCGCGGATGCTGGCCGCAACTCCTCTAGCCCAAGCGACGAGATCGATGTCGAGCTCACGGAGCTGAGCCTGCCCGTGTATTGGAGGCTGCGGACCGGACTTACAGGCACTCGCCGTCGCCGTCGCCGTCGCCGTCGCCGACAACGTTCACGTCAACGCTCACGCCCATGCTCGCATCACACTCTTCGACGCGCGCCCGCACGAGCGGCAGCGCACGTGACCGAAGTGCTCCGAGACGACGTACACGCTCGTCAGGCGTGCACTTTCCGCTACGGAAACCGCCCGGTAGCAGCCAGCAACGAGACCCGAGCCTGTCGTGCCGCATCCTCCGCAACCACCACGGCCGTATCGGCATCGCGAGCACGCCGTTCCGCATCGACCACCTCGATGTTCGTCGACGCTCCCGCCTCGTACGCGAGGCTGGCGAAACGCAACGCCTGCGCCGCATACCCGGCAGCTTGTTTGGCCGAGGTCAGCGAAGCATCCGCATGACGCGCCGTGTTGAACGCCACACGCACCTCGGAGCTCGCCTTGCGCATGGTCGCATCGAGCTCCGCCTCGCGCGCGCTGAGCGTAGCGTCGCGCTGTGCGATGATGCCGTAGCGCGCGCCACCGTCGTAGAACGGCACGGTCAAGACCAGCTGAACCTGCCAGCCCGTGTGCGGAAGCGCCGTGGTTCCGGGCTGGCGATAGAACGGCATCGCCTGCGCTGCCAAGAGCGGCGCGTACTCGGCCCAATTGTCGGCGATCAGATTGCGCTGCGCTTCGACGGCGGTACGGTCGGCGTTCACGTCGCCGCGTAGCGTGTGAGCGCTCTGTAGTCCGTCGGTCAAGCTTGGCGCGTTCTGGATGGCGAGCTCGTCATCGGCATCGACGGGAGCGTTGCGACCCAGCGTGTAGCCCAGCGCCTCTTGCGCCGCGTACAGACCGGCCCGCGCTCGCTCCAGCTGCACGCCGCTGGTCGCGACCTCTTGCGCCGCCCGCACGTCGTCTACCTGATTGCCGATGCCACCGGTCAAACGCTGGTGAGCAAACTGGTAGTGGGCATTGGCATTCTCGAGTGCGCGTTGTGTCACGTCGATCGAACGGTGTTGTGCGATGACTGTCAGATAGGCCTGCGCGGTCAGCAACGCGACGGTGCGGCGCGTGTCCGCCTCGTCGTAGCGAGCGACACGCACACTATCAGCAGCGAACCCCGTATCGTTCCAGGCGCGAGGCGCAAACACGGGGACGTTGAGGGTCAGGTCGCCCTGCAGCTGGTCGCGCGGCGTGGTGACGACGGGACCGGCGTGGCGGTCGTCGTCCAAGCGCACGTAGGCCGCGCGACCGACCAGCGTCGGAAGAAACGTCGCGCGCACGATCTTTACTTGCGCCTCGGCGCGCGCCACTTCCGCTCGGGCCACGCGCACGCGCAGCTCGCGCGATAGGGCTTCAGCCAAAGCAGCCTTCAAACCGATCTTGGCCAACGGACGATCAGCTTCAGGCGGCCGCTCCGGCTCGGTGTCGGACGTGACGTTCCCCGTGTCTAATCGCCCCTCTCGCGCGTCGGCGCTCACGGTCAGCTTGGACGGGCTCGGCGTGCTCGACTCGCCCGCGCCATGCGAGGCTGGTGGATCTTTCGGAGCGCTCTGGGCGTAGGCGTGCATCGTCGACATAGAGACGGCACTCAGCGCCAGCGCACTCAACACAGCAAAAGCTTTTCGCATACGACTCACTCAGGGCGGGAGCGCGCAGTGTAACCGCTTCAAGCGCGTGCTTCCTCACGATTGCAGGGCGCTGCGACCGTCGACGCCACGAGCGGCAACGCATCGATCGCGACGAAACCCGTCGCAGCGATGACCAACACGCCGAAGTAATGCACGAGCGGTCGGCGAATGCCGCCCGGCTCGGGATCGAGAAAAAAGCGACGGCGCCAAGGACGCTCGGGCCTACAGCGTACGCGAGGCCGGACCAGCGCCTACGCCGGGCGGAACGGATCGCCTGGTTGCTCGACCGCGAGAGTGCGCTAGATGGAACGCTGGCGCTATGAGAGCTGAGCATTCGACACGCCCCTCGCTGTGGTTTTGGTGGAGCGCAGGACTTTTCGCGATGGGCCTTGCAGCGTGGGGCTGGCTCGGCGAATCCGCGGGCACGAACGCCACGAGTATTGGCAGGCCAGCCGCAGAAGCCCTTCGCGTGGGCGCAGCTGAGCCGAGAGCGTCGGACGTCGCAGACAAAGACAACACCACAGCACGCAAAACAGCCGACACCTCCGCACTCGAGGCGCATCCCCTTGCGCCCGCTTCACCCAACTCAATTTCAGTGGCGGCTGTTGAACCACGGGCAGCCAGTGAGGCGAGTGAGCCTGCCGCACCTGCGGAACCTCGTGCACCCGCCAAACCGACCGCGCGCGGACCCGCGCTCGAGTCCGTGCGCTCCCAGATCATCATGCCGCGACCACGTGCCGGGCTCGTCGACTCACGTGTATCGAATGGTCCATCACGCGCGCGCGCGGGTTCCGACTTGTGCAAAGTGCTGGCCGAGCAGCAGCGGCAGGCCACGTTGTCCGAGGAAGAGCAGGCGCTGTGGCGCCGCTACTGCGCCTCCCGGTAACCGTCCACGCGCCCACCCACACACTACATTCACCACCAGCGCGTGCGCTCGCCACCCGCCCGCGAGCCGGCGGTCTGCTGCGCTGCGCTGCACCGCGCAGTGGTAGCGCCCCGTCGCGAGCTCCGTCCGCGTGAGCTGCCACGACACTCACGTGCCTCGCCGTCCGCGCGTCGCCTTCGGCTGCGCGGGCGCGCTCGCGTTGCCACTGCGCCCGCGGCGCGTTCGGCTGCGCTTCTGGGCGAAGCCAGCCACGGCAGCCAGCAGCTCGGCGCGTGCTTGTTCACGGCTGTGTCCGGCGCTGCGACGCGGCGCGAGGTCGTGGTCGCCTTCTTCGATCCACTTCAGTTGGATGCGGCGCGAGAGCTCGTACTTCGCCACATCCTCACGGGTTCCAAACGGGTCCCGGGTACCTTGCACGATCAGCGCGTGGGTCTTGAGGCTCTGTAGGTGCTCCGTGCGCGTCTTGTCCGGCTTACCCGGCGGATGGAACGGATAGCCGAGACAAACGAGCCCCAGCACCCCCAGCTCGTCGGCCAGCATGCTCGCCATGCGACCACCCAGCGACTTCCCGCCGATCAGCAGCTCGTCGGCCGCCCCCAGCTGCAGCACGGCCTGCCGGAAGCACTCGAGCAACACGGGAGCTCGGTCGGGGGGCGCCTTCACGCCCGACCTACGGCGACGCTGCATGTACGGAAACTCGAAGCGCGCGACAGCCAGCCCAAGCTCGCCGAGGCCAGTGGCCACCTCGCTCATGAAAGCCGAATCCATGCCAGCGCCTGCACCGTGCGCGAGCAGTACACGCGGCCCACGGCTCGGCCCGTCGCGAAGCAGCTTGAGCTTGGTCATGCGGGCACTGTACGCGAGTTTCCTTGGCGACTCGGGCTGTCGCGACCGCGCGAATCAGCAGCTTTCACTATGCGCTCGCCTTTCTTCAGCTACTCTGTGAGAAGGAAGCTGCGTGATGAGCAACGACGCGCTGCACCTGGTCATCGCCGAGCGACTGTTGTTGGCCCTCTTGTTCGGCGGAGCCATCGGACTCGAGCGGAGCTATCACGGCCGGCCGGCTGGTTTTCGTACACACGCTCTGGTCGCCTTGTCGACCAGCATGCTGATGTTGGTGAGCGCTTTCGAGGATGCCTGGCACACACCCAGCGCACTGTCGCGCGCTACGCTCGACCCGACGCGCATGGCGCAGGGCATCATGACTGGCATCGGCTTTCTCGGTGCCGGTGCGATCATCAAAGACGGCCTGACGGTGCGCGGCCTTACGACCGCCGGCTCGATTTGGACGACCGCTGCCATCGGTGTGCTGGTCGGCATCGGCTTCTACTTCCCAGCCATCCTTGGGCTGGCGTTGACGCTGGGCACGCTGAGCGCGTTTCGCTGGCTAGAGACGCAGATTCCCGCACAGTTTTATGCGCATTTCATCGTCCGCTTCGCGCCTGACGCAGTGCTGTCCGAGTCGGAAATGCGGGACCTGCTCACCAAGCACCGCTTTACCATCGCGAACCTCAGCTATCGACTCGACCGCTTGAACGCGTTCTTCGAGTACAGCATGGTCATTCGCACCAACCACGCGGACAATGCGCGCACGTTCTCTGAGACGCTCAGTACACTCCAGGCGGTGAAAGAGTTCCGACTGTCATCGGCAGTCGACTGAGCCACCCGCCCCTACGTCCGCACACTGGAACAAATATTTCCTCCCAATCCAGACTTCCATGTGCCATTCTCATGGGCAGTTTTGTCTGAGGGTGCATGGCTGCGCCGAAGAAGCCCAACACGAGAAGCAGGACGCTACTCCGATGGATGGTGCTTATCCCCGTCTTGTACGTGGTTAGCATCAACGTGCTAGTTCGCCGCTTCGGTGGCGACGCAAACCTGTGCTCAGTGCGGCGGCTTTCGGAAAAGTCGGGCGCACTCAGTAGGCTTGCACTGCATTCCATCCGGCATTTGTGGAGCAATGCTTGCGACGACACAGCGCCGTACGTGCGCGAAGCCGCGCGCGCAGAGGGCATCCCCGTGTCCTTTGCGCTGGCCATCGCACGCACCGAGTCTGGGTTCCGTTCGCACGTCATCAGCTCTACCGGCGCGATGGGCGTGATGCAGCTGATGCCTGCGACTGCAGCTCGACATGGCGTGTGGGATCCGTTCAACCCGGAAGACAATGCCCGTGGTGCGGCGCGTTACATCAGCGCGCTTTGGCGCAGGTACCACGGCAATCGTATGCGCGTGGCCGCAGCTTACAACGCTGGCGAGGGCGCCGTACCGCGCAGCGGCCAGATGCGCGTTCCTAGCTCGACGCTCAGCTACGCATCGACCGTGGTGAAGCACGCCAAACGCGTGGGCCGCGAGACGGGCGAGGTTCGCGTCGTCCCCAGCCTGACTTCGCCGCTGGTCATCACCGCGAGCAATCGCTGATCGCGGTGATAGGTCGGTCGGTTCTACCGCGGCAGAGCTGATCCGAGCTGCGCGATGAGTGCGTAGCGTGTGTTGCAACAGCGACATCCGCAAAACTCCAGCCGGTCGCGAGGCCCCCCGCCACCAGCGCTTCCCCCTCGCAGGCTTTGCCCCGCGAGCAACGCTTGCGTTCGGAACATAGCATGCGGCCGAGCGCTGCAGCCAACAGCGGCAGCGCGGAAAGCCAATTTTGGGGCGTCGCCGGCAGCAGCACACTTACCTGACAAGCCAGCCTTCTACTCTGCGAGCAGCGGTGGAACTTGCGAGCACCCCGCGACCAGCGCGGTCGCCCGATCACGCTCCGTCAGAATCGCGCGAGCGCTCCTCATGCCGCAAGCGGCGTCGGCCGAAGCCTGCTATCCATCGAGGCGCTACGACTGCTTGCCATGAAAGGTGCGTTCTATGCCCACGACCTGGAGTACGAGTGACCTCTACGACGCACACAGCGACGAGCTCCAAGTCGCGCAGCCGATGTTCAAGTCGTTCGGGGGACGCGCTCGGTTCTCCGGCAGCATCGCCACAGTGCGCTGCCACGAGGACAACTCGCGCGTCAAAGAACAACTCAACACGGACGGCGGCGGGCGCGTGCTGATCGTCGATGGCAGCGGTTCACCACGCTGCGCGCTGCTCGGCGACTTGATCGCGGCGAGCGCCGTCAAGTTCGGCTGGGCTGGCGTGATCATTCACGGCGCCGTACGCGACGTCGAAGCCCTGGAAAAGATGGAGCTCGGCGTGTACGCCCTGTATTCGACACCGCGCCGCAGCGTGCGCCGAGACGAAGGCCAGGTCGACGTCATCGTCAGCTTCGCCGGCGTAGTGTTCGAGCCCGGCGCCTATGTCTACGTCGATCGCACGGGCATCGTCGTCGCGAATCGCCGCCTGCCGGAAGGCTGAGCGCAACCGCGGGCCACGCGAGCGATAGCCACACCACCACGACGCCACGACGCCACACCGCCACAGCGTCAGTCGACATGCGTGACACGCGAGTCGCGGATACCCCAAGCGCGACTCACGCGAGCGCGTACGGTCGCAGCCCACAAGCGTGCTACACCTCGCAGGCATGCCGCCGGTGACTCTCATTCCACGTCACGGGCCCTCGCCCGCCGCGCCCATACCAGCCTGGAACGCGTCGGTCGGTGGAAGAAGGCCGGCAGTCGGTCCGCTCGTGACACTCGCCGCGCTCTCGCTGCTCGCGGTCTCGTGCTCACGCAACACGCAGCCACCTATCTCGCGCCCCGCAGTGGACGAGCCCACACCAGACCCCGCGCAGCCGCAGACGTTGGGCGTGGGCACCCTCGAAGAGCCAGCTCAGGGCCCACCGCCAACCGACCGCAAACGCGTCTCGGGCGAGCCGTTCGTGCTGGTGAAGAACTGGGATTTCGGCAGCGCCGGCACCGTCCGTAACGTCAGTGATTTGATCGGTGAGTTCGAGTTTCACGATCAGTTCGGGACCATCGCGAATGGCACCCACTACGGCGCAGTGATCGTCGCCCCGACCATGGAGACCGCGATCCAGGTAAGCCCCGAGCTCGGGCTGCCAGAAAACATGCAGCCCGTGGAAGACCCCCAGCGACCGAACCGCGAGTGGACGCGCAATACGCTCAAGGCGCACGTGCTGCCGCTGTCAGCGGCGCAAACCAGCGCCTCGACCAAGGCCCACGACGCCGGCTGCGGCAGCTTCGTCGCGCGCTGGCGCCTACCCAACGGCGGCAGTCACCTACAGCGCGACATCCTCTGGGAGACGCGCGTACGCATGCCCGTGCCGCGGCCCGGCTATTGGTTTGCGATCTGGACCGCCGGCAGCCGCTGGGACAAAGGCGCCGAGATGGACGTGCTCGAGTCGTTCGGTGCGCCGCACCTGGTCGCAGCCAAGGTCTTCCACATCAACTCGGTCGGAGGCGACGACCGTGTCGACTACAAAGACTGGTTTCACAGCCTCGACCACGTCGGAGTCCCGCGTGAGAATTGGGACCTCACGCGCTTTCACATCTGGACTTGGGTCTACAAGCGCGACGACAGCTACGAGGTCTACTACGACGGCAAGCTCGCCCAGAGCGGCACCTTGCACTGGACACTCGGAGCCGTAAAAGGCGCCCCCGTAGTAGACATGAGCTTCTTGTTCGACTTCACCTGGGGCCACACAGACGTACCAGGCGTAAGCGTCTCGCTTCCGGCCAGCAGCTTCCCCGTCACCTACGAGATCGACTACAGCCGCGTCTACATGCGCTAGGGTCTGGCGCCGATTATATGAGCGTTGAACTGATCGTGGTCGGTGCCGTGATCGTGGCGGTGCACGTGCACGGGAACGACACCCTGATCGTGATCCGACCCGTGGACGGCAGTCACGCAACCGCTCGCAAACGCCGGTCGATAACCCGACCATGCTCAGCTTCCAGAAGCTCGACGTGTACCAGCGTTCGATCGAATTCCTGGCGTTCGCACGGCGACTACTTCAGCGCATTCCCAGAGGCCATGGCGACCTCGTCGATCAGCTTCGGCGAGCCGCGCAATCGACTCCGCAGAACATCGCAGAAGGAGCAGGCAAGACCACCCGCGCCGACAAGGCAAAGCACTACACCATCGCGAGAGGCTCAGCGATGGAGTGCGCCGCACATCTCGACGTGATGCGAATCGAGGAGGTGATCGACGACGAGCACTACGGCCGCGGGCTCGAGCTGCTCGAGCGTGTCGTTGCAATGCTGACGAAGATGATCGACCCCTGATCGTCAAGGGGAGCCGATCACGCCCACGGTGTCGTTCCCGTTCAGGTGCACGTCGACGATCACGGCACCGACCACGTCGACGGACACGGCCATTCAGGGACAGAGCCTAGTCGTACTGAGCTCGCGTCTCAAAAGTCTTCGCTCTCTAGGTCTTCGGTGCGGCGCGGCCCGTGACCCGAGCGCCCCGAGTACTCGAGACTGTCACCCGCCGAGACCAACACGAGGCGATCGTTCGGCGGATAGCGCAGCACACTCTCCTCAGCGCTCGGCCCGCTCGGCAGATACACCACGCGCCGGCGCCTCACGACGAGGCCGTCGATCGCCTCCTGCACGACTTTGCTCTGCCCCGCGGCCAGACTCTCGTCCTCGAGGCGCCGCACGCCGGGCCGAATGCGCTGCAGGATCTCTTTGCTCCACTCGACGGGGTGCGCCTTGCCGGCACCTTCGAGCCGCACCGACACCCGCCCCAGCTTCGCTTCGACACGAATCCGCACGGGAAATGGGTACACATTTGCGATGCGCATGTCCTGCTCCGGCCACGAGACCATCGTGTCGAGCCCCAGCTCGATGTAGCGCACCGGCCGCGAGTGCGGGCGGTAGACCGGCAGCGCAAAGCCGGCCAGGAACGCAGCCGCGTGCAGCGTGGCAGCCACCTGGCACACACCACCGCCCACGCCGAGCACTACCCTGCGATTCGCGAGCTCATACGCGGGCTCGAAGCCGCGCTCGTAGCTGCGCTGCCCAACTTTCTGGTTGAACGATAGCTCCCCGCCCGGGGGCAAGATCGAGCCGTCGATGGCCTGCGCCGCCAGCTCGATGTTGCGTGCCCGACCGGCAGCGGCTCCACCCGTGCGGTAGCTCGTCGAAAACTCGAGCATCGTGTACGTGAACTGCCTCGGGTCGTAGCTGCCGCTGGCGTAGGAAACCGGGCGCGGCGCAGCCACACGCGCCACTTCGAGCTCGACCTCGGTCGCGCCGCCCACCAGCGCCGCCGCGATCTGCTCCGTCGCGCGAACCAGGTTGATTGTCAGCCCCGGCGTGCCCGGCAGCTGAGAACCATCCGGAAGCAGCGCACCGGGCACCGGCGGGCGCTCGAGCTTGTTGCGCATCTCGCGGATGCGTTCGATCAGCGCCTGCCGGCTGAGCTCGACCGGCCACGGGATGTCTAACCCAGCACGGCGGGAGAGCCACAGCGTTGGGAGGTCGCGCAGCTGATTGCCCGTGTGACCGAGCTTGCGTAGGACAGGCTCAACCTCAGTCAGCGGCAGGCGCGCCCCGAGCGCGGCACGCGCATAACGTGCGATGTACGGGCCTACGCGGATCGTGACGAGCTGGTTTCGCCAGCGCTCCGCATAGACAGCCAGCGCAGTCACCCCCGAGGCCGAGGCTTTCACCGTCACAGCGCCCACGCGCACGGGCCCCAGCACGTCTGCTCCGCTCAGCTGCAGCGCAAAGAGGGACAGCGGAATGACGACGCCCATCGACAGCGCCGTCCAAAGCAGCAAGCCGGCCCACTGGCGACGCTGGAGACGCCGCCATGGCCGGTTCGAGGCTGCCGTGGGCCATGCTCGAAAACTCGCCAAAGGAAATCACAGCGCCATCGGCCATTCGCGGCGCCAGTCTCGTCCCCACATGGCCTTTTTTTCGACTTTGATCATCGGCCGCAACTGGGCGATTTCTGCACGTGCTCCGAGCCCTTTTGGGCGCTCCTTTATTGACAAGCGCCCGCAGCCACTTCTAGCGTGGGCTACGTCTGTGGGCAGTCGCGGAATCTAGGAGCACGCTACTGCCGACACCGTCTGCATCTGCACCTCGAGCCCCTCGGATCGACCATGCCGGCAGTTCAGCTCGGGTTTCAATTCACGACCTCGGCCACGGCCACTTCGCAGCGGGTGTCGACCGACGACAGCCAAGCCCGCGGAACCGCAGCCGAGCGCACCGACCCGCCGGCGTCGTCAGCACCAAGCGACGCGCTCACGACGGCAGCACACGCCGACACGCCGGCGCCCCCCTCGGAGCTCGGCGACGTGCTCGTAACTTCGGCGCGCGCCGACGCGCTGGCGCACACGCTACGAACACGCTGTCAGGTACCGGTCGAGCTCACCGTCACCGACAATCGCCGCACGATGCTCTCGGTACGCCGCGCGCCCGCGCTGGTCGAAGTCCGGCTGCACCACATGTTCCTGCAAGGCGACACGGGGCTGTGGGCCGCGCTCGCGGACTACCTGTTCGAGCAAGATCGCAGCGCCGCACAGCACATCGCGCACTACGTCGCGCAGCATCGCGAGCAGATTCGTCGCGCTGCCAACCTCACGCCCGCGCCACCACGCTCGCGTGGACACGCGAGTCAGCCTGCAGCAGGCGTTCACCACGATCTCGAAGAGATCTTCCAGGAGATGAACGCTCGCTATTTCGAGGGCAACGTCGACGCGCAGATCACCTGGGCGCGCGCGCCACGCGTCTCGGCTGCGGCCGCACACCGTCCCAGCGCGGTGCGCAGGTCGATCAAGCTCGGCAGCTACAACTCGCGAAATCGCCTGATCCGCGTGCACCCCGCGCTCGACGCCGCATTCGTGCCGCGCTTTTTCGTGGAATACATCGTCTTTCACGAGATGCTGCACCAGGTCGTGCCGCCAGAGCTGGAGGACGGGAAGCGCGAGATGCACAGCGCCCGCTTCAAAGCGCGCGAGCGCGAGTTCCAAGACTACCGCGCCGCGCTGGCTTGGGAACGTGACAATCTCGCGCGTTTGCTGCGCAACCGTGGCCGGCGACAGCCTCGTGCAGGCCGCAGCGCCTTGTAATCGACCATCGACCATCGACCATCAACCACCAACCCACCGCCGCCTGCTACCGCGCTCGTGCGCATCGCGCCCATTCGCCCACCAAAGCGGCGAAACGACGCAGAGCGACGCTTTTTACACGCGTTCCCCTTTCCTTCGCAGGTTCGGTCCCTACATTTTCGGGCATGGAACGTTATCAAGTGGCCGCTCGCACTGGCGAAGCAAGGTTCGGCACCTCTCGCGAGCGCGAAAGCGCCAACGCCAACGACATCCTCTGGATCACGTACCGCTGGATGTCGGTCGGTTTGGCCATTACCGGCATCGTCGCATGGCTGGTTGCACACTCGAGCGGCGCGCTCGAGCTGGTCGTGAACAACCGCGCGATCTTCTGGGGGCTCACGTTGGCCCAGCTCGGTTTCGTATTTGC